>ERZ650304.19-NODE-19-length-114059-cov-34.838506_pt1 | contig 114059 bp, 131 predicted proteins | sample MGYA00376240_ERZ650304 | MGnify/ENA primary metagenome ERZ650304 (study PRJEB26733, sample SAMN07839271) | wastewater metagenome | biome: small river; feature: stream; material: water | place: USA: North Carolina | collected 2016-03-01 ...
GCACTCTCCGGTACAGCCAGGATTGTTCCCTACATGAACAGTAACGGACGCTTAGTTCTGACCAATACCTACTTCCGGGCAGACACAACTACTGCTGCGGGAGCTTTGGCGCGGGTTCGATTGAATCTGAACAAGACCTTTGACATTACTTCTCCTGACTCTTACACAGTTCTGGATGTATTTGCCGGAGATGCAGCTAATGCAGGAGCCAATATGTTTGTAGGTGATCAGACTCTTGGTTACGTTACCGCAGGGTATGACGCTCGGATGATGCTTTACCGCTACGGAGGTTCTCTGAACGCTGCTAGTAATATTGCCAATGGTAACTCTCTGGGCCGTTACGGATTTGGAGGATATGTAAATGGTTCTCGGAACAATAACCTATCCGGTATCTTCTCTACTTACCGTGGAGATGGTACTACAACCCTGGCTGATTTGGATGGACGATACAGCAACGGTGTAATTGGCTGGCGTTTGGATGAGGTAGGTAAGTTCTGGTTGGGTACAGGCGGTGCAGGCTACTTCTTCCCTCCCTCCACGGCCCCGGCCACAGGATCAGGAGTAGAGTCTGAATTGGTCTGGGATGGTACAGGCAGCGGGGCCACGCCTCGATTCCGAGTCCCCAAGCGAGATACTACGGTATCTTACAACAACCTGGATTATAACCTGCTCACTGTGGGTTTAACTGACGCTCAAGTTCTGACTCGATACAACAATATCATTGTTACAGGGTATGTTCCATCTTCGGGTGTCACATCAGATGCATTGTTCTTTCTCCCAAACGCAAGTGCGAATTACAACCAAGTTACAATCTGGTTGACATCCTTGGATGAAAACGCAACTTACGGGATTGGGATTAGCGCCGCAACTGACGACATTGCTCTTGGGGATGGTACTTACACAAACCAGTACCCAGGCGGGCCTTTACCCGTAGGTGCTACGGTTCGGATTCGGTGTCAGATTGATCCAAAGTCAGGCACCAGCACATACAAGTGGTTTTTAAACTAACATTGCAGCTCCTTCAATCGCCGGAACAACAATATCTAAAGCGATTCAAGGGGCTGCAAAAGTACTATTACTTCATCTTGAGAAATCTGGTGAAATGAAAAAGATGCCTATTCTCTGGTACATCCTGGTAATCTCTGTAATGTTGAAGATTGCCTATTTCTCGTTTTGTTAAACTTAAAAAATGGAAGCTTTGCAAACTGTAATTCCTATCCTGTCAACCGCAGGTCACCTGTCTGTAACAACTGCTTCAGTTGGTACGAACTGGACTACGTTAGGTTCTAATCCCTGCAAGCAGTTGGATGTAGCAAATCTCACAGGTACAACACTTGAGTTCAGACAAGGTCGATCTGGTGTTGGATTCCAAGTCCCTACGGGTATGGTGTATACTTTCTTTGCACTGACAAACACCGATAACTTGGAAGTACGTCGAGTAGATACTTCAAATACCCAGGTGAGCTTTACTGCTCGCTGGTCAAACTAAAGCTATGCTTCTGAGAGGTAACCATGGTTTGTTTAAGAATGGTAAATCAGCAGGAACAGTACTCACCTTAGATTTGGTAAGTGCTACTTCTTCTGTGGCTTACTCTCTAAGGCGGGTCAGGTCGGCCTATTCTGGTAACTGCATCAGGGTTCGCAGGTCTTCTGATAATACTGAGCAAAACATTGGCTTCTCAGGCAACGAGTTGGACACGACTTCGTTGCTTTCTTTTTGTGGGGCAGGTAGTGGTTTCATTACAACTTGGTATGACCAATCAGGGAATAATCGAAATGCTGTTCAAACAAGTGCCTCAGTACAACCAAGAATTGTGAACGCCGGAGTGTTAGAGACCAAGAATAGCAAACCCTCGATCCGCTTCCAAGCCGGGACTATTCAACTTGAAGCCTACAAGTTTGCTGCACCAAGTACAGCTTTTACAGCAAACTTCATTGCGAGTGTAGATAACAATACTGGGGATAACCAAAACATCATTGGTATTGATGGAGGAGGATTTCAAGTCAATGGTCTCTACTTTGAGAATGATACCTCTTGTCGGGTCATCTTAAATCGAAGTGGTGGATTTCACTTGATTGCCCAGGCAAATGCGTCTGCATCAAATACCCTTTACACTTTCTCGTTAACTCACACCGCAGGAAACTTTGCTCAGATGTCACAGAATGGTACATTTGGAAGTTCTACTTCTGTGAACTGGACGGCTGGTAACCGGGCAAGTTTTGTATTTGGCGGGTATCCTTCAATTGGATTGATTGGTTATGTCTCAGAGCACATTGCTTTCAGCACAAATTTGAGCAACACAGACTTGTCTTTGTTAAATGCTAACCAGGGCCAGTACTACAACATCACAGTGATATGAGCTTACTGAGAGGAAATCACGGGGTATTTAGATCAGGTAAAACTGCGGGTAGTTTTCTCCTTGATCAAGTAGGTGTAGCAGCCTCTGCTGCTTATTCTGTCAGGAAGCTTCGCAGTGGGTACTCTGGCAATTGCATACGAGTTCGCAGAAGCTCCGACAATGCTGAAATGAACATTGGGTTTTCTGGTAACGATTTGGATACTGCAACTCTTTTGTCGTTTGTTGGAGGAGGGAATGGGTTTGTAACTACTTGGTATGATCAAAGCCCAAGCGGTTTAGATGCGACTCAAACTACTGGGAGTAGTCAACCTCAAATTGTAACATCTAGTTCTTTAATCACTCAAAATGGCAAACCAGCAATCCAGTTTTTCAGTACGGGGAATACCCGATTAACCTTCTCCGGGGTTAGCTCAAGTACAGACTTCTCAAGTTTTTGTGTTCTCAGAAAAGTTGGAGCCGGAGATAGAATTTGTCCATTGGGGAATACATCGTCACTTATTCCTTTCTCTAATTATACTTATCACGATCAGTCTGTTTACATTTCAAATTCTACTCAGTATAGGCAGTTTTTAGCAGGCGCGGTTACTACTCAAACTCAATACTCGCATTTCAATGCTTCTTCGGTTCAAAGTTTGTACGAAAAAGGTTCTTTAAAGACCTTGCTGAATGCAGTCAATCAAACAGGTGCTACAACTTTTAATGTTGTTGGAAATCGAAATGGTGAGTCAACTGTCGGGTTTATTCAAGAAATTCTTTACTTCAACTCAAGTTTACTGAACAGTAGAGTTTTAGTTGAGACAAACATAAATCAGTACTTTCAAATCTACTAAAATGAAGTACATCAGGATAAATGCAGCAAATGCGACTGCTGCTAAAAACCGGGCCGAAGCATTCTCAAAGCTATTGATGACAATGGCCAGACCAAACGATGACCCAGAGAATGTGACAGAGTTTCTATTCGCCTGGGTTGAAGGTGAGGATGGTAGTATCGCTTTGGAGGTTGACGATGAGTTGTCAATCCCTGTTCGCAATGATGCTGCGCTACGAGCTGCTGTTCGAGGCTTAAAATCTGGGGCAAGTACTGTTGAGCTTAATGCAATTATTGCTAAGAAGTCAAACGGTAGGATTCTGTTTAAGGATTTGTTACTTTTGGATACAGTTGTGGATGCGGTCTTTGAAAAGAAGAAGAATCCACCAATCGGTGTCTAATTAAAATAAAACAACATGGGTGTTCAAACCGTAAAGAAAGGTTCCTTTGATTTTACTCCAAACAAGTTCATGCCTTTTATTGGTTTTGATCGAGTTGGGTATGTTTGTCTGTTCAATGAGAACTGCAATTATGTTTACCCTGATCCATCGCAACAAGGTGACTGGTTGAAGCTTGGCGGTGTAGCTTTCTCGTTGTTCCCTTGGGAAAAGCATGAGAACAGTGCAATTGTTGGTTTTCGCCATAATCCTAATTCAGGATTGATGGAGCTGTTGGATTACTGGCACATTGATGGTAAGACAGACAACGGTATTGGCCGGGAGCCGATCACTGCTGTTCACCGCAAAGAAAAGTTTATTTGGTGGGTTCGCGCCAACCAAAGCAAAAAACAAGTTTCAATTAACATCCGTACCAAAGATGGCACAGTATCAAAAGTAAGAGACTTCAGCAAGTTGTCTACTTTGTTAGCTTGGCCAATTGGAGGGTATGCAGGTGGTGATGTTAAGGCTGTTCAAGAAATGTCTTTTGTTGAAGACAAAGTAGTTCGCTGGAATCAGGATGGCCCTGTTGTTGAATTCACAAATTGGATGTAAAATGAGCTGCGCACCTGGAATATATGATCGGTTGTCAATGACCTCTCCACCAGGAGGTAATTGGACTTATATTGGTTTCAATGCAACTTCCAATACCGGGCCATGGACAGGGACTCCTGCTGTGCCTCTGGTTAATGTTGCTGCCAATACTTCTCTGGCGTCTTGGGGTTATAACTTCACACTGACAACCGATAATAAAACGCCAGGGTATTACAGATTTCAATACGACTATGTAGGTGGTAGTGACGATGCTACCATCTACATTCAAAGCGATACAATCTGTGCGGGCCAGGATTATGGAATTACAATTGAAGAAGGAACAGCGTTGACGTTCAATTTATTTTCTTTGATCTCTGGTGGTTCCTGTCCGTCTCCGCAAACAGGTGGCACTTGGACAAATGTAGATAGTGCGCCAGGGTTCAACCCGACAACTTCTAACTTAGATACAACTACGATTCTTGTAGGTCAGTATGTTTTTGAGTACAGTATCGCTGATACACCAGATCAGGATTGCAGTGATTGTTCAACAAGTGCCAGGGTAACATTAACTGTCGCATCTCCGGCTGCATTGGATGCAACTATCGAACAATCAAATGTAACTTGCCTTTACACTTACCGACTTGCTCATCCTGTAACTGATGCGACCAACCAAGTCTACTTCAGTATTGCAGATGAAGATCAGAATGCTAGGCTCAGTTACAAAGTTCAGGTATTGAATTGTGACAGCGAAATTGTCTTTGAAGAAGAAGTCAGCATTGCAAATCCTATGGATTTAGGGGTTGAGATATTCACAGGTGCTTTGGTAACAGGTGGTTCCATGGAAGACTTGCGGTTGCACATGAGCACTGGCCCTACAATCACCGTTCCCCTTTCTCCTCTCACGGCAATGTATTCTGGTGTTGGTGGCACTACAAACGCCACAGCTCTGACTTACAACTCAGGCACTCCTGATATTTTTTACAATGCTGTGAGAATTGCCCTGGTCAATTACTTAGGTAGTCTTGGATTCTCTGAGAATACAAACTACAAGATTGTCAGGATCGGTCGGTATGAGAATGGTACTCCAGCCCAGGTAGTAATTGTACTTGGTGGAAAAAGAAATCCATCAGGTACGTGGATTGGGGTAAAGAAAAGTGGTTCACTCTTAAGGTTCCGACCTTCAGGGGGAGCAATAGTGAGTACTGTGAACGGGTTGAATTATGTAAAGCCGATTGTTTTTTCACGGTCTTTCTCGGCCCTTCCCTGTATGTCAGGATCAAATGCTTTGGTTATCAATGTCAACACGCTTGCGTATCATCTAAACTTGGGCTTGTTTGACTTCAATTCAATTGAAATAAGCAGTTCTGATTTATCCGTTACTCCTGCTGGGACGCTAAGTCGATCTTGTGCAGATAAACTACTGACTGCAAACCCAACAGGTTGTTCGGGTACAGTGAGCTATGCATGGCAAACAGGGGCAATTACGCAGTCGATCAAAGTTCCGTATATTGCAGGGGTTACACACACAGTTGATGTATCGTGTACAAGTCCCTCAAGTACTGTAACTAAATCGACAACCTTGTGAATGAGTTAGAGTTTTTTGAAGACACTCATACTTACTGGCTAAACAATAAAGAGTTAATAGGGACGACTTCACTTATCAAGAAGTTCGTCCCTCCTTTTAATGCGCGGTACTGGGCCGCAAGAAAAGCTCACGAGCGAAACGCAAAAAGTTTTGATACAAGCCTGGGTTATTTTGGAACCTATGATCTTGTTACGCCTGAAGACATTCTTCGGGAGTGGGATGAGATTCGAGATCGGGCTTCTTTGCGAGGTAAGTTTATTCACTCTTACTTGGAGGATGTACTTCAAGATATTCCTCGATTTGACGATGATGCCTGCTTGGGTGGAGTTAAAAGATACTTAGACGAAGCGTATTATGGTTATGTGATTGGTTGCGAAATGTTGTTGAATGACGAAGACTTTGCCGGGACTGCGGATTTGGTTGTGGTTGACAAAGGTCGGTATATCATTCGTGACTGGAAGACCAACAGGCAGTTCCGTCGCAGGTGCCAATATGGGAACCGCATGCTTGCCCCATTGAAAAAATTACACGCAACTGAGTATTTTGTGTACACGTTACAGTTGAATATGTATCGTTACTTGATCAAACCTTTCTACAATGTTACTAAATTGGAGATTGTATGGTTTGATCACGAAAACAATTACCAAGTTATTGAGCTTCCCATCGTTGAAGATTATCTGATGCTGATGCTGAATGCTCACAAATCGAAAATGAAATGAGTACAGTAGGTCAACACATAGCTGCGATCAGAGGTTTGCTGAATGACTTTAGTGAGACTGAAGTACCTCGCTCTGCGGAGTTTATATACCACCACCTCAAAGCGGTCTCCGCTTATTTTACTCGACAAAAGTACGATAAAACAAACGTCGTAAACTACCAAAACTTTCGTTTCTATCCGGTCTCAACTGAGCGGGCAAATCCTTCGAATTGTGGTTGTGTAGGAGGCTGTGAGTTCCTGGTTACCCAGAGTGAAATACCAGAGATGTTATTAACCAGGGGAGGGCCATTGCTCTTTGTCAGAACTTTGGATCAAGTCAGCATTCCTTATGTAGACTTCTCATATGCGCCTAGTTTGAAGCATGATGAGATTTTCAAAAATAAAATTGTGTACAGTCTTCTCAACAAAAAGATCGTACTTCACAATACAGATTTGAGGCGACCTAAAGCAATTTTGATAGGAGGTTACGCCTCAGATCCAACTCAGTGGACAAATGTCCGCACTTGTAATGACGATGGGGATGACACTGGTTCTGTCTGCGACGACATGCTTGAAGCTGAAATGCCGATTGATTCTGACTTGGTAGATGTGATTTATTCTCAAACAATTCAAAAACTCAGAACAGGTGGACAACCAAGCGATCGAACCAACGAGGGATCAAATCCCTATTGACAAAGGGGTGTATGAAAGAGCACCAATCCTTAGCTGGACAAGATCATACGATGAGACTTATGTGCGTCAGTTGAAAACTATTCGAGGTTCAGCTTTCAAGAAAAGAACCAAGAAGCAGTATCGAAGTATACTGCTAATCTACTTTGAGGAATTGCTGGCTGAACTTAAAAAAGGGATTGCAGTCTGGTTGCCTCATCAAATCGGTATGATTGAATTGGCACTTTATCGAGGGTTTTTACCGAGCCGTCGAAAAGGCCAAGCTCAAACAGCGTTTTGGTTTTACGTGTTGTGGAAGAAAAGAGACGGGATTAAATATCCGTCAATGTTCCAGTTAAAAATTGCTAAAGAAAAAGGGTACAGGTTGAAGTTGGATTACGACAAAAACCCAGAAGGACTCTTGAAACTGCGACAGCTATGATAAAGTTTGTTCCAATCAGCAAAGTTCATAACTACGTTTCGAGCGTGGTCAAGCAAACTGTTGCACCTGATCAGATTGATTCCTGGGCGCTCCAGGCTTATAATCGAGTTCAGCAACTTGGGGCAACTGAGTTTGTCGTTACCCCAATCGAAATCGTAAACTACAAAGCGCTTCTTCCAAAAGATGTGATTCGGATTTATGACGTTATCTATTCTGAAGGAGATGTTGATACAATCAGTCCTCTGATCCCACAAGAAGTGATGGCTGATAACTTGCTACTTTACCAGAAAGTGTTCTTTTCTGAACTTGGTTCAAAGTATCGGTCAATGCGATTGTACTACCGGGGTCAAAACCGAGGTGCGCTGATCACCAGCGAACTTTACTGCCGCGATTGTGCAGTAGGGTTTTCTTTGAATAGTGACATGACTTGCATGACAATTGATATTGCCAACGGTTGTGTCTGGTTGATCTACGAACGAAAGGTAAAAGAAGGGGAAGTTTTTATGGTGCCAGATAGTTCGACTCTGCACGAAGGTCTTGCTGCTTTTGTAGAAGCTCGCTTTTGGAGAGACCGAATGTATAGCCATGAGCAGAATGCAAACAACTTTTACCAAGAAGCTCTGAATCGAGCTGAGCTGTTACTGCACCGATACGAAGGTGAGGTAGTGGCAAGTAAAGTTGACCCTGAGGCTCAAAACCAGTTTGTTTTTTCACGCAACAAGTTTGACTTGAAATGATATACTTAGACCGCCCATTGATGCAACAACCTGAGGGTACGTCTCGATTCAAATTGAACGTGGTTCAGGATAGCATAGAAGGAGCTGCTGATAAGGATGTAGGTGAGATTTCAAACCGATTGATTCATCAAACCTCTGAGCCTTATATTGGCTCTATTGCCATTGGCCCTGGAAGCACAGTTGTTTTTGGAGGGACTGGTAAGATATATCTGCACGAGAATGACAAGTTCACAATCCTTAAAGATTTACCTTGTCTAAACTTCTCAGAAGAATTTCCAATCACAGGGTCTTACCGAACAGTGCGAGGGTGTGAGCGCATCATTTACTGGGCTGATTACAATAACCCTGATCGCTATTTTAATCTTGACAAGTTGGATGAATTCCAAACTTGCAATGACTTCAGCATAGCTCCAAAGCTTGGATACCCTTCGGTGGAAACAGAAGTATCTGAGTCAGGAGGTTCTCTTGAGTATGGGAATTACTGGTTTGTTTTTGAGTATTTAGATTTGACTCAGAATGTATTATTGAGAACTGTTCCTTCTGATCCGGTGATTATTGGGAACGCTTTGAACCTTGATACTTTCCAAGAAGAAGCCGGAGGTAGACCAAAAACTACCAGGAGTGTTATCATTAAGCTCACTGACGTTGACCTGAGAGCAAAGTATGTAAGAGTTGGAGTAATCAGTAAAACTTCAGGAGATGGGGTTACGTTGACTGCACACTACGCAGGTCAACCAATCCCTGTTTTGAGTCGGACAATGACGTACCGTTACGTTGGCTTTAACCCAAGTAATGGTGACATTCTTACTGACTTCCAAAGCTTGATTGCAGATCATGTAGTATTTACTACATCCCGAGACATTACTCAGGTATCTAACCGATTGGTCAGACTGAATTTGAAAGATGGTGTAAATGATTACGTCAAGTTTCAACAAGCAGCCTCAGCAATCGGTACAAGTTACATTGTAGAAGATGTTCCTTTTGGAGAAGATGTTCTCACTGAACAAGGGGATGAAGTCAAAGCGTATGGGATCGGATTCATTCTTGATGACGGTACTCGAACTCCACCATTCCACATTCCTGGCCCCCAGGCCACAGGTGAGGATCGTAGAATCATCAGTAGTCGATATGGCCCTGGTGATGTGGATAGCAAGTCAGTGAAGCGCATTCGAATGACTTTGGATGTGAGTACGAAAAATGCCCCTGGTCGAGACCGGGACGTGTTTATCAATTACAGCTTCAGTGTTTCGATAAAGAAAGTTTCGTTTCGCCTAACCTCAGCAGGAAAGACAAAAGAAATAGAGAGTCGCCAAAAAGCTGCAAACATTGACGTTGAGATAGAAGGTCGCAAGTCTGCTATCAGTATTGAAATCAATGTAGAAGATTTGGAAGGAGCAAGATTCTCAAGAATAGTTCAACTTTCTGATAGACTGGAAAGAACTTCTTTTCTGATGGAAACTTCTACTACCAACACTTTTGCTCCTGAGGAATTGGAGAAGTGGGTTGTTGAAAACACAGCGATCAAAGATACTGTTGCGCAAGGTGGTTATTCTTCATCTGGTCGATTTGGTATCTACGAAACAGAAGAAACTTATGTGAACCCTTCAAACTATTGTGGGGATGGTAGCTTCTGGGGCTTGGACTATTATGGTAATTCTTTGGTCGGGGAGAAGGTGAGGTATCACCGGGTTCCTTGTAGAACAATAGAACCATTGATTGAAGGTGAGAGTGTTCGTAGGATTGGCGTTCGATTTACAAACATCCAATACCCTGCTGAAAATGTAGTAGGTCATTATTTTGTTTCTTCTACTTATGAAGAAACCAATCGCACAATAGATAGTGCTGGCTACCTTGTGCCTTACAACTTTGTGGATGACACAGGTGCGGACAGTAAAGATGATACAGGTCGATATTTACACTATCTACCGAACACTCACGACAATGCCCGGCCTACAAATAATACCTATCAGAACTTTATCACTCTTCAATATTTGATCGATCATAAGCTTCCCCGAGGAAGGTTTATGAAAACCAATGGTTATTTGAATACAAGCTATTCAGACAACCGACCTTTGTACAAGAAGTTTTTCAAAGGGACTCAATCAAACTTGCAGTTGTTTGGCAAGCATCATTTTGTTACAGGTTTCACATCTGCAAAGGAGTTCAACCTTATCAAAGAATCTCAAAGCTTGCTGTCAAAGACAACTACTGAGAGCTTACCTAACCGATCTTTGAGCAACGACTTTAACATCGTTACCCTTTTTGACAATCCGACTATTTTTAATTCAGATAGAGCAAACCTGAATTATACTTACATGAAGACAGGGCTTATCCCCTTCCCGGCTGTATCACAAATTCGGTATCGTTTGCTTGGAGAGGAAAGGTTGGTTGCTTTATCTTCCTTGGACAATTTTGATGTGTTCGATGGTGACTCTTACTTAAGTCGAGTAGATTTGACAAACATTTCAAAGCTCTTCGGAGAAAACACATTGAAGTTACTGCCTTTGATTTTGACTGTCGGAATCGGAGCTATTTTCTTGGATAAAGAACAAATTCATGTTGAGTATGAATTGATCGAAGGTTTGGTCTTTGAGTCACCATACAACTACAACCGTAGATTTGAAGGAACTGACCCCTGTTCAGTTTACTACAATACTCAAAGACCGATCGACGATGTAATCATGCGCCGGGTGGCTGATCGGGTAGAAACTGATGGAAACCGGGATTGGCGCATAAAAGATTCGATTTGCATGGAGTGGTATGGAAACAACCCAGACTACAATCGTGCAGATCCACTGAAAGTATTTTACCCACTTGGTCAAGTCTTTGACTATTGCAGTAAGTGTCTAAATAAGCATCCAAATGACTATGTGTATTCCGAAGTGGCGACAACAGAAGACGGTGTTGACAATTTCTTGGTATATAAACCAAACAACCGGGGTACGCTCCCAGGTGACGGTGGAGAGATTGTCAAAGCTGATGTAGTAGGAAACAACTTGCTTGTTCGCTGTTACAGTAAAACTTTTATGCTGTTTCCCTCAGCACAAGAACTACAAGTCACAGATGCAACTGTCTACTTAGGCTCCGGGTCTTTCCTGGCCGCTCCTCCCCAGGCCATAACTTCAACAAGTTCTGGATTTGCTGGACAACAAAGTAAGTTGTCAAGTACAATGACTCCATTCGGTTTGGTTTGGGCCGATCAGATAGCAGGCGCTATTTATCATTTTGACGGAGACGGTGTAAGTGAAATATCAGCTATGGGGATGTTCCACTTCTTCGAACAAAACATGAAGGTCAGAGATGAAGAAATATCTGGCTCTGTGAAGATGGCATATGATCCTCTCTGGAAGCGCGTAGTGATCACTTCTCCTAAGTTTCAATACATCGGGTCAGGAGTTCTCGAAAAACTCAATGGTAGGTATTACGTTGGGGGTAATGAAGTTTTCTTGCATCAACTTGACCAGTTTGAAAACTTGAGCTTCACGATCTCTTATAAAATGGATCGGAAATACTGGGCTTCATTCCATAGCTACATGCCAAAGTTCATGTACCATAACTTGACTACAATGTACACTGCTTCGTCAGATGGAATGTATGGTCACAACAACCCAACTCAAACTGCAAGGTTTTACGGGTTCTCATTTCCTGTCGGAGTTGAAATCAATTTTGCAGACATTCAAACTTTTCAAAACGCAGGGTTTCATTACTATGCAAAGTTTGAAAGGTATGATTTAATCAATAAAGTCTGGGTTGATGTACCTGGAGTGAACTTTGACAAGGCTTGGGCCTACAATGACTCTCAGAGTTCAGGGATGGTTGATTTGTTTCAACCAGGGTCAAGTGTCAACAATATCGGATGGTCTACACGCGAGAAAAGCATTGTCCGTAAAGACATGAACTGTCGAATTGCTTCACTCAGATCAATCTCAACGCAGTTACCTGTTATTACAAAAGCTTGGTCTCAACGTCAGACTTTCTATTCAGGAATACACGGCTACATTGACAAAGTTCCAGTAAATGTGAATTACGATATGCCCCAACATGAACAAGTTTTGTTCAGAGATAAAGTTTTATCTCTCCGGCTTTTTATAAGCAACCCGGATGTTCGGATGACGTATCATGCTGGTACATTTGCAAACATGCCTTCAAATCGTTGATATGGGAGTAATCAAAAACGCTCCAGGTAGAGAGGAGCCAAAGACATTCAACGAGGCTTTCAAACAAGCAAGGCTTGACTTGGGGGCCAATCAAATTTTCGAATTTCAAGGCCGGAAGTACGGTACAAACTTGGCAGGGGAAAAGTTTACCCCATCTGCTGAAGTGTTGAAAGTCCACTTTGGTAGTGATACTGCTGCAATCCAGAAACGTCTTGAAGAAGAGAACCGTAGAATGGAAAGCCCTTATACCAGCAAAAATACTGTCAAAGTAGAACCTGACTGGAAAGACTGGAAGGAAATCAAGAAAGACAATCTTGAGTTCAACAAAATGGATCAAGCGAGTCGGATTGTTCAGTACAAGAAACAAAACCCTACCGGAAAGAACTATGCAATTGTTGATAAAAAGAAGGGTTTGGTTCACTTGTACGAAGAAGGTAAAGACGAACCGATTTACACAGCAGCCGTTGACTTAGGAGCCAGGAAGAGCGATGCTCAAACTGTTACCAAATACAAAGATCAAAACAAGGATGGTAAGATTACCGATGCTGACAAAGTAGGTGGTAAGTTTCAAGTTGACTGGTCAGCAGGTAACTTGAGCACTGGGGCAGGCAAGTTTTTTATTTCAAACATCGACAAGAAAGGATATGGTGGTTTACCAATCCTGAACATGATGAATGAAAAACAATACGAGCAATTTAAAAAGACTGGAAAGGTTGAGAATGTTGCAACTTCATTTCACAAAGGTTACATTGCTGATGATGATGCTCGTGTTAGCAACGGGTGCATTCGTTGTAACAAGCCTACCTTAGACAAAGTGTCAAACCACCTATCAAATGCCTCAGAGGTATACATCCTTCCAGAAGATGAAGGAAATGAATTCGTTTTGGAGAATGGCAAGCTTAACTTTAAAGTGCGTTCCGGTAAAGACTACAACTCTTACACTGATTCTCAAGGAAGATCACAAAAGGGCCAGGGTATTAACCGTGGCCAAAACACACTCAACTATCGACCAATTAAAATTGGGCTGAATGAGGAAGAGTTTAAGAAGAATGTTTTTCAATGGAATGACTTCAACGACAAGAAAGAGTTAGAGCAAACCACCAAACCTTACTTACGTGCGCTTGCAGACAACAAGCAACGAGTAATGAAAAGTGTTGGGATCAGTGGGGATGTATACAACGATGTAGCAAAAGTTGCTTTTGGTATCTACGGAACTGAAAGCAATTACGGTGACACTCACAGCTTTGTTGGAAACGCTATGCGGGCCGTTAAGAAAGCAGTAAATCCAAAAGGATCTTCTTCTCCAGACTATAAATCTAAAGCAGGTTTGTATGGAGCAAATAAGCCTTGGAATAGTGTAGGTTTAACGCAAATCAGAACTTCGTACCTTAGCGACAAAGAAAAATCTGTTATTTCTGAACTGGGGATAAAGTCAAACAAAGACTTCCTTGATCCTGAAAAAGCGGCGGTTGCAACTGCTGCAATTTTAGGAGTTCGATACAACGAACAGTTAACAACTGAACAAAAGAAAGACATGGTTAAATACTTACCAAAGACTTGGAACCGTAGGGAAAACTATGCGGACAGAGTCCAGAAAAACTCTCGCTTCATGACAATGGAGGAGTATACCAAACCTGTGCGAAAAATGGAGGATGGTGGAGCATTGTCAGGTCTTTCAGGTATGGCAGGTGGAGTTGCTGACTTGGTCGCTCCCGGCTCAGGTGCAATTGTAAGTCCACTTTGGGATTTGTTGGAAGGAGTTATTGATAGCCGGGTTGGAGGCAATAAGCTGAAGTTAAAACCAACTAAGTCTCTTTATGAGCTTGGTGGTGAACTTGAAGGTGAGCTTGGGCCAGGGATGGCGCAGTATAAAGGAATGAGTCACAAGAATGGAGGGATCATGGTTACCAAATCTGGTGTTCCTTCAAGTGCTCCAACTGAAGACAATGTGGAAGGCGAAGAAGTACTTGTGAACCTTGGGAAGATGGGGACTCACATTTTTTCTAAACGCTTAAAAATTAAGTAATGAAAAAGAAAAGTGTAAGAAGTCGTTACTCAGGATTCTCTTTTGCATCTGCCGCATCAAAGATTGGCAAGAAGTACAAAGACCGTGATGTAGACTCAATTGCAAAGAATAGTTTCTTGCATGAAATCTCAAGTCTGATTGCACTCCAAGATGTGTCAAGAGCAAAAGAAGTTGCACTTGATACAATCAAAGATAATCGGAAACCAACCAATCCGTCAAAGTATGGATGGGGTACACCTCCTTTTGGTTTAGACCCGAATACGATGAAAAGTGTGTTTGGTTACCCTACGACAAAACCAGGACAGTTTGACAACATCTTAAATCCTGACATGAGTCGAAATGCATTTGATCCAAGTCAAGTGCCATCCGGGTCTATTGGGAGTCCATCTCCTACGATCGCCTCTCGATCAAACACAAACATTGCAAAGATCACGGGTAATTTCGCTTCGAACTTCAAACTACCAGAGAGTCCACTAGCTGGGGTGGAGGCAGACGCAGGGGCCGGGAAGGGTGGAGGGGGTAACAGTTTTCTCAAGGATAATATCTACGCTCCACTTGCAATTGGGAAAGGCTTGGAGTTCCTTGGTAAAACTGCAATGACTTTGTCTGGGGCCAGTAAGGTTGATCCTGAATACAATCCGTACGAAAGCCAGATTCGCACGACTATGGCAAGTCGAGGTTTCAATAATGATGCTGTGAGAAATGCGATACTAAGTCAACAAAATGCTGCTAACTCTCAAATCAGTGGAATTGGAAATGCTTCCGTACAAGCTGCCATGCGACAAAACATGTACAGTGGAGGTATTCAAAGACTTGCTGAAAGTGAAATGGCAATGCAGTCTGGTCGCAACAACTTGAAATCTGAATATGCTCAGACGCTAAACAACCTGGGCCAACAACAAGTACAGGCTAGAAACTATGCTGAGCAATTGAATGAACAAGGTCAAGCAACTCAGCAAATGTCTTTGCAAAACTTACTCGAAACTGTGGGAGGTGCGGGTCAAAGACTGACTGACTACCGGGCAGGTATTGCTCAGCAGTCGTTACTAGCTTCAGCTTTGTCCACTTCAGACTTCCAGTTTGGAGACATTTCAACTTTATTGAAAGATGCGATCAATATGCGCCGCATCGATCCAAACAAAGCAATTGAAATCATTCAGAACAGCAAAGGCAAATCAAAAGCATCTGTTGCTGATGAAGTTGAAAAAGCAATGAATGATTTCCGTAACGCTTACAACTCTTAACCATGGCACTTGCAAGAGGGGCGGTTGTTCGCCCAACCGACTTTAACATACCGCAGCTCCAGATTCCATTTGAACAAATCTATGCTCAAATGCAACAATATCAGCTTGAGAAAGATCAGGCTGATACCTTGTCATCATTGATGCCAAAGTATCTCAATGCGGACTCAGAAGATGCAACCAACTTTCGAAATCTTACTCAGCGGTTGTCGAAGGCTACGACTGATGCTTTTCTTGCAGGAGATACAGGTAATGCAATGCGGACTATGCGGGCTGCTCAGGATGAGATCAAAAAGCAGTGGCAACCTGGAGGTTTGGCCAACGCATTGCAGTCTCGTTACGATCAATATTCAACAGCGCTGAAGTCTATTGAGGATGGGACTAAGAATAACAAATCCCAGATATACGGAAACTACTTCAAAAATCAATTGGAGAGTTCTGTGGGAAAGGGATCTGGATACGATCCAGTGACGGGTAAATTCAACTCGATTAGTGCGCCTACAATCTCCAAAGAAGTTATCCTTGGAGATGAAGTAGATACTTTCTTGAAGGGGTGGATGGCCGATAAAGGTGTTCAGATTACTAAGTCAGCAGATGGGATGTGGTACAATAAAGTTACCCAAGAGCAAGTATCTCCTGATGAATTGAAGAATGCTCTTGGTCAATTTTATCAGCAACCTCATATTCAGGAAGCCCTTGGTATCTATGGATGGGATCGAGCCAGAACTATGAACCCTGATATTGTCCGCGAACGATACAGTAGAGAAATCACTGGTCAGTTAGATAGTCAAATCCGAGCACTGGATGAACTCAAGAATCAACTGAACAAAGGAAACCGTCGTCAAATTGAAGACCTTCAGAACCAATTAAACCAAGAAGGTTATGGTTTGACAGTTGATGGTAAAGCTGGGCCAAAGACCAAAGCTGCCTTAGATGATTACATTAACAGTGTCAGGAATGAGCACAATAAGATTCGTGCAGGAATCCCTGGTCAGCTTGCAGGTATTGATCCTACTCAATTTGCAGTAGAGGATATTAAAAAAGAGCTGACGAATACTTACGTTCCCAAGTACGCTTACACAAAGCGGGATGTGGACATGATTGCAAACCAACCAGCAATTGCTCAGATGAAGATCCGCGCACAGCAAAAGATGATGGATGGTTTGAAAGCTACTCTTTTTGCACCTAGCGCAACCCTTGTTGCTCCGGTTGCAACTACCCCTATGACTGTTGGGACAATATCTCAGCAGTACACTGAATCTAAAAAAGCATACAAGGACTTGGAAGGAGGGATACTGAAAAGCATGACTCCTCAGATGAAAAGAGTTTTCGGAACTTATAATGCAGATGCATATAAGGTGTCGAATGTGTTGTTCTCTGCGGCCCAGGCTGCAATGAAAAACGGCAAGTATAATCCAAATGCATTTGTTCGTTCTCTTGAACAGCAAAACATTCGACTGAGTGATGCAGAGATGAAGCGACAAGCGATGTTCTTTGCTGATCCCAACAATCGAGGAGTTCTTACTGGATACCACGATCAGTTAGTTCCGGCTGGAGATGGGATGGAAATAGCAGAAGAGAACTTTCACCAGTACCGTGACGCAGCCCTTAAATCAAATAAAATGGATTGGGCTAAAGTAGCAAAGGATGCAGATTTTGTAAAGCTGCGTCGTGACATTGGTGCTTCCAGGTCAGAAAGCCCTAACCCTTTTGAAGTAGATGTTGAAGGTTTGAAAAATGCTTACAAGAAGGGTGATCCAAAAGCCATTGCTGCGGTGAACAATTATGTGAATAAACTTTCTGTGAAAGATCAATCTCAAATCTTCAAGAGTGAAAATGCAATCAATCTTGTGCTAAATGAAAAGCTGAAACCTTTTGAGGATCAATTGTTGACTTTATCAAAGACAAACATGGCCTCTCTTATCGATTACAGCACAATGGATAAAAATCAACTGGCTCAGCTTGGATTAGATAAGAAGGGTAAGGTGTTACTCGACGATAAAGGAAAACCCAAGGTTTCGATTGTGTCTGCGAAAATAGGAACAACCTTGATCAACGGTAGAAGTGAGCCTGTGATTTTGATGAAGACCTCTGCTATGCAAGCTCCAGTCGCTTTACCAACTCGCTCTTTAAATAGAGGTTATGTTGAAACCTTGGTCAATAACATTGCTGCTCTTGGCATAAACCCTAACAATCCAGGGGACGTAGTTGATCAACAAGTACTAGACGCAGGCGCTGCACTGGCATTTGATTTGTATGAGGATCGTGGAACAGGGTTTAGTGCGCAAAATATCTTTCGTCGGATTGCAGATAACGATCCAGGTAAAGTAGGTACTACAATCTTGAAGACTTCTAAAGGAACAGTCGAGCTTCAGACCTTTGTTGTAAGACACGCAAACGGCGGGGATTATCTGGTTTCTACTTCTTCTGACCAAGAAGCACAAGAGTTGAGGAAGAATCCAAAGATTGATGTAAACAAGTATCGGTCAAGTAACGATACCTGGGTTGTACCTCTTACGAATGGATACCAGGGAGTAAACGATGCAATCATGGCTACAAAAGCAGACTTGTATCGTGGTGAAGTAATCACGAAAGGTTTACTTGATCCTTTCAATGTTACTCGACAACCATCTAACAAGACTTCGGAATCTGGAATTCTCATGGGTGCCCTTGAGACTTTGAACAATTTCGATTTCTAAAAATTAAGACATGGGACTTTTGAATCCTGTTTTAGGGAATACACGACAAGAAGTACTTACACCTGAAGAACAAGCTACGGGCTTCAAGGCAAATCCTTCTATCCTTGGTCAAAACTATGACATTGATCGCGAAGACTTCAAGGGAATCAATCTTGATTTAGCAATCAGTGGAGGACTTGAAGCGCTTCAGGAGTCACGGGCCAGATCCCAAACAGGTTTGCAATTGTTTGGGAAGGGTGTAGGAAATGTAGTTGGTACTGCCTTGTTTGAAATATCGAAGCTCCCTGGTTATGCAGGCGGTGGTGTAAAAGCAGCATTGACTGGAGACATTGAAGACATGATCAATGGAACATATCTTCAAGGGGTAAAAGCTGTCCAAGATGCAACTCAAGAAAAATGGTTTGAGGTATATACCCCCAAAGCAGTTAGCGAAGGAAACCTAGCTACACAGCTTTCTAATCCTTACTTCTGGGCCAGTGAGGGAGCGAATGGGGTTGGGTTTCTGCTCTCCTTCCTCGTTCCCGGCCAAGCAATTAAAGCTTTTGGGATTGGGGCAAAAACCACTTCTGGCCTTGCCCGCTTAGGTAAACTTGCAGAGGTTGTTGCTGACGGAGAAAAAATTCTTGCAGGTGGAAATGGGTTTGGTCGAGTAATGCTGCGCACTCTCGGTAAGAGTGGTCGAGCCTTGGACTTTGGGCGAATGGCCAGTAATATCGATTCAGGGTTGGCAGTGACAATGAACACCATGTTTGAATCGGCTGCGGAAGCATCTGAGCTTTTTGACGACATGGTAGCAAAAGGTTCTACCAAAGAAGAGGCTGCTCTAGCTGCTTCTCAGACATTCAAATTGAACTTGGGTGTCTTGGCTATATCTAATGCTCTGGTAGAGCGGTACATATTTAATGGGTTCGGTCGGTCTTTGCTTAGTCCTCGGAAACTGACAAATGAAGTTATCACAGGTTCAAGGGAAATTGAAAAGTCTCTGCTAAAAGCAGTTGGTCGCAAAATCCCTTATGCCGTAGGAGCAGGTGTTGCTCAGGAGGGATTCTTTGAAGAAGGATTACAAGCCAGTATCAATCAAACTGAAGGTGGAACAATTGGAGAAGTCCTTGAACAATATGGTAAGAACTTATCTACCATGTTTTCAGATGATCCTGAATCATTGGAGTTTGCAAAGAGTGTTGTTCTGGGTGGTGTGCTTGGTGGAGGTATGAGTACCATCGGTGCAGTAGGTGAAGCAAAAAGAGAGAACAGGTTTTTGTTTGGATCGGAAGCTTCTACTCCTTCTGCGGTTGGTAGGTTTTTTGGTTACCAATCTGCGGAAGCATCTAAAGGTGCCATTGAGTTGCTGAGAAGCGGATACAAAGCTTTGAAGGCAGACAAGTCTGAGCTATTCACTTTTGATGCAGCAGGTAAAATCACAGGCTTTACAGCAAACGCAAAAGACAAGCTCACTGAAGTTGGGAACTTGGAATTGATGTCAAACTACTACAATGACTTGCTGGTAAAGAATGGAGGAAACGTCAATAAAACAAACAGTCAGTTCGTAGATGATCTCAAGTCAGCCGGGGCCAAACCCCAAGAGGCAATCATCTTCAGAAACATTGTACAAGCTCCAAGTACACTCTCAGAAGCAGAAGCAATTGCTTATGTTGAACACCTTGGCCATAAAAGATACTTGGATAACTTTTTAAATATTGAAGGTGGTGCTCAGCTCGCTGAAGCGCACATTGAAGATATGATTGAGGCTATGCAGGTTCGCTACGAAGGCAACACTGGTGTAAAGATGGACAGTCGCCAAGTAGAAGACACTCGTGCTACACTTAAACGTGAACTTGAAGAAAGTACTCGTTTGCATGAATTCATTCAGGCAGATCACAACCAGGGCCGAATTGGTTTCAATCCAATTGAAGAAAGCGACCCTGATCCTAAAAAGACTCTGGAGCGTTACTCTGCATTTTTCAACAGAGCAAAACATGCCCGGCTAGAACTACTGAGGGATATTGAATACTTCGAAGGGCGCCTAAACAAGATGCCTTCTCGTGATACTTTGTCTACTCAACAAGCTGCGGAGTATGATGAGTTGGAAGCTACGGTTAAGGAGATGCGTGAGCGCTATGGGAAGATGTCTACACGCAGAGGATTGAAAGAGTTGTGGGATAAATGGCAAGCTGGGGAAAAGGCAAGGCAAACTGCGGTAGGGGAGCGACCAATCGACCCTGCGACAGGTCAACCTGTGCCTGGGACGTCTCCCGCGCAGGAAATCACCAAAGATCAATTTTGGAGTGAAGTAGAAGCCGCTGGTTACGCGAGTGAAGTAAATCCTGATGGTACGCGTAGCTTTAAAGATGATGTGAACATTCATGTCATGGGTAAGGGCAACCGTCCGAAAATTATATCTGCAATTAAGGATGCTTCGGGGAAACCGAAAATTTCCATGATGGATGCGGACAATCCGAAAAATGTTCGGTTATTCGATAACATTCGCGCATTGGTAAATGAGCTTGGAGGTTTGCAAATTATTCCCAGGAGTGAAATCGTTGAACGTAGAAGAATTCGTAAAGAAGAGGAGGCTCGCAAAAAGGCAGAGCAGCTAGAAGCTGCGACGCGCCAAGCAATGATTGAAAAGCTTGACGAACTCAATCGCCTTGATAAAGTAATCGATCAACAACTGGCAGGTTTGAATCAAGACTTGGATAAGAAGTTGAAGGAGCTTAAAGCTATCAAAAAGGTTAGCGACCCTGTTGTAAAGGAAGCAAAGAAGCTACTGCAACAAGAAGTCAGAAAGTTGAGCGATCTTATTGCCTCTCTCCAGGCCAAAAGAGAGTTGATGTCTGCACAGATTGACGTGCTGACTGAATACATTTCAGCTACCCAAGACATGTCTTTGAAGGAAGTCTTGGCACTTGAAGAAGAAACCCGGCGTAGCCTTGGTGACAATACATTCAACGAATTTAAGGATTACGACTTGAATGGGTTGATTGCTGCTACCGAACAATTGGATGGAATACTAGACAGCTATGATAAGCAGATGTCTTATTACATTGGCATCATCAATGTGCTGGATGAGATGGCTCTTCGCAGTCAGGTAAACATTGAAGCCTTGGGCAAAGAATACACTCAAGAGTTCAAAGACAAGTACAGCTACCCTCATCCTCAAACAGGGAAGCCTGTTTACCCACCTGATGCTGATGTAGAAATCAACAAAGCTGCTCAGGGTAAACCCAGCTCTCGGATTGATAAACATCTTGACAGGGTTGCCCTGCGCACGGGCCAGAACCCATCTGATCTAAAAAGAGATTTTATTAAGGATGCTGGAAACTTGCAGAAGTCAAGGGTAATCCTTTCTCACCTTTCAAAGGAGGATCAGATCAATTTGTCTATCGACAAAATGGCAGAGTTTAAAAGCATGCTTGTTGAAAAACTTGATGAAGTTCAGAGAGACCAAGAAGCTGCTAACAAGGTTGGATTTGTGGTTGATGCTTTCAGAAGAGGGTCTGCTTTTCAAACTCTTACGTCTGAGTTGAATCGTAAGTTTCGTGAGCGCAAAAGAAAGTCTTTTTTAAACAATCCTGATCAGGCACAAATCGTATCTCAAAATGACGGAGGAGATAATAACTATACTCCTCAACCGCTAACTGAACAAGATCCATTTTTTGGTCATGCTTTGTCTTCTGAGCTTTTTGGCACCACGGGTGTGAGCATAATGTATACTCGGAACGGAGATGATTTGTATGAACCAGATGGTGAAAATTATGTACCCGTTGCAAACCCAAATATCTACCAGCAGACTTTCTTCCGCTGGATGGATGATGCAGACCCTACAAAGTTTAGAGTAGAAGCGAGGGTAGCCTACTATGACGATCGTGACGGTGACATGCAGGAAGCTTTCAAAGGAGCTAATCCTGAAGCTACCAGAGAGTCTGGTGTGGATGTTTTTGCAGTAATTGTTGACAAATCTGGTGCAATTGTAAAAGTACAAGATGTCCCTGTATTCACAGCGATTCGCAAAACAGATAGTAAGTTTCCTCCTGGTGGTAGACCAAAGATGAACATGTTCTCTTTGATGAATCAATACATCCAAGATGGACTTGGTTTGAAGACTGCAATTACTCGCGAGATGATGAGGTCAACCAAACCTTCTCAAAGAGAACTCAACTACAAAGATCGAGAAGAGATTGCAAAGCTCTTGGGTATGGCTATGGATGAAGTCAATGTCAAACCTACCAGTGAACTTATCACAATGCTGGAGGCACAGGCTATCTCTTGGGGCCGGTCCAAGTATGAAGAGTTCATGAGCTATATCAGGATGGGTTATAAGCCTGGAGAGCGGGCTGTGATGTTGCCTGTTGCAGGCATTACCCAAGGTCACCCTGTTCGTGTTTTGAACAGCAACAATGAGATTATTACTTACAGTATTCAGGAAGCATTGGGTCTTGAAGTTAGTCCAAATGGAAAACCAAAGAACTTCCGTATTCTCAAAGCAAACTACAAAGGGAATATCACAATTGGTAATGACATCAAAGGCGGATTCCAACCAGGGGTGATTTACATTAAGAAACACGGCTCAAATCAAATCATACCAATAATCAATGACAACCTTGCAAATGAAGAAGCTCAGCTCGTCCTTTTCATTCTTTCGAAAATGGCAGGCGGGAATTCGCTGCAAGGGACAGCCGGGGTAGATGTTGCTGCTGAGTACCCTGCGGGTATGAACTTTAAAATAAATGGTCGCGTTTATGGTCAGGGCAGCGAAATAAATTTGTTCCCTCAAATCAAAGACAAGTTTTCTATCATCAACATGTTAATGATGTGGGGAAGTAATAGTGCAAACGGAACCGCAGACATTTTTATCAAAGATGGTACACTCTTCTTTGGGAATAACTCTGTTTCCTTAAATACAGTTGCCAATGACATCGAGTTAAAAGGTGGAAGATTTATTATTAAAGATGGTGCCAAAACCATGGAATTGGCAAACTTTTTGGTAGACCGCCGCTTTCACATCAGTTATGACATGTTGAATTCAGCCCAGGTAAATGGTGGAAAGTACTACCATCCTTACTTGGACAAAACTTCTGGTACAATTAAATTTCAAGAGCATTCAAGCTACTTGGAATACTTGTTTGCCAGGACAAAAACTGATGTAGTTCCTCGTTCAGTCTTGGATAGATTCAATCTTCCGCAGTTTGCGCAAAGGAACATTCAGTTCTCAGATCCTACTGTGAAAGCTTCAGATAAAAAAGTTGTAGGTAAGGAAAAACCAATTCCTACCCAGGACGATAAACCTACATCTCCTTTATCTCAAGGTGAAATTGCAAAGCGTATCTTGGCAGCTATGACTCCAAAAGGGGATGCACGGGTCAAAGAACTTATTGCAAAAGCTGGGTTTTCGGGAGGTTATCTGCGGCGTATTGCAGAAAAAGCCATGACCAAGTATGCTGAAGTAGAAAAGATGGGAATTGTTCCGAAGCCAAAGAATAATTCACCTGAAGAGCTTGTGTTGTACCGCAGCAAAGTAAAAGACCATGCTACAATGTGGTTGATCCTTGAAGCAGTTGGTGCGCTTGGCCCTCTCCCAGGTGATGTAGCAGCTTCTAAGCCTGTTTTTGTTGATGCTTCGCCAAGTCAACCGACTCCTTCTGAAACTCAGACTACTGGTTCAGTACAAGAGTACATCAAAACCTTCCGGGAAGGCAGACACATTGAAGTCGAAAATGCACAAATTAAAGCTCTAACTGATTCTGGTTATACAGGAAAAGAAATTCTTGATCACATCACTAAAGTGAGAAACGCTAAAATGGTTGAGGTTTTGCAAGCTGGATTTGTGTCTTCTCAAAAAGATGAAGTGGAAGCCGGGAAGGAGGTTGATAAACTTGCAAGGTTTGTAGCTGTAATGGGGATGACTCCAAAATCTACTACCTCTCAACCTAATCCAACTCCTGTTCCTGTTCAACCAGAAGTCACAGCTCAAGAAACTGAAACACCCCCTGTTGAAGCGGCCCCAACTGAAGAGGAACTTCAACAACGAATTGCTCAGATGAGAAAAGAGTCAAGAGAGCGCTCAAGCATCCGAGTAAAAGGTCGATTTAATAAACCCGCAGATGAAGACCTGAACCTAGATCAACGATTAACTAGTACTGAGTTATTGGATAAGTTGATAGAGGATGGTATCATTGAGCAAAATTGTAAGTAATGGCTTGTAAATATCTGTACCAGGGTGTAGCTTATAGTAGACCAGAGATGATTCGAATGGTTGCCACTGGCCAAGTTAGTCGTGAGGATAGCACACAAGCTGCTCGCAACTGGCTTGAGTCAACTCTTGGTATCAACGAAGCGCAGATTGAAGTTATACGAGGTTTGATTGAGGGTCGTGCTATGGGCCGAATGCTAAGCACCGGGAAGATTCTTCTTTCAAGTCTTGCCGATATGGACACTGCTTACGAAGAAGGGTTTCACTATTTTTTTGACTTCCTTGCAACTGAAGAAGAGCGAAAAACAATGTGGGAAGAAATGTCTTCTCGTCCATACGCAAAAGACCAGATCAAAAAGTTAAAAGAGCTTTACCCTGATTATGACGATGTCAAGTTGATGAAAGAAGTCTTGGCCAAAGATTTTGCAGTTTTTGCAAAGGCCGAAGGCGAAATGAATCTTCCGAAGTCTCAGAAATCATTCTTTCAAAAGCTTTGGAACTTTCTCAAAGCGATACTTGGCATTGGTCGGAAACCTGTTTCCTTGCATGAAATCTACTCTGCTGTTTTAGCAGGTCGTTATAAAACAAGGCAGTTTACGCCAAATGAAGGAGCAACTGAGCAAGACTCTCGATCAAGTGTAATCCCAATTACTGTTAGAGGTGAGTTGGCCCAGAACCTTTCAACTCGCCTTTTCCAGGCCATAGTTGATGCAGGTGTAGTTCAAGAGTTTATCGAAGGACGAATTGATGAGGAAGAAGTTGGTAACATCTTCTACGATGCTGTAAGCGATCTGATTACTCAAGAAATCGAAGAGTCTGATCCTCAGCTTGCACTAGCTATTGTGGCAGATACTACGACTGCTGACCTGAAAATTCGTGAGGAGTCTGAGCTTTATCAAAATGTCAAATCTTATCTCGAAAAGATCGGGTTCAGGATGAAAGGTTTGGTAGAGGAAGACACACCGAGCATGGACGACATTGATGAAGTTGATCCTGAGAATGAAAATGAGATGGTCAAAGACCGGGCTTTCAACAAAGTTGCTTTTGAATTTGACCCGAGATCAGATGTTCGTAGGTCTACTGCTGTGATGATCAACAGCATATTTGATCCGAGCAACACATCCCAAAGACTTGGTATTGCTAAGCCTTTAAGCTACAACGAGGTTACTTCTCAACTTTTTCATCACTTGTCAGGTGTCCCTGCTAAGTGGAGCATTGTTAAAGCAGAACTTGAGAAAAACTACAACAAAGTCCCTTGGTTCAAAGACATTGTTGACACTTTAGATAAAGACCTCACCAACCCTTACAATGTAAGAGCGATCACAGAGTTCATGTTGAGTTTTACAAAGAACCGTTATCGTTTTACGAAAGCTATCATTAAACAAGGCCGGGTTAATTTTGTAAATCTGGCCAGTGACTCTCTTACCAAGAAATATGTTCGAACCTGGGGAGGTCGAGTAGACCTTAGGTCAAACGATAAACAGGCGCTTATTCGCGAGTTGAAAGGAGCTGTTCGGCCAATGCAGATTGCCCAAGCCCTTGGGTTTGATGAGTTAGATGACTTTATGATCAACCTCCCTTTGAGTGACGAAGGTATGGATACAGTTGGTATGAAGTTAACGACACTTCGAGATGTAATCGTAGCAGGTCTCGAAAAAGGAGTCGACGTATCCAAAATCTTCAACCGTCAACCTGAGAAGTTTGCAGAGTATGAAATTCGAGGTAGTGTCAATCAAATTGCAGAGGTTGTTGCTCAACACGGTCGACCTTTGGACTTGATGTTGTTAAATTCTGAGCGCAAGCGTATTTACAGCATCAGTTTACATAGCTTCCAAACTCAAGTTGTAGGAACATTGAATTGGATTGCAAGATCCGCAGAAACCTACGAAGAAAGGTTGGAAATGTTGAAAATGCATCTTCCTCACCTGAACACACAATATCTGATTCGAGAGGATGGTACAGTTCGGTCGGAGTGGTTGAGAAACATCCTTAATGGTATCCCTTTGACGGTTGAAGTGTTTGATGGAGCGCAGGCCCGGCGCATTTTGCGTAGCGGGAGTTCAATCAAAGCCAATGACATGTTGGCTTTTCACATCAATGCTATCCAAGAAGGTCGGATGTTCAGCTTCAAGCATGGAGACCGTTCGACTTTGTTTGCTTATAAATTTGACCGGAAACACTCAATACCTGCCAGGGGTCTATCTAGCTCGTTGTCTGCTCACGTTGAAACAGCTTTAGACTACCTGGATGCAGAACTATCCAAACTTAAATTGGTACGGGAAAGCAATTATCTGAAAGGAGTTCAGAACTGGTCAAAGCGAGGAATGAACCCTTCGATTTTCCCCTTCCTCACGGCCTCAAAAGTAGAAGGTGCGCTCAAGCAAGGTTGGGATAAAAACAGACTGAGAGACCTCTTTGCTGAAGAGCTTCGCATGTTTTTTGAGCAGAATGCAAAAGCGACAGCAGACGCAATAGAAGATGGAAACATTGCAACAGTTAAAGGTAGAACCATCAGTTCTAATGGGATTGACTCTCAGACGCTCGCTGCTTATGGTACAGTGAACCGAGACGGCCTGGAGGTGGAAATGGAGATTGCTTTGAACTCCTTTGCGCTTCACTTCTTTTCTTACATTGAGCAAACAATGGTCTTTACTGGAGACCCTTCTAATTACAAAAGTGCAGTTGATTTCTACAAGCGTATTCAGATGCAATCTTCAACTGGTAACCCAATGGCTACTGGTCAGGAGATTGACGATATGCTTTTGAAGATGCAAGATCGAGACAAGATTGAAGATAATCGGATCGATGGTGCGACATATGGAGATCTCAAAATCCCTGGTTACATCAGTGAGCTAGTTATGGATTTACCTAAAACTGACTCAATGCATCTTGAGCAATTGAAAGATACTTTCAAATCAGGCTTGTACAATGATTATATTTCTCAAGGAATCACCCCAGAAGAGGCAGATTTGCTCGCTGAGAAGCTTTCTCAAGAGTGGGCAGACTCTTACAAAGGTTATGATGAAAACGACGGCCAGAGCTATATAAATATCTTTTTCTGGAGAGAGTACGAAGTTCGACAAGGTACTTGGAATGATGCAAAAGAGAACACCTTCCAACTTGAATTAGCAATATTCAATTCCCCTTCTCTTTCAGACACGCGTGTATGGCTGAATGTTAATAACATGTTCGATGTTAAAGCTCACTGGGAAGCCGGGGCTTACATGCTCATTGATCCATTCGATGTAGAATCAGTTAGGCAAGTCACAGGCATCAATGATTACCAAGAATGGTTCAATACTGTTTTTGATTATGGTTCTGTCAAGAAACCACAATACACTGGGCCGCTTGTAAACTTTGATCCAAATGCAGAAGTGCCTGTGATCGCTGGGAGGAAAACCAGCTACGCAACACTTTTTCCGTCAGTCATTGCTGGAACAAACTTGGAAAAGATCAATCGTTCAATGATCACCAAAGGGATAGATGTTGTACACATGCTTTCCGGCGCCAAGTATGGAGTCAGTAAAGATTTGAGCATTCCACCTGAATCTTACAACTTGTACAATGATGGAAAGCTCAATGATTTTTCCCAAGCTGACAAAATGGTAACTTACTTGGAGATGCAATATCTTAAAGATCAAGTTGCGATTCACAACAGGCCCAAGTCAAGAATCAAGAATGCAACTCAATCTGCAAAGATCATTTTGTCAAACTTGTATTCGGGAGGTGTGCCTAAAGATTACAAAGGTGCTATGCCCTTTGAATCTCTCACATTGCTTGAAAAAATAGATGCCTCTCCAATATTTGCAAAAGTTCACCGCTATTCTCAACGCGTCAACGAAATCATGCAAGACAATATGGAAGCATTGGTTTCTGAACTTGGAGAGGATAAAGTACAATCCTTGGGTAACATTGTTCGCAAGAATGCTGAGTCTAAAGGTGAACCTACGTACATCTTGGAAAGCATTGACTTGTTTGTAAAAGAACAAGGTCTTGAGCTACTTCCAAATTGGCAACGCATTGAAAGTTTATTGTACTCTATTGTTACTAACAATGCGGTGGTCATGGAAAGGCTTGGAGACGGGAAAGCTCAGTTTGCTTCTACAATGTGGGAGCGTTCGGCCACAACCCGTGGAACCAATGAGTCTGGGATTATTAGCAGTGATACACTCAAATTCTACTCAGTTGAAAAAGATGAAAGTGGGAAAATTGTTCAGGTGAACCCTGCGGAGTGCATCATCCCTCTTGACCCAAAGAAAATCAACTGGTTGTTGAACTGGTCGGGTAAAAGTAGTTTGGTAGAAGCTTTGGATTGGTACGAAAAGCTCCCTGATTCAAAAAAGATTGTCTTTAAGGGATTGCGTATTCCAAACCAGCAATTGAGCTTTAACGAAGTCTTACGAGTGAAGGAGTTTGGAATGCCTACCTTTCAATCATATATTGTACTTCCGAGCGAGAGTGTAGTCAAGTCTGGATCTGACCATGATGCGGATAAGATTCAAATGTACATGCCTGCGATGGTCGACAGGCCCCTTAACGAAGATGAGATTAAAAGTAATGAGCTTTTGGATGCGGAGATTCAACTGTTGCTTGATCCTGTAAATGCTCACCATTTACTTGCCCCATCTTCTGACACATGGCTGAAAGAAGGGATTTTCAGTGATGTTATGTCTTTGAGAGAAGGTGTCAGCAAAGAAGATGTACTTGCAGCTCGTGAAAACTACGTCTTGCGGGTAACTGACGATACACTTTTCTCCTTGGTCACAAATGTTGTAAATGGTGTCAAATTCCTGGAGAGCAAAGCGAATGTAGGTTTAGGCGCAACTAGTATTACTGGTCAATCCGTAGATCAAACAGGAGGCGTTGCAATCAGTGACACAATCTTGCTCCCGGACGAAGATGGAAACTTCACAGTTGAAATCAGTACAAAGATGCCTTTTGAGGGGGCGTCTGGTCGAATGGACTCTATTCTCGATTCCCGAGGAAATTTTATCTTGGAAAGATTCTCAGGGATTTTGACATCGCAGGTTGACGCTTTGAAAGACAACTATGCCGCAGCTATTGAGTTAACCGATCAGACAATTCCTTTGGTTATCTACATGATGCGCCAACGTGTCCCTGCTGAAGTAGCAATCAAATTGGTGAATGTCCCATTGATTCGAGAGTACTTGAAAATGTACCGACAGAACAATTCTCTTGTTACCTGGGCCAGTGACTCTCGCTTAGATAATGATTACATTCCTACTGAGACAATCCTTAAAACTTTGAAGGTAGGTAACCGTGGTTACACTGAGCACCTTCAACGTTATGAGAAAGGCCAGGGGGAGATGATTACTGAGGAGGAGTTAGACAATGCACTCAAGCAAGGTCGGCCTTCAGTAGAGCAGTTCAAAATGCTGGCAAGTTTCGTGCAGATGATGAAAGTCATGGAGGCTGTCCGGTACTACATGAGAGACTTTACAGCAGACACAAAGGGTAGAGGGAATCGAGACTCAGTCCAAAGCTTCGAGTACAATTTTGAAAACTTGATCAAGACTCAGTTTGCTCCTGCAATGAGTCACCGAAAAGGATTTCTGGCCCCTGCTTATCGTGCTCAGAACTTGTACAATGAGCTGTTTAAAGACTTGTACATTGTACCAATTGAATTGGTAGATGAAATCAGCAGACCGCTGAGCAAATTCAAAGCACCTGATGAAGTTGCAAGAATCCGAGCAAAGGTTGCAAACGACTTTATTCTTTACGCCTTACAGAATTATCACCCAAGGTTTAAAGAATACACTTTCGAAAGACTCTTTGTCGGCAGAGACAGCATTGCACGGAAGTTGTTGCAGATGCAAGGGGATGTAAATCTTCAATATGTAATGGATCACCTCCTTCCATTACTGAATGAAACTGTGGACAATGTTTCAGGTAGAAAGGTAGATGTAGTCAAGGTAGCTGAGAGAGGCGCGTCCACTCAACAATTGGATGATTTGTATGAGGCGTTCTCCGAACTACCTGAAGAACTTCAAGAGGAATTGATTTTCCTTTCATTGCATCAGGCGGGCCTTTCACGATCTCCTTTCTCGTTAGATGTGATGTTGAATGCTTCTAAGCTTTCAAGCATTGTTTCAACTGTCAGAGAGAAGGTTCAAGACATACTGAACAGCGAAAGCTCCACAGAGATTGAAGTTTTCCGTCAGAAGTTTTACTTTAACAATCCAAACTTTCTACCTACCAGCAGGAAAGCCCTCAAAAAGCTTGGGTATTATGCCAGGATCAATGAGAAGACAGGAGAGCAGGTAATCTACGTTGCGGAAGCTGGTGTATTCTACCCTTTAGGCAACCAATACTACTTGCGTTACCAGACCGATGTATTTGCTCAAGCTTATGGGGAACAACCTCAATCTGAAAGCAATGAGAGTGTACCAGAAGTTGAGGACGAAAACTACTTTCCGACTGAAGAGCCAATTCAAACTCAAGAATCTTACGATCGTAGTTTAACTGGCCGAGCCGCACTCGATAGTTTGCGTGAAGATATGGCCAAGGGTGAAAAGTCAGTTGATCCAACTTCAGAAGACCCAAACAAATACTATCAAGTTGCATCTAAACCTGTTAGTGAATCAAAGGCTGTTAAAGCTTTAGACGATTTACTTATTGAGTATTTGGCTAAGTTCAAAGTAAAAGTTCGGGACATCAATGAACTGAAAGAGCAGCTTGAGATTGATGCTTTGGGAGTAGCAGATATTTTGAACAAGGTTATCTACCTTGCTGAAAACCGAGAAGCAGACACCTTACCTGAAGAAGCTGCCCATATGGTCATTATGCTAATGGGACAGGATCATCCTGATGTTGGAGTTCTCATGCGGAACATTATGAAATGGGAAGGTTATGCTCAAGTCGAGAAAGACTACTTGGAGCTTTATAAAGGAAACTACGAGCGGGTTCGGTTTGAGGCAGTAGGTAAACTATTGGCCAAAAACCTCGTTGAAAAATTTCCTACAAAAGAAGAAGAAGGGATTTTCAGGAAGTTGATCAATCAACTAATTGAAGCTTTTAGAAAGCTGTTTGGTATGACCACTGAACAAACTCCAGTACCGGACATCATCCGGCTCCCGGCTGAAAGAATAGCATCTAAGGTTCTGGAGATGGATGCAGGTATTATCCCTTTCAAACCAAAGTACAACTACGTTGAAGTAAATGCAGTAGACGCACTTACCAGTGATCCTGATGCACTCATGCTACATGCTGATATGGTTGAAGCTGGCGGTACACTTACTGGAAGTTTGGCCATTGCAGCACAGGCAAAAATCTACCGGGATAAAGATGAACTGATCCATGATTTGGATTATGAATTCAACAGTGATCAAGATGTGCTCAATGCAGTGAAGGCCGCGAAGAAGAGAGGAGGAGTCTTTTTGCACAGCGGCATTCCAGGTAAGGATTATTTCTGCTTCTCCTTACTTGTACCAAAATCAGGCTGGGAGATTGCGAAAGCTAATCGTTACTGGAGTGGTTGGCAAAAAGGTATGATCATCAGAGACTCGATGATCTTCAAAAACATCAAGACAGGCAAATACTATAAGTACCACGAAAGTTTATTCACAGCAGTTGACATTTTCAGAACGAATAAACGAGGGTCGGAGGATGGATTCTTGAACTTTGATGAAGTTTTTGCAGCTAAGCAGAAAATGAATAAGCAGTCAAAAGTATTCTTCCGCAGAGTGAAGGATCAAATTGATTATGTAACATTGGAAACGAACCGGGTAATGACTCCAAAGGATCAGTATCTTTACTATCAGAAAGCACCAAGTTCCCCATCTTGGGTGAAAGATGAAGACATGTCCGATGTAGTTAAAGCAAAGGAGCTTGGGTTGATTGATGAGCAAAAATGTTAAACCATGGCAGTACTGAATTGCACAATACCTACATTTGAACAGACTGTAAACTTTGTCAAAAACAAAGCTGCCAGCCTTTACCAGATTACCGGGGATGCATCTCAAGGTGAGATTGGTCAGATGCTTCGACACAGTAAAGAACACATTCGCTTGAACACCGCTGCTACAAGCTCTCAACAGGGTGACGACAATTTGCGGTATGGGATATTTAACCCCGCCACAGGTACTTTTTCAGATGTACTTATTGCAAACCGTGTAACTGACCGTACTGCCAGGGCGTTTCGCCGGGGCCGGACAAAGCAAGAAGTTGATGCCATTCGAAATAATCCAAACAACATAATCAAACGAGAGTATGGTACAGCAACGCACAAAGTACTCCAAGACCTTGGGGAGCGATACTACAAGTCGAAAAAGGGTCTCGCTGTTGATCCTATTGACTACACTGCTTATGATTCAATGGATTACCCTTTCAGCAAAGATCAAGTCGATGCGCTCAACGAAGGAGTAAAAGAAATCATTGACCAAATCTGGGAAATCCAGCAGACTATCGACCCTAACCAAATTCCTTTAATTGAGTTTGAAAATCCAATCTTTGACCCAACCCGAGATGAATCTGGGACAATGGACATCGTTGCCATCTTTTCAGATCGAACAGGTATGGTTGTGGATTACAAGACTTTCACACCTCGATCAAGTTACATCAAAGGATCAGGTGCCAAGAAGGAATTAGTAAGCTCTGACTTTATCGATCCTTCGGTTCAAGAAAAGTGGAAGCTTCAGCAATCAATCTACAAAAGAATACTTCTTACACATTATGGTGTTAAGGATATTCGCGCTACACGGGTTGCGCCTATTTGGGTAGACATCCTGGGAGAGTGGAATCAAGACGAAGGTAAGTTTGAGCTTATCCCTTCTCTCAATAAAATACAGATTGGTCGGAAGCAAAGTGAGTACCTGAGAAACATTGCAGCGGGTTATGAAAAGACTGTCATCAGCCCAATTGATGAATTGATTGAGGAAAACTACAAACGCGCTGAACGAATAAGGGCCAGGGCCAAAGCTCTTCCAAAAGATGAGCGCTATGCTGCTAACCTCCGAGCAAAAGAGATTGAGACTGCTATCCTTGATTTAACTGAGGATAAAGACATGTCACATTTGTTAAACTCTGTTTTAGCAGATGCCAACTCTCTTTATGCAAGGTTTCAGAAAGATCCTACATCTGTTTCAATTCAGCAATTGAACAATGTGATTGACCTGATTCAAGCCCTAAGTTCTTTTGATTTGGCTACCCAAGAAAACATCCAAACGATGAAAAATCTGGATGTTAAACTGTATGATAACATCCGGGAGGTCTTTCGGAATCAAGCAGCTCAAATTGAAGGTTTGCGACAAATCTTGTCAGTCTTTACGGAGCATCGCTTAGGATTGATCCTGGACGAAGTTGGAGATACACAAGGTCGAATTCGTAGAGAAGGTACAGATTTGATTATGCAAGAAGACAGCTACTTCCGTCAGACTTTCTTACCTACTTCAGACATGAACAACCCGCTTGTCAAACGGGCCGGGTACATTTTTGAGAAAGCTTATGAAGAAGGGCGCCAGGAGTTGATGAGCATCCATGCAAAGATGGAGCCTGCTGAAGAAGATTTGAGAGCGTATGCCAAAGCCACGGGCCAGACAATCACCCAGGTTTACCAAAGCATGATTGACCCGTCTACTGGTAATTTTTATAACAAGTTGAGTGAGAAGTTTAAGAACGATCGAGCAACAGCCGTTGCGAATCGAGACCTTTCTTTCTTCACCAAGTATTACAAAGTCAAATCAAAGAATCAATTTGGTGAGACTTTTGATGAATGGTTTAAGCGTTCGTTCGAGGAGCAAAAAGAAATGCTCGAAGCAACTTATTCTTGGATGGATGCTGGGTTCCGGTCTGATCGAGTAGAAAGGGAGCTTCGTGTTTGGGTGGCAAACAACGAACTCCGGGTTCACCGAGTAACAGGAGACCCAATATCTCCTGATGCCTGGATGAGAAAGAATGTTTGGTTGACTATCACAGACCAAGCTCTAACGGATTATGCGAGTGAGCAGTGGAAGAAAATATCTTCTACTCCAGCCTTGGTGAACTATTACAATATGATCACCTCTATCATTCGTGAACTTCGACCAGTTGTAGGATATTCAAACATCTCAGGTAGTGGATTTCTTCCGAAAGTTAGAGCGGAGTTCATGGAGAAGCTTTCACAGGGAGGTATGGGTTACTTGACAGATAGTGCCAGGGGTTTTGGGGAAGATTTGCGCCACATGTTTTCTATCCGCGAAGGAGATGTAACTTTTGGTCAAGTTGATCCCGAAACCGGGAAAGTAGAAAAGACCATCCCAGTTTTGTACACAAACCCTTTCAAGGACGCAAATGGTAAAGTAGATGTCTCTCAACAGAGCCACGACATCTCTAAAACAGTTCGTTTGTTTGCACACATGGCTTACACCTACAAGTACATGAAACAAAGCGAAGCTGAAATCATTGCAATTAAGGAGATTCTCAAGAAAGTTAAATACTACGAGCAATCTGAGTCAGGTAAGAAAGTCTTCAACTTCATGCACAACATTGCGGTCAAAGACAAGACTGAAGGTGGATCAATGACTGACCGGGTGATGAATAACCTTGTTGATTATCACCTATACGGCGTTAAAGTTCAACCTTTTCAGGGGAAGATGCAGCTTACCAGAAACATCCTTCGGGCCAAACAATACCTCACCCTCAAGGCTCTTGGTCTTGGTTTCATTCCCGCAGGGGCTTCGTATGTTGCGGCCAGGACAAGCGCTTGGTTTGAAGGAGCAAAAGGTATGGCTTATACCGAACAACAGTGGAGAAAAGCAACAATGAATCAAGCCAAGGAAATGGGCAAGTACCACGCTCTTGGTTACTTTTTTGGTGTTCACTCTGAGAACGAATTGATTGATCAATTATCTGCTCGGTCAAAAGGCACAACAATCTTTAGGAACCCAGCCTACTCTGCAAAGCTTTTGCAGTACATTAACGAACGTGCGCTGATGCGTCCTTTCTCATACGGTGATGAGCGGATTGATAACCATGTAATTAATTCCATGGCTCTCAATTATGGTTTTGACGCAGAAGGAAATTTGAGAAGACTGTCAAATTTGCCAGAGGGGAGCAAGAACATTTGGGATATGTTTTCAGTCAACGACAAAGGAGAAGTTAATTTTGAAGGAACCCCTGAGCAGATATTGCAATTTAAACGCGCAGCTCGGGCCACTCAGAGAGGTATCAAAGGTACTACCAACTCAGAAGACATCTCTTACGCACAAACAGACCTCATACTAAACGTTCTCATGCAATTCCGTACTTGGATGCCAGGAGTGTTAAATGAGCGCTTCAGCGGGCTTAAATACAATGAAATTATTGATGCTCCTCAGTGGGGAAGATACAAAGCACTGTTGGATGAAACCGAAATGAAAAACTCAGCGAATACTGCCTTTTACATTTTGGGTACGACAGCCAATACACTCTATCACTTAGGTAAAAATCTACTACTGTATAACCGAATTTCCAGAGCTGTAACCAAAGGCGACATTCAATTGAATGATGAACTGAACCAAAATTCTTACCGGAAGTATTTAACTGAAGGAGGTGATCGTCGAGTCACCTACGAGGACTTCTTGGCAATTAAAAGAAGTCAGATTAGAGCCATGGTTTCTGAGCTTGAGATTCTTTTGGTCTTGTCAGCTTTGATCTTTTCAATGGGAGCCGATTGGGATGATGACGGAGAGCCAATGTACAAAGAGATGTTCATGCTCCAGAAGTTGTATCAGATTATGAACCGGACAAGAACAGAATTAACGTTCAGTTACGATCCAATGTCTTATGCAACCTTGATGAGAAATGCAATTCCCCTCTCCTCCCTGGCCATCGATGCAAGTCGAATCATCAACAATACGCTGGATGAAGCAGGTGACGAATTGTTTGGAGAAACAACAACTCGGTTACCATTTCCTTTTGGGGCAAACAGAGGAGGGCGTAACGATCCTACTGACAAGTTTCACTACTCCATGGGCATCATACCTGGAGGTTTTCAGCTCCGAAGATTGTTAAATCTTACAGAGGCAGATCAAGCTGCAATTAAGTAATTGACATTTTAAATGTGAATTGTTTTATTTTGGGGTAGTCAATTTTGGCTACCCTTTTCAATTCACATCAATGGAAGTTGTAAATTTTATCATTAACCTTCAGGTCTACCCGTTCGATCTTATGGTTCATTTTGGAGATCCTCAAATCATGTTCAACAAATTGAGGGATCTTATCTCCAGGGAGAGTCTACTTGACATTGAGTTGGATTTTGAAAGAGGAGTTGGTGTTGGTCGAACAATGATGGATAAAGAAACAGGAGCCGTTGTCCTTTGGATGAGAGAGCCTTGGTCTGATGACTTCTCCCCTGAGTCGTTTGGGACACTTAGTCATGAGATATTTCATGCAGTTGAGTTAGTGTTCGACAGAATTGGCATAACTTTGTCAGATGATTCATCAGAAGCTTTTGCCTACCTGATAGGATTTATCACGCGCCAAGTTCACGAAAATTTAAAGGGATGAGACCTTATTGGATCAAACCAGGAAGAGGAGACAATCAATCTTTGGAATCAATGCAACTGGAATTTGTCTTCTGGTTCATTTTCATCTTTATCGTCTTACCTCTTCTCTCAACTCAATTCATGCACTAAAATCTGAAATGATGACTTCAAAAGAAATCAACCACTTGATTGTGGAAAATCGAGTCGAGACAGGTAAAATCTCAGACGGATACCATACTTTCAACGAGCTTTACAACGATCGGTTTTATCTATTCATTGCACTTTGTAAGATGTTTAGTCAGGCTACTGAAGCTTTTAGTACAAAAGTTTCATGGCGTTCAAAGCTCCATGCGGACGGGTCGATGTATCCTGGTTGGTTTATCATGGGAATTGGCCGGGAGGAGGGAGAGCAAATCAGCTATCACCTCCCAATTGACATGTGGGATTTGTGTGAAGGAATTGACATTCTTGAAAATGCCCCTTCTTGGGATGGGCATACAAACAAAGACGTATGGGAAAGAGTATTGAACCTTTAAAATTAACTCTCACTCATGAAGATAGTGGAGAAACAAAAGAAGTCCTTATCCCTGTTTCCGAGCAATTAAAAGCTTGGAAGGAGAAGAATCCGGGGCCGCTTACCGTGGAAGATTTGAGGACTTACTTGAATGAGCTATTCTCACAACCGAAACCAAGCAGAAGTTTACTTCCTCCGCGAATTCTCCATTATGTCCGGGAAGACGGGGTTGAGATGATTAGATTTGATGGGCCGGACATTTGGGGTGGAGCAATGCCTTTGTCAGAATGGAATGAGATGCTGTACAAGCAGATGGGGTCATTTGTGACTCAATCTTCTAATTTTGTCAAAAACAAAACCGAATAACATGGATTCTATTTCTGTTCTTAAAGAAGCCATCGAAGATGCAACCAAAGAAAACTCCAAAATCGACAGGGAGATCGGACACCACCAGCGTACAATCCTCGGTCTCCAAGATGAAATTAGTTCTCTTCTGGAAGAAATTGACAACCGGAAGCAGCGAATCTCAGACGTTCGGGAGGGTATTGTCGCCGAGACAGAAAGGAAGATGGCGAATCTTCAAACGATAAAAACCCTTGAGTGGGTAATAAACGAGATTTTATAGGTGCAAGTGCATCATTCATCATTTTGGATTTATGGAAGGGAGCGAGGGAACTCGCTCTTCTTTTTTACGCACTCCGTTGATAAAAAAAATAGGGTCACGCTTGTGACCCCTTCTGTTTTTCAAAGTCTAACCAGTAGTCAATTTTTGACTGTAATCTAAGTACTTCGATTTCCGCTTCATTTTTCCGGTATTCAAAATACTGAATCATTAACGCAATAGCTTCTTCTTCTGTATCAAACAACTGAGAAGGTTTGCAAAGATCAGCACACCCTTCATACTTAGTCCAATTGTCTCCGTATGGAATAGGATTGATGATTTCCTCGTTGTTCAAATCAGCATACCATTTTTTGTCATTTTTCATTTCGTTGATTTATAGAAATCGGATTCCACAAAGGAACTGACCCGTCATTCTTTTCGGATTTTACCAGATGCGGTTCTTTTAATTTGAGTACATCCACAGCCGTAACTCGGGTAATAATTCCATCATCATCCTTTTCTTCAAAGTAGATGTTTTTCAAATCCCTTGCTACTACTCTTCTGACCGCAGTCAAGGGGTTCAAAGTCATAAAGTCAGTCGCGTAAAACCTACAATAAAATTGCAGAGCTTCTACTGTACTTCTCGATGTAATGTAGGCGATTCGTTTCTCGGTTATTACTTGGTACAGTCTCATTGTTTTATATGAAGTGGGGCGACTCAATTGCCGCCCCTCATGAAATAATCACCCAAAAATTGGTGACAAACTTAAATACTATCGATGATCTTTTTAAGCTCGTCATCAATCTTGGCTTCGTTGCTCAGCAAGCTTGCAAGCTGTCTGTTCAAAGCCTCCAGTCTACTTTCCTCATTCTTGCGGTTGAGAACAAGCAATCTGTTCTTAATGTCAGTCAACCAAGTCTCAATTGACCAAATGTCCAACTTGAATTCTTCACCAGGGCAGATTTCCTCGGCAGTACTCTGCAAGACCTTGAGTTGAGATGCGTAGTACACCAACTCCATCTTTCCAAGGACGTTGATATTGGCCGCAGAGGCCATCCATGGTAAACGCAAGAGACAGTTGGTAACCGGAACAAATCGAACATTTCCATCCAGTGCTTCTTTCTTTTCAGCAATTGCTTTTTGAAGCAACCGGATTTTTTCATCATTTTTGTTTTTTGCCATTTTTCAGAATTGCAATGTGTTTTTGTAATCCAAGCTCAAGTAATTCAGTCTCGCTGTATCGTTTGTCAGGGTACAACCCTGCGGCAGCGTAAACTTCCATAATGGCTTGTTTATTGTACATGTAACGAACACCTCCTTGGGTGTCAACATTCTTGTGAATTTTGTGGTAGTCTACTTCTGTTAAGTTGTAAACTTTGGCAGTGCCATCCTTTTTGTATTCGTTACCATCCCAGTAACTATTAAAGTCAAGGACAATTGCAAATCTTCTTCCTCCTCTTTCCAAGTATAAAGGCGTCCACCTGCGGGAGTTCAACTCAAGGTCTTCAGGGGAAGCACTCTCAAACTCGTAGTAGTCAACCTCTGAGAATCGAGCACTGCTTTCCATTTTCTCATAGTACTCTGCGAGATTTGGATCAGTTTCCTCAGAAACAGCCTTGGCAATGTTTGAGAGGCCTGAGAAAGTTGTAAGCTGATTGTACTTATTGTCCCAATACCAGTGTTTCTTCGGGTTCTTCTTTTCTTCCAGATAGGTGTTTGCTGCTCGATTCCACCTCCGATTTACAATATACTCGAAATGAAAACCAAGGTAAGTTAGAACTTCCTTCTTCTTGGTGTAATACTGGCGCCCAACAACCATGTCGGATTTCTTAACTTTCAGGTCTTGCAGCTCAGTAAAGTCCATCATTTCTTTGTACTCTGGCGCCTCTTCTGGAATCAGCACCAAATCTTTTCCATCCCAACCGTATACAAACCGACCTTCAAGACCCTTGCCTTTTGTAGCAGTTGCATTCTCAAGGATGTAAAGAAGGTTTGGAACTGTGATTTCAAACTCAAACCCGCGAGGATCGTAGATTCGAACCTTTGTGTCTCGAACATGGTCGTAGTAATAGTAATGACTTGAGCTTCCTCCACCGACTCTTTTGTTGAGCACAAAACCTTCAGTTGGGACGTTGTCATAACCTTCAGGTTCGATTTTCTTGTCCCTCCATCCTTGCCAGCTTGTTTCCTTACGAAGCTTACCTTTTTCATCGTAGTAAATAACGTAGGCAAGCTTCTGTGTGTAAGTGTCACTCCTTGTTTGAAAGCCTACCATGATTTTCTTTGGTAGAAAGATGTTGTTTTTACTGTTCATTTCCGTGAATTAAAAAGGGACTCCTTTTTCAAGAAGTCCCTCGGAAAAATGATGAAGTATTCAATCAAGAGGTTATCCCCCTTCAAAAAGCCTATTCAAGGAAAAGCACTGCTCATCCATGGGCAAAGCTTAAACCAATTCTTTGAGCTTGGCTGCATTCTTTGCTCACAGGCGTAGTTTATGCGATCAATGGCCCCTTGAATCGTGTTGTCGATTTCAGACCATTCAGAGCCAAACAAATAATGCCACAAGGGCATTGATCGAGATATTCCAAGTTCAGACTGAGCAAATCCATCAAAGTAGATTATCCCTCCGTCCAAAATGGGTACAGGCTTTGTTGCAAACTTAACCATGTGGCCAATCACACATCCAACAGAGTCACAATGGATTTCTCTGTAAGGTTCGACACCCTTCCTGTAAAAATTCATGTCAAAGTTTTCCTCTTTGACTTTTTCAAGATGGTTGACCCAAGTCTTTAACAAATCCCAGTCAATTGTTGTGTTTTCTTCAGTCTTCGTCATCATCATCAAGAGATTCATCGTCTTCGTAATATCCGTACTCGTCGGAAAGCTCATCCCAGGCCAAGTCATCTTGATCTAAATGTTGGTGATTTAACGCAACCTCAATCCGCTCAATTGCTTTTTCGAGCTGATGTTGTTTTGAGTGCCTGGGGTTGTCCCAGTTGCTTGAGAACAAGAACTGCCAAAGAATGCTTCCTTGGTCGATGTTGAGTTCAGTTGATGAAAAATCATCAAAGTTGATTGCACCCTTTTTGCGCCAATCTCCAACAAAGTCGTTTAGTTCATCTTCGTAATAAGGGATTGGAGACTCAGCATACTTTGTCATGTGGCCCAAAACACAACCTGAAGTATTACATTCAAGACTTGTGTAATCATCTCCTTTTCGAAACGTACCCATGTCAAATCTTTCGGCAGGGACATTTCGCAGGTAACTTGGCCACTTAGCTAACCTATCCCAACGCACTTGATTTTGCTCTTGCATCCCGGTTGATTGAGATTTTCAGATAATCATCCTCAATGAGAGGAACATTCACTTCATTCGATCCTACAAGGTTTGCAGTATCCATTTCAAAACGAGCACTTCCTGAGTAGTTGTTTGGAACCAGTATCACCCCCATATCAGGGATGATCTTTTCTACAACACAGATTCTGTAGTTCGCATGACGGATTTCTTCTCCAGGAGTCAATGTATCCATCTCCTCCTGGCTTTCAAGGGGCAGGTAAATCATCGGTGTAGTTTTTATAACCACTGGAAGTTAACTATTCCTTCTGACAGCGGTTCGTTAATCCCAATTACTTGTACAATGTCCGCAGAAGTAAACTTTTCTACTTCAGCGTACAGTTCGATTGTTTCTTCAATAAGTTTTCGATTTACTTCGTTGAGAGCTTCTTGTTCAGAACCTGGGCTGGTTTGAACAATTACACTCGCACGAAATCGACTATTTTTGAAGTTGTACCTTTGGTGAGATCTTGTTTCTTTCATGATTCAGCAAGTGTTTCTTGGTTAGCTTTCTCCAGAGCAGTTTCGCAGATTACACAAAGTCCTCTTCGGGAAACGTGAGCTTCAGTTTCTCCACAAACCTGACAATTGTTAAGTGTCTTATGGGATTCACAGTAAGCCTTTCCATCTCGAATGGTTGGAACCTGACTGAACAACAACAAGCTTTCCAAACAGTAATGACAGGTGTAATCTTGGGCCTGGAGGATAGATAGGTCACGATAAGTCATCGTGTACCCATCCCTCATCCAGAGTTGAGACATATCAATTACTGAAAGTGCTAACTCGTCAAAGTTAATTTCCACTCTTTGAAAGTTTCCATTTTTCATGAGCTTTCTCGTAAGCTTCTTCTCCACCTTCAACTGTCCAACCTCCTTCTTCACCTAAAGCAAAGTTGGGTTCGACCCATCCAAACTGTTCAGGTTTTGGTTCTGGTTGAGGTAGCGGTTCGGTTTCTGATATGACTGTGTTCACAGTTATCCTTGGTAGTTCTCTCTTTTGCACAATGATATTGACGTGTCCGTAGTTTGCTTTGCTGTTGTAAAGACCAAGCTCGTCAATCGCAATGTGTTTTTCTGGTATCTCATAGTCCATGTAAAATCCAGCTTTTGTTGGCATAAAGTATTTTACCAAGATGAAGACTTTTTCAACAGGTAGCTTGTCTCTTTTTCTAACGATCTCTACGGCAGTGTCCAGATTTACAGGATTTTGAATTGTTTTTGATCTGATCCTGTACTTCTTACCAGCGTACTTTCTGGATCTTGGTCTCTTTTTCTTTGAACCGTATTCCAGGAATGTAACTACTTCCTCTTCAACAATGTATTCTTCGGGTTTGGATACTTCCACAATCCCTTTAATGAAGAAGAAAGCAGCAACTAAAGCGATCCCGATGATCACGTAAGTCATTGTGTCAAAAGAGTGCATTTTGGCATCATTTTGGGCAGTCCTTGCAAGGAACAGTAGAAGAAACCATTCTTTCCTTGCCGTCACTACCTTTAACAAATTGGATTACTTTCACTTGTCTTTTCCCAAAACAGGTAGGACATACAGGCTTACCTTTTCCAGGAAATTTGACATCAGGGAGACCTGCTTCCGGGTCATAATTTTCTATAACCGGATGGTCTTTACCTGTGGAATTTTTCCGATCAGGTAAGTCTGTACGTCTTTTCATTACTTGTCTGCTTTGATTGAAATCAGTGCATCAATCACCTGATCTACTGCTTCGGAGATCACTTGACTGGCAATGTTTTCTGGTATAATAATCACTCGCAATCCACCATCACGAATCTGGTCAATGTCTTCACCTTTGACTGTTTCAGGTAAGTGAAGAGTCAAATCCCATCCTCGGTCACGGGTTGTCTTGGCGCTACCGAATACAGCTATCTGAGTGACCAGTCCAGTATTTCTTGAAAACCCGTCTGTGGAAACATCAGTTAGTGTTCGGTATTGACTACCACTGACAGATTCGATTGTGTCAGCATAGCTTTGAACTGATCCGATCAATTCAATTGTACTTGGCCGTTCTTGAAAAGGAAGAGGTTCATCAGCCGTTGTGATGGCATGAAAGCTTTCATCCTCCTCCGCTCCAGGCCCAAGGTCGAATTGTGATTTGAATCCTTCTTCCTTCGCTTCAATTTCAGCCAAATCGCCTCCATCTTCAGGGATGTCATAGAGGTCGGCTAACTCTTCCGCGAACGTTTTTGTTTCTTCTCGCATAGTCAACAATTAAGTAGATTACAATATCAGTTAAGATAGCGACCGTGTAATGGGTCTCTACACTTGTCTTTATTGTTACCGCTTCTGTGTGAAAGATCATTACATCTGTGCCGTAAAACCACTCCGGTAAGTCACCAAGAGCAATAATGTCTGCAATAAGTATGAGGTGATCTATCCAACAATTAACTATGTAAGCGATGAAAGACAGGATGATTGCTACAACTATCATAAATACATGTCTATGATCGTTTCGATGATCGCGTTTGCAAAGATCGATTGGATCGTTGGGTCAATGATGAGTTTCGCATCTTCCAGGTTGTCAAAGAAAAGACACTCTACAAGAAATGCTGGCATTCTGACACCTTTGATGACTTGGAAGTTTGCTTCCTTATCAATGTCTCCGTCAGACCAATCTCCTCGTATCGGTATTTCTTCAAACAACCCATGTGCTCGAAGTGAGATTCCTAAATTATTCATGTACGTAGTGGCCCACTTGTCAGAATTTGTTTGACCTTTGGTGGTAAACACTTCCGTCCCTCTACCCTTCCCTGGTTGGATTCCATTGCCAGAAGCATTGTTGTGTATAGAAATGTACACATGCTGCTCTGTGGGGTGTTTCATTGCGTATTTATTTGCAAAATTCACCCGACTGAATAACGGAGTATCCATCCAAGGATGGGCAACGTGAAGGAAGGGGACGCTCATCTCTCGTAGCTTGGCCGCAACCATTGCGCCGATGTCTCGGTTGAGTACACCTTCGTAAATAATTGTGCCGTTGTGGAAGGTATGACCAGATTTTTTGTGGTCAAACATCTTTGCTGGAGCGGTGGTATATTTCCTTGTTACAGGGTCTATACCACCGTGTCCGAAGTCTAAGAACACCATTTTCAGTATGGATTGTATGTCAACTTAGCAGGGACATAGCTTGGCCCCTTGAGGATTTTACCTGTCCCGTTATCGACTGCAATATACCTACCTCCTGCTGTTGTTTCAACTCTGGCATCCAGCTTGTTAACCTCAATCCAGTTTTGTACCGTGTTGTAGTCATCACTTGCTTTGGACATGTTGCTTGTGCAGACTGCTCGAAACATGTTCTCCAAATCCATCGTATTGATGTCCATGGACTCAAGCAATCCTGCAACAACAAACACCAAATCGGCTGCTTCTTTGTATTTATGCATACCTTCACTGGCTTCCAGAAGCTCATTAAGCTCTTCCATTACCAGCCCGGCATACAGTTCTACGTTCTTTGGTTGGCTGAACTCTTTCATAAAAGTCCGCACATCCAGCATTTCGTCAGTCATGTTTGTTGTTTTTATGCAGTCCAAATACCAGCTTTGGCTACTTCGTATGAAGCACTTGTTGTACCGTATCCGCTTACGTTCGAACCTGAAGAGTTTTTGTAAATCTCCAGGCCGTCTTCAAAGCCGTAGACGATACTTTTCTTGATAAATGAACCTTGGATACCACTCATCTTAATTGGCTTTCTGAAAGACCAATCTCGGTGGGTTTCTGCACCCCATCTTCCTACATGCAAATCTGCGTCAGTGATTGGGTATTCTACGACACTGTCAGTAGCAGCACTGTATACAAGCAGGGAAGGATTGTCTACCTTCCATCCTTTGTACTCAGGATCGTTTTTAACCAACCACTTGAGTGCTACGTAGTAAAACGCGAGTTGTAAATCGTATCGAAGTGTAGTCGCGTGTCTTGCGTACTTACTGTGAGGAAGATCAGATACTTTGGTATCAACAGGTTTGATCCGTTTTGTTGAACGGTTAAAGATTCCAAAGTCCAAGAGTGCTTTGCAGTTGACTCCTCTGTGAGTAAAGTAAATTGCAATCTGAGTAAGAATGTCTCCTTCATGGAGCGTATTCATCTCAGCTATTGCAGCTCTGAACTTGGTTAGGATTTTGTTTGAAAGCGCAAAGTCGGCATTGCTAATAACAATCTTCCCAGCCGCTTCCAACAATCCTTCGTAGTACTTTTCCCCGTTTTTGGTAACCAAGATGTTCTTCAGCAGGTTGTCTTCGTTCGTGATGTTATTCATGTAACTAGCTTCCCTGGCACAAGCGATAATTATCGGCTTGACAGACTCAAGACTTCCTCCATTTGTGCGATTGTAAGCTTCTTTGAGAATGCCTTTAACCGCATCGCTAACAGAGGTATCTTCAGTTGAAACAAAGTAATTCTTGGTAAACAGTTCTGGAGTGTAGAGCCTTAGGTCAACAAGTGTTCCCATGTGCTCATCAAAATCAATTTTGGACTTGGACTTGTCAGGGTCGATCAGCTCCTGGAGTAAACTTTGATTTACCCCAGGATGCGATCTGTATTCTTCAACCCTGTGCTTTTTTTCAGCGGTCATTCTTTGAAGAATTTTTCGTAATGCCATTCACCCTTTACTCGGGTAACTGCAATGAATCTAATTGGGAAGAGTTCCGCTGCCACCTTGATTTTGACGCGGGCGTCATCTTCCCAATGACCCTTCACCTCGTGTATTTCGAGGGTGCCGTCTGAAAGTAAAACCAGGACGTCAGGCTCGTAGAATGTATTTGGCGCAAGTTTAAGCTTGATTGTTTCAAAGCTGTACTCTACCACTTCACCTGCACACCTGCGTAATTCAAGTTGATCGAGATACGCAAGCTCAAGCTTATTTGGCTTTCCGTGAGGTTTTCTTCCTTGCCCGCGTCCTGGGTTTCTCGTTGCTGTTCTTTTACTCCACATCGTTTCTTCGGATTACTATATCGCCTTTTTCAAGGACAATATACGTAACCTTATCTTCATCGTTCCAAGGGAAATAACCTGGACGGAAAGATTCAAGTACTGCGACTTTCTTATTCCCTGTGCTGTTCGGGATGTACATTGTGATTTGTCTTGATTTGACCAATCTTTCGAACTCCCGGAACCCATCTTCAGGATCTTCAAAAACTTGACAGCTATCTATAAGTGCGACGTCCGTAAGCTTTAGTGCTTGGTCTTCGACAAATACATAGCACACTTCCATGCCGTGCTTGGCCACAACCTCACCGAACGTTGATTCAATAAGGTCGTAAGTATTGGAGATCGTCATTGAATAAAGACTTGTAGTTTTGCTTGACCAGTGCAAACTGACCGTCAAATGGCTCGCCAGTTCTTGCTGCCCTTGCAGGGTGAATGGATTCAGTTGAGATGTCTCTGAACGGTTCCATGTGTCGAGCATAAACTTTTGCATCGTCTCCAAGAAAGTACCATATTCTTTGGCCGGGAAGGCCGGAAATGTACTTTACCAACTTAATCGTGAACGGCTTCCACAGTGCAAGATGGCTTTCAGGACTTTCTTTCAAACAGGTTAAAGCAGCGTTGAGCAACAATACACCTTGATCCCTCCAGGCTTTAAGTGTAGGGTCGAGCATTCCTGTTTCAAACTCAAGAAGGTCTCTGTAAATTACTCGCAATGATGGGGGCCAATTCCGGTAAGTCAGATTTGGATCATTTACTGCAAAAGCATAACCGCAAGCATTCGGTTTTTTGGTGTAGTCGTTGATGTTAGGGTATGGACTCATACCCATAATCACTACACGAATGTCAAGCGGGTTCATCTCAAAAGCACGAAACGTCCAAGGAGATGGATCTGGATAATAAGAATCCGGCATAAGGTCTTTGGCGATTCGAGGAAGCTCCTCAAATGCGTTACAATCTGACCAATTTGGATGTGCCAGCTTTGGTAACTTCATGGCATTAACCTTTTTGCGATGTCTTCAAATCCACTCCTAACCATGTCATCCGTGTCTTTTATCTTCACCCCTTTAATAACAGATGGGTAATACATCGGGAGGCCATCCTCAAAAATGTCAAGGAGTTTTGATAAGCACTTCGCTCCTGCCTCATCATTATCTACTTTCAGTATGATCTTTTCATACTTACTAAAGTCTGGCAAATGCTCTGGGAAGGTACTTTCTGATTGAAAGACCCATACATCGTGATCGGGCCATAGCCTGATATTGTGGCACCCATCTTTAAAAGACTTATCTACGATAAGCTTTTTGTTCTCTGGTTTTTCCCATCTCCAGATGTCTTGAGTTTTGGTCGTAGACAGCGGAAACTTGTTTTGTCGGTTACCAGGAACATAAATTTTGGTGTTGCCATTACTAAATTTGTAGGCGAATGTTAAGTCTGGAGCGATTCTCCATTCCCCGTTCAAGGCGTAAGAGTGAACTGCATAAACAGTATGACTCTTCCATCCTTGCAAAGTCTCATAACTGATTTTTCGCTCGTCCCAATAAGCCATGTGCCGCTTTGTGAAAACCGAATTTCCTTCAAAAATGAAGGGTTGGATTTCAATCACAGCTCCATCGTATTTTGCGTGTCGAACGTAGGCACCAGTTTTAATTTGACTTCTGTTGCGAGCGGGGAATTCTCCAGCTTGAAGTAATGCAATTGCTGTTTCTGCTTTACACCCATAGATTTGAGCATAAGCATCTGCAATGTCAGCATTGTGCATTACTTTTTGCTGGAAGTCTTTGAACCGAATCACTCCGTCCCTCTCCTCCAGAAAACACCCAGGGGTGCTGTCAGGTCGGAAGGGAGAAGTTATTTTCTGACGAACATCGACGTGCGCACCAATCAATAGTCGCCAGCATTTTATTTGGTCTAGTCCAAGGACTTCCCGACGAATATCTCCTATTTTACTAGGTGTGAAGATTCCGTACATGGTTGCTGGTTTTAAGAGAGGGGCCTAAGTTTCCTTAAACCCCTCTTTGACTAGAATGGTAAATCATCGTCGTCATCGCTGTTTGCTGAAGAGGCACTATTTGCCTCTGTTGTTGCCGTGTTGGTTGAAGTTGGAGCGCCAGTAACAGGCATCTCATCTGCGGAGATATTGAATCCTCCCGCAACTTCTGGTTTGGTAAAGCTCATCTTGCTGCTTTCCCACAGTTCCAGCTTGATGTCTGGGTCAGTGGCAAAGTACAACGCGGTATCCGAATTGAATCTCGGAGCGGACAGGTATTTTGAGTTAGGTCGATAGCCCAACAGCAGATAACCTGTAATGTCTTTATAATTCGGGGACTCCCGAACAAGTGCAGTAGTAATAAAGCTGACAAAGTTTTCAAAAGTAGGAGACTTCCCTTTCTCTTGAAGCTTAGCCAACCACGCTTTCCGGTGCTCATCAAACTTGGACGCTGCCATGTATTGAGTAATAAGCAACTTGACTTCACCATTGAAGTCATTGTATTGCTTGGCACGGAATTCTTCATACGCACTTACAACGCTTCCTCTCTTTGTCGCATTGGTCACATAGTCCTGGTAGCGACTCTTGAGGGTAGATTCGTCTACCGGGAATAGCCGATGACGAAACTCCCGTGAAGGGTTTTTCTTGGATGTAAATACAAAATCGAGAACTGGGCCACTGCCTTTCGCGTTCTCATAACGGTTGATGCCAACAAATGTCAAGTTGACTTCATTCACTCCGGCTTGAAGTCCTGCTCCACCCGGTTCTGTAAATTTCTCTCCGTACATTATGGAATCTGAATTTTCTGATGTTTACAATACATCTCCACTACTTTACCCATATCGTTAGGTACAGTTGGTGGAAACATCCCTCTAAGAGATCGTGCAGTACCATTGATTGCGCGAGTCCTGAGGAAGTAGTTAGCTTCGTCCGGGTCTTCGAGTTTTGGAGTTGTCATGCTTTGCAAGACAGTAGAAACTTGACCTTCAACACCACCCATGTAATCGTCCACCAGTTTCCCAGGGGTTTTTACTTTGGTTTTGCTTTGATCTTGACCAACATTTTGTGAGTGAAATACGAGAAAGACAAAGATTGTCCGATTCGATTGCACCATGGCAGTGTTGATAAGATTTTGAAGTTCAACTCCGATTTTTCTCCAGTCGTCAAATTCCAGTTTTGCCTCCGAGCCAGTTACTCGTTTGGACGAACCTATACCTACATCATCAACCAAGATATAGTTAATATCCTGGCGTCCTTTAATGACACCTTCCAATGCAGCTCTTGCGTGAGTGAGCGTTGGCGCAGTGTACATGTGGCTATTTGGATCAGACACGTTTTTATTGTGTCGATATTTTTCAACCCATTCATCTGGTACAGGAAATTTCTTACCTCCACCAGCGCAGTTGATAACAAATAGCTTTTCGGGCGGTAGTCCCTGGATACCTGCTTCTTCATCCGGGAAGAATGCAGTGGTTTTACCAGTAGACGGATCGCCATAAAGGATGATCAATTCAGTTGTAGTCATAATTCAGTTATTGACTTCCATACATGGCGTTTTGAGGCAAGTCGTTGAACATTGCAGCTTCGCCATGAAAAATTTGAGGGATGTGGATTGGTGTTTTGGCGTTTCGGCCTCTTACCACATGCACCGTTCGGAACTTGCCGTTGTAATCAGCAATCCGGTGTGTCATATGTCGATTGATTCCAAGCCTTGGCTCGTTCGGATCGAACATAGTTATCAGATAATTACAGTCTTCAACCAAGTTACCTGAGTCCTTGGTTGCGTCCTCATTCGGGAAGAATTCTTCTTTGTTGGATTTGAATCCTTCAAGGGACATATATTCCCGGTTGAGGTGTACGATGCAGGCAATGGTAAATTGAAAGAACCTGCGGATATCAACGAAGTAAGCACTCATTTCATCCATCGTAGGTTTCTTGTCACGGCCTGCGCCCTTCAAACCACGAATGTGGTCAAGTACAACAATGACCCTCTTCTTTGGATCATTTGGTACATAGCTCTGAAATTCTTTTACTTTGACGTGTTGTCCATTCTTGAGAGTAGATACTTCTACGGAGTTGATTGTCCCATTGTCTTTGGCCACATACCACAAGCGGTTACGGATTTCTTGAGGTGACTTACGGTCTTCATATACCGTGATCATTCCTTTTTTGATCTGCTTTCCATTCTTGTCATGTTCTCCAAATAGAGGGATGATGTCTTCGTAGTAAATCTTTTTTACAAGTTTGTACTGAGCTTCTGTAAGCTTGAGAGGCTTACCAAACTCATCCATTTTACGCCCAAGTATCAATTCAGAGTCTATAATCTCTCCGCTTCTCAGATAAATCAGCGCAGTTGCAAACTTTGCTTCTTTCTCAATACGGATAATCTCATTAGACCAGTAGTGACATTCGAACTTCTCACCAGCCAAGTATGGGCCAATGACAAAGTTCAAATCAACCCAGGAAGTTTTTCCTGATTTTGCGGCACCTGCAATTACATAGTAGAACTGATGCATTCCTCCTAAAGCTTGATTAAGCTTGTTGGAATAGAAATGTAAGCCCTGCCTACGCCCACGGATGCCTTCACGAACCTCGTCTAATAAGTTCATATCAAGCCCTCAATTTTGGTGTTACCACTACCCATGATTAGGCGCTCTTTGAGACCATCTTCGATTAGTGCAGCGATAGTAGTAGGGTATTTAGTAGTTTCAAAGAATCTTGCAATCGATGCTGCAATATCTTCAATACTGTACCCTTCGATCGTCAAATACATCAGTCTTTCTTCTGTGTTTTTGAGTTTCTTGTAAATGTTGAAGGTTGAAACAAAAGGAGGTAGTCCGTTTTCAGTAAATCCGTATTTGTCTCTCAAGATAAGCAAAAGCTTACTCCAAAGAGATTCGTCGTCAACAGGTAGGAATGGTCGTTTGATCTTGTACTTTGCTTCGTCTGCATCGTAGTAACAGAATACATCAATTATTCTTTCGCTCTCTCTGCCAATTGCCACGAAGGAGGAATCAGCATCTCCAAAAGCTGCAACTGCCCCAAGGGTGCAAATAACATCACACTCAAGGAACTCGTGCTCTTCCATCAATTTTTGGATTTGGACGTTCATAATTGCGCTTTTACTTGGTTTAAAGTTGTGGCCATAATCACAAAAGATTCTAGCCCCGCTACAAATTTCATGAAGTTCTTTTCATCAGAAGTACCCTTTACGAAAGGGACTACCAATATAGGAAATTCTCCGCGCATTGATCGACCAAATCTTTGCACATTTGCAACTTGTTGCGTGTTCAATGACGCGAGTAACACAATGTCAATCTTTTCCAAGTTTGCACTTTCATTCAAAATGTCTACGCTGTACAGCGTATTTATTGCACCTGAGTTAAAAGCATCAATGATTGACTTATTGTCTTTGTTGCGGTGGCTTACAGTATTGGTGTTCGAGACTTTTGCAATTTCAATGAAGTCGACCGCAAAAGTCAAGAATCTTCGATTCAGTGTCAGTATGTAGTTGTGAAGGGCAATAAATGTTTTGCTTTTGACTGTGGCCAGGAATTTCTTTCTATCTCCTGCAAGTCGTTGCCATTTAATGTACTGCCATTCTTGCTTCTCCTCCAAATAGAGGTTTTTCCAGAAGAGTATGTCTCCGTTTAACAGGTCGTAGTATTCTTGCTCGTTACACTTTACATGGAAGTTTCTGAATCGGTAATGTACGTTGGGGTTATTCAGGTACTCATCAATTGTGATTGTTTCCCATTGGGCTTTTGGGCCTTTTCGGTTTATGTCGTACACTCGATCTCGAACATCTTTAAGTGTTACAGGGCAAGCAATAATCTTCGGTACAGGTAGTAATCCTTTCTTGATTGCAGCGACCATGGGAATTTTGTCTGTGTGAAAAACCATCCACTTGGTCAACAAAGCTTTTTTCGGAGAAGGGATCAAAGCTGAGAGAGCAACAACATGTTCAGTGTGAATTTCCATCAACTCTTTGATGGAAGACTCTGTAACATGGTGGGCCTCATCCAGAATGATTCCAGTGTAAGTTTCTCCCTTTTTCTTGTGCAAGCTTTTGTATCCACAGTAGTCAACAGTCCCGCATTTTGGATCGGATGCTTTCCAGGTTTCCTTGTGATACTCTCGATAGTGAACGATCAGCCATCGGCCAGGAGCGAGGCACATGCTCTGAATTCCACATCCAGTCTTTCCTACCCCCGTGGCCCACTCAAAAATCATGGCTTTGTGTTCGCTAACAAGTAGGCCAGCATTTCTCTGGTACAAAGATTTCAGGTTGTTTCTTGCTAACTTGTCACCAGATAACGCCTCCCTCTCCAGGCTCGCTCGCAACTGAACAATTCTCTTTGTTCTCCAGTCACTAGTCGAAGAGAGTAGTAGCTCTGGTTGAAATTTGTCGTAAGACATCCCTTACTTTTTTGATGTAGAATTGTTTGTCGATTGCTTTCAAAGGTTCATTTGAGTCGTTGAATATGACAACGCCATATCCTGTTAGTCCACCAAATCCTAGCTTCTTACCATCTTTCTTCTTAAACAAACCTTTTCCTTCAGTGCTGACGTAATATCGGTTCAATCGTTGAGGTACTTTTTGACCACCCCAGTATACTTCATAATTTCTATTGACCTTCTGACTACCGCAATAATCAAAGATGTTAAAATCCAATCGATCAATCGCAATCTCTGGTTCAATTCCTTTGATGAAGTACTCGTGTAATAACTTCGGTACAATTCGAAAGTCGCAACTATTCCCCAGGTCAGGTTCAATCACAAATAAACCTTTGGTTTTTGGCTTTCCTCCTTTCTCAGGAATGGCCAGATAGTTGTTCACGTTGAGCATGATGATCTTTTCATAAGTATCATACTCTAATTCCATTGTAGTAATTCTCTCCCACTCTTTACACACTGCTTTGAACTGTTCAGTGTATTTGTCAGGGACATAAACTTCAATACCATCGGTATTGGCCACGACTACTTCTGCTCCAGGGATTTTGGATATTTCCTGGATCAGCATTAGTAACATCATCTGACCATTGATAGTAATTGAGTAAAAGTAACGTGGGTTCTCGACAGGAGACTTACTTTGTTGAGTTTTTCCTATCGAGCCGTTCATGGCTAACTTGAGTAGGTTTGCTTCCGGTGTCTTCCCTAACCCTTGAGATTTTAATCCAAGTCTTTGGTCTTTGATCTCTCCGATCTTTTTTGCCAATGCACTTTTGAACAAGGCCCCTAAGGTAGGATAATAACTCGCAACGTCAATGGTGTGCAAAGTATACCCAGGCTTCCTCCCGTAAACAATAGCTTTGTTTCGAGTATGAAGCCCTCCCTTTTTGACGTCATAAACTGCATTGTGGTGATGTACCCGGTAAGCAATGTCTTCGTCAATCCTTCGATTCTTTAGGTGGTTGAGCATAGCTTTGAAACAGCTTGCTACATAACACTTGTCTTTTTTATCCCACCAAATACTACACTGTTCATCATCAAACTTAATGACAGGATGAAGGATTTCTTCTACGGTAAAGTCTAACGAAGGGTCAAGCAGCTTAGCTCTTTCTTCTTCCGGCAAATCTTTCAGTAATACCTCCAACCCCAATCGGACTGAATCCCAAGAGTAACAATCTTTCGAGAATCCATACTGGCGAACTGCATCTTTCCTCAGTTGAAGCATTTCTTCAAAAGAAGAGATCTGGCCCTGCCAATTAAATTTTGAAGTAAAGATTCTGTGAAGGATTCCTACATCGTAGACAGCACAGTACAAAATAAGGGTTGGGATGTCCTCCTCACGAAGAGGTTTTTCTGGGTCAAATGGCAACTCCTGGACAACTGGAAAATTCAACTGAATTCCCAGCTTCTTCAAACTGATCTGTTTCTCCTTGCGAAGTTCACTTGACCAGTATCGAAAGCAATCAGCTTCTAACCACCGAGACTTTCTTAATTCTGGATCAAACGCCTTCCACCAAGTCTCACTTTGAAAAATCAAGTTTGACATCAGTTTGATCTGCTTACACGCATCTGCACAGTCTTTGAACAAATGTCGATACTTGAGTGTGTAGTTGAGAACAGGTGTGTCATAGTGTAAACCATTTGCACTCATCACCTCTACATCAGAAGCTTCAACATAGTCGTAAAAGCGAGCCATGTCTTCCAGATCATTCTGCCCAGTAAAAGGATTTACCATAAATACATGAGTCTGCTCGTTGTCACCTCTAACTGCACAGCAGAAGAAGTTTGGGTAGACTTCAATATCGTGGTAAATCCTCCTGGCGTTGTACAGACAGTAGTTCATTTGCTTTAAGTTTCCAGTAAGTTGAAAATCTTGTCGCCAAAAGCTTTGGTGTTTTCAGCAGCTTCAAGATGAAGCTCTTCATTGTCAAAAGTATCGAAAATTAGCTTTTTGATTCGCTCCTTTTGACCCTCTATTCGCCTTACTACATTTTCAGCATTTTCCCTTGTAAGGAAGTCCCCAATGGCATCTACTCCGCCAATCGATAGTCTTCCATACACTGTCCAAAAGTCTGCTTCATCCTCTTCACAAATCTGAACAAAACCCAAATATTGCTTACAAGGGTGAACTTCGTAATTCGTGTAGTATTCTTCTTCAAACAACTGGTTGATTTGGGAAGTACTTAGCATATTCAGTCTTGATTTTATTCCATTGCCCGGTAAAAATCAAGTATTCTAAATGTCTTCTTTCTACCAGTGCTTTGGATCGCCAAACCCTTGCAGGTCTGGTTTTTGTCTTTGGAGATCGTATCTTAGACCACGCTTCCCATCGGTCTTGCAACTCCACGAAACAGCTACGATTCGGAATGTGGATGTACTCAATCACTTTTTGTCTTAAAGTTGAGTTCTTCCACTTTGTCATCCGGCAATTCATTGCGAGCATTGTGAGCGCCCACAACTGGTATTCCTTACACCCTTCCGGGGCATTCATTTTCATCCACGCCATCTTTTTTTCAAAGTCTTTTCGGAGAAGGGCATCTGCTTCCACCTCACGATAAGTTTTGAATTCAGACGAATTGAGAATTACATGCCCATACCCAACAGTTACCATCCCGGCAGGACAGATGTAAGGCCGACGCATAAATCCTTCTTTTTTCTTGGTAAATTCAATGATTAGCGGGAAAAGCCAATCGGGAGTTTCGCTCGCACTGATTGTGACTGTGCTAAGGTCTTGTGCAGGGCGATGGAGTTCTTGGTTCCAATGATCTCGTTGAAAGAGCATCATCAGAACCACGATGAGTGGTATCCTAAGATCCATGTTTGTAAGTATTGGTGAAAAATCTGCTAAAACAGCATGATTGCTGAAGAAGCAATTTCGCGGTGACCCATTTGCATGAGTCGATCTTGCAGCGCGTGAAGTTTGGTATTACTTTCTACGTCTTCCAGGTAAGTAGTAAGAGCATTAGCCAATTCAGCATGGGCCTTCTCGAACATTTCTGATTCGGCAGGTGAGGATGGCTGTCCTTTTTCTACTCGGAGGAAGTTAAGATGTGCAATAGACCAAGTCTTTGGTACTGGCAAGTTGAGGGCTGATCGATACTGTGGTATGAACGTCATCATGTTCTTAACCAAGTACGAAGAGAAAAGTAAGGATTCTGAAGCAACTGCTATGAAGAATGTAGCTTCCAAAGGATCATCAGTCACCTGGAAGACTGCTTCAACAACATTTGCTTTATTCGAGAAACCCTGAAGGTGCATTTGTATCGCAGCAGCATGTGCAATATGAAGAAACTTTTCTTCCATCTCATCTTTGCTTTTTCTGAGGATGGTGGAAAGTGTTTCAATTGCTACATTGCTTCCTAGATACCTTTCAATAGGTCGTTCCATCTTGGATTGTTTCTTACCTCTTGAGATCTCTTGTAGCGAATCATGTTGAGGATTTGCACAAAGAAGACAATCATTTCGGTTTGTGTTTCAAAACTATTGATAAGTTTCTTTACCTCTTCTGGGTAATCTCGGTAGTCAAGTCGAGAGCTGTCCATAAACCAGTCTATGAACTTGTTGCCTTTCCGCTCGATTTGCTCAAGGCTGCATCCGATAAGCTGGTCAATGTTGTTTTTCCCTTCTCGGTCGTCAAGTCGTTCCACGAAGGATTCGATCAGTACTCGTTGTAGTGCTTTTTGAGGGTCTTCCTGGTTCAACTCAGCTTTCGCGAGAACATTGGAGACCATTGAAAAATAATCATCATACTGATTCATCTTTTTACAGATTTAGGTTTGATTGAGGGGCCTGGAAGGGGTTAGAACCTCGTTTGTCTTCTTCCTCTTTTCCCCTTTTCTCATTTAATAAATCCCCATTTGCTTCCAATGTTTTCAAGGTAGTAACAAACGCGTTCGTAAAAGCTGATTGCAAGATTGCATTTTCGACTATGGCCCAGCTTGCTTCGGCGGGGTATGCGTCGTAAGCTTTCGCGTACTTCCGAACTGCATGCTTGCATAGGTTAAACCCAGGTATCTGGTAACAGCAGCTCGCATGTAGTATTGCATGGCTCAAGAATATCTGCATTCTTGAAGGATTGACTTTACGAATCTCATTCACCGTATCATCAATTCCAAGCTTTGACAAGACATCTTTTAGTTGCTCAAGCATTATTGGATGATTTCTACTTTCTGTTGCGCCCTTGAAGCAGCAACATACAGTAATGGTTTAACAATTTTTGGAGGAGCTTGTATCAAGTCCGACCAAACCATAGAAACTTCTGGCAGGGTTATACCCTGAACACAATGGGTGGTTGTAGAGTACCCCAATCTTACATCAGGAAACATTCCAACCAGCGTGTAGTACTCCTTCCAAAGCTCACTGTCTTTTAGCATTTGCTTGAAACTCAGGAACTCAGGGTCAATACTGAATCGGAATTTGTACTTACCGCATATCACATTATTGACAACGAAAGAGACAAAGTTATGATTTCTTGCAATTAGTGCCAGTGGCCCTTCAAATTTGTTCGTAGAGTACACTGTCTTTTCAACATGGTTGACGATCATTCTTTCACTATTGAAAACCTTGTATCGGTTTGCATCAGAGAAAGTTTCACGAGAAATCAACTTGACTCCTTTTTGAACTCGATCATCAAAATGCTTTTTCAGCAAGTAGTCATTAATCTTTGAACAAGTCTCGTTGTGGTATGTCACATACAGCTTGTCAATATTCAAGTTTCGTTTGTCCCCATACTCAATTCGATCCTTGGCTTCTTTCGGAAGACTCAAATCTCCTTGGTACAGATTTTCAATAAAGTCAAACAAGGCATTACCTTGACCACATCGGTGGTTAAATTTCAACGTCCCTCCGCGCAAGACTTTAAGTACACAGTAATCTTCGTCATTCGGTGCAGGTAGTTGGCCAGCATCTCCAATAAAAAGAAACCTTGCATTTGGAAAAGTCTTCTTGAGTGTTCGAACAGAGAACTCATCTAACATTGATGCTTCATCTGTGATGATCAGAAGTTCTTGGTGGTCGGTTTCCTTGGTTGGGATGAAGTTAACTTGGCCGTTTGTCAAATCGATATGCTTCTTTGATTTTAACAAAGATGCAGTTGTTGAAAAGTCAATCCCTTTCATGTCACCGTATTCATTTCTAAGAACGTCGGTGGCAATATTGGTGGGGGCGGAGCACACTGCTTTGTATTTTCCAAGCATGCCTAGAATGCGACGACCTGTGGTTGTCTTACCTGTGCCTGCTCGACCTTCAAGCTTTGCATCCTCCCCGGCCAGGATTAGTTCAATTACTCGATTCGACTCGTCGATTTGTTCTCTTGAAAGTTGCTTTGTCATTTCCGATCGTCAAACTCTTTTGCTATTTCCCAGCTTGTTTCTGCGGCATCGTACTTGAATAAATACTTTGCTGCTTCTAAATCTCCCATGGGCTTTAGAATTTCTTCGTTGTAAGCCGCACGGAATCCTTTTTCAACCTCAGTGCAGAAGTATTCAATTCCTTCCTCATAAAATTCAGGTATCTTGAAGAATGCACATCTTCCTTGACTGAAAGTTGAACCTTTTTCGCTGTTGACTAGCGTCATGTACTTGTTTACAAGGTATGTTTGGAACCGAAGGATTTCATGTTTTTGCGGGTTAGGACTAGTAGTGATCAGGAGTTTTTGGTTGGTGTCAACCTTCTCGAAGATTGTCAACAAAAATCCTTTTCCAATTTTGACTACGGTTTCTACATAGTTAAACCATCCATCTACGTGAACGTCTGGTATGATAAGACCTTTCGATACGTCAGGTGGAAGTAAGTCCCCTCCTCTAAGAATTCTATCCCTCAGTTCGTGTGCTCCTTTAGTAGTAACAACTTTCCCAGCAACGATCATTGAGCCGCCATGAAACATTCTTGATCGACCTGCAACAAACTTGCTTGGTAAAAGTATCGAGCCAGGGTCTACAAATGATTTTGAGTAACCCTCCTCTTCACGATATTTCTTTTTCCTTTTTGGCATCATAGAACAATTCATAGCTACCCCTAGACCTTGTACACATGGATTTTACCGAATTGTTGATTTGTCCAAATGTAAAGGCGTGTATCGGTATGCTGGGTGTGAAATCTTCAGGAACGCTATCATCTCCATCTTGTGCAATGATGATGTGAGGATGGACTTTATTGATGGGGAATCTTTTTCCAATCAGTCCAAGTTCATATCCGCTCATCACATCTTGTAGAACTCTTGCGATGTTGGTTACCCCGTGACTGAAATTGGGAAACCAGTTCATGTACTTGTCGACATCTGCTGGCCCCTCCAGGCGAATAGCTTGTCCGTAAAAAGGATTGACTTCGTAAGGGATCACAATAAGTTTGGACTTTCCTTTCTTGACTTCCTCGTACAGGTGCATAAGAATAGAACGAACCCAAGACTTCTTGAATCGATTTCCCATTGAAGAAGAGATGTCAATCAGTAGGATTACTTCTTGACTACCCTCGCTGTACTTTTCACGAACTGTCAGGTTCTTAGTAAGCAGCTTGTATCCGAATAATGGATTGAGCATTTCTGCTTTGGAGTGGATTTGAGCTGCTTCCCGGTGACTTTTCATCTTCCTGAGCCTCTGCTGGTCTTTGTAGACTTTTGCTTGAATGAGGGGTCGATGCTTCAGTATTGAGATGTTCTCAACGTACTCTTTTTGCTGCTTGGTAAGATCTATTACTTCTGGTATGTGGCCACGGACGTTTGCATATTCCGCAGCTACGGTGCCAAAGAAATCTCGAACTTTGATGATTTCATCATTCACATGGTAGACGATTTCATCAGGATCAGCTCTTGAATACTTTTCAGATATACCTCCTTTGTCACCAGCCATGAAAACTGAAATCTTCCCAGTCATAATGTACATGACTGCGTATTCATCTTCATCAGTGTCAAATTCAGGCTCATCTTCATAGTCTTCCTGTACGTTGTTATCGTAATCAGACAAATCTTTCTGGTCTTGGAATTCATCTTCGTCCAGAGGGTCAGATTGAGGTTGCTCCTCTCCTGGCTCTTTTTGAATCAATCCCATGTTGTGAAGTTTGCTGTAAAAAGCTGCTGCTTTCTGAAGTGGAGTGTTTCCGCTCACAACCGCAGGCACAAGAGCCTTGAGCATTACTGCAAACTTTTCCTCATACACGTCCCGCCTTTTGAACTTAAATTCTACTTGCTGGCCCAACATCTTTGCAGCAAAGGCATTTGCTAAATCAGCAATAGTAACCGGGTCGTATTGAATCCGATAACCGATTGCGACAAAGACTCGCTTCATGTCTTCGACACTTTGATTTGGGTATCCTTTTGGCGGAATGGTTATCGTATCTCTCATACTCGTTTCAGTTCTTTGACCATTTCTGAAATGGTATCCGTTTCTTGGATGTCTTCAAACAGAACGTCAAGGATGTGAGGTTCGTCATTTATCTTAACCATCACATAATTGTTGACCACAGGGGGATTTGTTGAATGAAATACATACTCCAAGGTTCCTTCATCAGGTGCAACAATCCTGCTTTGAACTGTGCTGAATATCCGATTGACAAGAACTTTAGCTCGTTCAAGAACTGAACTTGCTAAATCAAATACATCGTCACCGAGTAGCCCATCATGCTTCTTTACGGAAATCATTGCAGAGAATGCCCTTTTGAGTATAACTCTCGATGCGTCAATTATTAAGTCGAGATCGACTTCCTCTTTCGAGCAGTCAAGTATGATCTTTTCTGCATCAGAGGAAACCTCATCTACAAATCTTGACATCTTCTCAACAATTTTCCTTTTGCGTAAAACTTTCAGTTGAACACTGACTTGATCTACATGTTCTCCAAGTTCGGCATAATATCGCAAACCTTCAAATGTCTGATTCTCTACCATGTTGTGAACTGCCATGTAAGCTGTCCTGGGAGATGGAGTTGACTTTTTGTTTGCAATAGCAAGCTCTACAAGTTTGGAGACAAATTCAATCTCGTACTCGTTTTCTGAAAAATTGGTTCGCTTGAGCATGTTGACGTAATCATCAAATGTCCAGCTATTCCACACAACTTCAACTTCGTTTGGCAACCGCTCAAAGATTGCGGCAGTTGTCAAATCTGTAATCATCTCATCTCTGCGCTTGTTCGTTGCGGCCACAACCATTTTGGTCTTTATTTGAAACCATTGGTCTTTGCTTCCATATCGAACTCTACCAGAAACAAGGATGTCTTTCAGCACGGTAAGTGCTCCTACGTAAGCGTCACCAAATTCTTCGAGTATGACATACTCGTAGTTGGCAAAGCTCATGTGTAGCAGGTGAACAAGTTCGCCTTCAGTCTGGTAAGTCTTGATGTCGACTCCTCCCAAAAGGTCGTCTTCGGTAGTTGATCCATGAAGGGATTTAATGAATATTCCTCCTTTGATCGCACCTTTTTGCTCAAGGTACTCTCCGAACATTTCCGCAAGCATCGACTTCCCATAGCCAGGAGGCCCCCAGAGAATAATATTCTGGGAAGCATTCCAAGAGTACCCCAGGGCAAGGATGGCTGGATTGATTCCGTACATCCTGGCACTTGCGTGGTTTACCCAATCTTGAATTTCAATTTTCATTGTTCATTATGTGGTTTGTCACTTGTTCAAGTTCCTTCAAATCAAACAGCATCGTTGTAATTGCGTAATACCGCAACATGATTGATTCTACCTTATACACACTATGCCCTCTGCCCGCAAACGAAGTCAAACGACAATTCATCAATAAGGCTTCCTGTATTGCAGTCGAGTTTACGATTGTCCTGTTTTCAGACGAATCAAAAACTACAAACTTTCTTTCATTTGAACTGAAAGTCGGAAAGGCAGATGTTGTCCTCATACCTCTTAAGTGAGGATGGTACTTTGAGTTCACTGGGTTTGGTCGCTTTTTCATAAACAACCCATCTTCGTTGATTGAGAACTCAAATAAGTAGTTGACTCCGATGCTATTCTCAGCTATTGAATTAGAGAAAATCTCTTCCAATTGGAGAGATGTTGGGTTGAGGAACAACAGGTGCTGCGATAGAACCTTTGCCTGCTTTGGAGACATTCTGCTGTACTTTGATCTTTTCTTCATCGTACTTTTGGATCAGGCTGTTTATTACCTCCATTTCGTACCTATAAAAATCAGGACTTCCTCTCTCAAGGCGCTTAATCTCATAAACACCAGGATCGATTTCAACTCCAGTTATTATAAATACATGTTGTAGTTGCTCGTTGTAAATTGCCACACTAATTGTGTTACCTTCTTCTGCTTTTCTGAGTGTAACCTGACAGGCTAAACCAGTCCAGGAAGGAGGTCTTTGGTTGATCAGCTCAACAACCAGCTTTTGATCTTTTGTGTTGAACCGGATGTATTCTTTGCTTCTTTGTCCTGAAAAGGTACATGACAGCCAGGAGGCCAGAGGGAAGCTTGTTTTGCTCCTCCTCAAGGCCAAGTAGTTGACATCAATGTAAGCGAGGGTGTTTTGAAGAGACATACTCAAGTCTTAAAGGTGTAAGGAAGAATTTCATTTAACTCCTTTCCAGTAAAAAATAACTCGTTCTTGTCTGTCAGCATAACAGAAATACTGAAAACTGATGCAATAACAATACTAAAAGGAGTTTTCTTCTGATAAAACAAAGACCCTAAGCTAATTTGAGTGGGACTCAGGATATTTGACCTTCCGGTTTCGAGGAAAAGTGCGGGCCTGTTGTACTTTGCTGGCACAATCATTACCCCGCCTTTAATTTCCCGCTCCTTAGAAATTATAAAAGTGAGAGCGCCGTTCTCTACTCCAAACCAACCATACACATATCCTTTGTCCTTGTTTAGGAATTCGGAACATGAAAAGTCATTTATTCTGTAAGTTGAATTTAGAACTTTCCATAAAGGATGGTGAAATTTTGATCCTGTGAAATAGAGCGCATACTTTTCAAATTCCTGAGCATGACTTGAGTCGATATGCAAAACACTTCGTACTGAGTTCATTCGATTAAGGTCTTCAATCGTCCTCATTTTTAAACTGCTTTGGGCGTACTTGGATCATTTCTTCAAAACCTTTCACAAGAACGTAAATGGTTAAGAAGATTCCCGCGACTATGCCCACGATAAAAATACCGAGAATTAACAGCAGTGTTTTTATCATTTGTTTTTTCGAATGAGTTGATTGAACATCATGATGTGGCGAATGTACCCATCCCAAGGTAGACCATTTGGATCACCCCAATAATGTTGCACTTCGTATTTACGACCTTTGTATTCGTAGTCAAATACAAACATCATAAACTTTCGATCTGTTGCTACTGTAAGCTCTCCTTTGACATTAATTGGTTTAGCAGTACCCCCTACCACATTGAACAAAAGCATGTTCTCGTAACCCATGACTGGTTTTACGTAAATCTTTGCGAACACGTTCTCATTTGCTGTTTTGTGTGGGTATGTAAACCACATTGTCATTACCGGAGGTGAGATATTGGTAGTTTCCCCGTGCTTGAGTGAATCAATTACAGTTTTTGGTATTTCAAACCTCAAATCCCAAAACTGGTGTGATTTTCCATCGATTGTGTCTCGCAGGACAGTTCGATGACCCAAGCTGTCAATTGTGTGGGAGTAAGTATCAGTGTAACCCCGATGTGCGATGTTTGGGAACTGATGCCAGTACTTAAAACCTTCCCCTGCACCCTCCAGATTTTGACCTGATGCGATTTTCGGAAGGAATCCAAATAAGATGGTAAGAATAGCTACAAGTAACCACCAGTAGACTCCAAATACTTTAAACTTCATGTTGGTAGATTTTGGATTGGAAAAAGGAGGAGCCATTGCTGACCCCTACCCTAATCATGAACATATGAAACTATTTGCCTTCACGCTCTCTGCGCTCGATCTCGCGGCGAATTTTATCATCTCGCTCAACCTTGTCAAGGCCCCGTTTTAACCTTTCTGGGAGATCGCGTCTGTTAGTCTTTACCGAATTTTCTTTCGGATCAGGCGGGGTATCTTTTTGTTTTGTACGATTCCTGTCCATCACAGATTTTTTTGTTTTCTAAGAATGCTGTTTTTTACTCTTCGCCTCCTGGCATTTTTCAGAAGTAGAAAGATAAAACCTTCTGTCCAGAATTCATACCAGTATTCTTCTTCAACAGTGGCAGGTAACTGGAAAGATCTGTACTCTTGATCAACAAAGTCTCCATTCATTAAGTACTTATCGGCCCAACCGCGAATAGGTTTAGCCTTAGATTGTTTGTGGAATCGTTTCATGTAATCCACGGTTCGATCCCTACTTTCACTGATCGATCCCATCTTCGTACTCTTGAATTGCACTGTCTAATCGGTAACTTTCTTCCTCTTCGTCCGTAGGAGCGGTCTTCGCACAATGCTCAAATCTATCCAAGGCTTGTTTGGGTGTAATTTTTCCAAATCCTTTCAGGCCAGGAGAGCGGAAATCATACTCGGTATCTACTCCGTTTCCTCTTCTGGTCAGATCAAAAGAATCCCCGTTCGAAAATATTACCCGGTACACGGTCAACCCTATTGGGTTAAACCCTTTGAATCGGACATAAGCTCCGTTCAGAGCATACCCATCTGAGAAAACCTCAGTCATCCCAGGCGTTCCTTTTCGATCAATGTGCATCAGCCGATAAAATAACATGGACTCATCTCCACTAACATTGAATTGAGCAATTGCACGGTTGAGGTCTTTTCCCAGGTACAACAGGCGCCCATCTTCACTAACGTGGAACTTAGTGATGCCCTGTTTTGAAACTAGCTGGAATTTTTTGTTGCGCTCTTCGTAAAGAGTAACATTTGTTTCCATGTCCTTTATTTTCAAAAGGACTTCATCTCTTGTGATCATATGTTTTGTGTTTTGGTGTGTGAAAAGTAGGGGCCACTCGCCAGCAGCCCCCACCCAGCTATACTATAATCAAGGCAAAAAATAACTGGGTTATTGTTGGTTGCGTTTACCAACTCTCTTCTTCAACCGAGACAATGCTCTTAGGCGTCTCGCTTTGTGGTGTTTCGATCGGTATCTCTGGAAGCTCATCGATTCCATCGCTTCCCGGAACATTTGCACTCCCTGGCCGTTGGCTTGAAGTATCTTCTGTACACTCATAGATTCGGATTTTATGATCTTTTCGATCGTTGTACAAAGGTACAAGATCGATAATATTCGGAGAACTGAATATCAAAGCGGGGTCTTCGGCTGGTTCGCCATCAGCACCCAAGCATTGAGAAGGGGATGAGTAAACTGCATAAGTGTACACTGGGAAAGTAATTTCATCGTCCTCCAGGCGGGCAATCACACCTTCATTGTAATTCAGAAGATCGATCTCTCTCCAGTTGTAAACCATTGACCAATTGCTACCGAAATACTTTTTTGCAGCCCGGATTGCTTCATCAACAGTTTCTTCTACAACTTCGATGACACCAGTGTGATCCCAAATACGGGAATCGATTGTCACTCCTCTTCTTGTGACAACGTGGCTTTGTCCCTGGCCACATACAGCATAAAACTTGCTTTTCATTTGTGTGAATTGAATTTGTTAAAATACCTCGGTAGGATTTTGCCTACATTTCCTGTGCTAAACTCAGGCGTCCTGATTAAACGACGAGGCATCCTCTAAAAACACCAAAACATCGTCTCTTACAGGTCAAGCTCAACCCCTAACGCTTCTTGGAAGGTTAGAAACTCAAAGCTTGATTCTGGGTTTATGCTTGTTCTTGAAGCTGCTTCCCAAGTCTTTATTTTTTCAATAAAAGACTTAGGCTCCCCTTCAAATTCATGTCCATCCCAACAAAGCAAATTGTTTCCACTCGCTGATTGAAATAAACATTTCCAAATTCTTTTCTCAGGAGAATACACAAATAGGCTGTAACCCACAGGTTTAAGCCAAAGCTCACCCTGTGCTCGATAACCCATCGATATCAACGCCTTCTTTATTTCCAATTCCATCAGGTAGCGTTACTTTTGTTAAGAAAACGTTTTCATCGGTCTGTACTTCCCAGCCTTGCTCTCGTAGAAACTCTGCCAGCATTTTCCACTTAGTGCCGTTGGAAATAACTTTCACATCCTTTCGGAATATTGTTTCTCCAGTGTTGTAATCACCAAAGAAAAGAAGCTCGCTTTTGAATTCTTCAGTAAGCTTGTCGGTTGGAATGTTCTCTGCAATTTCCATTGGGACTGCGATGACCTTCCATTCTTCAAACACATCACAAGCTTGCATAAGCTTGGTCATCTTCTCATCGATTATGATAAGAAGACAGTGCGGTTCCTTTTTCATTTTTTTGATGTTTTTAAAGGAGAGAGTGGCTCGAAAGCCACCCTCCATACCCAAATTCCGATTAAAATAATGAAAAAACTGAGGCAGGCTGGCAGAGATTTGAACTCTGACCGAAGGTTTTGGAGACCTCAATGCTACCGTTACACCACCAACCTTTATTTGCTTTGGTTGAATTGATTATTCAAGTGGTCAACTGCTTCTTGTTCAGTTAACCAAGTATTCTTCTCAATAAATTCCAAGTCAAGATCAATCAGATTAGGTTTTTCGTCTTCTGGTGATCTCCAGTATTCCTTTGGCCATGGTTTCACAGCATATACTGCAAAGCCAGGAAGGAGGGGGTGTGAGCCTACAAGACTAGCCTCAGCTACCCCATAGGTTACCATGTTTCCCATCATCAAAAATATTGTTTTTGGAAATTCCATTGCTTTTTAATTTAAAAACGACCCCAGGGACTCCAACCCTGTAACACCTGATTCGTTACCCCTTGCTCAACTCCTGAAGAGTATATTCGACCCAGGGACGCCCATTTCAAAGCGTGGCAGTGCTGTACCCTCATTCTTTAAAGTTTACTCGCGCCGATTTTACGGTCATTTTGCTTTTTTGGCTCTACATCCCAGTAGGCTCTTCGCGAGGCTCCATCGAGCAAGGGTCGTTTTTGCTACTTACTTGGTTTTCTTCTTACTCCCTTTCGGCTCAATAAATTCAAACCGATTGGCTTTGGTTTGACGTTTCCGCTTTCTTTTTGCTGTCAAGTAAATGTCGGCACCTGCTTGCTTGTTTAGATGATAAGCAGCTCTCTCTGCCTCCTCTTTACTATCATAAGTAATGTATTCAAAATGACGGTAAGGGATTGGAACAAGTGTAATCCATAGGATTTTCCATTGGTACACTTTCCATACAAAAGGGCTAGAACTTCTGGCCATTGTTTCAGATTTTTGGATGATTAAAAAATTGCGGCGGGCGAAGGATTCGAACCTCCGACTGTGGATATTCTCAGGCAGCTCAGTCGATGATCAGTCGACCTCCTTACCTTATCTTCTCCAAGTCCCACTATCCAAAGCATATTGCTTTGTATTAGACTACTAGCTCAAGTGGACGCCTGCCTTACCTGGGGTTTACTTTTCTTTCACCTCCACATCATCCCACCGGGAATCAAAAGAATAAGCAAGGTCAAGAGCTTTGTCTTGTACAAGTGCATTCAATCTTGCAGCTTCGTTTTTTGCTTGCCTCCTGGTTCCGTGGTCAGAAATGTGGGTTCGTGGTGAAAGTAGAGAAAACAAACCTGCACTGTATGCGTAAACATACCAGACTTGCACTTTCTCAGTCTTCTTTTTGTTTAAGAATTCAAATGCCATGATGTTTGTGTTTTGTGTGAGAGAAAAAGAGGGTGTTTCCACCCTCGAAAGATCCATTAAAACCAATCATAAATGAGTGCGTGTGGAGGGACTCGAACCCCCACGTCTTGTGGACACTGGTTTCTAAAACCAGGGCGGCTACCAATTACGCCACACACGCTTTTGTGCATCAGACGAGATTCGAACTCGCGACCTACTCCGGCCAAGTATTTCTACTTGGTTTGTGTTGCTCTACTAGCTTGAGCTACTGACGCATAATGAATCTCAGCGGTGTGTTTTTACACCAAATGCTCTGAGGGTCTTGCAAGTCAAGTAATCTGATCAAATTCCACCGTTCTTTCAAACTACCCAAAGGCTCCGCCCTTTGTTGTTTCACTTACAAATTGTACTTGTCCTTCCCCTAACGTCTCTCACAAAGGCGTTGGAAATCTCACACCTTTGATTGGTAAATGTAGCATAGCCTATGTGTTTCTTAGCGCTACAACCGTTTTGCAACTCCTTAGACGATGGCAACTTCCAAGCCTACGTCCCGCTGAGATTAGTTTTTACAGAACCAGATCAGTTCCAGTGATTACAATCTTCATACTGTCAAATTTTAGTCAGTTAAAAACAAGATGCCCCAAGGAGTGACTAACGAGAGCGGTTCCAACATCATCCGAGGATGGCTCAACCAACTTACTCTCTCCTACCTTGATTAACTGGACGCGACTGAGTCTTTTTGTTGTGAACCGTTTCCGATCTCGCGAATTACTCAGGTTTCGTGGACATCTGTTTTCCCTCGCTCAGCAAAGGTAGAGTGTAAAACACTTCGAGTTGATCACCCAGGCTCAGGACGCGGGATACCGTCACGTTAACCCTGATTCGGCGTTCCAGAACTTTCTTTAACCGCCTGGGTGACTTGTGTCAGCTACGGGCCTCGAACCCGCCTACTCTGGTTTTTCAGACCAGCGCTTGAACCAAACTCAGCTAAGCTGACAAAAAAGATAGGGAGATGCGCTCCCTATCGAACCTAACCTATACACAAAATTACACTGCCTTTGGAGGCATTCTAGTCTTCTGACTTGGGTGCAACTACCCGAGTGTTGACATTGACCTGAGTTGCCCCAGCTTTTGCCAGGATCAACGATTTACCGACATCCTCCATACCTCGGGATGCGTAGATTTGCATTGCAACAGCGGCATCTATCGCCTGTTCTGTTTGTGAACCCATGCTCAAGGTTAACGAAATAAAGTTGATATGGATTCCAATTTTCTCTGTAAGCTTGTTGGCTTCTTCGAGAATTTCATCCTCTAAGTCACCTTGATCAAACTCAACTACGTCGTTTTTGAGCAATACAGCTTTTGCTGCCTCACGAATTCTCTTGTCTATGACTCGATTCTCCAAGGATTCAAATACTGCGTCATTATGACCTTCTGAGTCATCAGCTCCTTTACTCATACCGCCCAAGTATCTTGCAGTCTTGATGTAAGAAATGGCATCACGGATTTCATAGTCTGAATCAATGTCGACTGAAACCTTGACTTTGTTGGCAAAGTTTGCATTGAACTTGGAGTCAGCTTGCATTGAACTGTTTGGTACAATGATCTTAATAAAGCAAGGTGCAATACTTGCAGGGATCATGTCGGCTGTATCAAGCTTGCGCCAGGACACACCACAGTCCTTGCTGATCAAAACCTGCTGATTGGGTTTGGCCCGGTCACAAGCAAAGCCGAGAGAGGTGAAGATGACGACCCACAAGAAAATCTTTGGGTTGCGGATCAGTTGAGCAATGAAGTAGATTATAACTGCAATGACCAGCACTCCGGCTGTCATAGATGCGACACCCACAAACGGAGAATTAAACAGGTAGTTGTGAGTGTACATATTGTACAAACCTGTACCGATACCTGCTACGATTGCACCCAAGATGATCATCAGAGCGACTCTAAATAAATTACCCATTTTCTGTTGTTTTGATGGTTGATGAAAAAGTAGAGGGGCAATTCCCTCTACCATGATGGAAAGTCTTGACAATTGAAACTAGTTGGGGAGGCAGGATTCGAACCTGCGACCTCTCGAATATCAGTCGAAGTAACTCTCTCCTACGCCACTCTTTCGAGGGATTTAACGGATTAAGTGTTTTTAGCGCTCTAGCCAACTGAGCTACTCCCCAAATTAAAAAGTGAAGACGGTTGGATTCGAACCAACGACCACCAGCTCCCGATGAACTTCTATTCTACGACACTGGTTACCCAGGTATAAGATCGAATAAAAGCTTTTTATGCAGGTGCTCTAAACCAACTGAGCTACGTCTTCATTTGCGGAAAGGGAAGGATTCGAACCTCCATCACGTCATTGGAATTGAAGTAACTCAAGTCTACGCCACACTGTAAGTGGGATATGTCGAATTGAGGTTTTTCGCGTTCTACCATGTTAAACTACCTTTCCGTAAAAGGGGCCACATACCAAATGACCCCTGCAATAAGTAACCTTAAACTAACAAAAAACAAACAAAAAAAGTAAAAGTGAAATGGTGTAAGGGGTAGGATTCGAACCTACGTACGTCAGTTTTTCGAAGTATTTCTTAACTACGCCATGGATAACCAGGAAAAAGTCGCTAAGAATTTTTTGACTGATGTGTAACCGCTCCACCACCCTTACATTCGGGCAATGGCTGGACTTGAACCAGCGACCTACTTTCAACATTGTATCCTGTCGCTCTAACCTTCTGAGCTACATTGCCAATCTTACAACCTTAGATATGCTTACGGGCAAAATCAAGTTGTGTTCATTTTTCCACCTCTCGGCCATTGCTTTCAATGGTGTGATTCGGAGGATGAAATTATTCTTTTTCTTAACCACCGCGTAGAGAGGTGGATCAGATTCTATACCAAGTTCGTAAAATACTCTACAAACCTGGAGATGGGGAGCTTCAGTTTCTTTGATGAACTCAAGGAGTGACCTGGAGAAAGAGAAACGGTAAGCTCTTTTTGCAACTGGATCGCATAGAGCATATCCTTTTGCCGATTCACACATGCACTTCATACCATCACTTTTTGATGAGGTGGCAAGACTCGAACTTGCAACATTCGCGCTCAAAACGCGACGTTCTAACCATTGAACTACACCTCAGTCACAATTACCTTGGTCCTCCACACTTCTCAAGTTTTGATACTGCTTTAGGGTCAGGCTCAAAACGAATCAGAGGCCATGGGTAGGTTCTGTAAATTGTATCCTTTGAATCCTTGGGATCAAGAGTTAGACGGTTGTCTACACACCCAGTTTCAAAGAACATTGTATCGTTTCCACGTATTGTGCGGATGCAGTAGAGTGTATCCATTTCGTGGAATCCCTGGAGGCTTATCATCAGTGCTCTACCAACTTCAACTTGTTCAGAAACATAGTATTCGTCAGGAACACAGCTCACCAGGAATAAAATCAAGACTACAAGTAAATTCTTCATGTTTTGGTTTTAGATAAAAACCCTGCACCTCAACTGGTGCAGGTCAAACTAACTTGTTATGGACTTAAAAATAGCACTACTTGTTGAAAAAGTGGTTCGCAACTGAATGCGAACCCCTACTACTATGAGAATTCTCTCAGACCACAAAAAGAACCTGTGCTCAGATGCACAGGCTCGAATAAAATGTCAATTGAATCAAGTATCGGTATCTTCAGATAAAGATTCTGCTAACACTTCGTCATCATCATCCTCATCTGGTTCATCATCACTTTCGTAACAATCCTCATCATCATCGTCATCCTCATCATCATCATCGTCTTCGAAGTTGTATTCCCAATCGCAGTTAAAGTTTGGTCTTTCTTCAATTTCTGTGAATTCAAATGATTCTCCTCTTTCGGTGAAATTTTTGATAAGGAATTCTTCAGCCATTTCCATTTCCTCTCGAAACAATGTCTGAACTCTCTCAGGCGCATTGTCTTTGGTGGCGAAAATGTAATGCTGGTTGTATGGTCTTTGAGACCAGGGGAGGTCTTGACTCTGTCTTATGCAAGCTTTTATCCAATCAGGGACTTCTGGTCGATAAATTGAATGCTCGCATTTAAGCTTTCTGCACAATCTCATTGTTCATATGTTTCGATTGGCTCAAAAATAAATTTTACGTCTTCTTTCTCTTTCAAATACTCGGTAAGTATCTTCTTCGCTTCTTTGAGATCGGAGATAACTAAATCAAGATTTCTCTTGTTTTTTATCCTTCTTTCAGAGAAAAGCACATGTTGGAAGATGTACCCGTCGTTGAACTTCTGACGATCAGTGTTCAGTTCGTGGATGTAATCAGCTACCCACTCCGGGACATCAGATACGCTGATGGAAGTGTTGGAGAAGACCTTAAATCTTCTCCCTTTGATTTTTCCCATTATTGTTCGAATTGGTTACTTACCCCTTCATGTGACGCAATGAATGAAATAAATCTTTCAGACCACCCACTGACTTCTGCCGACCAAACTCCTTTGTAGTTCACACCGTTTTTGTGGGCGGATACATCTACAATGTAGCCTCTTTTGGCCACAAGCGAAGGGTTTGGGATTTTGTTGACAATGTCACAGTCTTGAGAGTCACTGAACACAATTACCCGGTCAAAACCTTTGATGTCATTTTGGTTACACCACTCAAGGCATTGACGGGTAAAGATTCCACCTCCTCCCAATTCACGCTTCATTTTTTCAATCTGCGCCATTAGATCAAAGCCTCGTTTAGGGTATTTGATCTCCGCACTTGAATGCTTGCGAGCTGAATCGCTTCCGGCAGTTACGACAATGCGACAAGATTGGCATTGCTCAAGTGCAAACATGGCCAGGACTTTTGCAACCTCGAAACGAGAGAATCCAGATTTGCCAGAAACACTGGCGCTCATTGACCCAGATGCATCAATCACCAGAAGTGTTTCTCCTTCAAGTTTATGAATTGCATCGTAGGTTCTCATCATCATTTCTTCAATGTCCCTTGCGAATTCAGGGCTGGCTTTGTAAGCAGCATAGAAATTCAAAGGGAGCAACATGTTGCTGTTTACAGTCTTGAAGTAGTTGCGAATGACCGTAGCAGGGAGACTGGTTTTGGTCATGTTGCTCAAGTTCCGAAGAAACGCCAGAGCCGGGAGGCGAGAAGTAGACATGAGTCTTTTCCACACTTCCTTCTTCTCGTTTACATCTTTGGCTGCTGAGTATGCAACCTCCCAGGTATCTGGGGTAGGTACGTTATCTTCAATGATAGCTTTGAACAATTCTTTTTGAGCTTCATCCTTCCCGGTTGGGTGACAAAGCTTCAAAACGTCTCTGAGCTTCAGTTCGTTCTTACGGTTGTATTTTCCAAACTGGTAAGCGTCAAACTTGTTGAGAGCAGCACTCACCCCTTTTTGAATACACTTTGGCAAAGGCTTGATTTTACCATTCTCTTTCCCATATAGTGCGATAAGGTCAGTTACCATATCTACACGGGTGCAGACTTTTTCGATAGCCTCAGCAACTCCTTTGGTGTGTCCTGAACGAACAACCAGTACAATCAAAAACAGTGGGATGTGTCTTAACTTTTGCTCAACACGCGCCTCCACGGCCAATTCAAGTACGTCAGACGGATCACATTGAGCTACAAGCTCTCTGATTTCATCCGTAGATGATTTGCCATCAATGTAAAAGAGATCTTCCCAAAGCAAACAAGCAAGAACTGCTCTGCGCAAATGGGCCAATGGTTCTTGTCTGGCTGCGAGCATCCCACCTCCACCAGCAAGGCGCTCAGTTGAGAAGCGGTGATCCAAGCCTTTCTTTTGGATTTTCGACATGGTGTGATTGTTTTATTTGATGTGATAAAAATATCCGGGATTAAGGGCGCAAAGAATCTTTGTTGATATTTCAAGATCGATGAAATTCTTTACTTCGCCACGGATAAGATTTAGAGTTGGGGTTTGTCGTACATAGCGTTTGTACAAGTTCCAGGCAAGATTCGAACTTGCATTTCAAGAGCATTACTTCTTGCGTCCTAACCCTTAGACGACCAAAATTATTTGCGAAGTAACTATGCACTACGCCACAACTCTTGCGGAAGCGGTAGGATTCGAACCCACGGAACCCCTCTCGGAGTCCTCCGGTTTTCAAGACCGGCGCAATAGACCAACTCTGCCACGCTTCCATAAAAGGCCCTGGGATAAATTTGATTGAGTGATGGTTCCCAAAACGAAGTAACTCAATCATACGCCACAGGGAAAACTTAAAGCTGGGAATGAGTCGAATGGAGGCTTATATCCACGAAGTAACTCCATACTACGCCACAGCTTTTGCGGAGGGAACGAGATTCGAACTCGTGCGCCGAAATGTTCGACGGCAGATTAGCAATCTGCTGGTTTAAGCCACTCACCCACCCCTCCAGAGCATTAAGCCCACAAGTTAACGTAGTTCTTTAACTTGTTCAAGTCCAGTTTGAACTTCTACGTAACTATCTTCTTCAGCTATTCGCCGTATAGTTTCTCTAAGGATTTGATTGTCAGCCATAAGCTCATCAATTTCTTCCAAAGCTTCCGCGTTCCTTTTCTGCAACGCGGAGTAGTTTTTCCGAATCCGCTCAGCATCTTTTTTCACTTCATCCAATTCTTTGGATGATTTTTGATAAAGGTTGAGCAGTCGGCCTTTCTGGCCCTGAAGATCAAGCATCGTCTCGACCAACCAAGCCATGAACTTGTGGTGAGTCTCTCCCATGTTTGGGTTACTGCTCAAATTTTTCAGCATGCTCTTGATAGCCAATAAAATGATAAGCAATCTCATGTTTTGTGTGCTTTTGAAGGTTTTTGAAATGGTTTTTAATTCTGGTAACCCAACTGCTGGGCGCTTAAAGCCGGGATGTTACCATAGGTAACTACTCCAAACTCTGAGCAGATTGCATAGCAGAAAGAGTAAGGGTGAAAGTAAAGCATTCTTGGGTTGAGGAAATCGAGTACTGACTGAGGACATGCTGACATTTTAATGTCGTACAGTTCATAACCTCCGTTTAGGATACGACGATTTTCCAAAAGGAAGAAAGCAAACTTGCTTCCGTTGATGCTTGCAATTCCTACATATTCTTTCTCATTGAGAACGAACACGCGGAATGAAAGCGTCCCGTTCATTCCACCTACACGGGGCCGGGTAATACTGGTATCAAACGAGGTATGAATGTTAATTGGGTTGACGACCCCGCATTCGTAGACCATGTTTGAAGGTGCAATAGCTTTCGGTTGTCTGCTGTTGAGACCTTTGTTAAGGTCAATCTGAGCATAGGTAAAGTTGGCTGCGAACATGATCAGCAGCAGTGCGAATAGATTTCTCATCTGTTTTTGTTGAGAATTGTGATGAAAAGTGAAGGGGTGCTTAACACCCCTCCCGAAACCAAATCATAAAACGCTTATTCTTCAGTGTCTTGGTGCCAGTCATCATAAAACTTTTCGTACATCCTGGAGTACACAAATCTCATGATCAAGTGTACTACGATTACTGTAAGTGTGATGCCTGCCCAAAGAAAGCTTTTTTGCTGAAAGGCCATGATGCCTGAAAATAATCCTCCGACCAAGGCCAAGAGGAAGGAAAAGCCGACGAAGATACTGAGCACTGGATAAGTCTCTTTGAAAGACTCTTTGATGTAGTATTCGTCGTTGTGTGGATTTGTCATGATTGATGTTGATAGGATTGTAAAATATTGTTGTTATCAATGTAGAATCGAGTGGGCCTTACACCCAATCGAATGCGCGTCTTCCCTACGTCGTATCTTACATCTACGTACCACCATATTGGTTTTTCTGAATACAAACGTTGGACTGCTTCTGAGTAAATCTCATCCCAATTACCCCCAACTTTGGAAACTAAAAACCTGTACAGTGGTGAGTAATCGTAATTCCCATTCTTTCCACCGTGATGCATGCTGTGGCCCATCGGCATGAAGGAGATGTCATCTCTCTTCCTCTTGGCTCTTTCGTAGCGGTAGTGGTACTTTCCATTGTACCAAGGATCACGTCTTTTCTTGCGAAACAACCAGGGCTTTTCAATCCGCGTTTCCTGGCCATTTCTTCTCAAAGTAATCAAAGGCATCGTAAGCAGTTATGTTTTTGAAACCATTGAGAGGTTCGAAGTAGTAAATCTTCGATTTACCATCCTCTCCGTATTCCCACTCAGTAACAAAAGCATGCCCCTCGTTTGTGAATATCCAAAATGTTTCATTTTTTCCACACTTTGAAACAGGGACAATCTTCAAGCCACTCAATCCGAAAACATTTCCTTCAACATCCGCAGATTCTGAAAGATTCTTGACGATACGGAATACTAATTTTTCGATCGGTACAGTAATTCTTTGTTGTTCTGCTCTCCAGGCTTCAAGTAAAGCCTCAATGTGTTTGACTGAATTCAAAGAGATTGGTACATTCCCTGCCCAAAATTGAACCCTTGGGTTTACAGGCAGTCCATTCTCCAAGTTGTACAGTATTTCGTAATTCCCAAACGTAAAAGACTTTATCATTGGATTCCATCTTTGTTGTCATAGTACTTATTCCCAACTAGTTTAGCAAGTTGGTCTTTCACCATGCGATCAAGAAATCCAAGAATAGTTGATTTGGGGACGTTTGCTTTTTCAGAAGCTTCATCGAGAGTCAACCCGTTAGGGGAGTCTTCGAGAGCTTGAATGAGGCGGTTTTTAGATGACTTCCCACGCCTACCCCAAGTTCCTTTTTTGTTATTGTCCATGTTTGTAGTGTTTTAGTGGCCCGAGGAAGGATCGAACTCCCAACCCCCATGTTTAGAAAACAGGACTCTATCCAGTTGAGCTACCGGGCCAATTGAACTACCGGATAGATGACCAGTAGTTCAGAACATATCGGTATAGTATGAAAAACCTTAAAAAGGGGCCAGCTCAGAGAGCCAGCCCTTCCAAAATGAATCAAAATAAGTTCCCCTAAAATTAAAAACACCAGTTGAAACAGGGGGCATGACAAGATTCGAACTTGCGATTCCTCAACCACAATGAGGCGTCCTAACCGCTAGACTACACACCCCGTATTTGCGCTTCAAATCTTAAAGCGAAAGCGCAAATAGATTGAGAATAAAAATGATCCCAAAAATATCAGGAACATGATTTCCTCAAATTCAAACTCGGCCTTACCTAAGTAAGACCACTTATCAGAAATAACGATACCCATCGCAAGGGTACAAAGCATTGACAGAATTGTCAATATTGTGCGAGATTTTTTCATGGCATTGCCGACTGAATGATCTTTGCTACATATTCGTCAGCATCCTCGATGGTAGCGAAATGCACAAAGTCTTTTCCTTTTTGTCGGATTTTCACTGGCCCGGTTCGAACTTCTTGCCTCCAGTAATCATACCGAAGTTTCAGTTTGTGTGGATCAGTTGTGTTAATTACAAATTTTTGTTCCTTGCTGTATTCGAGGGCAGCGTGGAGGAGTTCAGGGTGTTCTCTGAAAAACAAGGCAAATCTTAAATATGGTACACGGATTTCTGTTTTGATTTCTGGTCTCTTATAACCAGATTTCATCACAAAAGAATCCAGGGTTCCTTCAGATTGCTTCCGTAACGTGCTTATTTGACTCTCCTCAACTTTATAACGTTCAAGGATTTTTAGCCTAAGCTCGTTTCTCTCCTTAGAAGCTTTTTTTGCCTCTTTGTATTCGGTGTTCAACCTGACTGGGACACCTTTGAGGTCACCTCTTTTTATGGCTTGATCGATGAACGTAGCAAAATCAGGGAAATTTTCCTGTATGTACGCATTGACCAAGCGGTGATTCCTCTTTGAAAACTTAACTTCTTTGTGATTCAGATAAAGATTAATGCCCTCGATAACTCTAACCTTCTTCAGAATCAGGAAGTTCGAGATTCCTATATCGATCATCCTTCTCTTGTTTCGTCACTTTCCATCCGTTTTCACGGAATACATTTACGACAGGTTCTACTACGGTTTCATAGTAAGTGGTAGATGTCGCAGTCCAGTAGTCTTTCAGTTCACTCCAACTGAATTCGTTAAAGGCGATGACCCTGGCCACATTCACATTCCAGCTTTTTACAAAATGGTTGTGAATATGTTTTGCACCAAAGGCTTTACAAAGAACCTGATTGACGTGATTGTTGTCAACTACGTTTCCGTTCTTATCAATTACCTTGAACAAGTCCATTGTCAGCCTTTTTTAGTGGTTTGACGTAGTAATTGATCTCAAGCCGGAGGTTGCTGAGTGGAGCAGGCTTGGATATTTTTCCCAAAGACCCTTCGATTACGTACAAGTCTTCATCGATTTCTATGACCATTCCTTCAGGAAGGATGGTTGAAGACTCAACGCTGGTGAGTTCTTTGTCTTCAAGGATGAAATTACTTTTCACTATTGTTGTTTTTGAGTGAAAGAATAGAGGGAGTCAAGGAAACTCCCTCTTTTGATCAAATGCTACTACGTCAAAGATTTGGTTGTTCTCTTTCTTTTTGCTCTGCTCTCTCCAAGGCTGATTGAATCGTTCTTAGATTTATGATAGCAGCAGCTTCAAGTATTCTCCTGGTTATGTTTGGCATGATTGCATGGATGAGGTTGTAGGCTTCTTGATGATCCCCGCTGGTGTACTTTTGGGCAAACGGTTCAATTAGCACAACTGCCTTTTTGGCTCCTTCCAAATCATGCTGACACTCTCCAAGAGATCGGCTGAGTTCAACGCAATCCCACTCAAGGTCTGTGACCTCAAAGGGGTAATCTTTTCTTTCGAGCATTGTTATTTGATTATGCAATAAATGTTATCTGGTACAGTCCCAAAGAATCGGACTTGTGCGGGACATAACCAGCATTTGTTACCGTATTGGTCTTCGAAGTCACCACTGGTAGGTTCCCCAACTGTTTCGTTAAACTTACCTTGGCGAACATCCCAAGTCCGTGGGCCGTGCTTAGCGGTATTCGTTAAGACTACATCTGCATTTGGAATGTACTCTAAACTGAATTGAAGGACAGGATTCTTCGCATTCCACATACCCTTGCGTCTGAGATGAAAGTCGATAAGCTCAGTGGCTCCCATTACAAATGGTTCAGCCCACAGGTTTCTCGACTCATCGTCAAATACCCAGGCATTGAAATTACGATACAGTTGAATTTGGTGGATAGCATTCCCAGGTGCCGGAAGGTCAGTTTTGGGATTGAATGGCTTGTAAGGTCGAGCGTTGAAGGTTGCATGATAAGAACCTCTCCCATCAGCAAAATCATAATCGTCCTCAAAGCCTTCCCATTCACCACCGTATCCTCCCCATGGCATTGGCTTCCAGTTGGTTTCTTCTTCCTGCTCCTTTTCGGTGTCTGGAATGTACCGGGTATACGTTCTTGCGAATTTTTGTTTTCTGAAAAACATTGGCTTTGATTTAGAGGTGTGTGCAGCTTACGGGCCTCACACACTTCTAGTTAAATGAAACGTTCCAACACGCTCTTCACTTCACTTGGCAATTCTGGGTGGCGGATGGCCATACCAAGGTCAGTGATGTTTTTTCCGTTGATGAACTCAGATACTTGGTCAAACGAGTAACCAGTTTCACGGACAACCGCAGTCTTCATCGCATCGGTGATGGTGATTCGGTTGATGACACGATTTGGGCGTACTTCAGCAGGGGCAGCAGCAACTGCGGAGTTTTCGCTACCAAGGGCCGATGATGGGATGCCGTGAGCTTTCTCCAAGCTGCTCAACACTTGACTGATGAGTCCCGACAAGTTTGAAGGGATTGCAACACCGATCGAGCCTGCAAAGTTTGGATGATCCATCATTTCTTTGGTTGGCGCCTCAGAGGAACGAACACCAACGATGAAACCGTGGATGTTGTTTGGAACATTGGTTCCTTCAACCAAGAATTCAGCGTTGACTCCGCTATCACGGAACTGCTTGCGAGCTTCTCTCAACTGCTCAGAATCCAATTCGGTAATAATGCAAACTTTCATAGTTTGGATTTTTTTTGTTGCCCTGCACGGCGATGGGTAAAAGCTGGTTAATCAGGCAGTGTACGTGCAGATACACTGTTAATCCTGACTAACTTATCTTCAATAGTACGCTTTGTAGTTGTTGATCAAATTGCGAAGGTACATGGCTGGTGGGTAGAATGAGTTACTACCATGCAAAGAGTTGTGATCACTTGAAGATACGCTGCCGCCATTGTGACCATGGAAAGTGTCTTTGATCTTTTGCGGATCAAGGCCAAACACGCTCAGGTGATTCAGAATGAAGGCCCACAGCGGGAATGCTTTCTGGGTTTTGTAAGCATGGCGCATCCCGGCTGCGCGGTAGTAATACTCCCGACTTTCACAAGTTTCAGCCTGAGAATTTGTACCTGAACAGTGGTGGGTGTCAACAATCATCATTTCCTCACGAATAGTCGCGATGATTCTGGAATAAATCCAGTTGTCGTTGATCATTTTCCCAATCCAATCGAATTTGAGATTCTTTGGAATCATAGGAAGTTCAATGTCTTCCATACGGTCACTCCAGGCTGAGATTTGATCTTTCTTCCGGTCAGCTTCTTGGTCAAGTTGCGCTGACAGAATCTGATCTTCAGGACTCACCATAAAAGAGATGGAAACTGATCTTGCTGTTTCAGGTGAGTAATAAAACTTGTTACCTGAAGACAACTGATAAACTTGGAACAAATGCATTTTTTCCATATTGTTTTTGTTTTGGTTGTCGAGAAAAGTGGGTTGATGCAAAACACCAACCCCTTAAAAACCTGTAAAATAGCCCGTTATGTCAAAGGAGTGTGATAATCCACATGGGTATACACCCCATCTCTTTCCAGTTCCTCTAAGGATGTGTGATGTGAGTGGGCAAGGAGGTGATGGCTGTGGTCATGATCTTCGTGATCATCATGATCAGACGTCTCTGTATGATCTTGATGCACTTCTTCATGTTCGCTGTGGGCTTCAAGGCCGGGAGAGGTAAGCAATGTTACTGCTAACATCTCTACTTCCAATCCCTTAATTAGTATTTCAGTACCATCGTGGGTGAATTTTTTCAGGCGATCATGCAAATTCATTTCTGCATATTGTTTTGGATGAAAAAATTGGGGTACAGGTCGTTAATCAAGGCAATATGTCCTGCACCCCTTAGCGCTAATTTACTCTTTTGATGACGCGAACAAGGCGACCATGGTAGTAAAGACTATCTCCAGTTTCATATGCACTGTCGATCTTTACGATCAGGATGACGTTTGTTTCTCGATCAAGAGCTTTGTATTGTAACTTCCTTGCTTGGGCCTCTTGGAATGCTTTCTCCTCCCTGGCCTTTTCTTCAGGATTTTTTCCACCACATGATGCAAGTACCGACATAGCTACAACTGCAAGCAGGAGCAGTATCGGATTGAAAGGTAGCTTTTTCATGAACACTTCGTTTTGGTTCGACATTGTTTCGTCCTACCCTCATCAGGAACCGTTCGTGATTATTTATACTCCCCACAAGGTAGGATAGGAGTAATAAGAGTTGAGCGATCCAGGTGTTGCCGATACTTTCGTACCTTCAATTTAAGATCGCCCAACTGTTATTTTAAATACCAAGTCTTTTCTTGTTGAATCCTACCATGTAATTGCAGTAGGCATCAAAGCATTCAGGACGAATGCCAAGTGAAGTTGGGCAAATGACATCCCGTTCACGGTACATAGGTTGGTCTGGAAATTGGTAAACAACTGATTGTCTTACCATCCATTCGTCAAAATTTGGGTGTTGAAGCAAATCAAACTGCATGCGCCCATCGACACCATCCTCACCTACTGTAAGGTCAGTTCGATAAGAACGGTTCCACAATAACTCATCACATTCGCGAAAGTCAAATTCATCACAGATCAAGATGAATATATCCATCCGATCTTCTTTGGTCATTTCGCAGAATGCTTCGATGTCCATAAGAGCTTGTTCAAAGGCTTTATAGACAGGGTTCTGATAAGTGATCATACAATAGAAAATTTACGGGTAAATGTGGATTGTTTAGTATCTCTCTCGAAGACATATAAGCCTTCTGGCAATCGAAAGGTAACTTCAGTACACCGTAGTGGGAGCGGCTTCAAGATATACTTGAATGCATCCTCGTAGTATTGCTGGCCGATCACACTTGTAGGATCAGGGCTAAGCAATTGTTTTGGGCATTTTGCAGAGACGAAATCGTGCCATACCTGAGGTACAGACTTACCACAGATTTTAGATACTTGCTGAATGTAATCGGCAAATACATCTGGAGTGCTGGTTTCAAAGTTCTCTACCGTCCAGTTGAGTAAATCTAAGTACGTGTTCATGATTGATAAAATGCGGGGTGAGTTACCCCACCCCCGGAAATGTATTCGCAGCAGTTTTATCCTTCAGTAGCGAGAATCATTATCTCCACCAAATCTCTGAACATCTCAGGAATCTGGATTTCTCCGTCATAGGGTTTCAGCAAGTCCCAGTTTGTATCAGTTCCGCACTCAGCTTCACTTGGGACAATTACACGATCGTACCCTCCTTGAATGGCAATGATTGCACCGTCTCCGTCAAATGTTGGAAGAACGTCAACATCCCCAACCTCGTGCTCATTGACTTTGATGGTTTTCAACAGCTCAATGGCTTCAGGAGAAACTTGCACTTCGTTGAGATCAGCAATGATTCCCATGTTCTGTACAAATTCACGATCGCTGAGAATCCCTGGTGAAAACATATCCCCTGATATACCAACATATCCCTTGTAGGCAAAGATTTGGACGCGAGGAGCAGAAACGATCTTTTCAATTTGATCAACAAATTCAGCAGCAGTTTCCAGTCCTTCAGTGGGAGTTAAAAGGTTTATTTTGGAGTCAGCAGAAACTGTGACGCGTCCAGATAAGATGACTTTTGGGTTACCCCTCCAACCAAATCTGAATCCGTCTTCGGACTCGTATGGTTCAAACATCAAGTAAGGTGGCTCTTTCTCATCCTCATCAGGAGTAGGAAATCCAGAGATCATTTCGATAGCCTCTGGAGAGAAAGATACTTCACTCCCGCTGAGGATGGCCCCTATCTGACCATAGGCTCCTGCTTCAGAGTCTATGCACAAGAAACCTTTGTAGGCAGTTACCTTTGTCATTATTTCTTGTTTTTTGGGAGCCAGATAATATAGTACCGTCCTGTCTTTTCAGACCATGCTACGATATAGGTGCTACCTTTATCGTTTTTGTAAAGCGATATTGTGGTGTCCTTGCGGATACCAGATTCCAGAGAATCTCGTGTGATCGCAGTGATTTTGCTTCCTGCCTTTCTCTCCCCGGCAGCCAAGGGTTTCTGAGCGCTCAAGCAGATGCTACAAAATAGCATTGCGAGCATAATCAAAGACTTCTTCATCTTCAGAAGTATTGTTGATTTGGATTAAAACTTGACTACTATCCACTTACCTCCTTGAGGAGTTTCCTGGACAGCATAATCTTTTGCTTCGCTGTAATTTTCGGCAAGGATGACTTCATTGAAGATGGTTATCCCTTCCGCGTCTCTGATTACAATCTGGTATTTGTTGAACCCTTTCTTAGGTTTGGTTCTCAGCTTCCTGAAATAGTGCAAGAAGATAAATACCAAGATGAGTCCACATACTACCAGTAGATTGGTAGGAGTGATGATCTTTTCCATGTTCGGTGTATTGTTAGAAGAAGATCAAGTCTTCCTCTTCCTTGCTGATTTTCCTTGTCTCCTTTGTTCTCTCATACGAGAAACACATTGCTGTGTTGACCCCGACAAACCTGTTGTCGTGGGTGATACCGTGGACTGTGTCACCATCTTTGAATAACCTATCTACTTGAATGTAGGTAGGAACCCAGATAGAAATACAGTTCACGGTATCAACAAAGAAATAATACTTACGCATCATTTCTGAACATCGCTTTGGTAGGATCAAAAGTCCATCCTGTTTCCGTCCGGTACAGCTCCATGGACTCACCATCAAACTTCTTGAGGGAAACTCCGATGATTTCGACAGGCAAAGAGTGAACAAACCCCATCATGTCGTAGATAGGTTTGTCATCAGCATCAGGTGCAACAAAGTTCTGGACAGCAATAATGCACTCTTCCAAAGAACCCTCGTGAACCAGGATAGTGCCCAGTGAAGAAGGAGCAATGGCACGATAAGTGCTTTTTTCTGTTTTTGCAATTTGAATACCTCTTACAACGAATGGCTTCATTGTTGGAATAGGCGTAATGTTATCTGTTGTCTCCACAGTAAATGTATTTAGAGGATTATCTAATCTTTGTAATTGAAATAGCTGACGTTTGAGTATTTGTCTAGCTCTTCCTCGCTGGCTTTGGTTGGCTACACGAGCCAAGTGCTTGCTGTTACCATCTCTAAGTCCATTCATGTTTAGTTTATGGACATATTTGATGGGATCAAAACCTGCATTCAGCTCATATGGACGCATTCTCCTTGCTCTCATTTCCTTCCAGGCTTTTTGATGGGCCTCTTGACTCTCTTTACAGGTTTGATTGCATCCTCATCGAGAATAGTAACTTTACTCGCAGGTAAGGTGATAATCAAAGAGCCTGATTTGCAGATGTAGTAGACAAAACCAAGTAAACCTGATTTACCAATTATCACACCTTCCAGAAGCTCACCACTCACCACAAACTGACAAGGAACATTGTTCATTTTCATAGTGGTAGATGTTTTGGTTAAAAAATTGGGCTAGTTCACACACCAGCCCAACTAGCTTAACCCAAATTAAATCATCTCATGAAAAAACTTATCCTAAATCCCCTTTCGGGAAATCATCGTCGTAACTGTAATCAATCTCATTCCTTCGTAGCTCTTCAATCTTGCTCTCAAGCACTTTGATTTTGGCCAGGAGAGAAGAAGAGTAGTCGTCTCTGTACAACCTGAGCATATGGCCCAGAACTTCATCCTCAGTCATCTCCATCTGACCACTGACCAGAGAAATAGCAAGGACAAATTGTTGTACAGAGAAATTCCCGGTAGATGCAGACTGTGCAACCGCCAGGAGAGTTGAGTCAAGAGAACCTACATGCATGTGTAATCTCTTTTTTCTTCAACTGCACTGTGATACTCTTTCTCAATCTGACGCGAGCTGACGATGATTTCTGCCATGTCTTCAGCATAAAGCTTGAAAGCATCTGCGATCACGTGAGATGAAGTAGTGTTCGTCTGCTCAGCAATACCGTAAACAGCATTACCGAATGAGACAAAATCATAACCACCTGCAACTGCCCTCTGAATGAGTGCATGAAGCATAATTTGGTAATTGTTTCCCATGTCATTAAATGATTTGGTTAAAAATTTGCTGGCACAGTAGGAGTCGAACCCACCCAATTAGGAGCTACCTAACCTTACCTTTCCACTTTCCTAACCAAAGGAAAGCTGTACCAGTTTCTTTATTGACTTCTGAATTAAAATAAAGGCTGTGGTTGAACGATCTCATGTGAGTTAGCATAAGTATACCAACAAAGATGAAATCGTTCAACAGAAGTTATTTCTCAGCCTCTATTTCAAGCAAAGTATCGAGGATTTTTTCCAACCTAACCTTTGCCATCTCCATTTCAGCAAGAATAGCCTTGGAAGGATAAGGATCGATGTGTTCAATCACCTTGATTACACGCTCAGTAGTTGAGTCCTCATCCCTCTTCCAGGACAAAGACGTAGCAAAGAACTCCCGTTCATTTGGCTTGTCAGTCGTTATGATTTGATCAATAGTCTTCAATTGCTCACTCACCTCACACAATGTAACCTTGCCAGCATTTATCATCCTGGCACCACCCAAGTCCCCAAAACCAGAAAGTATTTCACCCTCACGCATGTAAGTGTAAACATCAATACTTTGAGCAACCCACATCACAATAGGAGTTCCGTTGCCATCAAAGTGGAAATAGTATTTGCGGTATTTCGTTACCATGGCGTAAAATGATTTGGATTAAGAAATAAAACACGCGCACTAATGCTGTGTCAAGCACAGACATAAGCCCCATCGCATGTAAATGCGAATGTCACGGATTCTCACCGTAATGTGTGAAGGGAGACAACAGCCTCCCTCTGCACTTAAATCATGACAGATGAATTTGAGATTTCGTCCGTCTTATTCTTTTGGTTGTTCAGCAACACCATCAAATCCTCCTTTGATTCAATCTCAGGAAGATTAGGAATAGCTTTATCAGCATTACGCTGCCACTCTTCCACAGTCATGGTATTGTTTCGAGACATACCACGAACTGAGAGATAAGAAAGCCTACCACCGTAATAGTCGGTGTTATAGACCTCTCCTTTCTCAGTGATGTAGAAACCATCACGAAGAGTGTACTTAACCTCATTCTTGAAGAAATCAACTGAAGTCAATTCAGCAGGTCTACCAGCATAAGACGAATGAGTAGGAACAGTAGGCATTGAACCACCATCCAGTAAAGACATAGCTAATTCAGGATTACCAGTAGCCGTGAGGATGATGTACAAACGATCCAAAGTTGTTTCAATGGTGATTTTCATGGCGTTAAATGATTTATAAGTGGATTAAAAAGGTTCAATAAAGTGGCCTAACCAGCCGAATTTTCTCATAACATGAACATTATCAGTGGATTAGGTAGAAGTAGAGTGAGAGTAAGGAGAGACAAATTGACTCAATTTGATTACACTTTTGAGCACTTTATCACTGATTTGATGACATAAAAACAGCTTGATAAACCAGCTTGATGATCATCAACTTCATTCTCCCTCCTTCCTGGCCTTCGAGCGAAGCGAGGTGTAACCACTTGCAACGCATCACAACCTCATTCATACAAACAAGGATGCAATGCGTTGCAGTTGGATGCACAGTTGTAGAAAGCTGAGTTGACCCCGAAGGGCCAACCGCTTAGTACAATTCAGCAGCAGTAACCAACCGACCACGTACGCCGAAGCCAACGAAGTTGTTGTCGGTTTCAATCACGACATTCTGATCAAGCAGAGTGACATGGACTTCAGGCAACACAGTTGGTTTGTTTTCGGCATCCAACACTGGTTTGTTGTCAGCATCCACCAACACAGGTGACCAGTCAACTGTAATCTTACGTGCAGCAGCAGCACGATCAATAGCAGCCTTGGTCAACACTTTGGCACCGAATTTGAAGCGAACGTAACGTTTCCCTTCGACTTCTTTGATACCAAGGTTGGCAGCAGGAAGAATGATTTTACCATTGGCATCAGCAGTTGGGAATGTCTCGTCCATTTCCTGACGCAGTAAATCGAGAACACTGTTCATCTTTGTAAATTTTAGGATGATTAAATCAGATACGGGGGTATTGTTTCCCCATCGACAGGTGGGGGTCAAGGTTGGGTTGCCTACGGTCTCCTACCTGTACAAATTCCTTACTTACTGTAAAAGGGTAGGGGGTCTTTACGAAGATTCAAACATAGGGAGGAGGGGGTTAATCATTCATTTTACCCCGTGGGTTTTTGGCACGGGATTGTGGAGGGGTACGCGGATTGTGGAGGGGTAAATAGGGGAACCGAAACGAAGAAATATACTTAGGGAAAAAACTTCGTTTCGGAAGGTTTTTTGTTTCCGAAAGTTTTTCGTGAACTATACGAAATAGTTTCCGAAAGTTTTTACCTTTGCTTCAAATAGAGTTGATCTATGGATTTGACAAAAGTTCATGTGCGTATGGCTGAGAAGATTCCACCTCCTATTGTTCTAATCCATGCTCCTAACGATCCTGAAAGCAAGTTACTGACGACGGATTCAATGATGGTTGTTAAGGGGCCGATTGGGTCAGGTAAGTCGAGGTTGATTTGTAACTTAGTTAAAGGTTTGGTTACGGGTGATGATGATATTGGGATGTGCTACACCATCCTCCCTCCAGGCTCTCGGATTTTATATGTGAACACTGAACTGAGTCGTGGGTATCTTCAGAATCGGATGAAGAATTTGGCGAAGGTTTGTGGTATGTCCGAGGAAGAGTTTGAAGAGATATTTATTGGGATTGATTTGCTTCCTGTTCCTCTACCGGAGCGAAAGGATTACTTGGTTCAGTTGGTGCTGGCTTTTAAACCTACCGTGATGATTATTGATCAGGTTGGTGATTTTGTGATTGACATCAATATGCATTCTGAATCTACTCTTTTCATGGAGAAGCTTACAACGATTATGGCTAGACACGCCTTAGCAATCATTTGTGTAATTCATCAAAATGAAGAAAGAGGTAGTGCAAGTAAAGCTAGGGGGTCTCTTGGCTCTGAGTTGGAACAGAAAATATTCTCAGGTCTGGCAATTTCAAAAGCTTCGAAAGGTGTACATGGTATTGTTACTACTAAAATCCGAGATGGGAAAGGTATTGAAAAACTTGGAGTGTCTTACAATCCTGCAACTGATTATTTTGTCAAAACTGATGTCGTACCTGTCACTGTGTTTACTCCATCAAAGAAGTTGAAAATCAATCCTGATAACTACAAGCATATTTTACCTTGCACAGTTGGAGTTCTTGCTGCTGAGATTGCTCGAAAGGAGGGTAAGTCTTCAAGAACTGCTGAAAATTACATTGGGGATTTGGTGAATGCCGGAATCTGGGAGAAAACAGAAAGTGGTACAGGTACTACAATTGTTTCACTTTTAATAAAATGAATGATGATGGAAAAAGCAATGCGTGAAGAATTGGTAGTTGAAAAGACTGCTTCGGTTAGGAAGCTTCTGGAGGAGTGTGGTTTTCAGCTTCAATCTGAACTTCCCAATGTGCGCTTGTTTAAGCGTATGCGCTCTCAGGAGCATGATGATGTTGTCAATTTGTTTGTGCATGAGAACATCGCAACACTTTCTGTGTATCCAAGAAGTGCTTCTTTGTATGGGGATGCACTACGACACATTCGAGTTGAGACTTCTTCTACTGACGACCTTGGGAACTTGATTTACTACATTCTCAACACTCCTATCCTAGGGGCAATTCACTGACTATGACTAGCACAGAATTGAGCTTGGCGCTGTACATGGGTAACTCGCAAAAGGTTATTGAGTGGTTGGATTCAAAGGGTTGTAAGACTCAGCATGATGCTGCGGTTATACTCAAGGATCTTTCTCTTGACTTGATTTCTACTGATGACAAGGTTGGAGGGGTGGGTACTTGTTTTCGAGGGACTGTTTCTGCGGTTCAGAAAGTCCTTGATCATTATCCTAAACTTGAAAAAGAATAGCTATGGTAGTAGTTGATCAATTGAGTAAAGATGGTTGGTGCCATCTTGCTTCTCCAGACTTGGTTCTGGTTGAAAAGTTTGTTGGGAGTATGGGTCTTCGCAATCGTCGATTTGATCGGAGCAAACATGGTCGGATTCCTCATTTTGACTTAAGAGGGGATGAGCGAGAACTTGCACTCAAGTACGGGGCCATTCCTGTCAATAGTAAGACTTTGGTGAAATACATGCTTACCAGTGACCGGGATGTAGTTTTTGACTTCCTGGGTGTGAAAGGTGAGGTTTTCAAGGAGATGTTCAAGGTTGCTTTCAATCAGTTTAAGGTTGGACATCATTCAATGGTTCCTCGAATGATCCCTGGTATGACTACCTCAAAGGCCGAGAAGCTCTTCTCCTCTCGGCCCGGAGATGAAGATTTTGTGTGGAAGCTCGCTAATCCTGATGGCACACCAGTTTCTGAAGAAGAATATCTTGAAGCTGGTTGGTCTTCTGCTCCATTCCCTTATCCTTTTCCTCTGCCTGAAAATCGAACTGTTTCGGTTGAATACCGATGCCAGCGTTGTGGTCACCAAAACAGTTCAGTTCCTGATCTCCGGTCGGTAGTTACTTGTGAAAAGTGCCGCTTTGAAGAATTTGTTGAAATAAACTTTGAAGAAAATGAATAAGTTGCTTTTTGCTTTATTGGCTTTGTTGAGCTTGAGCTGTCAGAGAAAGTCTGGGGGTGTTCGCTCAGATCAGAGTGTTTATTTTTATGAGCGTAGGCAGTATTCGCTCCCTCCCTCGATTTATCCTGGTAATGCTTCTTCAAGCGGGGTTATCAATTGGGAGGGGCGGGGTTCTGAGACTGTAACCCCTGGGTCAATTCCTTACATTTATAATACAGATGGGGTTGTTGAACCGAAAGATTCAAGCATCATCCCTTCGGGCCACAAGTATGTGTACTTTTATCCAAGGTCTGCTGTTGAAATTTTGGATGTGAAAGATGACATGGATACACTTCAGAGCAAGTATGCTGGGTGGGTGACCACAGGTAATTTTCGATCTTTTTCAAGTGACTTCCCTTGGTATCGGGCCGGAGAGATTGCGGTTAAAGTCAGCATCGACTCGAATAGTCAGATTTACAGTGTTGATACCTTGACTGTTTTTACAAATCGTGATACTGTCCCACTCATCCCCGCTCGTGATCCAAACTCAATGCATCCTGGTTTTAAAACGTATCGTTATCCTGATCCTGATTGGGTAGATACTCTTGAGTGGCAAACTCAAATGTATCGCAAGTACCGACTTTTGAAACACTGCCCGGTTGACACCTCCAGTTCTATTTTCAGATCAAATCTCGATACGATCCAATGCCCTGGTCGAGTTATGGTTGATACAATTCTTTACAACTTTCGGTTAGATAGTTGTTTGTTGACAGCTCTGGTTTGGGTAGGGGAGGATTTGGGTGTTCGCCAAGTTCACATCAAGTACATTGCCAGATTTGATAAGCATTACTACATTCGTTCGGGTAAAGATTACGGGGAAAACGATTCGTTTTTGTACAATGTTATTCCCTACAACATCTTTTCTGAAAGACTCACAAAGTTTGTTCACATTATGAGCGATGGTCGTGCAATCAAACCTGAATATATTCTCAAAGTCTTAAAATCTGATCGGATAAAATGAAAGTAGTTGTTGATGTTGATCAAAAATGCATTGAGTTGATTGGACTTTGGTCGATTGAAGAAGTCTCCAAGTTCATGATTCAACATAGGCTTGAGGATTACAAGATTCGGTCTTACACTTTGAATCTTCCGGCTCCTCAATTTCCAATGCCCTCTCCGCCATTCATTCCTACTTGTTGGGAAACGACTTCGACGGGCGGGCCAATCACCACTATCAAAACTGAAAGAGAATGAGTAAAACAATCGAAGTTGTCACTAAAATACACCTCAAACAAGAAGCTGAGGCTGCGCTGGTCGACAAAGTAGAATTTAATCTTGTGATTGGGGAAGAGATTGACCCAAGTCCTTACCTGGATAAAGAAGACAACTTGACTGAGATAGGAGTTAAGTTGATTACTGAAATTTTGACCAGGGGCTTAGCTGCAAACTTGCATGGTCATGCAGATCAAGTCCCGATGACTGAACACATTGTAATGATTGACAAAGTCCTGACAAAGGCAATTCAGGATTATGAGAACGGGGTCATTCCCCTCGCTCCAGGCCAAGAGTCATCCAACTAAAACTGAATATGGAGTTATCACAGAAATATCGAAGCCGACAGGAGATTTTCGAAACGCGTTTGCGCCTTTTGAACGTCTTTACTGAAAACAAGAGTCGTTTGACTGAGATGGAGATACAAATTGTAGCTTTTATCTTGCGCAACTATCCTGAAGGCTCTAACTTTCTGGAGTTCCGAAAGCGTGACAAGATCATTCAACATTTCCGTCTATCCAGATCCTCGATGTCTACTCACTTTCGGAATCTGCATCTGAAGGAGTGGATGGTTGAAGGTCGGCTTGATAGAGATGTGGAGACTGTCCGATATTTCAGAACCCCGGATGAAATCAAAATCACACTGATTTATGAGCCTCCCGCTGGGAAGAAACGCACACAACCGGGTGCTTAAACGGGTTTCGGAAAGAACTGGCGTTCCAGAAGAGGAAGTCAGATTCTTGGTAAGTTGTGTTTGGAAGTGGGTTAAGTATTACCTACACCGACCATGGCTTGTTCCACCAGGATACAGCATTGCTGTTGGCGGAATTTTAAGGTTTATGATCAACACAAATCTTATCCTTCGCCATGCATTCTGGGGAGAAAAAGGAGAGCCGGGAACGGAGAACATTTTTACTTTGATGGATAGATTGTTACTCCGAATTCCTACTCGATCCTATCTTCGCCTCCGAAATGGTCGCTTCTTGTACTACCACCAAAAATTGGAGGAAGGGTATGTGAACGGGCCACCCAAAGTCAAGAAAGATATTCTTGCATACATGTTCATCACCAGAGAGCAAGCTGAGCGAATCGCTCGTCAAATTGCATCTCAAACTTTAATCGATAGACGATGAGTTACAAAAAGCGCAAAGGTATTACTGTAAACGACATTGCTTACGGTAAGAACGAAAATCAATTTTTCATGAATTCTTCTCCTGGGAACATGTCCCCAGCAGAAATGGCGGCGCTGAGTTCAACTAAATTGATTGGCATCAATACCAACTTTGAAGTTGAAAACAAGAAGCGAATTGAGTACAACAACAACATTCAAAACCTCGACCCTCGATTTGAGAGACTTGAGTCACTTGGGATGTTCATTGTTCGTTACAAAGTTCGAATCGAAGAACGCAAGTCAGACTTAATTATCCCTAACACAAGTGAAGTCTTGGTAGAATCTCGCAGTGGTAAATTCAGAGAGAAAGTCAAAGATCCTTACCGATTCTCCCAAGTAGCAGTTGTCGTTGTTGTTCCCAAGTACGAAACTGAACTGAAACCCGGTATGCTTGTTCACACAAATATGCCTAAACCTTTTGGAAATGTAGATGAGGGTATTTTCACGTACGATGTGGAATATCTTCACCCAGACTACATTCACGAGTTCGGCCCTAAGGATGTCGAAAACCCCGACTTTGGTTATGGAATTGTTGAGCGCAGCCGAATCAAATTTATCATCCATGAGCAGGGAGAAAATAATTCACAACTTTAAGCTACTTTTGAGAGAACCAAAACGGGCCTTCTACTTTATGGAAGGTCACGTTCTTTGGTATTTCTATCGAATGTCAGTCCAAAGAGCTTTGCAGTATTGGGGTAATAAAATTCTCACGAGTATTATGCCTCAATATTTGATTGAAATGATGATCCGAAGAAATGTTTTTCTCAGTCCAGCATTCAAAACCAAACTTGAAGCTTGGGTGGTGACTCGATATTTGATCAACATGTCTCGTTGCCGGGCTTGTTTCAGTGACGGAGGTTGTGTAAAATGTGGTTGTGATATTGACAAGATGTTCATTTCATCGTATAAATGCAAAGGCAATGGAGAAGTGGCAAAGTAAGATTGTTGACATGGGCACCCATCCCCCTGGCACTAAATTGAAATTCATCTTTCACTATCTTGGTGACATAAATGACATCAAAAACTTTAAACCAGGGTGTGGTTGTACAGGTGTAACGATGCACAATCAAAATACTTTGATTGCAACTTACACAACAGAAGCATTGACTGAGAGTCAAATCAGCGCAGGTTTGAATGAGGCTCAGAAAGTCAAACATGTTTATGTGAATTACGTAGATGGGAGCCAAGACATTCTCAAAATGAAAGTGGTTGTTACAAGATGAGCGGATACCGATTTATCAATGTCGGATCTGAAGGAATAGAGGGAAATTTTTGGGAGTACAATCCTCAATTAAAGTACCTTGACCCTTTCAAACGACTTTACGATGATGACACTTCAAAACAGAAGACTCAATCATCAAAAACAATGTGGTGTATCTGGATGCTGGAAGATCCAAACTACGACAATAAAATCTTTCAGCAGATAGATGACGACAAGGAAAAGGTGATCAAAAACTACCATCCTAAATTTGACCGCGATGAGAAAAATACTCAGGCGGTCATTGCTGTTTATGACAATGTCTGTCTTTCGGCAGTGGGTAGATCGTACAAAGCAGAAGTAAAGTCCATGGTTGAACGGGGCCATGTTCTTTCAACTACACCTTACACTTTTGATAAGTATGAAATTGATGTTGTCACAAAACGTCAAAAAGTAGTGAAAGGTAGTTCTGGTGACCTGGATAAAATGCGCATGATGACTTCCAAGATCATGGAAGGGTACAATGCAATTGAGAAAGCTTTCCGAGATGAACAGGCTGGTGCCCGAGTAAGCGGAGGTAGAAATGAAACGATGCGAGAAAAAGGATTACTTCGACCAATAAAAGAAGCGTATGAATAGTCACTTTGATTTTGACACTTGGGTAGAAAACCAGAACGATGGTGCCGCTTACGAATGGAGTGACGCTGGGCCAGTGTGGACTTCCCCGGTCACAATCAACGGGCGTCAAATTCCTACTGATTTTATTCGCATCCAAAATCTTCATCAGTTTCGAACAATTCCTCCGATTATTCATCCTGACACTCCAGGTTATAGTGATTACTGGTGCCTCCAGACAAAACGCTGTATTGAAGGGGTATGGGGCCAGATGTTTGGGAAGTGGAGATACATGAGAGGTAATTTGTACTTCTACATGAACTTCACAGTGATTGAGCAAACTGACCGTGGTAAACGAACACGACTTTTAAACCCTGTAATAACTGACCTTGAATGGGAGCTATCGTATGGTATTATGGTTGCGAGGGGGTTTTCCGGCTTCTCCGCAGATAATGAATACACAAGTCTCAGACTTGCTAAAGAGCTTGTAGAAAGAGATGGGAATGAAAGAGCCGCAGTTTATCTGAGATCTTCATTCCCAGAAGCGCTGAACTCCAATGGTGAAGTCAAAAAGTTTATGGAGCCTCTTGAAAACTGTCGGAGGTTGCATGACAGTCCGGTAGGGCGAGCGCTTTTTTACAACCAGACTCAGAACTTCATGCCTTTTGGTTCCCGTGGGGGAGGTAAGTCTTACTACATCGGCCTGGGCGAGATCGAACACGGTTTGTTGTTTGATGGGTCTACGGTTTACGATGATGACTTCATGAAGAATCGGTTGACTGCTTCTTTCTGTGTAGGTAGTGGTGATGCTGAAAAATCTTCAGAATTCTGTCAGAAAATGGCAGCCTCTCTCAACACCCTGGCCCACCCGGAAGATGGTAAGCAGTTTGGTGTGTGGGGTAAACCTTCCAAGGATAAGAAGCGGGAATCTGATTATACTCCTTGTCCTTTCTATCGACATTTCTCTGGAACCTTGGACGTTTCCAATAAAGAGAATCCTTTTATCTACACTTATGAAATCATTGAGAATGGCGCTCCTATTGAAAAAGGAACTCAGACTCGATTGTTTCACGTCAATTACTCAACAGGTAAAGCTCGTGGACGTGGCGCTCAAGCAGGTTCAGGGGGTCGTTATCTTGTCTCTGTGGTAGAGGAAGCGGGTTTGTGTGAAAATCTTATTGATGTCCATACTTCCAATGATTCGACTGTGGCCCGTGAAGGGGTAAGGTTTGGTTGTGAAATTTACATTGGTACTTCTGGTAACGTAAAGACTGTACATGCAGCCAGGAAGATGTTTTTGAACCCGCAGGATTACAACATCATGAGTTACCTGAATAAGTACGGTAATGAAGGAAGAGATGGTCGGATTGGGTTTTTCTTACCTTTCTACATGACTTTGCGTCAGTACAAAGATAAGGATGGGAACACTAACTTTGCAGAAGCAGCCCGTTACGTAGAGAAAGTTCGACAAGACAAAGCAACGTCTACTGACCCTCAACCTTTGCTGGATGAAAAGATGAACCGTCCTTGCTTTGTTGAAGAAATGTGGTTAACTCCTGGAGGTTCTATCATGCCAGTAGCTGAGCTTGCTGAGCAGGAAAGGAAGCTTGTCGAAGGTAACAAGTACAAAGAACTTGGAAGTCCGGTCAAGCTTATGTGGGATTCGTCTCAACCTAACGGGGTTAGATTTGAAATAGACCATGATGGGGAGCCGTATACAGACTGGCCCCTGGACTTTGGCAAACGAAAGATGCCTACGGGTTGTCCGGTAATCTATCACCCGCCGATTTTTATCAATGGGAAGGTGCCAGACGATCTATATACTTACATTGGACATGACCCTTACGTAGAGGAAGACATTACAAAAGGGGGATCTGTTGGGGTGACGTACATTATGGCCAATGCCAAGTACCTCCCTCTCGGCCACCCAGGTAACATCATTGTAGCATCGTACATTGACAAACCTCTGGAAGGGATCAGTCATTACTACGATGTTCAAGAGAAGCTGATTGCACTATACGGTAATCCTCCAAAAGGTTTGTGTTTTGAATCAAACCGTGGAGCTGACTGTCGCGCACACTATGTAAAACGCGGTAAATCATACTTGATGGCTCCAAGCCCTCAACTTGTTCAGGGGACAAATATTTTTCAAAAGAACATCACCAGTTATGGGTATTTCACAGGATCTCAAATGTTCCAGAAATCTCAAATGGCTCGGTGGATACGCGACTTTTTACTTCAGCGAACTGTATTCCAAGATCCTACCGGGTTTGGACAAGATGAAGATTTGATGAATCTTGAACGAATTCCTTGTATCTTTTTGGTGAGACAATTGATAAATTACGACTTAGAAGGCAACTTCGATGCTGTGGATGGTTTCCGTGGCTGTGTTGTAGCTTTGATGAATGAAGAAATCCAAGCGGGTGCAGAGCATCAAAAATCTGCATACGTTGATGAATTGATGAGCGCCTATTATGACAATCCTAAGATTTTCAATAATGGCAAAGCTCAAAACAGAAGAGAACGACCACCTGTACGTACCAATCAGCGAGGATTTTTTACAGCTTAAAGTCCCTGAGTCTAAAAAGACTAAAGCGTGGTACAGGTATCAAGCTGATCGAATCATCCCGGTGAGGTTCGGTCACCGTAACCCAGATTACGATACACTTCGTAAGCTGTATGGGTTTATGAATAATGACTTCTCTGGCTTCCAGAAAGAGATAAACTACTACTGTGGAACCATGGAAGATGTTGGTGAAACAGAAGAAGCTCTTGTTCCATATAACCCAATCCCATCTAAATTCAATGTTCTGGAGGGCCGCATGCTTGCCCAACCAGTTGCTCATAGTCGACCTGTTATCCAGACTCCAAAAGCTATGCGGACGAAGACGGAACAATTCCGTCAACAAATCCAAGCCTCAGTTGAGCAAGAATTGATGTTGGCAAAGCGAGAACAGGACTTACTTGCTCAAGGTATGCGGCCAGATGAAATCCAAAAAATTCTTGACCAGGAGCGAACAAATGCACTTCCACAAGACTTGTCTCGCAAAAACTACCAAGCTCAAGGAGAAATTATCTTTTCCAAGCTCATGCAGTATGAGCTTAATCGGCAGAATGTAAAAACCAAAAAAGCAGATACGCTTAAAGATGTTCTTACGGCTGCTCGCCTTTGCGTATACTGCGGATGGCAGTATGGTCAACCTTACATGCGCGTTGTCAATATGCTCAATCTTGACTTCTTCAAAAATGAAAATGAGCCAAGACTTGAGAAAGCGGACTATGTGTATCACATGGATACAATCACTGCTGCTGAGTTGATTCAAGAGTATGGTAACCGTCTTTCAGATGATATTATCGAGAAGATGATTGGAGGTGGTCAACAGGGCAGCATCCCTTATGATACGATGAAGCGGCCCATGCGCGACTGGTCTAAGTATTATAGTACCATGGCGGCGGCTGGGGAGACTTTCAATCATACAGAACATGGTCTTGCTCAGTCAAGTGAGATGAATCATCGTCTCCTTGACCGGGAAATCAACCGCATTCACTGTGAGTTTAAAGCTTTCCGTCTGGTGATTTTCTTGAGTCATAAAGATGAGTATGGTCAAACTGTAACTGAAAAGTTATCTGGAGAGGCAGATGTTATCCCAGAGTATGCTTCTGAAGTAGAGTTCACCAACCGCTTTTTCGATGTTTCCAAGAAATGGGTGTGGGTTGATGAAGTAACAGGGGTTGAGTATGAAGCTGAGCTTTTGTGGATTCCCCGGCGTCACGAGTTTACAATTCTCGACGATGAAGAAATTGTAGATTATCGTGAAGTTCCTTTGCAACCAGACTACCACGAAAACCCTTTTGCTGACTTTGAACTTTCTTACAAAGGTCGGATTCTCTACAATCGAAACGCTCCTTCGATTGCTCCTTTGATGCGGGCACTCCCTACGGCTTTCCAGTACATGTCTGTCAAAAGACTTATCGACCGGGAGATGGCCAAGTATGAAGGTAAGGCATCTATTGTAGACACTGATCAAATCCCAAGCAACCTTGCTTCTGAAAGAATGGGTGGGGCAGGTGGTATTGAAGATGCTGTGCTACGGAGTCAAGTCATTGCTCGAAAAACTGGCGTTTGGTATTATTCTGGGTCAAATACTCGGACTGGGGCCTTACCACAGTCTACGCGAAGTATAGGTGTCCAACACCAAGTAATTGACACGGCCAGTCAAATGATCATGCTTCAGCAACTTGCAACTTTGATCAATACTGAACTGGGGATGGTTCTTGGTATCCCTGCCCAATCGGAAGGTCAGATGACCCCTGGAACAAATGCCAGAGACAACCAACAAAGCATCATTCAACACACGATCTCAAATCAGATCATATTCTACTACCTGGAAGAAGTCTGGAATTCATGTTTAGATGAACACATGAAGAATGTGTTACAGTACATCCGTATGAACATGGATGACCTTGGGTATGGGTTGGAGACAATTTTACCGGATCAAAGCATCGAATTTTTCAAGATTCTTCCCGAAGATGTGGAGTTCATGGAAGATTTGGGTTTGACTCTGTACAGCAATGGACGCGAGCAGTTGTACTTCGATATGATGACCAACCAAGTATTTTCAATTGCGCAAAATGCAGGAGAAGGAGCCGTTGCAATATCTGGTATCCTTAAAGCGCTTACTACAAGCTCTTCTCCTGAAGAGATGCACAATCAAATTCAATTGGTTGCAGCCGACCAAGCGAAGCGTATTGCGGAGCAACAAGAGCGTGAAGCAGAACTTCAAAAAGCAAATGTTGAACAAATGCTTGAGCTTGAACGAATCAAAACAGGTATCCAACGTGATGCTCAAATTGATGCGATTCGTGCAAAAGGTATTGAAAACGCTCGTGCTGCTGATATTCAAGCAAGTATGCTCGAACGCCAAGCAGACATTAACGAGAATGCGGTAGCTGATAAACTTGAAGAGCAACGTGAACAAAACGATTTTGACCGGGAGGAGAATGAAAAAGATCGTAAGCTTCAACTCCAACTGGCCAGAATAAAGAGTAGTAAACAATCGTAAACACAGATAATTTTATGGCAAAGAGTTTGTTTTCAGGGCTTATGCGAGCCGATGGTGTCGACGGATTAAGTTTCGACGACGAACCATTCTTCCTTGGGAATGATGCTCCTGATGAAAAAGATGATCCCGAAACTCCTGATGATCTGATCGAGGAGGACGACGACCAAGAGCCAATTGACTCTAAAAACGACGAAGGGGACGATGAAGGAGACGACGAGGAAGATGAAGAAGACGATGAGCCTGCGGACGAGCAGGCTGTACAACTGAAAGCTTTTCACAACATTCTTGTGGAAAAAGGATACATCGATCCAATCGAAGACTTCGATGGTTCGGAAGATAAGTTGAATGAGCAGTTCGAAGAGCTGCCTTCACGCCTCTTCCTCCAGGCCGTAGAAGAAGTTCCTGCGGAAATGCAAAATCTACTTCGTTACATTTTCATGAATGGTGAGGAAGCAGATATTGAGAAAGTAAGAGAGTTCTTTTCCACGAATGTTGATCCATTGGTTGAGCTGAAAGGGATTGACATCGAGAAAGAAGAAGATGCTTACAACTACTTGTACAGTAGACTTGAAGGAACTGATTACTTCCCAACAGCTACCAAATTGAAAACCTATTTGGATGGCTTGGTAGAAGATGGCTCTTTGTTGCCTACTGCTGAGAAGCACTACAAGAACGAGCTTACCAAAATCGAACAAGCTGCTGCAAAGCAAATTGAAGTAGCTGAAATTGCGAAAAAGGAAAAGCTTCAAAAGAGTAAAGAATTCGGGGCCAAGATTGTCAAAGAATTGGATGGGTTGAAATGGGATAAAGGTTTGAAGGATAAAGTCCTTGTAAATCTTCGTCCTCAAGAAATGCAAACCATTCACTCTGAGATTTTCAAACACCCTGGTGCCTTGCTTCAGCTTTCAGCGTTCCTGACACACTTTGATCCAAAAACAGGAGCGTTTGATCTTTCAACTTTTGCAAAGCAAGTGAGCACTGCGAAGGTGGAAGAAGAGCGAAACAAGATTAAAAAAGGGTCAATTTCATCCCATCTGAGTGCCAAACCTTCGAAGACTAATCAGAGAGGCGGTAGAACTTTGATGGAATCTTTTGTACCAATAAATTAAAATTTTTGTAACGATGCTGAAAAGACGAACAGCTTTGCAAAAAGTCCAGCGTAAGGACTGGCATGGCAGCTACGTAGACAGCGCGACTCACAATTACCTCTTTCAAAACTATCGTCCTACGGACTTTGGTATGATCGAAGGTGGTATGTATGCGGGTGATATTGATAATGATATTATCAACCGCAAATGGTTGTGGTTCACCGCAGCTCAGGGACGCATGATGTCAACGGAACCAGGCCACTCCGATTACTGCTGGCGACTGCCAGAGGATGTGATCGCAGACATGCGCATTACCCGTGTCGATACCAACCTCGGTTCTACTCCTGGCCGTGCTCACGGCGAGTTCTTCATTTACACTGACAGTGGAAACTTCCACGAACCAGTTCTTTTGAAGACGAATATCACTGATGCACCATTGCTGCGTATTCTGGGCCGGGCAGAGCAAATCTCTGCTACTGAATGGAAATACCGTGTCAAACTGCAAGATGGTGATCCTACTGCTTACATTGATCCTTCTGCGTTGCAACCAAACTGCCGCTTGATTGATGCAGGTACATCTATCGCAGACGAACTGAACTACAAGTTTGGTGGAGATAGCTACGGCAACATCTTCGAACTGCAATCCATGATTGGTTATGTAGCTCGTAAGATCGAGATGACTGATAAAGCTATCCGTCTGGAACGTGCTGGTAAAGCACAACCTTTCTCAGTTGGTGGTACTAAGTACTACGAAGGTGCTTTAGGTGTTGGTTACATCTACCAACCGGGCCTTGCTGACAAGACCCAGGCGAAGATGGTAAAACACGGTGCCTTTATCACCATGGCTGAATACCGTTTAGGTGAGCGTCTGGCCGAAGATAAGAACTACATGATGGAGTTCGGTCGGCAAGAACGTACCGATGACTGGGAAACTGGTCGTCAAATCACTGTTGCTGCTGGCTGGAGACAACTGCGCAAAGATGGTTGGTTCTTCCCACACAACGGTTCCCTCACCCTGCAAGACATTTACGAGCGCCTACAAGACTTGTTCGTTACTCGCCGTGGACTTGGTTCTACTGAAGTAGTAATGTTCACTGGCCAGGGCGGTATCGAAATGTTCAACCGCATGATTCGTGATGAGGCAGGTACGAACCCATTTACTTTGGTGGATTCTTACTTCATTTCTCGCACGAAATCAGAAGCGTCTCCGAATGCCCTCAAGTATGGTGCTCAGTTCACTGAGGTGTTGATGCCTAACGGTATTACGCTAAAGGTTATGTATGATCCAAGCAAAGATAACCCACGTTACTATGCTGAGAAAGTACCTGGAACAAACTACACCTACGAGTCATTCACTTTCGATATTTTGGATTTGGGTAACACTGACGCAGCTCCTTCTCGCGCAAGCAGCCGTAGCAACATTGCCATGGTTTATGAAGCCGACTACGAGTCTTACTTCCAGATTTCAAACATCTACGACTTGATGACAGGTTCGATCAAAGATGGCGGTAACGCATTTGCAATGAACAAAGAAGCGGGTATTTACCGTGAAAGTTCTTGTAGCTTGGCTATCTGGGATACTAGCCGGATTATGTCGATGCCTTTCTTGGGCTAATTTTTATTCACAGTCAAAAAGCTGAAGAGCTAACGAAGCAGGCTATGTTGATTTACGTAAGAAACGTCCAAAAAGATTCCGTCCAACGCCGCCACCAATTACCCGTGGTTGTTGGACGGAATCCCAACAAACCCGGTAGTGGACAAAACACCGGGAAAACGATTGGCCACAACAAAGCAGAAGGTGTAAGAGACCGATTGCAATTTGTAGGAGATCGTCAAAAAGGTTTGTTCAAAACAGGACTTACCGAGCACATGTCCAACCCTTTCAGAGGGGAAGAAATTGTCAGGCTGCGCGGTCGGTTCCGTCTTCCAAACAGTTGGAAAGACGAACTTTTGAAAGAAATTGTAGATGCGGAAACCATCTCTTTGCAGAATTACTACGAAATCCTTGATGGGGTAGATTACGATTTCTACACGTCCAGGATGCGAGATGCACTTTTGGGTACGAATACCGTTCTGGCCCCGGACAAAACCAATGCAACATTCATTGAAAAGTTTGCAATTGATTTGATCCCTGGGACAAATGTTTTCACAACTGAAACATCTCGTGGTCGTATTGCAATTCAGCTCCTCAAAAATCACCCTATGGTAGCACCCAGCATGGATGTTGTCAACGGGTCTCAGCACATCTGGATGATTGTCCAGGAAGCTGAAGAGGAAATGAAAAAGAACAAGGATTACCGGGAAGAGAACAAAGCAAGTGCTGTCATGAGCAAACTCGAAGAGAGCCATACAGAATTTGCAATGTATCAAATTGCGGTTGTACTTGGTTTGGTTTCCGGTGAAACAACTAAAGCCGTAGTAGAGGCTGCATTGAACCGCTACATTCGTGAATCAGGTACGGATAAGAGTGTCCGAATCAGTAAATTCATGGAGACTACAAACTGGTTCTTTACAGAACTGGATCGATTCACGGTTCAATACTACGTCGCTCAAGGCTTAAATGTCAATGTTCTTTACTCAGGAGGCGGTTATGTTTTCTGGGGTAAGTACAAAGACCAAAGCCGGGAGGAGCGGTATCAGTGGAACAGCAAAGAAGTCCTCGTCAACTTCCTTTTGGAAGAGCATAAAAAGTTCGACCCCAAAAAGAAAAACGAAGACAACGGTTTCTTCTCACTGATGACTGACTTGGTTGAACGAGGTGTAAAAATTAAAGGATGATCAATATCAAATCCCTTCATTGGGCAATCAAAGAACGAGCAAATCGAGGTGCCAGTAATGTGTACCAAGATTTTACGTCCATAGAACTCGATCAATTGATCGACGATTCTGCGCGTATTATCCTCAATCGGAGTGTGCCTCTTGAAGGGAATTCATTTGATACCACCCTTGTAGCACCCCTTCTTGTAACATATCCCGATCAACCTGCTCTTACTCCTGTGGCTGTTGGCCCAGGTAAGTATGAGATAAAGACTACTGAACTCAAGTACGATTACTTTCGCTACAAGCGCATTTTTGTAAACCAAGGATGTGGTGATGTGAAAGTAAACATGGAGGGAGTAGGTCGACTGAATGATATTCTTGAAGACCACTTCCAACGTCCTTCACGGGATTGGAAACGAGTTTACGGGTATGTTGCAAAGAGTTCAGATTCAGCCGAAGGTTCAATCTACTTGCTCTGTGAACCGGGTACAAGCATCTCAGATGTGTACATTGAATACATCCGCTACCCAAAGAAAGTATTCTTTGGAGGATATGACAGTGTAGAGTACCTGGATTGTGTGGAAAGAGGAGGTCTGAATTGTACAGATTATTACTCTCAATCTTCACCCTTACAGGACTTGGAGTTTGATGAACTCTATCAAAGTTTAATAGTGGATACTGCTGTGACAGAAATGATGCGCATTATGGAAAGTAATGGGTTCAACTTGAAGGCAGAGAAACTTACACGTATCAATTAATCTGAAAGACAATGTTTAGCAAATCTGACATGGCAAACCAAGGCCCAACACTTCGCTACCTTGTAGGTACAGCGAACAGTGCATTGGTCGCCTCTGGTGCCTTGAGCGCTGGATCAACGTCGCTGAATATTGCTGATGGTCAGCTCGGAGCACTCTCTGCTGATGACACTGGCACTATTCTGCCGAACAGCTTTATCACCGCAGGTACGACTGCTACCCAGGTGAAAGCGATCAAGCTGATTCAAGGAACGCCTTACTCAACCTCGTTGGGTCTGGTATCTACGATGGGAGAGAGTCATAAAGCTTACGTCGACGGTGGGATTATGGAAGCTGGTAAAGTGTTTGAAGTTGCTACAACTTCTTATCGCTTACCTGCTTATGATCTTATCTACATTTCAGGCATCTCTGGGTTGGCCGCCAGCACCAAATACAAACTTGGTGTGTCACTTCAGAGCAGCAGAATCGACAAAGCTTACGGACACAACAAGCTCGTATTGAGTGCGAATGTGACGACTCCCTCTTCTGCAACTGACATGGTTGACTGGTTGGTTCAAACCCTGGTCAACAAACTGAACCGTGAATCTGAAGTAGCAGGCTTCTTTGGCACCCTGGCAGGTAAAGCTCCAGTTGTAGCCTTTGCAGTCAAATCTACTGGTGGTCTGGCCACTGGTACTTCTGCTCTGACTTCAAACGCAGTGAGTTCTGTCACTGTGACCGCAGGTGGTAACGGTTATGTGACTGCTCCTACTGTCAGCTTCTCTGGAGGTGGTGGTACAGGTGCAGCCGCTACCGCAACTGTTGTCAATGGTGTGGTAACTGCTGTTACTGTTACAGCAGGTGGCTCTGGTTACTCCACGGCTCCAACAGTTACTTTCAGCGCACCTAACGCTGGAGCAGTTACCTTGGGCGCAACTACCTCTTCTACTTCCGCAGTTAACATCTCTCGTTACAGCATCAACGGCTCTAACTACGATGTTTCTTACGGATCTAGTCGGACGTTTGTGAATACCCTGAACCGGGCGATCACTACTACCGCAGCTTTGGCTAACGCACGTATCATGAACGCTGGTGCAATCACCCCTGGTGTTGCTTCAACGACTGATGGTATCTTGATCATGGCTCTCCGCCACGATCCAGCTTTGGCGTTTGACAACATGCCTCAACTTTCGATTAAGGCCCAAGTAACTTTTGGATCTTCAATCGACGCGACTACTGATCCTACGTACACTCAGACTACTGTAAGCGCTGCTTACGAGGGTTCAAACACTGCCCGTCAAGTAATTCTGGACTACAACTCAAAAGCTGGTCTGCAAGTATTTAACGGTCAAAACCACCCTCACGGAAGCGAGTACTTCATCCAAGCTCCTGAGTACCTGAATGACAGTGCTGAAGGTTTCACCTTGACCACTATCTCATTCTGGGACGATGTAGCAACCTTGAATGGTCAGCGCCCCGAGAACTACAAGAAAGTATGCATTGCTTTCGAGGCTCGGGTGACTTCTGCAAGTTCAAGTGCAAATGCATCTACTGGTTACAGCTATGAGACAATCAACTCAACAGCAGTTACCAGCGCAAATGCTACGATTGGTGCATGGTTGGCCAGTGCAAGCACTGCCTTCTTCCCAATCAAATTCTTGGGAGAAGCTACTTCTTCAGCAGTCTTTGTATAATCAACTAGCCCTATCTGAGTAACTCTTGGATAGGGCTACCTTTTATCTTTTATGAGCGAGGACTTGATCATCCGGGTCATTATTGTCATCCTTGGTTTAATAGGTGGCTTTTTGACCCTCCTGACTGTCACAAGAACTGTCACAATTCATACGATCAAGCTGGAAACAAGACGACTGGAAGAGAACAGTCTTCAAAACAGATTTGATCGTTTTACGTCAAGTCTGCTGCGAGCACTGGAAATTCTCTACACAATTGATGATTACTTGGATTCAATTTTTTTAAACACGAAAGTTGACCGGGTGTTATTTCTCTTGGCCACGGTAAAAGAAGGTGGTTTTGCAATTGTGTCGGTAATTCATGAAAGACATCGAATCAACAGATTTGATCTGAGAAGCCGATACAAGCGCTTACCTGTTGATAAAGAGTATCAACAAATGCTTCTTGAAATCCAGCTTCACGAGAAGCTAGAAGTAGAAGTTGATCTGATGCCTGAAAGCTTTTTAAAGGAAGCTTACAAAAAAGAAGGTGTCAGTTCAGTTGCAATCCACTATGTTGGTAAAGTACCAATTGAAGCAGGTGCAACAGGTATTCTTTACTTCAGCTTTGGCTCATACCATCCTGAGATGTTGGAAAAGAAAGATTATGACTACATCACAGCTCTCTTTGCTTCAATCAAGGATGTTTTGAAAATCTACGTTAAAATGTAAATCATGGCAAACTGGGGATCTCAGGTAGTAGATTATTTTGATCGCAATTACTTTCCTTACACACTGGGTTCAAGTGTTCTTGCAACCATCATGTCTATTATCCAAGATTACGGTTTGGTTGTAACTAGCTTGGTTTGTACAAGTATCGCCCCTTTGATCTTTAAAGCAATTGCTTTATGGAGGGAGGGTAGAAGAGATAAAGAGCTTTTGAGACATGAAGTTCAAATGCACAGGCTTGCTGAGAAAAAAGCTGAGCTTGAGATTCAACTTCTGATTGAAGCCAATTCCACAAAAACAATAATTCACGATGACAAACAACCAAACCAAGAGCCGTCTTAATTCGACTGGCTTTTTTACAAACTTGATCAACCTAGTTTTCATTGCTGCGGCAGGACTGGGGGTTACATTTGGAATGACTGGAGAAGAGACGCTTCAGGCATTTTTGGCGAAGAATTACGAGATTCTGTTTTCAGTGGTTCTACCATCGTTTTTAGCTTTAGTTTTCAAAATTGTAGAGGCCGTTGGTCAGAAAGTTAACATTCTGAAGACAATAGTAAACTCTCCAAACTTTTGGAATCAAGCTATTACTGTGGTGCTTTCAGCGATAAACATCTTCGTACCAATTGCATTTCCTGCGGACGCAGGTGAAAAGATTTACGGTGCTTTTGAGGGTATGCAACTGTTTACGATTGTTGCTGTGATTGCAACCAATGTAATTACTCCAATTCTGTATTACCTTAAAGATCGAAAACTGAAACAGCTAACAACCTAAGCGATGACTTTTACGATCAACGACGAGCATACAGAGTTGACATTAGGTTCGGATGTAATCGAAGAGTTGGTAGCTGATCCTACGGGTCAGCTATTACTCATTGTATACCCTACCTGTGAAAGTACTGGAACCGAGATTGAAATCACCACAGGTGACTTAAATGTTGGCAATACTTACACTTTGACCTCTGCGGCTCTTGGAATGGAAAATTTCGACGAAGGTGTTTACCGTTTCGTCTTCAAATACACGGACTCTCCGACTATTGTGACTGAGAGTGCATTGTACTTTATTTGGGATGATATTCTATGCAATATCATTAAATACTACGCAAATCAAAACATTGAATGCTTGGAAGATAATCCTTGTCAGGATAATGTCGTGCTGTGGCCATACATCCACTTCGACCTTCTGAAAAGCGTTCACTTATGCCCAAGTGTTTGTCACGACGAAGCTTGCGGTATGTGGGAAATGTTGTCTGATTTGGTAGGAAAAGAAGCTGACTGTGGATGCTAATTTGATCTGTGCAATGATGAATCGTGCTTTGAAAGTCACAAATGCTTATGACTACAAAGTGAATTGTACTGCAACTGATGCGTGTTCTGTTGCCAGGACATACTTTGCTCAAAAGCTTTTGGACTTAGGAGTGGAGTGCGATGAGACCACGATTCTTGAAAAGCACGTAGCATGTCAAAGTTTTCCAAGCGTACCTCCGAATGTAGTCACGACTGAGAGTTGCGCTGTTACAATCACTGAGGCTGATCCTGTGTCATGTAGGACTGTCGCGATAACTGTTGTGCAATGATTAAGATTACAAAAATACTAAACGTCACTGGGGACGGGCCATTCCAATATCAATGGACTGCGACCAACTCCTGTGCTTCGTTTTCAAAACCAACTGGTACAACAACAGGGGTCATTCAGACAGACATCACTTTTGCTGACGAAGACTGTGCTGAGGATACAGACATTAGCATCACAGTAATTCCGGCATGTGGTTTACCTGTTACTGAAGTAATCCCAATTGCAAATCCTTGCGATAGTCTGACAATAACCGGGCCTTCGATCACTGGAGATTTTACATTCTCGGTAAACATATCTGGGTCAAATTGTACAAGTGCAAACTTTCAATGGGTGTATGACACTTCTTTGTTTACGCAAGTAAGTGTGTCAAACAGTGCAGCTATCTCGACAATCAAGCTGGCACTTAAAAACTCAAATCCCCCAGCAGCTACCCCAATTCAGGTAATTGTTACGGACTGCAACAACTGTGTGAGAACAGGGACATTGAACTTCTTGTTCTGCTCCCCTACCCTCCCGGCCAAAACAATATATCTGTATTCAGACTCAGTTGATGAGAACTATGCGTCGGGTGAAGTCCAACTTTCAGTTAATTCTGGATGCTCTTCTTTCACACCAGATTGGTCGACTGCCTCTTTCATTCAACCTTCGATGTTTACTATCGGGTTGGACTTTTATGGGAAGATAACAGTTACCGCGAATAGCTCAGTTGCGCCAGGGACTTATACTGGAACTTACAGTGTTAAAAGCACATTGGGTGTATCTTCTCAGCAGGGTACACTTACATTCATTTTGAGTAGACCTCAAACAACTTCTGGTATTATTTTACAAGACTCGGTGTTTACACTGACTTGTGACCAAGTGCCAGGGACAATCGTAGATGTTCCTCTGAATTACTATGTGACTGGAACTTCGGTTGTAGACTGGTCTACATTTCAACTTGTTACTCCACCTGTTCCTAAATCATCCTCAATTACACTTGGGTTTGATACAAATGGGGATCGGGTTTTGAAATATACCGTACCCAATCCAATAGAATCAGATTCATTTTCGTACATCGTTTGCGATACCCAAGGTGTCTGCTCAGACGCAGGATCTGTATCAATTATCGAATGTGCGCCTGATCCTGAAGCTGTGGATGAAACGTACAGCGTTGTTTGCGGTTCTTCAACAGAACTTGCAGTATTACTTAATGACAACGGCAACGGATCGCCATTGGTAGGAAATTCCTTGGTAATTACCCAGGCTCCGATCAGTGGTACTGTCAGTGTAACAAATGGCGTAGTGACTTACATCGCTCAGTCAAACTTTACTGGTACTGATTCTTTCAAGTACACTGTCAAAAACAGTAAAGGTGCAACTAGCAATGAAGCAACAGTTACGATCAATGTCACATGCGCAGGTTCGAACGTTGCGGTCACAATATGTAACTGATGAGCGCTATCGTCTTATTCGATGAGCTTGTAGGAGCAACGGCTGGAGGGGTATGGACATACGCTTCTGGCCCCAGCTCTTTCCCAGCTCCACCTAGTCCGTATAACCAGTCTGTCGACTTCTCAGGTTATGCAGCGGGTACATACGTGTATGAATATGCCGTAGGTTCTGCTTCAAGCCAAGTGTCGGTGGTTTGGCCGGGAGACGGAGCGCCAAGACTGAATGAATTTTGTGCAGGGGCTTATAGCTTGGGTGGATACAATACTTCCCCATTTACAGCAACGGCAATTGCGGATGATAGCCGTGGAGTTTGCATCACTGGATTATCTTCTCCAATTGTTTCATCAAGAGCATATCCAGATTCCTGGAATCAGGCAAGTGTTGAATACAGCGGCGACCTTTGGTATAAAGCCACGGTTCCAAGCTGTACGCTTGGCTACACGGTCACGATTACAGTTTCTTCAGTAGGATATGCCAATCCTGCAAAAGGAATTGGCCTTGAGGTTTATACAGCTTGCCCTGGTCAAAACTGTGGCGCGTCAGTTGCAAGTCAGTCTACTTCTTCAAACTTGATGCAAACAAGTGTGCAAGCAGTCATTTCAATACCTGCTGCACACTTGATGGATGTGTACATCCGAGTAGTTTCACAACAAGTTGGTCAGTACAACGTCTCTATTTCCAGTGACTTTGTGTGTACAAATGCGACCCCGGGTAACTGCAAAGACCTGATTTCACTTAGTTCGTGCGCAGAAGTGTTTGGTTATGAACCAAACTTTGTTTTTGACTTTGGAGATACAGTCATGGCTGGCACTGAATGCGCAGTAGTTACTGCTGATGCGATCGGTTATGGGCCTGACTTCATATTCGGTTTCGGTGACGGGGTGTTGGCCACTGCGTCGGCTGCAATTGCAGTTGATCTGATGGGCTATGACCCTGATTTTGTATTCGGCTTCGATGATGCCGTATTAGGATAATTTAAAAACATTCAAAATGGCAGATGTTTCAAATGTTGATATTGTCAACATCAAAGACCCGGAGCTGTTTACAGACGCCACAGCTCTGAACCAGATTTACTTCCTTTCTCGCAGAGGGGGTGTCAATCGAAAGCTTCCTGGAGAAAATCTCCCTGCACTTGTTGTGAGTGCAACACCCGGTAGTTACACCAATGCCAGTATTACAATTGACTCTACGGGCCGTATCACAGCCGTATCGAGTGGATCAGGTGGTGGCGGAGGTTCAGTTACAGAAGCTTCTGTTGCTGTAACTGGTGGTAACTCAGGTTACTCTTTGCGGGTTGTATACTCTGGTACTACTGCCCCTACTGCAACTTTCTCCAGTAACAAGTATACCGTAGTTATCCCTTCAGGTACTCGGATTCTTTCTGCTGATTTTGTGGTGGTGAGTGCAGATGTTCAAGCATCCGCAGATGCTTCAGGTGCTACCAACTGGATTCTTTTTGAATTCCAAGGTACTTCTGGAAACACTGCAATCACTAGCTTGCGCGTACCTGCTGTCCAAAAAGGTGCAATTCCATCAGGGGCCATTTCGGTTACCAATGCGATTACCTTTGACTTGGACAACAACCCTGCATTGTCAGTTGTAGCCGTAGGTTCTGGCAACATCACCCTGAGAGCTTCAGCCCTGGCTGTTGGTACTCAAGGGTATTCTCTCAAATTTACAAACGTGTAACGATGGCTTCAGTACAATATAATACAAGCTTTGTTGGCAAGTTCTCTGGTTCTCAAACAGGTGGTGGATCAGGTTACTGGGAGGTTTCTGGTAACTTTACTGATGAAAGTGGAGCATACGATTCTTCGAACGTTATGGTTGGAGACGTACTTTACGTATCAGATTCAGGTGTTGGATACTTCTTGGAAGTCACTACAATCATCAGTGCGGCACCTCCAGCAGTCACCTTCAGGGTAAGCAATGTAGGTATTACTGGGATTGTAGCAGTCCCTACGGCCTTGATGGCAATCTATCGTCCTACGGCAGGTTACAGTTTGGTTCCGTATGTGTCAGGTGTTACTTTCCCTGATCAGCAAACCTATCAGAACTACTTCGTCAAAAAGATTGAAGACGCTCTGGATGGATTGAGTGGGGGTAGTGCAATCAGTACTTACGACGTAACCATCTCCGGTGGCAACGCTGGCGGTAAACTAACTGTCAAAGCTACTGGGGCCGGAGTAACTGCTGCATTCGCATCAAACCGACTCACAATCACTGTGCCGACCGGGGTTACCCTCCTCTCGGCTCATTGGTTAGTCGTTTCAGCGGACGTCCAAGCTTCTGCTGACGGGGGTGGTACTACCTCATGGGTGCAAGTTCGATTCACTGGCGCGGGCCTGAACTTCAACGACTCAATAGGAAACATCCGTGTTCCATTGATTCAGAAGACTAGTATCCCTACTTCCGGTGCGCTGACTGTATCCAATGCTGCTACAATTGACGTAGACAACAACCCTGCGGCTTCTGTGATTGGAGTTGCAGAATCTGGAACAAACATCACATTGCGCTTTGGGGGCCTTTCAGTAGGTAGCCAAGGCTACATGTTAACCATCACAGACATTTAAGATGAGAAATTCCATTCTTACTATAATCTTTTCTCTCCTGGCCGTATTTGTTTACGGTCAGGTTGAGTTCCCTGGCACCCTTCCAATTGGGACTTACTCAGCTTCTCAGTCTGGGGGTGGTGCAGGGTTCTGGCAACTGTCAGGGTCATTTGTTGACCAGACAGGTCAGACTGACGCAAGTAGCGTCCAGGTAGGAGACTTTGTGTGTTTCACCGATGGAGCATACACTTTCTTTTTACCTGTCACAGAAATCGTCTTTGCTTCACCTCCAAGCTTGATTGTGAAAGTCAACAATACAGGCATCACCCAAATCTCTGCGGTTCCTTCCGGGAACAAAGGGATTTTTCGTGGCAATGACAAAGGACTCTTTCCTTTCATTTCTGGTTTATCCAATGCCGATCAACAAGCTGTAATGAGCTACAACATGAAGCTTATTGCAGATCAGCTTGGTAATACTGGAAGTCCTTCTAAGTACTACGATGTCAATGAGATGAACTTGAGCTTGGCTGATTCAACAGAACTTCTTTCTGTACATGATCAAGTATTCATCAACATTCGACGCAATACCGGAGACGGGAGTGTAAACTTGCCTATAATTGATGAATCTCTTCGCAACACTGAGTTTGTGATTCAAGCCTGGGTAGAGACTGGCGGTACTCCTGTTGGTGTTTTTCCAGGCGGTGGTGAAGAGTTTATTGATGGTACTTCCGCAGGTTCTTATACTTCTGACGCGCTTCTGATTGTTCAAAATGGGGATCGAGTCATTTGCAAACCTGTTTATGATAGCACAGCACTTATTTGGTATTGGTCAACAATCAGAGTAAAGTCAGAGGCTTTTTTGTCGGCGAACTATGTTTCGAGTGCTTCTACTACACCAAACGTGTTGTATGTAGCGAAGTATGGGGATGATAGTAACACAGGTACTTTGTACAAACCCTTCCTTACTATTGGGGCAGCTTTGACAGCAGCTACAAGTGGGACTTTGATTTATGTTCGCGAGGGCACCTACTCAGAGTTGGAGCTACCGTTGAAGGACAATGTCAACTTCTTCTTTGAGTCTGTGACAGCAGGGGCGACTGGCGTTTCTACTGAAGGGTTATTCAATTCTCCATTATTTTTGGCGAATACGGATGACCTGGATGTTAAGATCAGCGGTTCTTTGACTGCCTACCAGTTAGTGGAAATCTCTAAGAAGCGCTTAAAGCTAGATGTTGACGGGTATCTTATCGGTCAAACTTTCCTTGGCCCAGGTACAAACCATGCCTCTGTAAACATTCGGGCAAAGCTTACTCCATCCACAGTCTACCAATTTGCCGGAAGTGCAGATACCATTACCCGGAATTATGTGAGCTATGTGGTTGATACTTGGACAAGCTATGCCACATATGCTTTGAATCAACATTACCCCATAGCTTTTTTCAATAACACTTCTACAAGACCCAAACTCAACAACTACAATATTGAGATAGGTTCTGTGCGCATACAGCAGTGGGGAGATTTCTATTCTAACCGGGGTATTATTCAATCAAGAGGTGTCTCAGCGGCGTGGGACTCTTGCACAATCAGTGTTAACATAGGCAAAGGTCAATTCAATGCTGCTGGTGTTAACGTAGCAAACTTCGGGCTTCTCGCTTTCTGGCCTTACGGAGCAGCTACGGGGAACCAGTTAAACTTCAATTGTGACGACTGTTTGTTTTACAACAGGTCAGTTCTTTTCAACGACAATTTCAACATGCAGGGGACAGATGTTCAGCGTATTACAGGGAAGTATCGCACTTTCAATAAACTAGACATCTTTGCATCTACTGGTAACTTTAACACCACGAATAAGGCTTTCTTTGACGGTGAGTTCTACTCGCGAGATACTACACTGTTTCAGTTGGCAAACCCGAGCAACTTTGTGTTTAGTGGTAGACTTATCAATGCTGAAAGCGATGACCCTACTATCATTGCAAACTGGGCCAATGGTAGTACCAGACCAACTTTGCGCAATGTTGTAATTGAAAGTCCTGCTACTACGCCAATCACATCAACTACTGCCACTACTTGGTATGTGGATCGAGCCACGGAGACAAACACAGTCACAAAGGACGCAGACATCACTTACACAAATGTGGATGTTTACGACAACCCTGTGAATCTTTATACCTCAAATGGGGATATTCCTACGGGTACTACCCGGTATATCAACTTTGGCCCAGGTGCGGCCTATGGTTACCTGGCTCTTGGTGGGGGTACAAGTAACGCTCAGATGGATGCTGCGGGATACAATTACAAGTACAATGCAGACTGGGCGTTCAATCCGTATGCGTCAGCTAATTCAACCGCAGGGCATGGTTTTTCTAACTTTAATATGTACTCCCGGCTTTACGGGGGCCAAGGCCCACGATTTTCTCGGATGTACCAAGAAGCCTTCCGTAACAGCACTACGGCTGGGTATCAGATGACTAACTACATGAACATCTATATGCAGAGCCAACGCAAGTTCTTTGGTTATTACAACCACATGGACTCCATCGGTAACGTGATGATTTCAGGCATTAAGTTCAAGTCTGACTCTATTACTACCGGGGGCCGCGCTCACTTTCTGGGGGCGCTTAAAAACGGCTATACGACGGGGACAGAACGCTTTTATCACCCTACTACATTTTTGGGTCTCCAAACAGCTACTTATAACTCCAATACTCGATATAATTGGTTTGGTGCGGATGACTTAGATGCAGGAACTATTGGCACTGGCAACAAAGTATTTATGTACGGCGGGGCTACAACGGGGTATTATTTCCCGAATGGTACAATGTCCACTACTTCTGGGGAGGTCAGTATTTTGAACTGGTTAGGGACTGGGTCTGGCGTCACTCCAAGGATTTCCCGAATTGGAGACGCACTCTCCGGTACAGCCAGGATTGTTCCCTACATGAACAGTAACGGACGCTTAG
>ERZ650304.20-NODE-20-length-109876-cov-17.578205_pt1 | contig 109876 bp, 103 predicted proteins | sample MGYA00376240_ERZ650304 | MGnify/ENA primary metagenome ERZ650304 (study PRJEB26733, sample SAMN07839271) | wastewater metagenome | biome: small river; feature: stream; material: water | place: USA: North Carolina | collected 2016-03-01 ...
AACTTCGAGAGCTGAGACAGTTCTGTATTTCGTACAACCGCTTCAAGGAGTTTCCTGAAGTGGTGTGCGAGTTGCCGAACCTGGAGAACCTCGACATGGGGAAAAACCAGTTGAGCGAGCTGCCTCTGGCCATCACCAAGCTCGTTCGCTTGAAGTACCTGAATTTGAATCGAAACTCGTTTACCAGCTTTCCTCTGTTTCTTGGCGATTTGCCTCAGCTCTCCGAATTCTATTCGTCAGGTTGGTTCAATCTGCTCGATTCCATTTCTCATGCTAACAGTTGGAGCAGACAATCCTCGGCAGGGTCGTCAAAGTGGCCTTTCAAATGCCAATCTGCTCCGCTTCCTCCAACAGCGCTGTGTGATCCCTCGTTTAACGGACATCATTGCTGCTGGTTTCTGCTGTGAGCAGCACGTTGATTGGGCACGGTTCTTGTTTCAAGGACTGTACGATCCTCGTCTCTTTATTTTTATCTTTGACTTTGCCTTTGATTTTGCTTTATTCGACGAGGAGGAACCTCGAAAACGAGGACACTTTGAGTAAACTCTGCTTATAGTTCAAAACATGGAAGAGAGAAGCGTACACAGATGATGACCCCGAGACCAAGCTGAATCACAAGGAGCCAATGTGAAGAGATTTATTCCAATCGCAATTTCTTTTGAGATTTCTCCTCATCGAATAACGCAAAATCAAAGGCAAAGTCAAAGATGAAGATAAATAAACGAGGATCATACAGTCCGCGAACCAGGAACTGAGTCCACGCGTTCGACTCCTCACAGAAAAAGCCACCGCCAATGATGGCAGACAGTCGAGGGATGACACGACGCTGTTGGAGGAAGCGGAGCAGATCGTCATCGTTGAGGTCACTTTGTGGACCCTGAAGAGGATTGTCTGCACCAATTGTGAGCACGAGAAAGAGAAACGACTGAACAAACCAACCCTTGAATTGGAAGAACGAAAGCTGAGGCAAGTCGCCAACAAACAGAGGAATGCTGGTGAACAAATTCATCTGCAGATGCAAATATTGCAAGAGGATGAGTTTGGTGATGGCCAGAGGCAGCTCACTCAATCGGTTGCCCCACGTAGACAGTCTCCACAGCGTCGGCAGCTCGCACACCACCGACGGAAAATCCTTGAAGCGGTTGTTCGAAATATTGAGAAATGTCAGCTCTCGAAGATTGGCAAAAGATTGAGGAAGAGACGACAGCTTGTTGCTATGGATACACAGTTCCCTCAGGTTCCTCAACTCACAGATCACATCTGGAAACTGCTTGAAGCTGTTGCCGCCAAGATGAAGTTCCAGCAGATTGTGAAGAGAAGCGAACGAGGAAGGAAGAACACTAAATCGACAGAAGTCCGCATGTAATGTCTCCAATTGATCCAGCTTGCACACATCTTCCGGAAAGCCCCCCAATGGATTGCCACTGAATCGGAACTTCTTCAACGCGGCGAGTTTGACGATGCCAGGGGAAATGGTCTTGAGTTGGCTTTGGTCGATTTTAAGCTCCTCCAAGTTTGCGAGTTCCCAAACTGACTCAGGAACACTCGTCAGTTCACTGTACCCGAGATCCAGCACCAGTCTCCACCGCGCGTTGATCCACCGAGCTAACGCTTTCGCGAGTTTGTCCACTTGATCAATTTTGACATTGTGGCACGTGGACACTCGCAATTGTACATTCTCGTCTTCGCTCAATCCACCCAATCTGGCCTTCAGGTGGATTTCATCGTCATCGTGAATATATCTCCATATGGTCACCATCTTCGTCTCCTGGTTCATTGTTTCTTTCGCCATGTCTATTGAGTTTTGAATCACATTGGAAAAATTTCCGTGTTGTACCCAAGAAATTTCTTTGAAATTTCCTCCGGTGACGATTCAAAACTCAACAAACATGGAGAAGAAATGCAAGTATGTGCCCTTCTTCAGAGAGACCGATGATCCTGAGAGCGAGCTGAAGGCCGAGCTGAGTGAAAGCAAGGAGACCGTATTGTTGAGAGTTGACGCGGTAAGCTGCGGAATCAACCAAGTGGACAGGATCGTGAAAGCCCTAGTTCGGCTCAGCATCCCACATCAGAGACTGGCGCTGTGGATTGGGTGGAATGGTTTGAAGAGTGTTCCTGAGTTGGTTTGGGAACTCACAAACCTGGAGGAGCTTGATCTCGGCACCAACAACATCAAGACCCTTTCTCCTGCAATCGCCAAACTCACCAAGCTGAGGAGACTTTGGATGGATGTAATTCCATTCAAAGGCTTCCCGGAAGCTGTGTGTCTGCTGGAGCAATTGGAGCAATTGTCTGTCATTGACTGCCAATTGAGTGTTCTTCCTCCCTCCTTCGCCTCTCTTCGCAACCTGCTGGAACTCAATCTTGGCGACAACGCCTTTGAGCAGTTTCCTGAAGTGATCTGCGGGATGAGGAGCCTGAGGAAGTTGTGGCTGAATGGCAACAAGCTGTCGTCTCTCCCACGATCGTTTGCCAATCTTCGAGAGCTGAGAGAGTTCACAATTTCAAGCAACCGCTTCAAGGAGTTTCCTCAAGTGGTGTGCGAGCTGCTGAACCTGGAGACTCTAATTATGTGGGGCAACAAGTTGAGCGAGCTGCCTCTGGCCATCACCAAGCTCGTTCGCTTGAAAGCCCTGAATTTGAGTCAAAACTTGTTCACCAGCTTTCCTCTGTTTGTTGGCGATTTGCCTCAGCTTTCTACATTCTACTCATTCGGTTGGTTCAATCTGCTCGATTCCATTTCTCTTTCTCACAATTGGTACAGGTATTCATCTCCAGGGTCCTCGAGAACGCCTCTGGGATGAACATCTCCTCCGTTTCCTCCAACAGCGCTGCGTGATCCCTCGTTTAACGGACATCATCGCTGCTGGTTTCTGCTGCTCGCAGCACATTGATTGGGCACGGTTCTTGTTTCAAGGACTGTACGATCCTCGTCTCTTTATTTTCATCTTTGACTTTGCCTTTGATTTTGCGTTATTCGACGAGGAGGAACCTCGAAAGAAATTGCGATTAGAATAAATTTCCTCCTCCTGTGAAAATTAAAACTCAAATCGACATGGAGAGGAAGAGCAAGTATGTGTCCTTCACAAAGGCCGATGATCCTGAGACCGAGCTGGGACGATTGAGTGCAGACGAAAGCAAAGAAGCCGTGCAGTTGTCAGTGAGCGCGTGTCACTGCGGTGGAGTCGGTAAAGTAGACAGGATCGCGAAAGCCCTTGTTGGACTCAGCAGGCCACATTGGATACTAGTGCTGTGGTTTGGGCTCAACAGTTTGGAGAGTGTTCCTGAGTCAGTTTGGGAACTCGTTGGCGCGGAGGAGCTTGGACTCGGCACCAACAACCTCAAGACCATTTCTCCTGCAATCGCCAAACTCTCCAAGCTGAGGAGACTTTGGATTGATGTAAATCCATTTGGGGGCTTTCCAGGGGCTGTGTGCAAGCTGGAGCAATTGGAGGAATTGTCTGGTAATGGCTGCCAATTGAGTGTTCTTCCTTCCTCCTTCGCCTCTCTTCGCAACCTGCTGGAACTCGGTCTTGAAGAAAACGCCTTTGAGCAGTTTCCTGAAGTGATCTGCGAGTTAACGAGCCTGAGAAAGCTGAAGCTGGATGGCAACAAGCTGTCGTCCCTTCCTCAATCGTTCGCCAATCTTCGAGAGCTGAGATGGCTCTATATTTCGAGAAACCGCTTCAAGGAGTTTCCCCAAGTGGTGTGCCTGTTGCCGAATCTAGAGAGGCTCTACATGGCAAACAACCGAATGTGCGAGCTGCCTCTGGCCATCACCAAGCTTGTTGGTTTGAAGTACCTGAATTTGAGTGAAAACTCGTTCACCAGCTTTCCTCTGTTTGTTGGCGACTTGCCTCAGCTTTCAGCCTTCTCCTCATATGGTTCGTTCAATCTTTTCGTTTCCATTTCTCTGTCTCACGATTGGCACAGGCAATCCTCTTCAGGGTCCACAAAGTGGCCTCTTGGATCCCTATCTGCTCCGCTTCCTCCAACAGCGCTGTGTGATCCCTCGTTTGACGGACATCATCGCTGCTGGTTTCTGCTGTGAGCAGCACATTGATTGGGCACGCTTCTTGTTTCAAGGACTGTACGATCCTCGTCTCTTTATTTTTATCTTTGACTTTGCCTTTGATTTCAAGTTATTCGGCGAGAAGAGACTCTATGATCCTCGTTTATTTCTTGTTATATTTGCCTTTGCTTTATTCATGGGGGAGCCTCGAAAGCGAGGTCGATGATCCATAAATCAAAATTCGAATGGCGACAAACAAAGTGTGGGTGCAGATCTTCGAGGTCGATGATCCAGCAGCTAGATTGTTGTACCATGTGGGTACTACCGATGAAAGCCTTATATTGAAAGTGACTGTAAGTCATTTCGGAGGCAAGAAGATAGACCAGATCGTCGAAGTCTTTAATCGACTCGTCAAGCCGCAATGGACACTGCATTTTAATATGAGTGACAGTATCATGGTTCCTGAGTCGGTTTGGGAGCTCGCAAACTTGGAGGACCTTGCACTAGAGAGCAACAGACTCAAGACCATTTCTCCTGCCATTGCCAAACTCACCAAGTTGAAAAGAGAGAAGCAATCGGAAGAACATCCACTGCAAAAACCAGTCCCTCATCTTCTGACACATTTCTCGAAGAGAGGACGCTTTGAAAAATAAATCAAAAATCCAAACATGAGACGAGTCAAAGTGTGGATTGAGCTGGGTGATTACGAAGCGCCCGAACTGTTGCCGTTTCAATTCCCCGATTTTTGGAAGGTGGATATACCACTCCGCTCCTCGAATGAATTAGAGGCCAAACTGGATCAATTTAGTGAAGACGCACGGGTGGAGTTGGAGTTGAATATGGCACGTTGTGGCGGTGTCGCTGCAGTGGACAAGATCGCGAAAACTCTGGCTCGGATAAGCAAACCAACATGGAAACTCGCACTGTGGATTGGATTTAATAACTTGAAGACAGTTCCAGAATCAGTGTGGGAGCTCGTAAACCTGGACGAGCTTGATCTCGCACGGAATGGTCTCGATACTATTTCTCTTGCCATCACGAAGCTCACCAAGCTGAAGGAGCTATGTATTGTACATAATACATTTAAGGTCTTCCCAGAAGCTGTGTGTCAAGTGAAGCAATTGGAGAAGCTGAGCGCCTATGACTGCGACCTAAGTGTTATGCCTTCCTCTTTCGCCTCTCTTCGCAATCTGCGATTCCTCGACCTCAATAGCAATTCATTTGAGGAGTTTCCTGAAGTAATCTGCGAGCTGAGTGGTCTGACAACTCTGATCATAGGCGACAACAAGCTGTCGTCTCTTCCTCCATCGTTTGTCAATCTTCGAGAATTGGAATATCTCTCTATCTCAGCCAATCAATTCAAGGAGTTTCCTCAAGTGGTGTGCAAATTGCAGAAGCTGGAAACACTCAAGATGAATCACAATCTTTTGGGCGAGCTGCCTCTGGCCATCACCAAGCTTGTTCGCTTGACCTCCCTGGGGTTGGATCGAAATTCGTTCGCCAGCTTTCCTCTGTTTCTTGGCGATCTACCTCGACTTGGACACCTCGATTATTGGTGTAGGTTCAATCTGTTTGTTCGATTGGGTTTCTTCTGTTGACTCCGAAACAGACAATCCTTTGGACAATCCACAAAGAGGAGATATTGGAAACGGCGAGTTGCTCTCCTATTTCCAAGCACATCGCGTCATCCCTCGCTTGTCGGTTATCATTGCCAGTGGATTCGCTAATCGAGCCGATACCCCTTGGACTGACTTCCTGGTTCGGGGTCTCTACGATCCTCGTCTGTTTCTCTTTATCTTTGACTTTGTTTTCGACTTGTTTATTCGGAAACGAGGACGCTTTGAAGAGTAAAGAATCATTCATCCGTGGCTTTTTCGTTTGAGCGAACGTCGGGCTTCTTCGAATATCGCATCGGTGAGCGGAAGCGCGGCTCGCTTGAGTTCCAATGCCACTCTGAACTTATGCAACATCATCGCTGCATCGTCACCTGGGTTGTGAGTGTGCGCAAACTCCTTGTTCTCCGCCAAGAGTTCTTTCACGTGGTCCTCGTCCAACATCGCCAGAAAGTCACCCACATCAGTCACCGTCAAGTAGCCGTACTTCTCCGAGTATCGCAGTGGATTGGAACCATCGTTGTAGCGGTCGATCTCATGGTTGATTCGTCCCAGGTCAAACTCAGGATTGTCACTGACGATGATGGGCTCGCTCGGCATCTGCTCGATACACGCTCGCAGCTGTTCAATGGCTTCTTGCACGGCCCCCTTGTACTTGATATACTGTTCGCGCGAGCCGAGTGCGTCGACATCGGTACTGGTGTCCGGGTGACGCAGCTGATCCAACAGCTCGGGTGATTGTTTCGACCAAAACTCACGGATGCATCGGTCTTCCCAGCCCGCCAATTTCATATCGGGATGAAACTTCCGAGGCAAGCAAGTGATGGGCATATTGATCGTGCGTCTGACGATCTTCTTGTCGTGGGGGGTGAAGATCGCATAGCCCAGCGACACGAGCCAATGTCTAAAACCAGCCCCGGCTGTCTCAATGTCAATGGCAATGAGTGGGGTGTTTTCCAGCTTGTCGATCTTCTTTAGGCTGTCTCGTAACCATGCTACCGAAGTAGGATTCTGGCTCTGGAGAATCTCCGAACCACAGGGCGGTTCTTCGTGTGAACTCATAGTTTGAGTTATGAATGGAGTTTATTCAAAACGTCCGCGTTTTCGAGGCTCGTCAATAAACAGTCCGCAAGCAAAGTCAAAGATAAAGAGAAACAGTCGAGGATCGTAGAGTCCACGGACCAGGAACCGTGCCCAAGCTGTTTCGATCGGATCAACGAACCCGCCAGTGATGATGGCTGTCAGTCGAACGATCTCTCGACGCTTTTGGAGGTAGTAGAGTAGTCCGACATCTTCGAGGCCGTGCTGCGGGCCCTGAAGAGGATTGCCTGCACCAGTGGTAAGAAACAATAGAGAGCAGGCGATTGAATAAACTGACCGTACGTGGCGTTTAAATTGGAGAGCTGGGGCAAATCACCGAGAAACAGAGGAATGCTGGTGAACTCGTTCATACACACCTCTAGGAAGCTCAACTTTGTCAGCTTGGTGAAAGCTAGAGGCAGCTCGCGCATTCCATTACTGTAAATTTTGAGTATCGTCAGTTTCGACAGTTGACACAATACAGTCGGAAACTTCTTGAAGCAGTTTCTCGAAATGTCGAGCTCTCTCAGCTCTCGGAGATTGGCGAACGAATGAGGTAGAGACGACAGCTTGTTGCCATTCAAGTGAAGCATCGTCAGCTTTCTCAGTTCGCAGATCACTTCAGGAAACTCCGCAAATTTGTTGCTAGTAAGTGCGAGGTGTCGTAGGTGGCGCAGAGAGGCGAAGGATGCAGGAAGAACGCTCAATCGGCAGTAAGACACGAACAATTGCTCCAATTGTTCCAGCTGACACACAGCTTCTGGAAAGTCCTCGAATTGGTTCACTCCAATACAAAGCTTCTTGAGCTTGACGAGTTTGGCAATGTCCGGAGAAAGAGTATCGAGGTTGTTGTATTCGAGTCGAAGTTGCTCCAAGTTTACGAGCGTCCACACCGACGCGGGAACACTCCAGTATTCATTGCATTCCAATATCAGCGCCAGTCTCCAGTGTGGCTTGCTGAATCGGAGCAGAGCCTCCACGGTTCGGTTTACTTTCTTGAGTCCGATGCGACCTCCTGTGTCCACTAACAGACACACGGCTTCATCGTTGCTGTAGCCTGGAAGCAATTGGCCCAGCAAGACTTCGGGGTCGTCGGTCCTGCCGATCTTCACACGAGTCGCACTTGCCCACTGCCACTGCTTTTCCATGTTTGAGTTGTAGTGGTGGAATAAAGACAAAGAAATTTATTCCGATCGAAATTTCTTTCGGCAGGTTTCCTCCTCGAGCAAACCAAGAAAGTCGGCGATGAAAAGAAAGAGACGGGGATCGTAAACTCCCTGAAACAAGAAGCGAGCCCAATCAATGTGCTGCTCACAGTAGAAGCCGCTGGCAACGAGAGTCACCAAACGAAGAATGACGCACTGTTCCTTGAGGTAACTGAATAGATCGGCACTTTCGAGGCTGCGTTGGGGACCTTGCAGAGGATTACCTGTACCTGAGTGTGAGTACGATAAATGGAAACGAGGAGACTGAACCAACCACTCGAGTAGAAGGCTGAAAGCTGGAGCAACTCGCCGAGAAACAGAGGAAAGCTGGCGAACGAGTTTCGACTCAAATCCAATGTATCTAGACTAACAAGCTTGGTCATGGTGAGAGGCAACTCCTTCAATTGGTTGCCATCCGCAATGAGGTGCCTCAGATTCGGCAGCTCACACACCACTGTCGGAAACTCCTTGAAGTGATTGCTCGAAATTTCGAGATATTTCAACGTTTGAAGATTGGCAAACGACGGAGGAAGGGACGACAATTTGTTGTTTCCCAATAGCAGCATCTTCAACCACATCCAATTTTCAAGGGAGGAAGGTAGACTACTCAATCGGCAGTGCGCAGCGCTTAATGACTCCAATTGCTCTAACTGACATACCGCTTCCGGAAAGCCTTCAAATGGATTATAGGCAATAAACAGTTTCTTAAGCTTGGTGAGTTTGGCGATGGCAGGGGAAAGGGTCTTGAGATTGTTTCCGTCAAGCCCGAGCTGCTCCAAGTTGGCGATTTCCCAGACCGACTCAGGAACACTCTCCAAATGATCGGACCCAATCCACAGCACTAGTTTCCAATGTGGCTTTCTGAGCCAAACCAAGGTCTTCGCCATCCTATCTATATGGTAGAAATAGCCGCAATTAACAGCGTTCACTTCCAACAACAAGGGTTCTTTGCTGTTGTCTTCAATCAATTGACCCAGTTCGGTCGTTAGCTTGCAGTCGGGGTCATCGTTCCCTTCGATCTTCACTTTTATCACTTTCTGTTCCATGTTTGAGTTTTGATTTATTTATTCCAATCGAAATTTCTTTCGGCCGGTTTCCTCCTCGAGCAAACCAAGAAAGTCGGCGATGAAAAGAAAGAGACGGGGATCGTAAACTCCCTGAAACAAGAAGCGAGTCCAATCAATGTGCTGCTCACAGTAGAAGCCGCTGGCAACGAGAGTCGCCAAACGAAGAATGACGCACTGTTCCTTGAGGTAACTGAGTAGATCGACACTGGAGAGGCCGCTTTGATGACCCCGTAGAGGATTACCTGTACCTGAGTGTGAGTACGAGTAAACGAGTAAATATTGACATACCGTACGAGGGGAAGTAACGCAACTGGAGCAAATCGCCAAGAAATAGAGGAAAGCTGGCGAACGAGTTTGTACTCAAATTCAGGGTTTCCAAGTGAACGAGTCGGGTGATGGTCCGAGGCAGCTTGCTCAACTGATTGCTACCCATGCCGAGACTGACCAGATTGGTCAGTTCGCACAGCACGAGGGGAAACTCCTTGAAACGGTTGCTCCACATCTGGAGCTCTCTCAACTCCCGCAAATTGGCAAACGATGGAGGAAGAGATGTCAGATTGCGGCCATTCAGTCTCAGTCTCATCAGGTTCCTCAACTCGCAGATCACCTCGGGAAGCGGTCCGTGAGCGCCATTGGTGAGATCGACTTGCAACAAATTGCGAAGAGAGACGAAGGGGGCAGGAAGAACATTCAATTGCCACTGGCGCGCGTACGCTTTTTCCACTGCACGCAGGTCTTCCCGAGGCCCGATGAGATCTAACTCTCCCGCCTCACTGAACCTTATAAGCCTGATTTCGAAGGAGGAGGTATCATCAAAGTAGTGCTGGAATTCGAATTGAAGCTCCTCCACATTGTCAAGCTCCCACGATGACTCGATCACATCCGTCAACGGCTCATCGCGCCAAATCCGCAACGTCAGTTTCCAATACGCCGTAACAACGGGCCTGACGGACTTATTCCCAAAGATCCGCGCGTCCAATTGCAAGTTGCGTCTCTTCATTTTTGAGGAAATTTCTTCAAAACTCAAATATGGCCGAAACGAAAGGGAGTGCGTTGTGGCTTGAATGTCTAAAGTCCGAGAAGAGCTCTCCGACGGTGGCTGAAATGATCGAACTGTGGCGCAGAAGCTTGACGGATCTGAAGTCCACGAAAACCGGAGAAGAGAAAGCCGACTTGGAGCGAAACATCGACGTAGCGATTCTCTTCATCCAGAAACTCTACCGGACGGGTGTCGCCTTCCCGGCGCCCAGATATAACCGCTCGGCGGACGGTGTCATTCGTTTCGTTTGGAACCCCTTTAAAGGGATTGATTCCGCTCTCGGTCTCGTCATTGTCCATGTCAATGACATCCCTGCGATTGGACTGTTCTGCTTGATTATTGGACAGAACGACATTGAGGGGAAACTGGCCTTTAACACGGACCAAGAGCAAGACAAGACGGTTAAAGAGATAGTGGGAATATTGAGTTGCTAGTAAAAACTGTTTCCACTTTTCAAACATGGAAGAGAAGAAGAGCTCTCCCCAGTCGGGGTATCTCCGACGTTTAACGAGTCTCAAGTGGAACTTGGCCGATAAAGCCAACGGGGAACGAAACATCAAAGTGGCGAATCTCTTCATGCAGAAACTAGCTCCTCTTATCCACGACAAGAAGCTCCCCGAGCCCGGCTTCATCGGCGCACCGACTGGCTTCATCGACGTCGTCTGGAATCGTTTTGAAGAGAGTGGATTCGTTCTTACTTGTACTGTCGACCACGAGGATGGCAAGCCTGTGCTTCAAATCCTCAACGTAGTGTATGGTCAGAGTGACATTTATGAAACTCTCGCGTTTACTACAGAGCAAGAACAAGATAAGGCAATTGAGGCGGTGGTGAACATGCTCAAGCCACTTGCGGTTTAAAAGCAAAGTCAAAGACGACGAGAAATAAACGAGGATCGTACAGGCCCTCCAACAAGAAGCGCGACCAAGCTGCATCGCCGTAGAAACCACAGGCGACGATGGAAGTCAAACGAGGAATGACGCACCGTTCGTGGATATAGTTCAGCACATTGCGCACTTCGTCGAGATATCGCTCGGCCGGACGGAAACCGCGCTGACCGAGAATAGCGAGGTAGTGTAATCTAGGCAGGTCGCCAAGGAACAATGGAATGCCGGGCAGATCGTTTCCTGCCACATTCAAGTCTTGGAGATTGCACAGTTTGGACACCGTCAGTGGCAGTTCGCTCAAATGATTGTCGCGCAGAAAGAGGCTGCACAAAGTCTTGATTTCACATATCGCCAACGGGAACGCCTTGAAGCGGTTCTCTCCTAAATACAACACGATGAGCGCCTGCAGTTTGGCAAACGAACGAGGCAATTCGGCGAGCTTGTTCCGAGTCAGGCTTAGATAGCGCAAGGACTTGCATTCGCAAATCACTTCGGGAAACACCTCAAACGCGTTCGCGTCGAGTGTAAGTTGCCCCAATTGATTCAACGAGGCAAACGAGCTGGGAAGTGTGGTGAAACTGCACCCAGAAGCGTGTAGCTCCTCCAATCGCTTCAATAGACACACGGCGTCAGGGAAACTCTTGAATGGATTCCGCGAGATATCCAGGGCGCGCAGGTTGCAGAGTGCGGCGATGCCCGGATTAATGGTTTCAAGATAGTTATTGCACAGCTCGAGAAACTCCATCTCTTTCATCTCCCACACGTGCATGGGGACGGATCTCAAGTTCTTATATGGAAGACACAGTCCCTTGAGTTCCGGTCCATTGAAATACGGTTCAGTAAATGAATCGTATCTGACACGCGTACGTTTCACGCTAAACTGCGGATTCATTTATGAAGCAAAAAAGGAGGAACTAGACTTCGAACACATTCATTCGATTGCCAAGGATGCAGACGGCAAATCGGCCACCAGGTGCCACACTGGCGTTGCAAATCGCTCGGCTTCGCAACTCCTTGCCAGTGACAACGTCAACAACAGAGAGACGTTCATTGGACCACGTCACGAATCGAAGACCATCCTCTGTAAAGACAGTGTTGTGCTGGTAATCATCCAAGCTAAAGTGTCCAGCGGCAACGGCGTCCGCGTCGAACCACGAGGTACCGTCGTCGGTGGTCACTGAAAACCACTTGCCATTGGGCGAGTAGCTGACAGCAGACACGTGCCAGCTGACATCCACCACCTTATCCTTCTTGTGCGCGGGCTGGTCCTTATCGATCGCGATCGATTCCGGTGTGTACTCACTCGGAGAGACAAAGGACGTGGCACTGAGCAATCGATTAATGACCAGGTTCGTGCCGTCGGGCGAGATAGCCCCATTGTACACTTCGTCGCCAGTGTTTTCGCCACGAAACGACAGCGATCGGACCTTTCCAGTTTGCCAGTCCCAGCTCTGAAGATCGCATGGGTGTTCCTCCGAACAGAAGAGAATCGACTTGCCATCGATCGAAGAGGCCGTGCTGAAGACCTCCGAGGGCTCGATACTCAAATGAGCCTTCTCTTCACCCGTGAGAGCGTCGATGATCCAATAGCCACCTTCGGTCTGACCCAGAAAGACGTGCGATTGGGAGCTTGTAAAGAACGCTGTCTTGAAATGCCTGTGCAACACGAGTAACGGGCGCTTCGCCTGCACATTGAAGACTCGTGTAACAGGCGGATTGGAGTGTCCGGTCACCAACAGCTTGCCATCTCCAGACACAATCGCAAACGACAGCGAATTGCTGTGTGTTTCGATCGCATCTTCATCAGGAAACAGCACTTGTAACTCCTTCTCCTCGAGTTTGCGTTTTTGCTTCCCTGCAACGCAGTGAGTGAACACACCACAATAAACCTCCCAAACCAAGCTGATTCACTTACCCTCGATGGGAGCAGCGGGTCCCGCTTGGTCTCCCACGTTATCCACCGCGTCGCTGCGGGTCGCTGGCGTTTGAGAGGCACTCACGCACTCTGTTTTTTCTATTTTTAACGCACCGAGTGAGTTTCTCGCCGGAAACCTTCCAAAATGGGCGGATCCACTTACCCTCGATGGGGGCAACGGGTCCCGCTTGATCCCCCGCGCTCTCCTGCTTCACAGATTGCAGGGCGGCGTCGTTATTTTCAGCCATCACTCGACTCATCTCTTTGTGATCCGAAATTTTTTGGGGACGAGCGGGAAATTTATTTTCGGCCCGAATTTTTTTTTGCGGTAACAGCTAGATTTCGATCACGCAGATCTTGGTGTCCGAGTTTCCAATAGTGCAGGTAGCAAACCGGCCACCGGGAGCCACTACGAGGTTGTCGTAGACGTCGTCGAGCTCTCGGCTTCGCACTTGTTGGCCAGTGGCGACATCGTAGACGGCGTATCGGCGACCAAACCACACTACCAACTGCTTGCTGTCCGCGGTAAAGAGAGCATCGCTGCTCCCGGATTCCGCTTCGACTGTATAAAGTCGCTTAGCGGTCACGGCGTCAAACACCTCGAGATTGGCGTATTCCGGAATCACCAGCACGTACTTGCCGTCGGGCGAGTAGCTGACCTCGTTCAGGTCTTTAGTACCGACGACCATTCTCTGCTTCGTCTTGTGCACGAAGCGTGGCTCTTCATCCTCTCGTTCGTCGGTCACCTCCACCATGTAGCTGTTCGCAGACACGATCCTGGGGTCAGTGACATTGCTGCGGTAGACCACAGCCGTGTCAAGGGCGGGTGAAATAGAGGCTGAGTGCACTTCGCCCGGGTCGCGAGGGTCGCCATAGGACACCGATCCCAATTCTCCCGTTTCCAAGTCCCACGCCAGGACGTGGTCGGGATAGTCCGCATTGCAAATGGCCAAGTAGCGTCCATCGTTCGAACGACCTTGATTAAAGTGGCGGGCACGGCCCACTCCCAGCTGTTGCTTCACTTTTCCGGTATCGGTGTCAACGAGCCAATAATCGTTGAGGGTGTAACCCACAGCGAGGTGCGACGATGGACTCACGAAGAAGACGTTGGAGATGCGCTTGTTTATCGTGTGCATCAGCTTCTTCTCGGCCACGTTGTAGATTCCCACGCAGGGCTGATCGTAGTGAAAAGTCACCAGTACTTGACCGTCGCCGGAGAGGGCCACGCCGTAGAGATCGCGGTCGCCAGTGCTGATGACGGTGCCGATCGGATTGGTCACCTCGACCTCGACCTTCTCCTTTGGTTCTGACTTAACCACGCGCTTCGACGCCACCACAAGTTCTTCATCATCCTCTTCGGAGGATGAATCAGACGACGAGGACGAGGACGAGGACGAGGAAGAGAGCTCGATGACCTCCTCCTTCGCCTCCAGATCGCGCGCAGCCGTCAGCGCAGCCGAGATCTTCTTGACCGCGCGCTTCGACGCCACCACAAGTTCTTCCGCGTCCGTCACAATCTTCGCCAGCTTGCGGTGGCTCGACATCTCCTCGTCGTCGTCGGAAGAGAGTTCGATCACCTCGCCGGTCTTGCGTTTCGGCACCACAACCACGTCTTCATCGCTCAAAGAGGGCATCTCGCTGTTGTCCTGCATCTTTCAATTGTGATTTCTAAGAGGAAAAAGTTGCGGCGTTCTCGGCGTTTTTTGGAAATTTCTACGGCAAAAAAGGATTTTTCTTTTTCCGCAAAACTCAATGGACCAGTACCGATTGAAAGGGGTGTTTGATGAGCAGCGCGGGATCTATCTGGCGATGGATCTTCGCACCTCGTGCTACACCTTGCTGAAGATGGTAAGCTGGCTGGCAATTGCTGTTTCTCCGAGAGGAAATAATGACTCTGGAAAAAAAAGAAACCGAGCGACTTTGAACTTGCTACTTTGATCAAATTGTCCAAGGTGAAATGGATCCCCAAGTGCCAGGCGATCTTCGAGAACAAAGCAATGGCCATGGAGCTGTACGGACAGACCATCGAGCAGGTCTTTGAGGCGTACGAGCACAAATTCCCCATCAGCACGGTGGTGGAGATCGGAAACCAAATGATCAACGCCCTCAACAGTGTGCACAAACTGGGGCTTGTTCACGGCAACATCACTCCGCACACGATTGCGGTGGGATCCTACAAGTCCATGTTCCTCCTCCACACGGGCGAGTACGCCGCTATATCGACGGTGGAGGACGACTTTACCAATCTCTTTTCCGTGCTAGTGTACTTGGAAAGCGGAAGGTATCCCGAGACCGGCGACCCTATTAGTCTGGTCAAGGATCCCACACTGAAAGAACTAATGCGCACACGAACTCCGCAATCGGAGAAGCCGTTGGTGTGGATCAAGGACCAGCGCGACTTTTTCACGCCTCGCGCAAATAACAGTCCCATCTTCACCCCGCCCGTCTGCGGATTTCATTGGGACATCACTGACCCGTCGACGCGATACGCGGCCTATGCCAAGCACCTGCAGGCCGTGCATGACATGGCCTCGGATATGCTCAACGCTTCTCTACCGATCCGCTGGATCGTGCCGGTGCCAGTCGAGGCCAAGATCATCGTCATCAGCGTCAAGCAGAATCCTTACCTGATGGTCCGCAACAGATTCACTCCTGGAACCCAATTCATTGTCAACTGCGGGTCCCGATTTCCTCGCGCGATGGGCTTCTGCGGCTCCCGTCTCTTTGCGTTTGGCAACCACGTGATCCACCCGACACTCGGCGCCTCTCTGACAATGGACGCGTTGAAAAACGTCGTGGCTATTGCGGACGGGATGGTGGCCACGGAAGACGGAACCGTGGCTGTGAGACTGACGAGCACCACCGAGGTTTGTCGCGTGCGCGGCCAGGTGCTAGCCTTTGCCAGGCTCGACCCCGACACGTGCTTCGTGCTGACGGACGCTGGCTTCCTGTACCGCATCACCGCAGCCGCCATTCGTGGCACCCAGCTGGCCGACAGTTTCTCCAGTCGACGCACCACCGCCATCGTCGCTTCTTCCACCTACGTGGCCATTGTAGGTGCCCACGGAGCCATCTTTGTGCGTCAAACGCCTCGAATGCAACTTCTGCATCGCACCGCCGAGCCCGTACTGGCGGCCAAATTCGTCGACAAGCGCACGTGCTTCCTGGTCTCGTCATGCCAGCTGACCATGATCAACCTGAGACTGGGACAACAGCGACACCAGCCCGTGCCGCTGATCTACCGAGCCGTCATCGACGACATGAATCGCATCCACTGCATCGCCAAGCGAGAGTTGGCTGAGATGTTCACTGATCGCCACTACACTACGATGCCGCCTTTCAACGGCGCGTTCCTCGTCAGTCCTGACGGCATGGCCAGTGTGATCGGAGTCGACCCGCGCTCGCCGTGGCTGATCGAGGGAGCAGTCTACACCACTCTCCACGTGGTCCATATGACAACCGACGAGTCGGTGGTACTTGGCAAACGAAAGCTCGAGACCGAGCCGCCGATCCGACCTCCCGGACCCGAACCCGAACTGTCGGTTCGAGACACCAGCGGACTCGAGTTGCTCGCCGATACTGCTGTTGACTTTGAGAAAAAAAAATTCCACGAGACTTTACAATTCAAATGACCCGTTTTATTTTTGGCCTTTTGGCTTTTTTGGTCATTCTTTCCATTTATCGTTATTACAATATTCAGCCTATTGACTTGGTCAGAGTTGCTCCTCTCTCTTTACCAACAGCAGCAGTGGTCGGGGTGGTATTCGTGGTGCACACCACCGGCTCAACTGCTCGATGGAGGGACGTGCGCGAGACCTGGGTACCCGCGGCTCTGAATCACGATGCAGCTGTCGTGGCGTTTGGTGAATCGGTCATTGATGGTGACTTGCCCGTGATTGACGTGCGCGGCCGCAATCCGTTCGAGCGCACCCGGTTTGCTCTGGAGACAGCGTTGCTAATGTACCCACAAGCGCATTTCTTCGTCAAGAGCGACGACGATACCTACTTGTACGTCGATGAGTTACTGGCCCAACTCACTCCCGCCATCAATTATGCGGGCTATCCACTGGTTCGGGAAGGACAGGTCTATGCCAGTGGAGGTGCCGGCTATGTCCTGTCCAAGGCCGCCGTCGGACACTTGGCTCGCAACTGCAAGGGGCTTCTGCACGAGTTCGAAGACGTGGGGGTCGGACAGTGTCTCTCGCCGACCTTTCCATTGACCGATTTGGTGGGGCTGCATCCGCACAACCCCTGGCAAATGCTGCGATGGGACAAGCACGGACACCCGCCGGACCATGTGCGACAAGGACTCGAACCACTACAAGGGTATCTCAAACCACTGTCTTATCACTATGTGGACTTGAAGGCGGTTCACGATACCGGCGAGAATCCCAAACGCATCCACCAGTTCTGGGTCGGAGATAACCGCGATCCGCCACTGCACGCGGTCCAGTCGTGCCGAGAGATGCACCCCGACTGGGAGTACACACTCTGGAACGACGAGCTGATCAAGCAGCGTTTCCCCCATGGCCAGTTGGTCAACCAGGACTTTTACGATCGAGCAGGGGAGCTGAATCTCAAGTCGGACATTGCGCGGTACGAGTTTCTGCTCTTCTTCGGTGGCATCTACATGGATGCCGATAGTCTGTGCATTCGGCCGCTCGATTCGCTGTGGCGTGACCGGTCTCGGGGCTTTTGCGTCTTTGAAAACGAGCAGAAGACGGGCGACCTCGTGGCCACTGGGGTCTTGTCGCTCCCGCCCTATAGTCCACTGGCTATGGTCTTGGTGCAGCAGTTGCAGAACACCAACTGGGGCGAGCCGGCCTGGATCTCAGCTGGGCCCAAATATGCCACCGACTGGTTCAAGCGACTCAACGCGGACATTGTCCGCTTGCCCTCGCACTTGTTCTATCCGTTCCACTACTCGGACTCGCGTGTCAATGTCCCCGAACGTCTCAGAGACACAGGGGCGTTCACGGATCAGCTGTGGGGTACTACACACGGAGCCTATCCGAACCACGAGCACGTAGCTCACCCGCTAACGCAGACTGAACCGGCTCTGACGGGTAACTCTCTACTGGACAGGTACACGCAGGTACATGCCCGGGGTATCTCCACTCTTGCAATCCGACGCCCACGTTGGATCGTGTTGCGAATTGCGAATACCGCGGGGCTCTGCAACCGATTCATGACCATCGTCTCGGCCTTGGCGCTGGGCATCCTCACTGACCGCGCGGTGTTGTTCGACTGGCCACACAGCGAGCCGGTCAATTCGGGGGCAGAGTCGATTGGACAAGCCAATTTCTACGACATTTTTGCCAAACCCCCCATCGCCTTTGAGTTGCAACGAGTTCTGGCCTACCACCACATCAAACTCAACGACTTTTGTCCGCACACCGTAGACAGTCTGATCAATCCAATGCTGGATCTCGACTCACAGCTGCCCCAAAGCGTGCTAGTGATTGAACGGTACGACTTTTGGGGCGCCGCTTTGTTCCAACATTTCAAACTACCTTCATTGCCCGAGCTCTTTGCTTATTTATTCACACCACGCGTCCCGGTAAGTCCAAATACCGACTGCGGCACGTTGGTGCAGCATCGCACTCGCTGGGAGCGACAGTCCGCACCCCTGGACGCCTTGAAACGATGTGCGCGAGATTCATTCCCCGACGACCCGATCACCGTGGTCAGTGACACGACCTCGTACTGTCGGAACGGAAGTGCGGTCTGTGACCTGGAGACGGTCCAGCAAATGGTCTCCTTGTCCGCGTGTCGCAACGCAGTATTGACTCACACCTCCACGTTCGGCGGCTGCATTGCGGCACTCATTGGCTCGACTAAGAACATTCGCATTGTCACATCGAGTGGCGAGTGTCTGTCACCGCCGATCCCCAAATTCCCTCTGGTCGAGATCGGCACACTGCCAGGTCAAGAGCGACAAGTAGAAGCATCGTTGAAGTACACAGCAGCAACTCCGGGTCATCGTCGCGCCTTTGTGTTTCTAGCTCACAGACTCTCGGGGGACAAAGTAGCCGAGTTGCGTCGCACTCTGTGGCACTTACACGACAAGTTCAATAAGCTGCACCACTACCCAATCGTCTTGTTCGTTGACCGGGTCTCGGAATGGGACTCTGGATGGCTGCAGGCCGAGAACAGTGTCCGCATCCACCTGGTGGAGATCGACCCGAAAGAGTGGAGACTGTACTGGCCCGATGACGCGCCTGCGATCTTCAAGTTACCCAGTCACCCTGACCACACGGGCTTCTCACGTGGTTATCGCGAGATGAGCGCGTACTCAGCCAAGCACTTGTTTACTCACCCATTCCTGGTTAGCAACTTCGACGTGGTGATCAAAATGGACGGCGACACACATCCGGTGAACCCCTGGCCAAAAGATCCCTTTGAAGAGATGGTGGCGGCCGACAAGGTGCTGGGGTTCTGGATCCGCGTGCGCGACTTGGACGATGTGTCACACGGCCAGGACCAAGTGCTGCGTGAAGATCTCGGGTGGACGCGCGACCAACTGAAACAGCCCGATTTGGTCTGGGATCGGAACGATGGGTTTCAGCATCTCACGTACTATGGCTGCTTCGTGGCGTTCCGACCTGGAGTCATGGCCGAAGACCCAGACTACCGTCGACTCGTGGATGCCTTTGACCGACGGTTCCTTTGGCAACGACACCGGGCCGACGAGCAAGACACGCTGGTCATTTGGGCAGCTCGTGCTCTTCGCGCTGAACAAGTTTTATTCATGAGTTTCATGGGAAGGGGGATTGAACATCAGGTTTGGGCCACCGAACCGAGGATTATCGATTAAAATTTAAATCTGTTGAATATCGAAGACGACACGGAAGAGGAGTCATCGTCGTCAACCTGGAGAGGAGCTTCAAGTTTTTTGTGAGTCATCAAGTGACGTCGCAATTCCACAGAGCTAAGGAACTCCTTGCCACACGCAGGCCAAGTACACTTGTGGCGCTTGATACCGTGGTACTCGTTACTCAAGTGTTGGCGTACACATCGGTCGGTCTGGAGTCGCTGACCACACGCGCAGACGAAGTTCATAGAGACGATGTGTCTCTCTTGCATGTGCTCCTTCGCGTCCTTGACCTTGGGGAAATTGCTGCCGCATCCAGGCCACTCGCAGTGATACTGCTGTTCGATGTTGTCCGCCCGCACGTGGCTCTCCAGAATGTGGTTCTTCAAGTCGCCGGTATTGACAAAGCGTTTGATGCAGCCAGTAAACTCGCACATCACGTTGTAGCCCGAGGAATGTACCTTGGTGTGGTTCACCGCCTCCCGCCTGTCGGTAAAGTGTCTGCGACACTCGCACTCAAACAGCGGCGTTTCGTGGACCACCATGTGGTTGGCCAATTCCGCCGGTGTCGCAAAGCCATGCGCGGAACAATTAGCACAACCCACCGTCTCGTTGGCTGGACTGGGAGTTTGTCGAGGCTTCTTCAGTGTCGACGGCTGAAGAATCGAAGTGTGATACTCACGGAAGGCGAAGTCTGTTGTGCCGCCGTTTCGAGTCTTAAAGGCATTCATTGCCTCTGAGCACAAGGAGCCCGTTGGATAAATGCGCTCTTCCACGTGGTTCAGCGCTGATTCCAAAGTCGGAAAGGTGAGATTGAGATTGCAAGCACACTGACTTGGCCATTTCTCCTCCTCCACCTCGAGTTTGCGTTTCGGTGTCTCCTCCTCGAGTTTGCGTTTCGGTGTCTCCACCTCCCGGGGAACTTCAACAACGGGTAATGATGACGGCAAGATCACCTCGCTGAATCGCGTGCCCTTGAACTTGACGATATTTTCAGAGCACACTAAAACGCGGCCTTTTCCTTCCTCGCGGTACGTGATCGGGTGACGCAGGATATCCAGGATATCCTCGAACCGAGCTCCACAAGCACACGTTTCCATTCCGAGAATGGGATGCGTGCAAGAAACATCTTTCGGAGGCACATTTCGCCTGTGGATATAAACGCCAGGATTTGCTCCTTTCTTCTTCTTGAAGGCAGTCACCTCGTTCGAGCACACACTCGGGGATTCGAGTGTTTCGTTAAACCTCTCGAGATGAGCTAACACCTCGGCCTCGGATGCAAACGTGGCTCCACAGCCGCATTTGGATGGCCATTCCTCCACTGACTTCTTCTGCTCCGCTTGGACTGGTTCCACTGGCTTCTCCTGCTCCGCTTGGACTGGTTCCACTGGTTTCTTCGGCCGGATCCGTCTCTTCGTGTAGGGGTTATCTCGAAAAATCGCTTTGACTTCAGCAGTCAGGTTCTCATCGTCGGGGGAGTTTTGAATCCAGATTCCTGGCATGGCCCATGTCTTGCGTCTGAAGTCGTTAATTCTTTTGTTGCACAACAGTCTGCCGCGTCGGTCGTACACGTACGGATGGTTCAGAATCTCCAGTTTGGAGGAAAACTTGCATCCACACGTACATTTTCTCAACCCGTCAATGGAAATGTCCGCCCTGCAGACACGCATTGGCGTGGATTCTTCCCAGAAATAGTAGCCCGGGTCCACTCCTCCGACTTTCTTCTTAAAGGCCAGCACCGTCTTCGAACAAATGCACTCGGAGTTCTTGATCACTCGAGGATGGTTCAACACTTCAGCCTCGCTTGTAAACCTGGTCCCGCAATTGCACGCTTTCGGCCAAGCGATACTGTTCGACGTCGGTTGCCAGACGAACGGCAGCTTGGGAATTCGGGTAGGATGAGTGCCCTTGACGATATATCCTGGGTCGACCTTGTATTTCGCCTTGAAATCGCGAATGCTGTTGGAACACAACAACTCGCCGTCACCATTATAAACAGCTGGATGTCTCAGGACTTCCACCGTCGTTGCGAACGTTTTTCCGCAGTTGCATTGTTTCATATCATCTTTGACATTCGTCGATTGGTAGTCCTCGGGTACATTACGGGGTCTGCGAACGTAATATCCCGGGTTTACTCCAAAGCTGTCCTTGAAGGTCACCACTTCAGGCGAGCATACGCTGTAGCGCCGGACGTCGCTGGTAGAGGATGTACGGAAGTCAAACTGATCCAAATGGCTCAGAACATCAGCTTTGGATGTAAACGTGGATCCGCATTTGCAATGAGATGGCCACCATTCTTGCATCTCTAACGACTTTGAATCCATCGTCACTTGCGCGGCCTTGGTTTCCTCGGGGGCCTTCACTTCCGTAAGGATAGAAGTAGTTGCTTCCTTTGGGGCCTCCGCTTCCATGGGGATAGAAGAAGCTGTAGTTGTTGTCTTTTCTTGCGCGGGGACAGCAACTTCCGCCTCCTCCATCTTGTGCTCACAATCGGTCACGGTCGTCTCATCGTTGGAAGTGTCGGTGAGATCGATCACATCTCTCGGGGCGGCAGCACAGGCCATGTAGTACTTCTTCGGTGAAGTGTGGAAATGTTTAAACGCCAAGACCGTCACGGAACACGCGAGCATCTTGAAGGTCATTTTAGACTTGGTAGAGTAACAGGATTTGTACACGGGTGTGTGCGCCAACACCTCGGCCGCATTGGCAAAGCTGGCACCGCAGTCACACCGACTGGGAAACGCGGACGCTTGGGTTTTTTCTAATATCCAGCGCGCCGAGTGAGTTTCTCACCGGAACCCTCTCAAACCAAGCTGATCCACCTACCCTTAGTGGGGGCAATGGGTTCCGCTTGGTCTCCCGCGTTCTCCTGCTTCACAAGTCGCAGGGCGGTGTCGTTCGGAGTACTCGCAAACTTGGTTTTTTCTATTTTCAACGCGCCGAGTGAGTTTCTCACCGGAAACCTCTCAAACCAAGCGGATCCACCTACCCTTAGTAGGGGCAATGGGGGCCGTTTGATCCCCCGCGCTCTCCTGCTTCACAAGTCGCAGGGCGGTGTCGCTCATTCTCGTGTCTTTGCTCATCTCTTTCGCACTTTCTCCTTTTTTTGTGATCCGGAAATTTTTGGGGACGAGCGGAATTTTGCGGCCGGCCGCAAAAATGCGTTACCCGCAAAATTCGCGCTCGTCCCCAAAAATTCAAAAAGGAGAGAAATGGACGACGAATGGCGTAATAGACGACAAGGCGAGGAGTCGGATCGGGAGCAGGAGGAGGATCTGATGACCCTGACGGAGGAGGGACATGTGCTCGCAAACGAGAGTCACAGGTCCCCAACCAAGCGAGTCCGCGTGGACTCAGACACCGAGTCGGATCAACGCGAGCAAACTAGCCCAAGTGCGCAGTTCAAATGTAAAAACTGCCACTTGCTCGCCATTCGTCCCCATGTCTGCGGGTGCTGCAAGAGTCACCTTTACTGTGGATTCTGCGCGGCCGCGAGCGAGATGAAGACCGAGCCCGTGCCCTTTGTGGGTTTACTCATCGACCAATTGTGCGCGAACGAGATGAAACTCTACAAGGACAAGACGGACCTGGAACATCGAGTCGAGCGCGGCATTCATGGAGATGTCAACGGGATCTTCTTCAGCAAGGGCGCGACCGACGCCGATCGACGAATGATCGAGAATGTCGCAGCCCACACCTTTGAGGATTTTTGCAGCCGCGTTGCAAACACGCTTCACCTCCAACCGTTCTGCATCTACGAATGCGAATTGACGCCTCACGGTTTGTTGGTTCTGGAGAATTTGCCGAGAGCTATTATCATCAGCTCGCCGAAAAGGAAGCACTTTGTCGGCATCATTCCTCAAGTGGTTGAACCAAATCTTTTACTGGGTGCCTCATTGAGTGACTAGACGCCTTTTCGCGGCGTATAAATCTGTAAATTCGAGGAAGTTACATAAATCTGTAAATTCGAGAAAGTTACATAAATCTGTAACCTGGTAGGAAGTTACAAAAAATTGTAAATTCAAAAACAAGTTCCAGGAAGAAAGAGGAGTTCAGAGGATGGAAGAAGGCGCCGATCATTACAATCTCTTCTTGTGCCAAGAGTGCAAATTGACGGCACTTGGTGCCCACTTGTGTTCATGTTGCCGGTCTGTCCTCGTGTGCCGCTACTGCGCCCAGCGTGCAAAACCACCAGTAGCTGACGCGAGCTTCGTTCCTCATCCCTTAATCGACAATTGGGCCAGGCATTTCATTCCGGAAGACATTGCAGCGGCCGAGACAATCCCGGAATTCCGCCAAAAGATCACACGCGGTGTGGTTAAGAACGTGCTGGTCGTTTGGATCGGTTCGGGGATCTCCAAACAACAAGAAGAGTACGTGCACGCCAGGATCTCCAAATGGGGCGACTTTGACGTCTACGCCAAGCACGTGATTGAGGGCAAGGAGCAGGGATTTATTGGGCGTTTAATCGTGGCGAGCCCGGAGAACGGTCCGTCCGATTCAGATTACGAATTGGTGCAAGTCTTCCGGACTTTGATCAACAGTGTTGTGGTGTCGTCTTGTGATAATCGGTACCTGTTGATGGCAACAACCAAGTAAACGAATCCATCATCATCCCCTCCTCTAAGTGCTCGACTTACTTTCCTTCTGTAACCACAACCGAAAAAAACGAAAAACCCCAAGTAAGCCTGTCGGCGGCGAAACCCCGTGACGAAATCCTGCCCGCGGTGACATTGTCGTTGTAGATTTTAGGAGCGATCCAGGTACACCCGAAGTTGGAGATCATGAGCCGCCCTGCAGGTACGCCTTTCCGCCGAAAATCGACTGATACCGACCACAAGTCAGTTTGGGCCCTCTGTGAAGGTCAGTGAGTGGCGGCCAGCATTAGACTCAGCTTAAACCGACGCGGCAGTGTCAGATGAGTTCGACTCATCAGACTCCCAGTCTCCCGATCGAACTGTGAGCTCGGGAGAGAAGATTCACCAAGTAAGCGATGAAAAGTTTTTCATCTGTCCGCGAACCGGGTGCGCGCGATTGTTCAGAGAGGCTCCCTCGGCAATGGTACGTGTGGATGACAAGCAAGTTGTTGGTTGACTCGGAGTGTAGAAACATCTTTATTTGCATTCGGTCAATGTCAACAACGAATGTGATTGGCCTGGGTGTGGCCAGCGATTCAACTCAGAGGCTGACCTGGCCGTTCACGCGTATACTCACCAAGAGCAAAGACCTTTCGCGTGTCCTCAGTGTGCAAAGAAGTTCGCGTTGTCTTCAGACGTTCAGGTACATCCAAAAAAGAGAAATTCGCCCTAACCGAACTGGTGATAGGTTCACTTGAAGACCCATTCGACTGATCCACGAGTGGCCAGCAATGAATGCGACTGGCCGGGATGTGGGAAACGATTTCCATCCCCAACTCATGTAATCGCGCATTATCGAGTCCACACGAAGGAAAAACCGTTCGCGTGTCCTCATCCTGAATGTACACACCGAGCTGCAATCTGCACGAATGTGAAGGTAAGGCGTAAGTTATATAGGGGCGGTGGGGCTCGATGTGACTGACTCGGATTCAAGCACCACTACAGACTCCATGTGGGTAATGGCCCGCAATACAAATGCAAGTGCGGAAAACAACTCTCCAGTTATCCACGCTTAACTGCTCATCGACGAGGTTGCTTCAAGGTGGTTTTTGAATAAAACAAGCAAAAAATGATTCCGGAAGCCAAGAAACTCTATGTGTGTCCCGCTCCCGAGTGTCACACCATGTCGCTGGCCTCTCCTTTCCTCATGGTACCAATGCACCATCCGCGGATGACGTATCCACATCTAACTCCAGAGTGTAGAAACACTTTTATCGAGCCCACACCAAGTTTGAGTGTGAATGGCCAAAGTGCGGGAAACGCTTCGGATCCACGCCGGAGTTGGAGCTACACGCCACCGAGCACGGGGCCGATTGGGTAGCATGTCCCGTGTGTCAGCGGTACGCGGAGGTCGGCTCTCACTTTAGTGTAAGTCGTTGTTGCGGACGTGCTTTTGTGTGAGCGAGTCCGACGAGGGGTGACCACAGAGTGTGTGCGCTGCTCTGCTCGTTCAACTGAAATACGAGTCCAAACGACCCGTGTACGCGTGTCCTCACCCCGAGTGCACACTGGTCTTTAACAATACCACTGATCCAAAGGTATTGCTAGTAAGAGGAGGGAGTTTATAAGTGAAACAACAACAATAATAGGACCATTATCCGACTCACAACCGCTTTCCGACGTTTCAGTGCGACCAGTGTGGTAAAGAGTTTCAGACTTATTCGCAGATGAGAAAACACTACTCGAGCCACACCAAGCAAGCCAGAGGATACGTGACGTGCATCGGCTGTGATCGCCAGTTTGATTCCAACAAATCTATGGAGGTAAGCTAAGACAGGTCGGTCGATACACATCTCACACCTCAATAGAACCATGCACACCGGAGCCACCCTGAGTTATATAACGAATGAGAGTTATATGTAAATATACAATTGACGCGCTTAATACAGAATGTTATTGCTAGTGGCCTTGTTTGTGGTTACAGTTGAAGCTCTGGGCTTTCATCCTTATCCGTTCCGCGATATTGCAACGATTGGGCCGTATGTGCAGTACGATCCACAGGGGCGAAGTTACTTCCAGCCGCGGCCCGAAATTCCCGCGTATGATTCTAGTTACGAGGTAGATCCTAATTTTCCGGCAGCCTTTCGTGTCTCGCGGTACTTCTTCCGCAATAACGACACCCACCAAATGGGGAATTGTGTACGCACCATCGGGGGTCGAATCGTCATCTCCGGTGAAGTAGTTCAAGTCAATCCCACCAGTACATTTACGAGTCGTCTTCAAAAGACCAAATTCGCAGACACCTACTATTGTTTCACTGGAAACAGTACGGATAACACCCAGCCATACGAATCTTACCTACGGTTGAGTGCCTTCATCAACAATTGGCAGTCTGCTCAGAACGATCCATTTGTTCACAGCCCCGGGGGCGTTCTGCTGAGTGGAATCAACGAAGGTAATTTCCCATTGCCCGGTTTACAAGGCGGCATCTTGCGAGACTCGAAATCGTACTGGATTGAACATATCAACAACGCTGAAGTGTCTTGGCCCCGAACAATTCGCGATCGAGACGAGAGTTGCTTCAATCCAGACAAGTCGAGTGTATGTGTAGCAGCTACTGTCTATGGACTAGTAACCGACGCCACGATTACCAGTCAGTCGGTCGCTGACTGTCACTCCATGCTGAATCCTGGCTCCAACAGTGCGCTCACCGAGTTGTTCTCGAGTTTCGACAGGACCGCGGAGCGAATCTACGCCAATGATTTCTCCATTGGACATTACTGCTTGCAAGAAAACTCGGGTTCGAACGGGGATTTCATCAGCGGAACAGATCAATGCACGGACGCGTTGTCACCAGCTGATTGTCTCTACCGCGTCAGCGCTTGGATCAACTTCCAGACGAACTGTGTTATCACCGGAGACCGATACACCGTTGGCTGTTTCACACCGGTCAAGTACGCCGAGTTGGCAGCCAAGATCTACGCCACCGACGGCTCCAATCCGGGCAACCGCAAAGGAGTGATCAATATAGTCAAGGGAGCTGGGACGGGAGTGCCACCATCTTGGCACCCGCTGCTGTCGCACGGAGTGTTTCAGTACATATCGTTTGGGAGTTCGGAGTTGTTGTATTTCCTAGATGGCAGGTCGAAACTGCCGGACGATATTGCGCGTATCGCCGGAGTCCACCGATACTCGAACTTTCAGCCGGCGAACGCGAGCATTTGGTCAGTGTATCACGGCCACATTGCCGCTCAAGGCGATACCCAGGTTGTGGATACAGTTGGGGCACTGTCGGAAGGACAATGGAAGGACCAATGGATGACCGAACTCGGACGCAAGGCGATCGATGATGCTTTCTTCATGAACTGTCCTTTGGCCAATGGGAACGGAACCGCGTGCAACGAAGCCAACGACAACGGCAACGCCTGTAATACTCAGATCGGCCGTTGTTTCTGTGATCCTTTCTGGCTGGGTATTGCATGTGATATCCCATGGCCAAAACACCCGGACGGGAGTCGGTTACCCTATAATGAGTTATTGGCCGATTCTTCGGATCCGTACCAGTTGTGTTCGACTGCAGGTGTCTTGAGCTCCACGACGGTGACAGTCAACCTGCCAGGCGGAATCACTTACACCAATGTCCGCTACTGTCAGTGCATGAGTGGTTTCGAAGGCACACTTGACCACTTGCGCGACATGGTTATCGTCTATGGCTCACTGTTTCACGCGGTTATGTTGACGAAACATGTGGCTAGACGCGGCGGCGGGGATACCGGTGCCTTCAACTATGCCGATGTGTTTGACTTCCACGCGACCGGCGAGACCTTTCGTAACCGGTTTTCTGTCGGTGTGTGGAACGAGGATCTGCAGTTCCGCAGTGGCAGCACAGCCCAGAAACGAGGGATTGCGTTCGATTGGTACGAGTTTATGCTGGCGCATCAGTGCTTGATCTTCACCCCGTCAGCCAACGACCCGCCTTCCGACCGCGGTCTGTGGTTCGACTACTTTGGAACCTACTACATCTTTAGTTCCGACCTGAATTGGAACGATGTCGATTACTACCGCAACCGACGGGCGATTTATCCGTGGCCCGCGATCTCCACCACCATTCGCAACGCTCCGCACCTCAATCCCTATGCCACCGGCAAACAGGGCGTGCGCTGCATGGATTTCAAAGAAGGCGGCCGAGATTGGGAAGCTATCACGGCCACCGGAAACTCTCTCGCCAAGGAATATCAGGTAGCCTATTTCGTCAAGTACCTGCAAAGCCGAATCATCAACCCCCCTACTCTGTACGGCGGCCCGCTGTGCACCCCGTGTCCTGATTGCGATCGCGCACACAGTGTGTGCATTTCGCCGGGTGCGGGCCAGAGTAACGTTTGTGCGTGCGACTACAACTACTGCGGCGCCTACTGCAACACGCCGCGATGTCCGCTGGTGGGAGGGAAACAGTGTGGGGTCAATGGGACATGTGTAATTGACAATCCCGACGATTGTGTCGCCAATGCGACCACCGGTTACGCGGGACACTGTAAATGCGAGAGCGGATGGGGAGGGCCGGACTGCACCACTGCGATCTGTCCCTTTTTCAGCAGACTCAACGGCAGTATGTGTGGCAATGGGACGTGTGACACCGCCACAGGGCAGTGTAAATGTAATGAAGGCTCGGCCGGAGAAGCTTGTGATTTGCGCGGCTGTCCTCAATGGAATGGGGTGGAGTGTAACGGCGCACTGCGTAAAGACAATGGTCAATCGGTGTGCAATCGGGACACGGGTATCTGCGAGTGTGCCCGCACTCTGCCGTACGAGACGTTAAACTATAACGTCAAAGGCTGGGGACAGGGAACTTTTACTGGAATTCATTTGACCGCCAAGTACGGCCGCAACTGCGAATTCGATTACGCCGTGGCGTGCTTGGACAAGGACATCCCCAACTCGTGGTGTGGTCAGAAGTTCGATCCCAATACCGGGTTGGCTATCGGCGGCCCTTCCCCGAGCTACGCCGGCTGCTACAGCGAGTCGCAAACTCCGGGTCACATGAATACTCCTTATTGTCATTGTGCGCTGGAGTTTGCCACCAGCAGTGAGCAACACTGTTCGATTTCGCTCTGTGGCAATGAGCGTTGCGGTGTTGGTGGAGTGTGCGATGTGGACTGTTATGTGCGGGGCACGGCAAATCAAGAAAGCAGCTGCGAAGTGGCGGATATCCTCGGTAACAAAGTTACCGTGGATGCGCACTGCGAATGTGGAGTGTTCAACGGCACCTACTACTATCACCGCAACCCTGATCCGAAGGGGATCACAGCTTGCACCGACCCGGCGCCGATTTGTTACACACACCCCAACAGTCCTTGTAACGGGCACGGTGATTGTGTCTACAACGCCACTTCGGACTCGCACTTTTGTGCGTGCTACACGGGGTTCACGGGTACCAATTGTTCTGTAGCACCCGAGTGTTTCACACCGCTGACGGGGTCGCCGTGCACCGGCTCCTTGCGCGCGTGTTCTTATCCCAATGGGCACAATAACGCACCAGTGTGTGGTTGCAGACACAACTACTACTTGCGGGACGCGGATCGTACTTGCGCCACAGAGCGGTGTGTGGCCACGAATGGAGTGGTGGGCGCCGACGATGATTGCGAGTGTCCCGAGTCTCGTCCGTTTTATTCAGACCCGCCTCTGAATCGAGTCGAGCTCAATCAACGCGCCCTCGGGTGTCGCAAAGGCTGTCCGATCAGGGACGGAGTGCCGTGCGGTGCTACCGCGGCGCCTTACAATCAGTCGCGATGTTCAGACTTGTTGGCCGGGGATCCGATTTTCTGGGACGATCCCCGACCGGCTCCGACTTGCAACTGTTCTTTCCGCGGACACGATCGTCTGGGTAAACTCAACTATTTCATCAGCGACGGATCGGGTGGCTGTCGGCCGCAATGCAATCCCGACGGTCTGTGTGCCCGCGATTGTTCCGGCGCTTCGGGTGCTTCGTTGAATGACGATAACTCGTGCAACTGCGCCCCCGGGTACACCGGCCAGTACTGCGAAACGCCAAAGTGCGACTATTTGATCTCCCATCACATTAGCAACGGATTGTGCTCGTGCATGAACTGGTGCCACACCGGACCGACGTGTGCGACCGACGTGTGTGCTTTGTCGGGTGGTGTGTGTGCCTCAAACGACTGTGATTGTTCAGGCAATCCCGCCCTGAAATTGGATACCAACACCCTGGCACGGTCGCGTCGCAATTGCACTTCAGCCTGTATCAACGGCGGGGTGCGATTAGGCATGACATGTGTTTGTCCGGCGCCCTATTTCGGTGTGTTGTGCGAACTCAAAAGTGGAGCGTGTAATGTTCAATACTCTGGCACTCATTGTGACGTGTCGACCTGTCAGAACGGAGGCACACCGCTGCCTCAGGGCCAGAACGGATGCACCTGTCTGGATTCGTTCTACCAAGGTGCGCTATGTGAGCGAGACTTGTGCCAAAATCGCACGTCGCCGGGGGTATGCGATTGCGCCACGGGTTTCTCGGGTCCGGATTGTTCCGAAGACCGTTGCAAACCCGGTGGCTACACTGATCTGGTAACACGGGTCTGTGTCTGTGACCTGGCCGACTGGGTGGTGGCCAATAACGGAACCGCGTGCGTGCCCAGCACCACACCGTGCTCCACTCATGGATCGGGTAGGAGCTGCACCTGTGCTAGTGGATGGACCGGTGTGGATTGCAACACCCCCGTCGTGTGTCCGCACGCCAACCAAGTTCCGGTGGGCGATACGTGCGAGTGTGCGCCGAAAACGTACGGCGACGACTGTTCCGAAGACCCCTGCAACGACTTTGCGTCTGGCTTCAATCTCTCGACCGGAGGATGTGTGTGTATGGACGGGTACGCGCGAGACAGCACCGGTCAGTGTGTCTACAATCCGTACTATTGCGACTTTCACGGTACTGCGGGCTGGTCTGCGGACGCCACCAACACCATTCCGTGTGTGTGCAAAGCTGGGTTTACAGGCGCCTCGTGTAGCTCGTTTACAGCGTCAACACCATCTTCTTCGTCGTCCTCGTCTTCGTTCTTGGGTCTTGGTCTGACCAGTTGGCTAATAATCGTCGGTGCCGTAGCAATCTTGGCCGCCATGTCTGTACTCTTCTGGCTCGTGCGGCGGCACCTGACCAATCCTCCAACGGCAACTGCGATGCTGCAAACGCAAGCACCACACCGGCGCAAGAGATACTCGAGAGTGGTAGAAGTTGAGATTGATGAATAAAACCAGAGATCTTTATTCAGTGGGGGAACTGATTGTGATTGGCACGGATCACGCTGAGGTTGACCAATCGGTCCAGCACCGAAGGGAAGACTCGAAAGGCGTTCCAGGAAATGTCAATCTCGCGCAGTCGTTGGAGATTGACGATTTCGCGAGGCAGTGTGGTGAGCTTGTTGCCCATGACACTGAGCTCTTCCAATTGCTTCAGCTCGCAGATTACATCGGGCAACTCTTCCAGTAGATTTTCGTCCATACTGAGCGTTTTCAGCTGCTGCAGGGAAGCAAACGAGGCGGGCAGATCGATCAACTTGCATTCGTCCACGTACAAGTGGGTCAATTGACTCGTGCTGCACACCGACTCGGGAAAACGAGTCAGTGGATTGGCCGAAAGAACCAAACGACGCAGGTGGATTAGTTGAACGATATTCGGTGACACGTCGGTGAGCTGGTTGCGTCGCACATAGAGTCGCTCCAAAGACTTGAGTTTCCAAGTAGATTGGGGGATGTTGATCAGACCGAGTCGATTCATCTTCAACACCAGCAGTCCTTCGACGTCGCGGAGGCTTTCCACGGATGACAACACCTCTTCCGGTTTGTCAATTGAGCACTCTTTGATTGGTTTCATCGCCAGAAAAGAAAAATCAAAATTCTGTGGTTGAATTATGAGTTCCAAGACCATTATGACACTTGAAAACGGTGAACCCTCCGGCCCCGGGCGAGAGGTACCTGAGGTGATAGACAAGTGCAGCACGTGCAAGGGATGCTGCTGGTGTCCCATCGAACACAGCGGATGTGCGATGAACGCTCGTTTCTGTGGCAAGTGTTTCCTCGCCATGAGTTACACCACCTGCCCCGAGTGCAAGGTCGGCGGTCCGTGGCGTTACAACTACGAGGCGGATATGCGACTGGTCGTCAACCATGCGTACCCGCGAGATTTGTACAAACATGCGGCCGCGCAAGCCTTGTCCTACTTCCTTTCACGCATTCTGCACTTGCGTGTTGTGGTTCACTACCGACGCGACGCGATGGCGATAGTCACCAACCTGATGCGCCACATCGTCAGGCACGTCCAGGCGCTGGTCTCGTCGGCCGATCTGAATGCCCGTGAGTTGGCTTCTTTCGTGCGCGCCCAGGGACACGAGTGCTCTTGTATCCACGTCATCGAGCGTGCGCCCAGTCGCGTCGTAGTGGACAGCAATCCCTCGGTAGCGGTGTTTGTGCTGAGTCGCGATATGGGCACCGCGAATGTGAATCACCACTTTCTTACAGTAAACATGGATCCAATTTATTGAAAGATATCCGCATAAGTCTGGGCGAGGTAGCCCGCCAACTGGTCCAATTCTTCGCAACCGAAAGTGCGGCTATACTCGTCATCCTTAGCGTCTCTGCCGTATACACGAAGAGGTGCGTCCCAGCCCAGTTGAGAGATATAAACTCGCAGCTTTTCTGTCTCTAGTCGTCTCCAGTAGAGCGAGACAGTTCCATCCGAATCATTCCCGTAGGTGGGAAGTGGAAGCGAGTGGAGCTTTTTCATCAAAGGCAAAACCACCTCGTCGATATTCGTTACCAAGTCGTTGTACTCGTGGTCCTCGTCAGGTGGTTGCTTGATCCACTCGCAAAGAGCAGCACACGCGTCGTCGTCGATCTTGATTTCTTCCTCAAATTTCCACCCTCGAAGAAACTCCGAAACGAACACAGCGACCGCGTCGTCTTGCTCTTGGTCTGTGGTGAATGGGAGAGCTTCGTAATAAAATCTCTCGTCAGTTTCCTGGACAATATCGACCTCACAATGAGGAGTAGCGTCGTCGTACCAAGCAATCGTGCAGCGTATCTTATTGTCGCCTCGAGGTTCCCATAAAAATGTAACCTGCCGACGCATATTCAACACTTCCGGTTCCGAGTACTTGTCATCGATCAACGAGTAGAGTTTCTTGGTGAACGTCACTGCCATCTCAACAGTCTTGGTGTGTTCGTTTCTCATGACATCCTTGAGCTTGTTGAGCCCTTCACACCACTCTTTGAGTTCGCTGGACATGTTTGGGTTTTGAGCGAGTTTTTACTGGAAAAGATCCGCATAAGTCTGGGCGAGGTAGCCCACCAACTGGTCCATTTTGGCAGGGGTGAAGACCCAGCGACTTGCGGCGACCTTCCCCTGCTGGCTGCGTACATCGTAACTCCCTAGATTGATGATCACATGGAGTTCGTGTGCGTCAGGTCGGTCCCAGTTGATGGAAATGGATCCATTTGTCGTGTAGCCGAACGTAGGAAGTTCCTGGATATGATGAGGGTAGAGTTTCTTCATCAAAGGCAAGGCCAGCTCGTCGATATTCGCAACCAAGTTGTCGTACTCAATGTCCGCGCTAGGTGGTCGCATGATCCAATCAAACAGGGCATTGCAATATTCGGTCTTGGTCTCAAATCGATCAGAGCTAAATCCGGCCTTGTCGAGCTTGCACTCCTGGAGAAACTCCGAAACGATCACAGCGAGTGCGTCGTCTTGTTCTTGATCCGTGTTGAATGGGAGAAGTTTGCTGTCACACTCGTCAACAAAGACCTGGACGGCGTACGGAACGTCGCCGTCGTCCCTAGTGATCGCGCATTCAATCTTGTGGTCGTCCCGAATTTGCCATTGAAAGGTAAACCACAGACGCATGTTTGCCGCGACAGGGATCAAGTATTTGTCATCGGTCAACGCGAAGAGCTTCTTGGCAAACACCAGCGCCATCTCGGCCGTCTTGACGCGGTCGTGTCTCATGGCGCCCTTGAGATTCTGGATGTCTTCCTGCCACTTATAGAGGAGGAGTTTGTGCTCATTGCTACCGGCCATTTTGAATTTTGGAAAAGAAATTTACTGAGGCAAGTCTTCAATGTCGGTAAAAAACTCATCGTCGCCCAGCAATTCGTGAACTTTCAACAACACCGGAGTACCGAGTGGTACAGAGAGACACTTGTTGAGTGCGCTGCGCGTGGAGTCGCGGATCTTGCCAGGTGCGACACACGTGTCTAGCAGATCAATGGCCAATACGTAGTCTCCCGGGAAAGCGGCTGCCTTGTGAATATATTCGGCCGTCACATTCTCCAGCTCGACACACGTGCCTTTGGATGGGTCGTGTTTCCAGAGTAGAAAGAGAATATTGATAGCGGCGTGCTGGTGTTCCGGAAAACCAGTCTTCGCCACGTCCATGATTCCCGCGATCATTTCCACAGAGAAGTTCTTGGCGTGAGTTTTCGCCAGACCGACCACCAGCCATAGCCATTCGGTAAATCCGTACCGACGCATCCAGTCGGTGGGCAGCGCGATCAGATCGCCGATGCCGTTCTCGATCAAGGTGGTGGAATCATACTGAGCGATTTGACTCAGCAGTCCCAAGTAGGGCACACACGCCTTCTCGAGTCGCAGCTTCATCATCGTCGCGGTATGTTGGACCAACGTACCCGAGTAGCGCACGATGATCCCGATGGCGGTGTCGCAGTCAATCGCCAGCGACTTCAGCACCGACCCAATGTAAGTGATCACTTGCTCTCGGTCCTGCATGGTCTTTGAAAGCAAATCCAGTAGCAAAATTAGAGGGTCGCGCACTCGTCCCAACATGTGCAGCGAGTACTTGCAGGGGATATTCTGACTGTCGCAAACGCCCGCCAAGCCCCACACAATGTTATCCAGTATCTCGGGAGCCAGTCCTTTCACGCGCTCGGGCGTGGCAATGTGATAGAGGAGAAAATCCAGAAGGTCCACGTGGTGTTTCTCGTAGAGCGTCTCGTATATAAAGTTCCGCGTCATTGGTGAGTCGAGACACAGATTCACCAGACTCTTCATGGCGGGCTGGAATATCGCCACGTGGACCGTATAGCGTTGCAAGACAATAGTTAGGACCTCGACGACGCCCATACCCATGATGATATCGGCCGGCGTGGAAAAGGTCACGTTGATCATCCCATCCACGCCATCCCGAATGACAGCCAGTTGGGGCTCTTTCTTTTCCAGTTCGGCGTTGAGGGCTCGAATGACCCTTTCCAGAATTTTCTCATCTGTCAAGGGAACCTCGGCGGATCGCATGTAGCGACAGAACTTGCCCAGTATCTGACTGGGGTCGACGCCGTCGATCTCCTCGCCCACTTTTATCTCCATTCGGTCACGCATCACATTCTGTCGCTTCGTGGCTCGGTTTCGGTTCCGCAGCTCAACATTCGTAGCTCGTCCAATTTTTCCGTCTCTTTTCAATTGGTCCGGATCAAAACTCATCTCGTTGGATTATGAAAGCTTACTACGGTAAGTCAGTCGACCGGCCAGTTAGTATGATCTCAATTCTCAGCGACAGAGCGCGTGTTTCCTTTTGACGATTTGGTCAAGTGGCTGGGTCCTGATCTGCCGAATCGGGAGTTTTCATTCACCTTGGGCGAGACGTACTGGCGCTATCGAAGTTTTCAATCAGCGGTAAGTCGGAACCGAACACGCACCAGCTCTTACACGAAACCACAAAGGCGGAGCTGAAACAAGCAGTGGTGAATCTGGTACCCGATAAGATCGACATTGGTGCGGTGTACAATCGTCCGCCAAAGGAGAAGAAGACCAGCCAGGACCGGTTTTACCCAGTGGGCCGTGAGCTGGTGTTCGATCTGGACGCGACTGATTGCATTCGCACGTGCGAGTGTACCGATACTCTTTGTCAGCGGTGTTGGCCACTCATGGTGGTGGCGGCCAAAGTCATTCACAAGTGTCTAACTGAAGACTTGGGCTTCGAGCACATTATGTGGGTGTACTCAGGCCGTCGCGGAGTCCACTGCTGGGTGTCGGACGAACGGGCGCGGTACTTGACCAACGAGGCGCGGACCGAAGTGGTGGACTTTATCTTGCGTCAGTGTTTCAAACAGGACTACATGAACATTCTGCGTCCGTTCTTCCGACAGCGACTCAAGTCCGAGAAGCTTTTAAGCGACACCTCATCGCTGGCTGAAGAATTCAAATGCTCCGATAAAACGTGGACCGACTTGAAGCCCGCTCAGTTGGTAATATTTGTTTAACTTCTTCTTGGTTTATTTGCTGAGGACAAAGTACAGGAAGCATTGGTGGTCAAAGCAGTGGGACCGAAACTGGACATGAAGGTCACTGTGCGGATGGACCATTTGCTCAAGTGTCCCTACTCGCCTCATCCAAAAACCAAACAGCTGTGTGTGCCGATCTTCGACTTTGACACCTTTGACCCCTTTTCGGTTCCAGTAAGTGACTCACGGCCGAGGTCTTAAAACAACTCACAGCACGCATAGACTGTTGCGCACCCGCCCTCCTGCAATCGTCTTCCACCTTCGCCTCCCTTTGCAAAAAAACCACTGCCACCACAAATTGAGATAATTTCCAAAAAGCAGTAGTAACCATGAGCGGTTTGGAGACGAGTTTGGTGGACGTTCACGAAGACGGTGTGCTGCGAGCGGACGATGGGTGCGAGTGCTGTTATACTCATTTCGGGGCCGATTTCCACAAGGCGTATGGATGTTGTGGTAGATCACCCTATTGTTGTTGTAATACGCTTTGTGGTATCCGAGTGTGGATCATGGTGTTGTTCGTGTGGCTTTTGGTGTTTACTGTACTTGCTCTACTTCCTCTTTTCATGATCCTGTTCAAGTAGTAAATATATCTCACAAATGAAACGCAAAACTCGCGCAGCGTCCGAGGACGCAGTTGAGAAGAAATCCAAGACCGTGCCCCCTGAGGTACTCAAGTTCTACGGAGTCTTGGCGGCCGTCAAGCCGGTCCCGCGATCATTGCTGCGGCGATTCCTGGTGTCCAGTGGAGTCAGCGAGCAAGAAGCCGACAATGTCCCAGCAGCAGATCACGAGTTTCTTCCGGGTGACGGACCTACTTTCCGCAATATCGTGTATGCCCTGCTTGATGAGTACGAAACCACGCCGGTGGCGGAGCGTGCCTCTTGGTTGCCGATCCTCGATTGCTTGCTGCCAAAGGTGACCGACAGCCCGCGAGGTTCAGTGTTGTACATGAAAGGAGAAATCACCAAGGATCGAGCTGAAGCCAAGCGATTGTTCGAAGAAGCTCTGCCGATCTTCGAAACTTGGAAAGGCATCCGATCGACTGACGTGTCGAGAACCCTGCACGCCATCGCGGGCACGTGCACCAATCGGAACGAAGCCGAGTTTCTGTTGCAAAGAGCTATGGCGATTGTCGGCCGCACTTCCAGTGCCGAAATGTTGCCAATTCTCCGCTCGTTGGCCGACCTCGCCGAGAAACCGAAAGTGAGGCTGGATTACTTGGAAGAAGCGCGCCGTGTCAGCATGCATCACTGTGGTTACACGCATCCAGAAACAGGCCATGTCATGCTTCAATTGGCCAAACAGTACGAGGCGATGGATAACACCGAAGAGGCCATTGCGCACTACGGTCATGCTGCTCGAATCTTGCGCGATGAAAAGATCCTGACCAACATTGAGCGTTTGCAACAACGAGCTCGTTGCATGATTCATTAAACACTGTTTTTCCGAATCACAATTCAAAATGGCCAAGTATTCACGTCTGCACATTGATTGCCGATTCGGTGACTTGGCGGATGTCAAACAGACTTTACTTGAATGCAATCCAGATGATATTACCCAGTGGTTGACGACCGAGTGTGAAGTGTCGTCGAATGCGCCAGACACGGGAAGTTTCACTCCGTTTCAGATGGCTTGCTGGTGTGGACAATTGGAAATAGTCAAGTGGTTAGCGGCCGAACGCAAAATTGATCCCAATCTACCAAACAAGCATCGCACCACTCCGCTTCACATGGCGTGCTGGGGTGGGCATTTGGAAACAGCTAAATGGCTGGTGGAAGAGTGCAAAGCGGATCCCATGGCTAAAGACTTGGATGACGACACTCCTCTCCATTTAGCCTGTTGGTATGGTCATTTGGAGTTAGCCAAGTGGTTGGTGGCCGAATGTCACGTGGATCCCCATTCAGCAAACATTGATTCCTTGAGCCCGTTTCTTTTTGCTTGTTGGGGCGGATATGCGACGATGGCCAAGTGGTTGCTGGACGATTGCAAAGTGGATCTCAATATCCCAGCCGCGGGACGCGACACTCCACTTCACTTGGCGTGTTCCAAAGGTCACCTACAGGTGGTCATGTGGTTGGTAACCGAATGTGATGCAGATCTCAATCTACTCAACGACGATGGTCTCACTCCGCTTCAAGTCGCGTGCGAAGCTAATCATGTAGAAGTCATTAAATGGTTGGTAGACCAATGCGATGTAACATGTAGTCGAAAGAAAGGTCGATTTGAATAAATCAATCACAATTCAAAATGATCTGCACACCTCTGCACCTTGCGTGCGCAGACGACGACGACTTGGAGTCAGTGAAAGCGGTGGTGGACGACATCAAACAGACTCCGTTTCTGGACAAGTGGCTGGCTGCTGAATGCCGAACGTGCACCAGTGAAGCGAAAGGGGAGTTTACGACTCCCTTTCAGATGGTTTGCAGACGCGGATACCTGAATGTGGCCAAGTGGTTCGTGAGCGAATGCAAAGTGGATCCTCGTCTTCCGAACTGCGGACGTATGACCCCGCTCCATTTCGCTTGTTTGGGTGGCCATTTTGATGTGGCCAAGTGGCTAGTGAACGAGCACAAATTGGATCCCAATTTGAGAGACGCGGATGAATGTACTCCGTTACAATTGGCTTTTTGGAGTAGCAATTCGACGTTGGTCAAGTGGTTGGTGAACGAGGGCAAGGCGGATCCCCATACAGTGAGCAAGGATGGTGTCACCCTACTTCACGTGGCGTGTCATGCCAACCAATTGGAGTTGGTCGAGTGGTTGGTGAACGAGTGCAAATTGGATCCCGAGTGCACAAACGGGGACGGAGACACTCCACTCCATATAGCCTGTGGTAACGGGCACTTGGAGGTGGTCGAGTGGTTGGTGAACGAGTGCAAGGTCGATCCCAATATGCGAAACGTGGAGGGTGACACTCCGCTCCAATTGGCTTTGAAGAGTAGACAACCGAAGGTGGTCAAGTGGTTGGTGAACGAGTGCGATGTAACATGTAGTCGAAAGAAAGGTCGATATGAACTATTCATAAACGATGCTTGATCATTTGGTTGAAAAAAAACAATCACAAATGAAACGCAAAGCAGGCAGTGATCGCGCGATCTTGCGAGGACACGGCGAAGCGCCGACCTTTAACTTCTCGGCCGACAGCAAGCATCTGGCCAGTATCAGTGCCGAGGGACTGGTGGCGGTGTGGGACGTGGAGACCGGCAAACGAGTGTGGGACGTGAAGACCGACAAACAAGAGTGGGAGATCAAGAGCGACGAAAACAGTTTGGTTCCTTTAATCTTCTACAGCCCGGACAACAAGTACCTCTTCTACCTCACGGGGAACGAAGAGGTGCACGTCAGACACGCCGCCACGGGTGTCTTGTTCACGAAGTTGAACGTGAATATGCGAAGCGACACGGCGCGCTTCCTCTTCCCTGGTTACAAGGACGAAATCATTGTGGTGGGCGAGAGCCGGATGGAACTCCGTCGTCTGGCGACCGGCAAATTCATCCGAGCCATTAAGTATCCCTGTGGACCGGTGGAAGAAATGAGGGTGCAGTGCAAGGACAAACTCATGATTGACAACTCCGGTCGTGTGATGACCTTTGCTGGCAAACAAGTCGGACAATTGGAGGATTTTGCCTCGGACTGGCTGACTATCTCGCCCGACGGCAAACGCGTGGCCGCCGAAGGTTCTGAATATCGCAGCATTGAGATGTGGGACGTGGAGTCGGGCAAATCGGTGTCCGAGTTCAAAGACGGCCATTCGAGTCTAGTGTCGTGTGGAGCTTACTCGGCCGACGGCAAGTTCTTTGCCAGCGGCAGCTCCGATATGACCGTGATCGTGTGGAACGTGGAGACCGGTAAACGAGTCGCTGTGCACGAGTACGGAATGGGCTTCGTGAACGATGTGAAGTTTTCACCAGACGGCAAGTTCCTGGCCATTGGGTATGAAGACGGTAGTATTGTTTTGGTGGCGAGAGAATAAACATGGATACCGCTTCGATCGGAAACGCGTTGCTGGGGTTTGCATGCTTGAGTGAATCACTGTGGATCGCCAAACGAGCAGTGAATAAGTGGAAAGCGGATCCCCACAGAACAGCCAGGAACGGGTGCACTCTACTCCATCTCGCTTGTGACGGAGGGAGCTTGGATGTGGTCAAGTGGTTGGTGATCGAGTGCAAAGTGGACCCCAATCTGCCGGACAAGAACGGTCGCACTCCGCTTCACGAAGCTTGTTGGGATGGGCATTTGGAGGTGGCCAAGTGGCTGGTGGCCGAATGCCAAGTGAACCCCGATCAACGCACTGAACATGGCGAGTCGCCGTTACACGCGGCTTGTCGGAATGGATGGCCGGGGGTAATCAAATGGCTGATGCTTGAATGCAAATTGGATCCCAAGTTGGCAGACAAATATGGACAGACTCCACGCAGCCTTGTCTCTTGGATCGGAGACTGTGAAATGCCAGCGTTGTTGAAGAAACGCCCCCAATAAACAACTTCACAATTCAAAATGGCGCACGCTATTCTACTGCGCGCTTGCGAAACCGGTGACTTGGGGTTGGTCAAGAAGCTGGTGATTGAAAGCAAGACGGATCCTAATCTACCAGACGATGATGGTATCACTCTACTTCATTTGGCTTGCAAACGTGGCCATTTGAATGTAGTCAAGTGGTTGGTGGACAAGTGCAAAGCGGACATCAATCTACCAACCAAGAATGGTCACGCTCCACTTCATCTGGCTTGTATTCATAATAACTTGGAGATTGTCAAATGGTTGGTGAACAAGTGCAAAGTGGATCCCAATTTGCCAACCAGGAACGGTGCCACCCCACTTCAGGTAGCTCGTCTAAGAGATAATCTGGAGATTGTCGAATGGTTGACAACCAAGTGCAAAGTGGATCCCAATGCACGCACCGCACTTCAAGTAGAGGACGCGGGAGTGATCAAGTTTCTGGAAGAACACTTCGAACGAAAGAAGGGCAAATTCGGAGTATGACAAAATGTATTGGATGTTTTTAACCAAGAAATTTCCTCAGTAAATATACCGCTGCCCAAAAAGTTTCAGTTGGGCAGCTGCCCAAAAGTCGCAGTTGGGCAGCTGCCTAAAAGTTGCAGTTGGGCAGCTGCCTATGTAAATTTCCAAAGTTCAAAAAAATGGGAGACGAGCCGAGAAAAGAACTGAAGATGGTGGACACAGATTGTATCATTTGCTACAATCTGGCTTATCCTCCTATCACCTGCTCGCAGTGTGGCAAGTTTGTGTGCGCCGCGTGCTTCAGTCAACTGCCAATGGGGAAAGTGTGTCCACAACGATGTCATGACGACAAGCGAGTGTGGCGAACCAATAACGACGTTCTGAGTTGGATTGAGAAACACGAGTCCGAGAGAGTGGCGAAATTGACGGCGACTCCGCAGTTTTGGTTTGCCATGATGAAAACGTTTCATCCATTCCAGAGGTTCGATTACAACGAGTTGTTTCTGAACGACAAGCGAGCCAGTTCGATTTTGCGGAAAGTCTACGAATTCACATGTCGGAAGCAGTCAGAAGAGAACCTGCCGGCCTTTCTGAAGGGGAACACAGGCATTGATGTTTGGTGCGTGGAGGCTCCTATCGCCAAGGTGAAAACTCCCTTTTCCTGCTTCGTGTTGGGGAAGTTTACTTTTGCTGTACCGTTTGTTCGCTTCGTGGTTGACCCGTCTCAGAAGATTGCCATAGCCAAATAAAAAATCAAAAGTCAAATGAAGCCACAATATGATTTCATCCACGCGTGTAAAGATGGTGACCTTGAACTAGCCAAAAAGATCATGTCTCAGGGCAAGGTGATGGTCGATTGCCCGATGTACGGGAGACACGCTCTTCTTGAGGCGTGTTACAGGGGCCGTTTGGAAGTAGTCAAGTGGTTGGTGACTGACTGCAAGGCCGATTTCAAGATTGTTGATTGGAGTGAACGAACGGTCCTACACCTCGCTTGTTGGAGCGGTGAACTTGATCTGGTCAAGTGGTTGGTGATCGAATGCAAGATGGATCCGTGTCTGCTAGACGCGATGAATCGCACTCCTTTGATCTACGCCTGTGATGATGGACGTCTGGAAGTAGCTCAGTGGTTGGTTACCGACTGCAAGACGGACGCATGCGCACCAGATCGGGAGGGCTGGACTCCGCTTCACTGGGCATGCAACTCTAGACGATTGAAAGTAGCCCAGTGGTTGGTGAGCGGATGTAATGCAGATCCCAATTGCCCGAACATTCATGGTGACACCCCGCTTCATTTGGCCTGTAATAATGATCACTTGGAAATGGTCAAGTGGTTGGTGAATGAGTGCAAGGGAGATATTGTAAAGAAAAACAGCGGTGGAAACACCCCTCGTGATGTTGCCGGCCTGGATGTTGCCAAATGGTTGGCGGAGAATTGTCAGTAAAAAGAAATTTCCCTTCAGAATTCAAATGACGACAGCACAAGAAGATTTCATGGATGCATGCAGGGAGGGTGACCTGCAACGAATCAAACAGATGATAAGCGAAGGCAACGTGAAGGTTGATCACACAGCTCTTTTCATGGCCTGCATGGAAGGCCACCTAGAAGTAATGAAGTGGTTGACAACGGAATGCAAATTAAATGTCCATGTGACAGGTCCTCGCGCCATATCGCAGCTCCATGTAGCTTGTTTGTGCGGACATCTACCCATAGCACGATGGCTCGTGACCGAGTGTGAGGTGTACCCGGATCTGCCAGACATCACATGGACAACACCGTTATATTTCGCTTGTCAGGATCAATCACTGGACTTGGTCAAGTGGCTGGTGATCGACTGCAAAGCGGATCCCGATCTCAAAACTATCAAAGGGGTATCGCCCCGTTATGTTGCCAGAGGAGAGGTGGCAGAGTGGATGGCGAAGAATTGTAAATAAAGCGAAATTTCCCTTCAGAATTCAAATGGCGGCACAAGATTTGATCTGGTATTGTGGAAGAGGCGGTTCAAGTATCGAGGGACTCTTGAAAATCCTGGCGGAAGGCAAAACGAAGATCGACGGACGCGGGGAAGCAGGCGAGACTGCGTTGCACGCGGCTTGTCAGTACGGTCGATTTAAAATCGCCAAGTGGTTGGTGAACGCCGGTGCCTTGGACCCCAATTTGTGCGACTATATGGGCAGAACGCCGTTGCATTGAGCGTGTCAATTTCACCAATTGGAACTAGTCAAGTGGCTGGTGACCGAGTGTAAGACGAATCCCGATCAAGCAGACAAATATGGTGTCACATCGCTCCAGACGGCCTCTTATCACGGCTTCTTGGAGATAGTCAAGTGGTTGGTGGTCGAGTGCAAGGCGAATCCCAATCTTCCAAACGCGAACGGCGACACCTCGCTGGCACTGGCATGCGACCGTGGTCACCTGGAAGTGGCGAAGCTCCTGCTGACCGATGCGAAATACCTCAGTTTTGTCAACGACGAAGGGTACTCGCCGTTCAAGCGCGTCTGCAAACGTGGACATTTGGAACTAGTCAAGTGGATGGTGAACGAGTGTGGCGTGAGACCTCCGTTGCTGGACAATGCTCGCCCAGAAGTGGCCAAATGGCTGGCGGAGCGTAAACCAAACAACAACGATTTGCCCAGTCTCGAATAAATCCTATCCACTTAAAATCCAACTGCTGACGGTAGCCAACGCGGATCTTTATTGACAAGAGGATGGGTAGAACGCATTTTCGTTGGGTGGCCACCGCTCGGATGACTGACTAAATTAAATTTTCTTCTTGGTAAAAGGCGCCAATGCAGTCCACTGCTCGGTAGTCCACATGAAATCGTGTCCATTGTCAAACTCCATGGCCACCAAACAACTGCCGTTGCTCTTCACACACGTGGGAACGGCGCCAGGCGGAGCTTCAACCCGAAGGGAGCTCAACTTATTGACCATCATACGCCCGAAGGATTCATCGTGGAGAATTTTCTCCATGTGATCGCACACTCCGTCGACGGTGGTGAACTTGATGGCCTCAATGCTGTTTTTGATAAACACGCACCGGTGGGGGATCGAGTAGAACAGCTGGTGGTTTTTGCTGAAAGTGGCCAGCAGCCAACCGAGCCATCGCTCGGTGATTTTCTCTTCGGAGTCGACCCACTCGATGTCTTTGTTCCGAAGTCGTTCCTTGAGTTGCGGCAGGTCGACGGTCGTGAACCGAAGGTGGGCGGAGAAGATCTTCAACATGGCTTCTTGCGAAGTGATGTATATGTCCTCTCGCTTTTTCGTCTCAGGGTTACTCATGGCGACAACAAATGCTTCGCTCGACTTCGTTCGACAAGAGTGTGATTTTTGAATTCGAGTCGCACTTGGGTCTGTGGGCCGGAGCGAGTTTTGATAAAGGCAAAACATGGGATTCCGTGGACACTGATCGCGAACAGAAGCTCGAGTGGGACGAGACGACGGACTTTACTGACTTGTCAGAATCTCATTCATTTATGGTGCCGGAGAACTTGTTGCAGTATCTCGACACGCAAGTGGCACACTACGGTCTGGTCGTGCCTCGCTGGGCGTTTTTCAACGGCTTTGACCACGAACAGTGCTCGATTCACCCGGACGCCTTTCGAGCTGTGCTAGCCCATTTGCGTCCCATGTACCCAATGTCGTCGCCGGAACTCTTGGGTCAAACCGTGGGATTCTTTGCCTGGCAATGCGAGTACAAATTCGACAAGGCACTCGATCGAGTGAGCGGAGAGTGGTTCGACACTGACGAGTTTAACAACCCACTGGCACAACCGCCGTCGGTAAAGGAACACTTTGGTGATTGTGAGGACATGTCGCGACTGATGCAGTTGACGTTTGACAAGTTGTGCGAGTCTCACTTGCTGGACACGTGGACCCGCAAGTATTACTGCTTCTCGGTCGACGTGGTGATTCGCGAGTCACAGTTGCACCAGTGCGTGATTCTGGTACCGAAAGCCACAGTGCACCACATTTGGCTCAATGGATACGAGGTAAAGACTCCCGAGGATGTACCTGCCGAGGATGTAAACAAGTTCCCACTCCTGGTGCTGGAGTCGACCGAGTGGACACTGACCAATTTCAAGACGAAGCCGAGCGCGCTGGTGGACGCGCTGGCTGATGACAATGTGCCCGATAAGATCGCGTTTCCTTATCCAGGCGAAGCTTATAGACGCGAAAAGTACTTTACTACCTTTCTGACGGCCTACTGTCAAGAGCTGCACCGCTTATCGGGAGTGGCTTCGTGGCACCTGATTACCGAACACACGAATGTGTTGGGTGTGTCGTTGGACGACCTGGTCGACCAACGCAATGTGGTGATAGCTCCGTGGCAGCTGACCAATCCAAAGAGTCTGCGCAAGTGTGACAAGTTCTTCAACAAGTATACGGCACGATTGTATGACATTCCCGCGCCTCCTCCTCCAGAAACAAAGAAATCGACAGAGGAGAAAAGGGTGGTGCCGATCTACACGTTTGCGGATATCAAGCGCGAGGACATTGAGCGATGGAGCAAGGCAAAGTGTATTTCTTCGCGACCAGAGATTCTCCGAGGAGTAGGATTGCGCGACTTATACGTTTGGTACATACCAATACTCTAAAATAAATTTGATTTGAGACCACGGAACCACTTGCATATCGGTGCCCACACGTTGCGACTTGCTGCCCGTGCCTTGCTCGCACTTGTCCCAGTCCACGCGTTTCGATTGCGGACACACGACGTCGAGGAACTTCTCCAGTTCCGATCGGTACGTCTCGGGCGCGAGTTTGAGCTCGGTGAACTTGGAGGCCTCGCTCATCAGACGCGCGGTCATGGTCTTGACACTCACACGGTCGCTCATCCACCGCTTCATCACGAAATCGTTGCCGGCGCACACACACAGCAGAAAGAAGGCGGGGATGGAGACTTTGCGAGTCAGCACCAGACTCTGCGCGAATCGGTGCAACTCGAAGATTCCGTGCGGGCCGCGATTCATGTAGATGCGCAGTGTGCCATCCACCAGTTTCCGGTGGCACGCCAGCAACAGCAACACGGCCACATCGGAGTCGCCGCTGACCACCACCACATCGCCGGAAAGCTTCTGCTCTCGGGCAAAACTAGTCAGCGCCATATCGGCCTCGGCCTCGGCGCTGTCGTGGTTCATGCGGATATCCACCTGGGCGTCCTTGGGCCAAGCACCCTGGTTCTTCAGCGTGTGCGCCAAGTAACGGAGGAGCGCGGCGCGCGAGACTCGGTCACTCATCAGTCGCGAACACTCGAGTTCCGTCTCGATGATCGACCCGTCTTCATCCACCGCGCCCTCGTGTTCGAGTCGCGCGATTCCCGCTTCGTACTTGTCGGCGCGAGTGCGCGAGGCTCGCGTGAGATCCTTCTCGCCCAGCTTGCGCTCGTCATTGTCGCTGACGATGAAGTAGTGTTTGGCCTTGGACGGTAAGTAGTACAACATCGATTTGGCGAAGTAAAGTGGCGAGCCTCTCGGAAGCCAGAAGACAACACCGGTGACGTCCATCAGCACGTAGTCCCACAACTCAACCGGGGGTAGCGACTTGGCGAGCGCAGTATCATCGCAGATCATCGGCACGATTTGACTGAAAAAATCCGTAATTCCCATGGGTTTGGCAAATTGCTGGTTGATGTGTGACGAAGACGAAGAAATGGATTCGCCAACACCCATACCAGTGTCTAAACCACCCGAAAAGCCGATGATGTTTTCGATTGACGAGGTGGAGGAGGAGGAGAAGAGTGAATCCCACAATTTAATAGTTTCCAGCTAACTCATACACTTGTTTCATCCATGTTTGTAAAGACTTGACGCGATAGCATATACCATTGTGCCAAATGAATAAACACTCGTACTTGAACGAGTAGCCAACCACGAAGGTGTTGCGGTAACACGCCAGCACGAGGAACTTGAAGTCGAATTCCACTTGCTCGTCCAGTATGACGTAGGCCAGACAACTGAGTTCGAACTTGCGTAGCAGATGCCATCCTTTGGTGGGTTCACGCAAGAACGGCTGACTGACTGCCAGCAGAATCGAGGTGGGGATAGACACCACTTTCAGGTCGTCAATGTTTTCGTCACACGATAGATTCATTGAATTATGACTTTCGAGCAAACAACACAGCAAACACAGTAATGGAAACAAAAATCCCGATCATAGTGCCGAGAATCGCCATGGTCGTGTTTTCGTCGGGTTTCGTGTCACAGGAGCCGGCGAACAGCGAGGCGTCAACACACTGCTGGGCGCCTACACAGATCGTGGTCTGGCCGATTGGGCATTGGGTGCACTGGGTTTGGCCTTGAGCGCTGACGAAGCCCTCTTCGCACGGTTCACACTGACTCAGACCGGTACCGAAACCGAAGAATCCGGCCGGACACGGAACGCACTCGGACATGCCGTCGTAAGGTGCGTACGTACCTTCCAGACAGAACTGACAGCCTTGGGGGCTCATGAAAGTACCTTGGGGACAGGGGTAGCACACCCCCGACGAGTTGCTAAAATGACCACGGGGGCAATCAATGCACATGGAGACTCCGACGGCGCGTTGGTTGGTAGGACACGGCGAGCACGCGGCCAATCCTTCCTGATCCGCTACCAGTCCCGCCGCGCACGGTTGACACTGAGACGTACCGGCAATCGGTCCCACCGTACCAATGGGACACGCCATACACTCGTCGGTCTTGTCGTAGGTGCCAGGAGGACAGATTTCGCACGCGAAAGCATTGATGGTGTTGGAGACGTAGCCGGCGGGACACATGACACACTGGTTTTCGGAATTGATGTAAGTTCCAGGAGGACATGCTAGAGCGACGAGTGGTACGAGGAGGAGGAGTATGGTGAGATACATGTATTTTTGAGTTATGAGGAAACAACAGCAACCGCTTCTCGTTTCTTCTTCGTCGTCTTCTTCTTCAAGTCGCCGGAATCGGATCGAGAGGAGGACAGCGAATGAAACTGCAACTGTGGGATTTCGTCCGGTGGTGGCGGCTCGACGTGGTGTAAACTGGCCAGGAACTTGCGGTCGTCTTCAGGACTGGTAGGAATGGTCAGCGTGTCAATGGCCGCACTGTCGTTGCTAAACATATTATCCTTCAGCTCCATGGTATTCATCATGACTTCACCAAAGCCAGAAGCCAATTCTTTTTCTTTGAGTCGCGTCAATAGTCTCGTGACATCTTCATTGACATTGGGATAGCCACTGGCTAACTGGCTCCACTGCAGAACTTGTTGCTGGATCAGGATTTTCCGGTATGAAGCACACGTCCACTCGAGCATCGCTTCGTACACACGGTAGTTGGCACGTTCAAATTTCAGTTGTTTCTCGAATCCAGGCCGAGGAGATCCATCGGGAAGCGATACTGTCAGTCAATGAATACAGATCCACACATACTGTCATTGACTTACACTGTTTCATGCTTTCGCGCATTTTCGCCATCTCAACATCGCGGTTTTGGAGATCGACTGCCAACTTCTGGAGCTGTTCAGTTGAAGCCTCGAGACTCCGCGCTTCGACGATCGAATGATTGTTAAAATGAATGCATCTACTGAGATAACTGCCCATTTATGACCAATTGTAAGCACCTAGTCGTCTCACTTGCCGCCGAATGGTGGTAGTGATGGCCTCTTGTTGTGCTTGCAATTGTAGGTACCGATCCTTATCATACGATTCGTTGGAGTTGATAAACGTTTCGCTCATAGCGATGTTAGTAGCCAGGAGTTGAGCGAAAACCAAGTTCACAGGAGGACACACCAGCAGCTCGTGCAACAGGCATCCCGGAAAGGCGGTCTTCATCATGTGATAGGCAGACATCAATTCAGTCAGAAAGGTGGGAACGAGAAATGGAGCCAGTGCATTCTCCATCGGTTCGCGAGCCACTGCCTTATTAAATTCACGGAGACTGGAAACGGCCACGTCCAATTGAAATTTCCGTAGTTCTTTGGAAGCCTTCACCATTGCCTCTTTCTGTTCAGGCAACAACAAAGCCATTTTTTTCACCAAATTATCGGCAATCACGTCATCCACATCCTGTGATCGGTCAAACCCTGATCGCAGATGATGGCTTTTACCCGTGGTGACGCGATGATGTGCGTTGGTAGGCACCCTGATAGTTTCATTGATCTCTCGCACGATAAACTTGAAAGTGGCGCTATCCGTTTCCACGTTGGGGATCAATGGAATCAACAGCGTGTCGACACTGCGAGAAAGTTTGCCCGCCACGAGTTTGGTGAAATTGATCAACATGCCATACGTCTTGTACTCTTCAACGTCGGCACGTGGGACCATGGCGGCCATTTTGGTGCGCCCAATGTTCAGCATGGTCAGGTTGCTCACCCCTGGATGATGACTAGCAGCACCTGCCTCGAGAACTGGCATCGATAAGCCTCCCTCGCTCTTGTCTATGTCTTTGATGTCGTCGACTGAACGAGCAGTCGCCAACATTTCACTCAACTGCTTGCGAGCTTTGAAATCGGTCACATGAAGCAGCGCTTGCTTGAGAAGTTTGTGATTCACTGCGAATCTGTCAAACACTTGACGAATGTATACCAGCAGTGCGTCGTAAGAAGCTGTCTTGTCCTTCCCGTCTTTCAATTCCGGGGGCAATGGTATATCATCGGTGATTTCGTGCAGACCACTAAGGCGGGGGATCAATGCAAACACACTGCCGGAGAACTTCTTGCTTTCCTTGACCTCTTCGGACATGGTTTGTATCTCAAGGGACAACTCCTCCACTTTCCGAACGAGAGGCGGCACATTCTTCGCATCGTCGAACGCAGCCAACACTTGATTAAAAACAACATTCACTCGACGCAGACTGTCTTGATCCTTGACTGGAATGCCGGCAACTGCGTCTGCGAAATGGTTGACCACGCGAGTGTCGAATCTGTCGGTGATTCCAGTGACGGTCTTCTCGAACGTCTTCTCGAATTGTACAATTGCTTTATCCATCGCCTTAGTGAAGGCCACGATCCCGTTCGTGGTACTGGTGTTGAAGTCAACCGTTATCGCATCCACCTTTGTGAATTCGCCCTTCTTCATTGTAAGCACCAGTTCGTTTGCAGACTTAAACCAGTCTTGAAATGTAGTTTGCTGAGTATCAAATATTTGGGCACGCTTCAGTTGAGCCAAGAAATCAAATAGCCCATCGGCCAAAACCGAGTCTTTGACCCTGTTGATTTTGATCTCCGTCCTGCCTAGACCTGAAACATTCGGAGAGTAGTCAGGTAAATGTTGTCCCTCGCGGACCTTTTCTACTAGGCGTTCGCAGTAAGTGGAAAACGATACTTCGTGTCGACGGACGCTAGTCACGAACCAATTAATCAAGTCTTGCATGAGCAGGACCGACTTGCCCGAAATCTCCATTTGCTGAGTTCTCAGCGTCTGGATCGATCTCATTTGCTCGATCATTCTCGCCGTTCTGAATTCAGGTTGAATGCTCGGAACGGCTGGTTCCGTGAAAAACTTGATTATCTCAATAATAGCAGTCGCTTCCAGTTGATTGTTGTCCAGCAATGTCCGGATCGCTTGGTTTGGTTCCACTGCCAGCTTCCTCTGGGAGTATTCGAGCAGTTTTATAACACCCTCATAATCGTTGCCAATTAGACTGATACTCGGGATTTCTGCCGGTCGCCCGAAATAAATTGCGAACCAAGAAGCGATGACTGAGACAGCCTGGAAGAACATATCCATTTGTAATTTTTCCCCTTTCGGTTCATCATCGTCAGGCGGAGGCGGGGGCGGAGGAATTGGACCGGGGTCGCCAAATAAAATGAACTTTGAGACATCCGCCCATTTGATGATCGACGCGATGTAATTGTCCCACCGCATATTCACAGCGTGTTTTCTCTTCTCGGCTACGCGTTTTACCGTGTCTTCAGCCAGAGATTTCTTCTCTGTGTATGTAAGCTTGAGCTTCGTTTCGTGGTCGATGACATCCAGCTGATGATCGCGCACTTCCTGGACTCGGGCTTTCAGTCCTTTCGCTTTCTCTTTGATCTCACTTTCTGTAGCCCTTGCTCTCGCAACGTAGTCCTTCTCATTTCGACGGGCATTTGCCATGGCCAGTTCTTTGTTTTTTTTTGCATCCTCTTGGGCATCTGCCGTCTTTGCCTTTTGCTGGTCAAGTTTATACTCGTCGTCATCTTTCACCGTATCCAATGTAGTCGCGTGCTGTTCCGCCTTTCTCGCATAATCAGCTTTGAGCTCCTCAATTTCCGCATTGAGCTTCTTTCTGGTTTTCGTCAGTTCCTCTTGCATTTTGTCGAGGTCGTCTCTTTTGGAACGCTCGACTTCGGTACATTTCTCATCGGCCTCTGTAAGTCTCTTTTCAAGCGCTCTGACAATCTCCTTCCACTCCTCATTATTTTTGGCGCGACCGGCTATATTTTCATAGACGCTGCTGCCGATAGACGACGAAGGACGTCGGTCGGCCTCATCTTTCAGTCGACGAATCTCCTCTTGAGCAGATGTGAGTTTTGACTCTAGCGCGGCCGTGGTATCGTTTCGTCTGGATGGTTCAGATTGCATCCGCTTTACCTCCGCAGCCAAATTGCGTTTCTCCTCGAGTAATCTCTCGAAACGCAGTTGTTCCATGGTCAACGTTTGGCTGGCAGCGGTAAGCTTGTCTTCTGCCGCTTTCAACAAATCACGGAGTCGATTGATCTCTTGATTGGCTTCGTATAAGTTGCTGGGCGGCCGATCGGGTACAGGTTGTGGTCGAATCACAGACTCGGGTTGATGTTGTACTTGGTTTTGCCGACCGAGACCCGCGGGTTGCTGTTGTTGTTGTTGTTGATTGGGTATCGGGGGTGACTGTTGTTGTTGTTGTTGATTGGGTATCGGGGGTGACTGTTGTTGTTGTTGATTGGGTATCAGGGGAGCGAATTCAACCGGCGCGTCTGGTAGTACACCAATCGGAGGGGCAAATCCACGATACTCATCATCGGCTATTTGTTGTCCTTTTGCATCACTCATGATATGTGTGGTCTAATCGATAGTAGGAGGAATGCAACTGACATATAAATGGGCGAGTATAAGCAATGGGGATGCGTGTACTGGTGCCCGCCGGAAACGGAGACTGGCGATCGAGTCAATGACATTCCACGCGATGTAATTGCCAGACAATTGGGAAACTTGAAAGGTTTGCCGGTCGACACCTTCCACAACCCGAAGAATGCAGTGGGTTACGTTTCGGATGCCTATCAGTGCTCCACACACGGCAGTCTGTTTGTAGAGGTGGCGATACCACGCGGCAAACCAGTCAATGACATTACGATCGGATTGATTGAGACGGGGAAACTCAAGGGTTTGTCGCTGGCTCACGATCCGAGTACCTTGGATCGCAAGATTGTTTCGGTGGGTCTGACTCCGCACCCCGGTCGCCGCAACACCGTGTTTCTTCCATCAGCTTCGGGTCCGACTGCACAACGCTCGATCTCACGTCTGGCTATGTTTTCCGAATTTGATATGTTAGAGCGACAAGAGATGGAAACAAGCAAGAAGATGAGTGAGCAGCAGCCACCGGCGGTCCAACAACCAGCAACGCCAGCGGTTCAACCGCCAGCGAACCAACAACCGCCGCCGACTCAACCACCAGCAGCCCAGCAGCCGCCACCACCAGCTCAACCACCAGCGGAGATCACGGACGAGCAACAATTGGCCATTTTGAACGACTTGGCAAAATCGCCAGATGAGTCAGTGCGCATGATGGCCCAGTATTCACTCCAACAACACAACAAGAATGCGCAACTCAGCAAAGAACTGGAGGGTGCGCGAAGCGTGGTGGAGCAACAGACCGGAGAAGTCAAAGAATGGATTTCCAACAACTGGACACGTCTTGCAAACATTCCTCGTGAAAAGCAGGAGCAATTGAAAGAGGCTGAACAAACTCTTCTCAATGCGGTGGCTACCGATCCGACGTTGCGTGCTGCAGTGTACAAGATTCAGCAGGCGCAAAAGACCGTCTCCCCGCCACCGCCACCGCCGCAACCGGATCGAGTGACGCAATCGTTGACTCAGCCATCGCAATCCCGAATTGATCAACTGACACTGGCTCGCTCGTTGATGAATCGTGACACCCAAGGCCGATTCACCTCTGTCGCATCTCAACCTTCGAAGACAAGCAACCCCAGCTCCGCCACGCCCCTGTCTTCGTATGCCACGAATCAAATGAGTCGAGCAGCTGCTACCAACCCTGCGCCACTAGCCGCGTTTTCCGGTACCGAGGCGGAACAAAACGCTCTGATTGCGGCGTACCAGCAGAACCGCGAGAAATTTGGCAACGTTTCAACTTGGAGCGGAGTACAGGTGATCCAGGATCGTGACTGGAAGACGTTTACAGATCCCCGGCAAATGTTAGAGGAAGATGAGAATCGATCACGATTGATGTATTAAACTATTCGCTTCTGGAGAAGGGGTTGAAACTGTCGTCAAAGTAGTGGAGTAGATTCGGGCTGATGTAGAACGAAAAGAGTTTGTCAAAGTAGACTGAGTTGGCGACCATGATTGCGAGCCAATAGGCAACCCAGAAGCCGTAAATGGCGGCGATCGGTGCATCTTCGATGAGATCGGTGTACTTGGGCACGTCTCCATTGTCGATTTTCTGCACCATGTAGTCATTGTGATTGAGAATCACCATGGAGACGATACCGAAACTGAGGTAGAGAATGACTCCGCTCATCATCATGTTGAGATCGCGGTGATCTTCGTGTTTGATGGGATTATTGGTCATGTACAACTTGGCGAGGAAGATCAGGAAAATAGCCAAAAAGGCAATGGCGACGCCCATAAAGTACCAGGCGGCGATCTTGATGTTGAACCACGAGGACAGCACCGAGCCACAGATTGCGGCGGCAAACGTCACACCGGTGACTCCCATCACGGCCAGCACCCACAGAGCACGCAGTCCGTCATCCCATCCCAGCGGATTGCTGTCCTTTCTCTTCTTCATGGCACCTGTTCGACAGGTGGATCCTTTTCCCATTTGTCAGTATGATGACATGGTGCGCGAGTATATATTTATAGTCAAACCAATCCATGTACTCTCTGTCTTTTGTGTTGATTGGTCTGACTGCCTCTTTGTTCGATGCGGGGGTGTCTGTGCTAATGAAGGATGGCTACGAGTACTGGGGGTTCTTACTGGCCGGAGTGGCGATCCTGGTTAATTGGCTGGCCTTTCGACACACATTGTCAGAAGTGGCAATGGGACTGCTGGCCATGGTAGCAGCGTCTCAGATAGACTTGATATTTTCCGACTGGAGTGAGACTGCCAGTGACGAGGTCGTCAGTGCCATCACCGCGGTGGCGGCCGGAATGCTGTGCATTCTCTTTTGCGTGTGGCTGATTCCGGACAAGTACGGTCGCCAGTTGATGGTGACGGCTGCCAATCCGGCGGGGTTTTTGTTTGCACTCGACGGGAAACACAAGGTGCTGGTGACCATTATCCACCAATTGGTATTTTTCGTGGGTTCGGCACTACTGGACGTGGGGGTGGTGATCGTCACTCGACACACACACTGGGTGGCATCGTTTGCGTGTGGCGCCGTGGTGGGCACCCTGGCGCTGGCTCTGTTGCAGAATGACTTGCACTGGCTGGAACTTACCTGTTTCGTGCTGGCGTCCGCGGGACTGGATCTCGGTCTGGGTGCAGTTTCGGTGGCACTCAGTGCCAACGTGTACGTACGCGTGGTGTGGGGGACCACCACCGCTCTCTGGTCGATGATGATGTTGACGTGTATGGGTGCACACATGTATCACTTGAATTAAAACTCAAAATGTATAGTGACCTGGTGTCGATCATGCAGTTGTGGAAACGGACGTGTGCGGTCCGTTTTGTCTCGAGCCACTCGATCCGTCAGTGCGTTGAAGGCTGCAAGTCGTTCTGGGTCAACGGTCGCGTCCGCGTGTGCTGCAACTCGGGCAACGTGTTGTGGACCGAGGAGGGACGTGCAGAGATGGAACATGTTTGCACCATGACGTCGGTCAATGACCTGTGTCGATTCGCAGCGAAGATTGAAAACCGTTACGTGTGTCGCGCCTCGGGAAACGCGGTCGACATGGATTTCATGGTTCCCGGCAGTGAGGTGTACTCCAACTACACACATGCGTACTCGCAAATGATGCGCAAAGCCAATCGGCGACAGGCTCGCGTTGATTCGCTGGGGAAGCTGCAGCGACGCATAGTAGGAGCAGCGCGAGAAGTGATCGAGTTACTGCTGGCAGACGAGTTGGAAAATTTGAATGAGATAGCCAACGCGGCGTGTTCGGCTCTAGAGCAGATCCGAGGACCGGTGGACAAGTTTGAGTGTTTCGTGGCCGCGTTTCTCAAGGTGTGCTCGATCCCAACGGCCGATTCGGTGGCCTGTCGTTTCCCGCAGTTGCGGTTTCTGTACCGAGCTGACGATCATACGGCAGTACTGTCGTCGAAAGGCTGGGCCAAATTGCTGAATGCATCACAGCGCGACATTACTGCATGCGAGAGATTGATTCGCAACAACGTACTTGTATTCAAGTTTAGCACTGAAGCGTTTATAGTTACTGAGATGATGAGTGCGCGTTATAAAAGATTCGGTCTTCGGGTGCGGTGAATTTGTTCACGAATCGGAGAATCATGGGACTCAGAGGTTTCACACGCACAATGCACCCTGTAGCCAGATCCACCAGATCCTGTGACGCGGTCGATGACCCATACAGAGCCAGCATCGGGAAGTATCGTTTGGTGGCGGAGTTTCGGACAGCAGTAACGAATCCCACCATTTTTTTGTCTTCGGTGATCTTCGCGTGATCCTTCACCTTGCGTGCGTGATCGCGCGCCGCTTCATAGGTTGGATGTTCGAGAGGTGAAGGATCGAATTTCACCTCGGCCATGTGGGGCATGAATCCCAAATCCAGAAACGTTTCTTCGTAAAGCCGCTGCTCCTCAGAGTCTGCGGGTGCACTGGACACGAATTTGACGTTGCGTGTAGAGGAGAGAAGATGCGAAAAGGGCACGAAACGACACCTTGCTATGCCTGGGGTGAGCTCGGACCACTCGGTCGGCTCTTTACACTCGTTGCCGCCTCGGTAGACAGTTACATACACCAGCGCGTCCTTGATCTCGGTACTCAGTGCCCATGTGTAGGAACCCCGGACGATGATGGTGCGAGCGTAGTTTTCCAGCGTGCTGCGAGACACATTGGATCGGCCCAGACTCTCGACTCGTTTGACGCGCACCTTGTAGCCTTGCCGAGTGTGTTCGGGCCACAAGTCTTCGGTGCACGTAGTGGTGACATCGACCACGATCTGCCACTTGCCGTCACTGACTTGTTCGATGGACATGAGAGAGCGGATCTCCTTGTCGGGGAACAAGTACTGATCGTGGTCGTCAGCATTGACGTGCTGTTTGGCCTGCTCGAAACTGGAATACATGAATGAATTGTGAGTTTACTCAAATTCGGCGTTTCGAGCTTCGAGTGTTGGAACGACTGGATTTGGGACAACCATGTCGAATGACTCGGTAGATGACGTACAAGCCAACGAATCCTGTAACAACAAACGAGATGTAGATGACAACTTTGACTCCCATACTGTCAATGTCGTTGAGTGTAATGTCGCCGGTGCTGGCTGTTTCGTACTCGGTGACGGCCATGACTGTGGCCACCGGGACGTGCGAGGTGGCCGAAGCGGAGGTGTGTGCCAAAAAGTAGGCTGACAGAGTGGTGAAGTCCACGGGCAACTGGTTCTCAGTGTCAAAGTTGATGTAGTAGGAGTTGGGCGAGCGACGTGTGACGTTGGTAGCATTGTACTGCACACCGCCAGTGTCGTAGACGACGAGTTCAGCAACCGCGGGTAGTGAGGTCCAGTCGTGGTTGATGAACATGAGCAGCTTGTTGCGCGAAAGGTAGTTGAAACCCAGCACTCGGTAGTGATAGGTGATGATGGGTGTTGCTCCGTCGTCGAGTTCATCGTTATCGGTGACTGAATCGGCCTCCACTTCAACGGTCGACGAGAGGTGATAGAAGAAGTTGGACGGTCCTTCGAGAATGGCTCGCACCGAGGAGTCGTAGGTACTGAGCGCCACTCCCGATGTGTCTTTACAGTCGTACTCAAAGATGGAGTCGTACTCGAACCTGCCGTTGGAGATGGCGGTACAACGCGTGTTGGACATGCCGCTGTTGTACTTGATCAGGAGCTTGGGTCGTGCACCGGTGAGATTGCTGAGCAGCACGGGCCAAACAGTGTCAACGGAGACCAGACTGTGATGGTAGACCGATTCGGGACTGGGGTGGATGTAGAACACGGGCGTGATGGAGCTGATGGAGGTCAGGAGCTTCAGTGTCGTGGGATCATCTTCGTCGTCGGCAGCTCCGTACGGAGTGACTGTGTGATTGTCCCACGCGTCACAGATTCTTCCAACGAGAACGTTGTAGTTCGTGTACAAGGCAGACGACGAAAAATTGCTATGGGCTTTGCAACGCCACTGCAGTTCGTTGGTACCTTCGACGGGGACGAATCCGTCACTGAGAGTGGTGTTGCAGGGCCCAATGAGTCGGGCTGCCAAACAGTCAGGGGCTGACGGCGAGCAGACCGTGCTGGCATACGCAAACCAGCTGTTGGACAAGAGCTTGGTGGCGTTTTGGTCGCACCGTTTCACTGGACGGGCGAACCGGAGGATGACATCGCCGCCGTGACGAGTGGCTGCATGCAGCACATTCAGATGTCGCGTGGTGCAGGTGATGTCCAGTTCGGTGACGGCCGTATCATTGAGCAGGAATCGCACTGGCTGATGTCTCAACTCGGCGTACTGCAGACGCACGGGACCTACCGCTTGCGGATGGTAGTTGAAATAAAACAGGATGCGTTTGGTTCCGCCCGCCAAAGTGGAGACAGCAGGCTCGCGATTGCGCGAGTGCATTAGCACGCCATTGGACGAGTTGGTGAACTTAAACACTGAGCGGTAGAAATTCTCAGTATCGGGCTGACCAAACACAGTCCATGTGCCGGGAATGTACACTGCCACGCGAGTTGTCGGATGCACATATGTTTCGGCACTGGTCGTCTCCGAGGTCACGTGACAGTAAATTGCATGTCCGGGTTGGCTGAGTGCCAAAAGACCAATTAGGAGAAAAACCCAATTCATTGCGAAAAAAACCATCACAACCCAAAGCATATAATTATAATGCAACGCAAACAAACTCCCGTCGACCCCGAGACTGTAACTAACCTGAACCGTGCCAAGGATGTGATTCCCGTGGCTGTCCTGGGCGAGCGCTTGAAGGCGCACAGTGTGATCCACGCGGTGTGCCGCCCCTTGTCGAACCAGGACGTCTACGAGTCTACTTGCAAGACGCACCATTCAACGTGTCCGGCTCAACGCATGGTGCAGAACCTGCAGAGCATGATGGCGCTGATGTTTCGAAACGCGCAATTGTGTCTCAACGGCGAGGCGCGAGACTGGGGCCAGGTGGATTTTTTCTCAGTGCCACTGTACTTGGCCAAAAAAACCTCACTGTCCGCCGAAGTGACGTTGTTGGTGACAACTCCGAATCTCCAACGTCGACAAGAACTGTGGGCCTTGAATGGCCAGCAGTTGACGGTGGCTCGCATTCGAGAACGCCTGAGTCAAGTGCTGGCCGACGAAGATGCCAAGGAGGAAGGAGAGGCGCCTGTACCAGCCCCTCGTCGACGAGGGGGAGGTGCCGGCGCGGGTCCGCGTCGAGCGAAGAAAGAGGAACATGGCTTGTCGAAACCCACCAAGATCCGCCTGGCGAAACTGATCCTGACGATGAACGCGTTCGAGATGTGCGACTTGATGATGAACGTAGGCAACGACCGGTCGCTAGTGGACATTGAGGGTGTGTTGAAAGACACGCGCAACGAAGGGCCTTATTTATATTTGCACTCGACTCAATCGAACGTGGCCACCTTCTTTCCCATCTACGCGGGCGTGCCCAACGAATCCGGTCAGCGAATCAAGAGCTCTGTGCTCTTTTCGTTACCCAATGCCTTGTCAATCGCATTCAATCGTGTCCGAGGAGGAATTGCGACCATGTCAATGCGCGTGATTCGATCGGTGGCCGAGTTGCTCAACGTCGTGTTCTATGGCGACCAACGCATTCTTCCTTCGGATGCCCCGATTCGACGCTTGGCTGAGGAGCGTGCCTTGAAATTGCGCAACAACGAGGATGTTTCGGGGATCCAGCGTCAGATTAACGAGTCAGTCCACAAATATCACGAACTGGTGCGCGCGTACGAGTCCAAGGCCTCGGGAGTGTTTCTACGTGCCGGCGTGGCGCCGTTGCCGAACTTTAAGGAACTCACCGACGAGGCGCGCGACCTCATGACTGATTGGGGACTCACGTACGGAAACTCGGTGTTGACGGTCCGAATGGTGATCCCCGATCTCAAGACCAATGTGATTCTCGAGCGCAACTCCCATGCAGACACGATAGTTAAACCAGCATTGGCGACTCGATTGGCCACCCGTTACGTGAACAAGACTACCTACGAAGAGTACCATCAATTCCGGACGGGGGCAGTGAATGCCCTGGTGGGCATGTGGAATGCGGGCTACAGCACCAACATGCCCGAGTGTGCGGATATGTTTACCCGCCTTGTCAGTATTGTGGCTCCGCGTGAAGGATTGAATGTCCCATTTCCCTCGCTGGCTCGGTTTGCTGCATTCGACATGCCGCCCGTCGATCATTTATTGGCTTATTTTATAGAATGGGCCGAGCCGCTCAAGTTTGGCCCCAACACGAAACAAGTGGCGGCCTTGGCCATGTCGATGATTACCAGCTGCGTGTTGTTGCCCACTGACCCGCTTGCGGTAGTGATTCTGAGTGGTCACCATGGAGCAGGGAAGACTGAGTCGTTGCGACAACTGGACATGTACTTGCACAACCGATCCGGTAATATTATCAGTTCGTCAACACGCAATGCCGATGTGCGTGGTACCAACACGCTGTTACCTACCATCAACGATGAGCACAATGTTACGGACACTAAAGACCCGACAGGCTATTCCAATATGGCCATGGTAATCTGCACCGACATTCTCCTTCGTCATGGTGATGGAGTTCATTACTCAGCCAGCAAGGATGTGGCAGCCAGTAAAGCTACGATGGCGGAGCAAGTCAAGAATCGGGCAATCGTCAACACGATTGAAAACAAGTGGACGGGTGAAAAAACTTTCCGAGTCCAGACCGACCAAACCCACTCGGGGGCGGGAGTCTTTGCCACCACCAACATTCCGCCATCCATTCAGCCTCGCCAGGATTCGGCCATAATCGATCGACTCATCGAGGGAACATTTGCCAATACAGGCAACACCCAGGCGCGGACGGTCGTGATGTCTCGTTTACCGAAGCTGCCTCCGCCCATGAGTATCAAACCAGAACATCCAACCATGCAAGTGTTGGCGGCACTGACTACTTTCATGGCACACATTCGCGCCGGTGGCGGATTCAATCCTCCCCAGAGCGAGTTCGACTTGATGTGCGTGGATGAATTGGTGGCGCAATTGACTGAACCTGGCGCCAACTCGCGTAACGTGATCTACGGAGAGGAGGAGAAAGGCGAAGAAGGCGATGAAATCCCCCTGCACGCACTGGAACACGATAAAATGCAAATTGAACGATTGAGGGCCAACGTCTCGCGAGCCAATGTGTTGATGAATTATTTTGCGGACCGTCTGTCGAATGGCGAGAGCGCTGACATGAAGAAGCATGCTACGCGTCACGTGGATCTGCGCGAGATTGTAGCGGTATTGAATAAGGGTATGTCACCCATCAGTGTCAAGTACCGCTCGGGAAGCAATGTGGTGGGACAACGCGATCTCCGACGCATGTTTCAGGTCATGGAGACGATGCGCTTCATGTCGGCCATGACGAGTGCATTTGTATTCAACTTGAATGGGTGCAGCTACAGTCACGGTAACTTTGTTGATTGTGCCGAAGACATGGAGCACGCCTACAGCTTTGAATTGGAACACGTGCTGAAAGGCTTGAATTTCAATCGATTCAGTGACGTTCGCATTCGAGAATCTCAACTGGCCATGCTGGCCCTGTTCATTCGTGAGTGGACTGCGCGTCCACAGGAGGTGTTGATCGATGACAAGTTTATGGTGTGCATTCCCAAATTTTTCACTCAACTCGACCCCGCGACCAAGACCCTCAAACCTATTGCGTCGATGAAAGACCGAATCCATCATTTCCTCGATCAGTTGCAGCTGGTCTACCCGCGCAGTGGCTTTGACACGTTGACCAAGTGTTTCCCGTTTCTGTTCACTCTGATTTCGGCGCGCAATTCCAATCGTCCGTTTCTCAACAGTTACAACTTTACGGTTCTCGAGACGAGTGATCTTCAATTCGACTTTCGACTGATCCTTTTCGGTGACGCAGCGAAAGCCTTTAACAACTCGTTCTGCGTGGGCCCAGCGATGCGCACATTGACGTTCAATCCTCACATCACAGTGAACCCCCTTACTGGCGAGTTTGACATGTCGTTGACCGAAGTTCACTTTGCCGCTCGGTATCCCAGTCCAGCCCCAGCCAGTGGACTGTTTTCGGGCCCCGTGACGTTTGCACGAATGTTTCGCAGATCCGACGACGGGGACAACGAATCCTACGCCAACATGTCCTTGGGTGGCGAAGATCTTCATCAGCGACACCATCACCAGTCTCGGAAACGCCCCGTTGAGTCGTCTGATGACGAAGGGGATGTTGAAGAGAAGAAGAGAGGTCGTTACGACAGAGCGGTGTTTGTACCCAATGGACACGTGTTTGGCCCTGTCGTTGCCTCGTCGCAACAACAGTTACCTGATGCAGCAATCGAACTGTTGGAGATGATGCGCGAATCAAAGAATGTGGAGGCTGTGGGCGCGTTTCGTATCATCTCAGCCCGCCAGACCAATATGATCCAGGCCCCGCTGGTCCGCTCTTCGTCGCGTGGTCCCGACGCGGTCTCAATTGCTCGGTCGTGGATGAATGTCTATTTAACCCGCATCCCAGCTGCCAGTCGACCCGCGTTCAACAACAAGGTGACACAAGTGTTTCACAACTTGGCCGCAGCTCACCAACGAAGCGTGACACGGGTGGATGAAGATACGTTTCCTGAAGCCGAGCGACAGGCCAAGATGATGGCCACTGTGGCAGCGGGCACTAACGTGGATTGCATGTTCGCTGAGGGCCAGATCCACTTTCTACCGCCGAGTCCCAAGCCGCATCAACCGTTCCCGCCGGTGTATTGCAACGAGGAGTACCAACGCGAAATCAATCATCGGTGCAGCAACGCCGCCAATGCGATGTGCGCTGCCGAACTCTACAAGCAAGATCGTTTATTGGTAGACCTCAACATGCTGGGAGAAGAGCGCAAGTTCCACCACTCGATTGAATTCGGATACGACTACAAGACCGAGGAAGACATTGAGGAGAAGCTGGACGCGCTGTGGTGTTCAGCTTCCAACAAGCGCAAGAATCTGAACTTGCAGGCGCAGATCAACTCCATGACGAAGATCTTGAGTCCGTTGTTGGAGTTTATGGCGGCCTTTGAAACGGACGACGGTCAGCTGTACATGAAAATGGAGTTTCCACCCACCAGTGTCAAGTCGCACGACATCGGTCCCTGCACTGTCTATTCGACCGACGAGTCGCCAAGTTTGCAACAAGTCACAGCCCCAGTCTTGCGCTCGCTGTTTGTTCAGATGATGGGACTGTTTTTCAAGTACTTGCGTCTGCTGTGCACTATGACCAGGCGTCGAGCGCCTTTGGTCGACGAGGATGTGTGCATGTTTGAGGCTACTCGATTCGGAATCCATTTCTGCACCTCGTTGGTGAAACGAGCCTCAGTGTTGCTGATGACCTCGCCGCAGTTGCATCTCGAGGAAGAGATTTGCGCCGAGTACGATAGGATAGTGCAGCGGTGGGTGAAGGAGGTAATCGTTGACACATTGGAAGATCGCAAGGAACGACTCGCACTGGTCAGTCAAGCGGAGGATCTGGAAACGTGCTTGAAGTCGGTCAACATGAACATGGACGCCTACCAGAGAGCCATGTTCATACCGGGGCCCGAGGACTTTCCTATGAGCCACGACCGAGTGGTGCATCTCTTTTCTTTATTCAGTCCCCAGCAATTTGTACCTCGACTTTCGGGTCATGATGAAGCGGCGGTGGAGGAGTTTGAAATACCCGAAGTGGACCCCATTGATTGAGCTCGACTGGCGATGATGGTATAGCTTGCTTACACTTGACCATATCATTAAACGGACACAACCCGTCCTTTTGCAATGTAGCACACGAGCGAGGATGGAACTTCTGACTGTTGGTAATTTCACTCGCAAACGATTTTGGTACACTCATCGCAGTTGTTGTCTTTTTGTAATTGACAGAGAGCCAGTCCTCCAGCTCATCGGTGTACATCCCCGCGTGCACCAGAAACGTCACCATCGCAAACCGCGTGTCGTGATTCCGTTGCTTGAATTCGCCCGCCCGATCGTAAGTCTCGATGAGCCGACGCTGACACTGGACTAGGTTCGGAGAAGCCGTGATTTCCTTTAGCGAACGAATGCCTCGCGGTGCCTGTCGAAAAGGTTTCGGTGGTAGCAATTTCTGCATCATCAATGGGTGGATGACCGATGCGGACGGTACTACTGTTTCCAACACTCGCTGTTCTGCAAACAACCCGGTCTCCAATGCCGAGAGCCAAGCGTAAGGCAAGTGGCGCGACTCGAACATGAATCGTGACCCGACTCGTCGGCAGAACCCAAGCGTCGAGCACCAGATGGTGACCGCTTCGGGGGGTAGGTGTGCCCGACCTTCGGCATCAATCTCCAACTTGGGTGGCCACGAGACAACACGTCGTTTGATCTTGTCGACCAGCTCGAGGTTATCGGCACACAGGTCATTGGTATCGTAGTGCCGGTAGTCGACGATTCCCAATTGCTGCATGGCCACTCGCACCTCGCTGTGCACCCACCGCTCCATGCAATCGCGTCGGCCTGTGAGCACGACCGCCACGCGCATGTAGGTAAGAAACCCCGGAGTGGGGGCCGTCTGCACTGGCTGGTTGTTGAGATACGCTTCGGCCATAGTAATGTAAGAGAGGAGTGTTTTATCTTCTTCCATCTTGATCCGTTTCAAACCGGTGGCAACTGCAGGCTCAAAGTTCATCAGCCGCACCTTGCGGTCTAACCAGTGCAACATGATCCAGCCAGTGGGTCCACCGATCACAATCAGCGTGCGCAATATAGGGATGCTGGGATTTGTGGTTTCAATTCTGGCGTTTTTGAACTTGACGCGATTTTCGTTTGCTTCCTCAATCTTGCTGACGTTCGTGTCCGTGTGTCTCTCGGGCTGGTTTGCGTGGCTGGCCTACGTCAAGCATAAACATGACGATGAGTTGGAGCAGCTGCACATCGTCTGACCCACCACTCTTCATATGCTCGACCTGTTGATCGTCGGCCTGTTGGTGATCGTGACGGAAGTGGTGTCCTGGTGGCTGGGCGTCGCGTTGGCCTTGATCTTTTTCTGCTCTCGCTATTACACCCATCTGACCGACATGCAACTGAAACAATATGATGATGTAGTTGAGCCGTGTTTTAACGATTAAATCTAATGTTCAATTCGGGTTCTAACCTCGACCCCGGGGCCGGGATGGTCACGTCGCGCAGTGGACTGATCAAGGGCAATCCGCTGCTGACCGAGAAGTTCACGACTGACGACAAGACCTCGTTGCTGGCTGCATTTCACAAGGCGGCCCATTATGGCGCTGACAACGTGTACCCCTATGAGTCGCCTAGTAGTGCTATCGATACAGTGGGGGATATCGTACCCGGTGATGTCGTGTTCGCGTGTTCGCCTGAATCGAGCCTTCTCGACACGGACGCGTCAACGCTGACCCCGACGATGCGCATCATGAGTTTGCGTGCCTGGAACACCCACTTTGACAAAATAGTTGTCGACGAATACAAGAGCAAACAACAGCGACTTTGGTTTGCTGCAGGCTTACATTTCGCTGGAGTAGCCAAAGCCTTGTATCCAGGAAACCAGATGGTACAAACCACGATTGGACGAGTACACGACGGGGTGTTTAACATCTGGAGCGGAGTCAAGCACCAATCTCGGCTCTGGGTGGTTTTGGGCGAAGACACGACTAAATCTGACAAGCTGCAGCTTCGACCAGTCGTCAAATCGAGCAACGAGTACCCTGACGCAAAAGACTTTGGTGTCGATTTCACGCCTTTGCGCAAGTACCGCATCGGAGTGGTGACGAGCTGTGACTCGGCAGCTCGGTTGGCCAGTTTCAACACTTTGACCGAGTTTCCGTTCCACACTACGGGTAACTACAGCACCGACTTGCGACGCTTGGGGCAACTTCATCGTCTAACTGTATATGTGAATGGCCGGTTGTTCCAGTAAATGGAAAAGATTATCGACTCGCTCCTTTCGGGACTCGTCGAGCAAAAGTCGGCTCGCATCGTCAAGTCCACTCACAATCGCGTGCAGTTCGTGTACCGCCACTTCCGATGCACGGTGGTGCCAGTCAGTAACCCTGCCATCCAGACCTTGATCAAGTCCGGAGTAGCCTCATCCGGCGGGACCGTGTACGCTCAATTGGACGGAGTGGGGATTTTCAATCTCAACAAGTTAGAAGAGTTTGCATCTCTCGTGTACGCGTTAAACGATGATAAATCAAAATCCAAATGACCATCACCGAGCGTTTAAAACTGGTGTGGACCATCGCCACCACCAACGTGAATACTTTGGACGCGGACAATTTTTACCAGAGACACGTCAAGGCACCACGTGCGTGGCCCGAATTCCTGCCCTTTGTCATCTACAGCTACGAGTACCGGGCTCACGAGCTGGCCTTTCGACGGATAGTGGTCGGCTCACTGCTGCTGGTCCTCTTGGCGTGGTTCACCTATCGCCAATCTCTGCCAGACCCGAACGATCCGCGGGTGTGGTGTTCCACCCGCGAAGGCGGGTTCCATCACACCCCCGAGTTGGGATTGGTGTTCTGTCGCCTCGCCCCGTTGGACCCGCTGGTGAATCCCCGCATCGTGCAGTACTCCAACTCGATAAAGACTCTCGAGACCGTGGAGCGGTGTGGCACCAATCTCACCGACGTTAAGATCTCCAAGACAGTCAAAGTGGTGGCCAAGGGGATCCGTGAACCCGTGATGCTCGACTACTTTCACTCAGAGTGTTTCCAGCGCTTTTTAATGTTTAGTCCCGATTCGTACGTGCCTCCCAATTGTTTTATCACTTAAACAACATGCCCAAGGCTTTCGCCAGTGCACCGACTGCTTCCTTTTTGTTCTCCTCGGTGTCGAATGAGTTGTTCACAAACTCAGTGTTCCGATCGGGATAGAGGAACACCAACTCCGCAGTGGGCGAGTTATTTTCCGAATCCACGAAGCAGATGACTTTGGTGTCACCATTCGACCACGAAAGTCGCGCTGCTCCGTAAACGCCGACCGACAAATCTGGACGCGAGTACTTGGTGTCCAACAGCGCCTGTAATTCGGTGGCGAGCTTCATGTTGCGTGTCTGGTTCACGTCTTTGCAGAAATCATTCACTGTCTGTAACTTGTAGCCTTGCATAGATCCGTTGCTGTCAATAGCGCAGACAAGTTCTTGCTTGGTCTCGTCATTGGTCCATCGAAGAACCACGCCGCTGTCGCCATTAGGATTGCGACTGCACTGTGGCAGGATGTCGATGCGACCTGCCATCTCTTCCGCCAGTCTGAACGCGGCCATCTTCGCGGTGTTGGTGGGGGCGCACGTCACTTGCATTTCTTCGCACCATTGTCCCAACTGCTGCAAGCGCTGAACGTGCCTCAATCTTGCGGTCACGAATTTGAGAACATGTTTCTTCTCTTGCTCTGTCTCAAAATCGAGAGATTGAAAGTCGGACTTGTTCACGGACACACCGACCGAAGGCAGCTTGTCGGTGGAATTGATTTGGCAAATCAAGTTGCCCCATTGTCCGCCCGGCCATTCGAGTATCACCACACCGAACGAAGCGCCTTTGCAACGAGGCAACGGATCGGGCTGCAGTCGCTTGAGAAACTCAATGGCCAGAGCCACCGTTTCCGCTGACACCTTCTCGAGGCTCTTGATTTCTTCGCAAATCTTTTCCATTTGAATTTTGAGGTTGAGAAATTTCTTTTTTTACTTTCTCAAAACTCAAAAAAATGGCCGAGACGAAGAAGAAAGATGCTCCGACGGTGTTTGACACGAATGACGAGTTACGCGAATGCTTGAAGCTCGACAAGACTTCTCCAACGGTGGAGCAAATCAATGCACTGTGGTACAGAAGCTTGATGCGTCTGAAGTCCAAGCCAGACGTGAAAGATTACGCCAACTTGGAGCGAACCATCGACGTGGCGATTCGTTTCGTTCAGAAACTTCTCTATCGGACCGGTACCGGTTTCCCAGCGCCTAGTTTTAACTACGCACCGAATGGTTCCATTAAGTTCACCTGGAATCGTCCTGAACATAGCGAACTCTCCCTCGGTTGTGCCATTGTCCATACCGGTGATGATTGCATTCCTGTGGTTGGAATCAGCTACGTTTATAGACGTAACGTCGATTACAGAACTCTCGCTTTTGGTACAGAGCAAGAACAAGACAAGACGATTGAGACGGTGGTGAAGATGCTCGACCCAATCATCACCTCTCCTTGAAAGTAAAAAAAAGAAATTTCTTTTTATTCCTGGTCCGGAAATTTTTCGTCAAGAAAATTGGAAATTTCTTCTTGGACTTTTCGCCATTCTCGGATCACTTTCACAGTCACATTCTCTTCGGTATTTTCAAACAACTCTCGTCGGTTCTTGAGCAACAGATGGACTTGCGCCCTGAATCGCCAACTGTTGATGAGACGCGCAAAAAACTTGTCCGGCGGCGGGAACTTGACGGGGATATGGAAACTCTTGGCCTTACGACACCAAACGGTGGGTGCGATTGAACACAAGGCCGTGCACAGTTGGATCATGTCTGTTTCACGCGAAACGAGCTCGTCGACATGGTTCATGGCGGTACACAGAGAGGCATTGTAACAGTCGGTCATTTGCAACAACATTTGTAAAGTAATGGGTAGGCCAAAAACCTTTCCATCTCCCTCCTCCTCCACCACGGCACGGAAGCGGGGATCCTTGGTCTCGTCCATCAAAACTCAAATGGAAAGTGAAGAGGAAGAGGGCGAGGAGTTCGAGTTGAACGTCTTGGCCGACAGTAGTCTCGAGCCCGACCAGTTGGACGTGAAGCAGTACTACGACATCGACTGGGACTACAATTTGGAGAAGTACGACCCTGAAGATTCTGATTTGAAGCTTTTTTCCGACGCTCTGTTTGGGCCCGAACACAAAGGATCGCTGACAAGTGACAAGTTGATGGCGACATTTCTCGACCCACCGGGTTCGTGGACCTTCTACGTGAGTTTGATATACACGATTGGAGTGGAGAAGGTGATGCGACGGGCCTTGGAGACCGAAAGCTGGGAGCTGGTGGAGTGGATCGTCGAGCATCGCGATCCGGGTTACGCGGCCGGTCTGGCCCTGGTCTTGGAGTTGGCGCCGACATGCCCGACTAGTATCGTTGAGTTGATGTTGAAAGTGGTTACTGGAAAGTACAAGTGCAAGGCGCCACTGTGCAATCTTACCCGATCCAAGTGTCCGAAACACGGCTACCTGTGGAACACAAAGGAGGAACTTCCCGGCGAGGGACTTGACGACACGTTTGAATACGGTGTGGATCTACTGTTCAAGATGCGCCGCGACACTAGTCACTTCAGTGACAAGCTGAGCCTCATTTTAAATGCCATTGGAATGTACTGCGAGAATATTTTGACCAACATTGGTCCCGACGCGAATGTCCCAAAGTAAAAAAAAAGAAATTTCCATTTCACATTTCAAATGAACGGCAACGCAGAAACGAAAACCCCATCCAACAGCAAGTGTCATTCACTGGCCCAGTTCCATGATGCCGTGACGCGCTTGGCTCACGTGGCCCGAACTACCGCCATTCGATATCACTGGAGCAACCCCACGCGTGGCCAGCCAGGCGAAGAAGACAAGGATCAAGTATTCTGGCAAGTGTCCAATTGCGCAGCGACCTCGGGCCGCGCCAAACCCTCCGTGTCAATGCCGTGCCCCAAATCGGCGTCGTTGAGTTTCACCAGCAACGAGGTTCCCCTGCAAGATTTCGACGTGAAGGACCCGGGCTCATTTGGCGTGGTGAATCTCAGCGGTCGCGCGACTGCTATGGTCATGCTGATTCGCAATAACGCCGTGACGCGTTCGCAAGCGATTGGGCCGCAGTCGTTTGCGATCTTCACGAACCCCAAGGAGTCTGAAACGACCGTGCGCATCGTCTCCGCGGACGTTGCCGATTTGGCGCTGGAGTTGGCCTTGGTGCAAACCTACTCGCCCGCCGAACTGTCTCACATCAAGTGGACCGACGCCGATTCGGTCAAATTTGCAGTCGCGGACTTGACCGAGTGGATCTCGCAGCAGCATGCCGACTTGGTGGACAAGTTGAATCAACAGTGGAAGACCAGCGACGCGGCCCGATTCGTGGCATGGTTCACGGTGGCACACCAACGGTCTGCGGAGAAGACGATCACCGACTTGGCGTGGCCCGAGTGTCTCCTGCAGGCGGTGATTGTCAAACCGCCCTTGGCGGAAGGTGTCAATCCCGTGGATGTGTTGAGTGACTATTTCACCAACACGCTCATGTGCCTCGACAAGGTGCTGACACACGTGAAGTTTAATGATCCCGGGATCTTCATTTGTCATTTTGAACGCGCCTACTCGACCTTGTTTACTCGTCGCGGTTCTAAACTCGCTGAGCCGCCCTACACGGCTGGTGACTTTCGAGTGGACACGGATCACGAGACGTTCCGAACCGCCGTGTTGCTCTGCTTTTTCAAGCAAGTGGCCAACACCATTGGTTTGGAAAACGTGAAACACCTGCGTTCGGTCAATCATCTCTACAGTTCGCGCATTTCACAGGTGCTGGCCAATTGCGTGGATCTGATGAGTGAGGAGCAAAAGGAGCAGCTGGGCGCGGACAAGAAACCTCGCAAGAAACCCGTTGTTCCCGCAATCCCCGTCGAGGTGGTGGACGACGACATCAACGATGGTGGATTCAAGATAATCCCCGACGACGAGGCCACCGCGGATGAAGATGAAAGTAGCGACGAGGATGCACCCAAGAAAAAAAAGAAAGCAGCCGCCAAGAAGAAGAAGGGATCAAAGAAACGAACACCCAAACGCAAGACGCCAGACGAGGAAGAGAGCGATGTACCTGAAAAGAAAGTCAATGTCGCTGACACGCTGGCCGCCTTGCAACGCGAAGCGGACGCTGACGAGGAGCAAGACATGGTCATGGTGCCTACGCAGGACCAGCGCACGCGCTACATCGAGGTGGTGGCAGAGATGGTGAAGAATCGCAAGGTGCAAACCGAGTCGGTGTGGGCCGACCTCGGTGAAAGATTCCTCTCGGCCTTCCCACAGGGTGTGATCAAGCTGACGGGTTTCCTCGGCACCGAGGCGGAAATCCACCCCGGCCAGTATTTAGTGGTGTTGCTCAAGCTCCCGTTGGTCAACTACCGAGACATTGATGTTTCCAAGTTTAATCAGCTCGCGATCAAGTTGCGCGACGAAGTGGAGAAGAAGACAATGATTGCGTCGTCGAAAGACGACCTGGACAAGAACTGCAAGGTCGCGCTTGCCGACTGGCCGATCGCCAACACCACCATGTATATGCAGAGCAACGGAGATTATCGTCGGGTGAGTCGATTGGGTTTTACTTACAATCCGGACCGAACCGGCGCGCTCGCGTTTAGCTCGTTGGACTGGTTGTCGGTGCTGATCTACGCGGGGCCGACGGCGGCCTTGGACCATCTCGAGACCGAGTTCCACAAGGAGGGTATGGAACAATATGTTTACCGAACCGTGCGTCGTTGAGCAGTGAGAGATGGACGTGGAGAAGCTGACGTTTGGCTTCTTTCTCGGCCTCGGGATCATTGCGTATATTGCGGTCCCGCCGCCCAATAAACAACAAATCGTATGCAAATGTTTCGTGTGCTATACCAATATCGGCTGGTGGATGTTCTTCCACTACCTCTTCCTGTGGATCGGACTCATGTTCTGCTCGTTTATTGTTGCGGCCTCGATCATTTGGGACATGGACCGTCGTGTTACCGCCTTACCCGACTTGGCTGAGGGTGATCGCATCATCTGGATCCCGCTGCTCATTGGCGCTGCCGTGGGGTGTCTGCTCATCTGTCTCGGCTTCGTGGTCGGCCGAACGTACTGGGCTATGTTGGCCTTTGGATTCGCCATTTCTTTCCTGTCGCACGAATGGGTCTCGTGCTCCACCGACACTTGCTACATTGCGCGGTCCGTGCTGTCAGTGGTCGTCTCCATGGGCGCGTCGGCCCTTACTTCGGCTCTGTTCTTCCGCTGCGTTGGAGATCTGATCTACGCGATCCAAGATCATTTCTCCATCTCCTTCCAATGCGTCATGTCGACCGTGTGCATCGCGTGGGGCTTCGACTATTGGCAAGACAATCCGCTCTACTACCCCTTTGCGGCCTCTGGTGTACTCACGGTCATTCGCGCTCTTTATTCATACGCCCAACAATATTGCAAGTGTTGTTACAACGAAGTGGAAGGCACTCGATTGTTGAAAGCATCTTCATAACGGATCAGCGGATACTTGACGTCGTCGGCCCAAACCGTCTCCTTCTCCGCGACCGTCATACCTCGGTCGAGTGTCTTAATGTCATGGGCCCAGACCATGAAGAATTTATCAAAGGCCAGTATGTATACGTTCCCGTCGTCTTTGGTGAATCGTTTGTAAAGTTGTTTCTGCATTTTCAGATCGGTTACCAGCGCAAAATCTCTGACTGCTTCCTGGCTCAGTATAGCTGGTGGTGGCAGCATCAAAACAGGCGGCGGTGGCGGAGGTGGACGTTGTTTAACAAACGTGTCCATATTACACGCGGGCTGATCGTTGAACGCTATCTTCTTCTTCTTGATCGGTTTAACCAGAGGCTTTGGCAGAGGAGGCGGGTTCGCAACAAACTTGTCCATAATGAATCGCGAGGCAATCAAAGTCTTTGTAAGACCACACCCGATGCTGGCCAAGGAAACTGAGTTGTGTCAGGTCGATACCGCTAACCAGCAATTGGTCTTTGACTGCAGACCGTACAAGTTCGACGGGGTGTTTGGCTGTGACGTCTCACAGAGCACGGTCTTTGATACATGCGTTTTACCAATGATCGCCAGTGTCCAGAAAGGCTACAACGCCACTCTCTTTGCGTATGGCCAAAGTGGCAGCGGTAAGACCTACACCATGTGCGGCATGGATGAAGGTCAGGCGGGGGTGATTCCGCGAGTCGCGGCTTCGTTGATTGTCAACGCCGACTGCGAGGTTTCACTGAGTATCTTTGAGATCTATCGCGAACGCGTGCAAGATCTGTTGGCACCCGCTGACCAGGAGCCACTCGACAAGATGCAGCTGCCACGACTCTATGATCTGATCACCACCGTGCCATTGGGCCGGAGCCCGGAAAAGTTCGGCGCGCACTTTCGTAAGGCCTTGAGTGCGCGAAAAGTAGCCGACACCAAACTGAATGATCGGTCCACTCGGTCGCACATGGTGACCGTCTTTCATGTCACCCACGGTGAGACATTGGGCCACCTCTACTGTGTCGACCTTTCCGGCAATGAAGATCTCCGACTCAGTGGAGCCGAAGGTAAAACCGGAGAAGAAGCGCGCGCTATCAACCTGTCGCTGTTCACTTTGTCGCGAGTCGTGAGCCAACAGAATGCGCGAATGAACGAGGGCAAGAAGCAAGTGCATGTGCCTTACCGCGACTCGGTGCTGACCACGATCTTGTCGGAATCGATCGGGGGTAACTCCATGACGGCGTTTATTGTCAATATCCGAGAACATCCCGAATTTTCACAGCGCTCGCTCCGTTTCGGCCAGCAACTGCGCACCATCCGCACCACTCCGCATGTGAACCTCCACTTGTCCGTCGAAGAATGGCGTCGCAAGTGCGATCAGCTCCAGAAACGCTTGGTGCGAGTGGAGATGGAAAACCAAATCTTGCGCGACTACATTCTCGTCGAAAAGAAACTGCCACTGCCGGCCGCACTGGGCAACTTGGGCTCGGGGTTCAGTTCCATCACCTCGGCTCACGCAGAGAACCTGGAGATTGAAATGGACGACCCACCGGTCTCGGGTTTATTTATTCAAGCAGTCGAGGATCGAGTGCAGAAGCCGCGATTGCGCGAGCAGATGGAAAAGTGCATGATGAAGATTGCTTTCTTACAAAACAAGTTCTTTACAATGAGCAACAACGAGAACATTTCAGGTAGCTCAGTGTGAACTCGTCCCACACCGCGGGGATGCCACACTGACAACAAATAAACAAAGTCTTGTAATCGTAATGATAAACCAGTCCGCGGAGGTGGATTACAAACGACTCGGTCGTGCGACAGTTTTCCGCCAGACGCGAGCCCGTGCGACTGCACATGGAGTACATGTTCAGCAAGTCCATGCCCGAAGAAGTCACTCCGATCGTGTCGGCAGCGTCGTGCACCACTACGAGGTGGTCGTCGATGGTATCCATCCGCGGGTTCGGAGTCACCGGTGCATTGTGGATGGTGTGGTAGCGGCCGCAGTTGGGACAAAACTGGAACCCGCGCATCGAGGTGTAACGGTAGAGGGGACTGGTGACTGAGATCCCCAGCGATTCGATTCGGCTCATCACTGCGCGCTCCGAGGCGCGTTCGATTCGCCACGGAACCGCGACCGAGTACGCGCCGAACACGGCGCGCCACAGCCACGCAGCGCGCCGGATCTCCCCCCGAACCGCCTCGGGACACAGACGGGTCAGTTTGGACTTGAAGACCGACGGACCCATTCGGTGGATGAAAAAGAGATAAATCAAGTGGATCACGTAGCTGCTGCCGTCGCGGTCGAGCATGAGCCAGAATCGTGTGGCGGCCAGGATCTCGCGAGTGTAAACCGGTGGGACACTCATCAGTTTCAGCAAATGTCGCTCGTGCACGTTCAACGGACTCGGGTAGGTGATGTACTCCGTCACCTGACGCATCTGTCGCACCAAATCGTCTGACACCCGCTCCGGCTGGACGTGGTGCATCACTGTCTCCCAGAACGAGGTGGGGATCACGCACTGCGGGCCCAGTTTGGCCATGCTGCTATTGAACTTGTTGATCGTGCCCGAAGAGAGGTCGGCGCGCAGTGTGTTGCACATTTGGTCCAGAGCCGGAATGTAAGTGCCTGTCCATTGCGGACACATCGTTTGCCAGGTGCTTTCAAACGGTCGGTGGATAAATGCAAAGTATTCTGCCAACGCACAAATCCCCGCCTTACAAGTGGCTTCCTGACAATAAAACTCCAGCACGTGCTCGACAGTGGCACTGAGATGTGATCTTCGGAACGCCCACATGCTCACTAGCGAACGATGTGTTTCCAGCGACAGACGGACCGACAAGGGGCGCAGCGCGAAATCACCCAAACGGAACAACACCATCACTTCCAGCAGATGGATGGCAATGTCCGGTGAGCCGCGGACCAGCTTGTCAATGGTCGCCCGGGTGTGAGTGGGCTGTCGCTTGGACACAAACACCTTGCGGTACAATCGGGCCAATGGTTCGAGCGGCGGCACCAGGTCGGCGAGAGTCGAGTAGGGGAAGGGAGTGTTGAGAATAAACGGCAGTGCCATTGGACTCATGTTCCGCGCACTGGGCAGCAAATGGGCCAACATGTCGCAAGTGAAGAGCTCCGGCCGATTGTTCTCTTGTTGACGCAGAAGCTCCATGTGGACGTAAGTGAGGATCGAGCGATCGCGGTGTTTGTAGGCACTAGCGAGCGCGTCATCGAGAGAAAGATGATTACGACAGCAGCGAGGTATCCGGGACAGAGGGACGATGCGATAATGGAGATGGATACCCCGCCGGCCTAGTTTTTTTGACTAGACGAGGACGCCTTTGACTTCTTCTTCGACGGAGCCGCGGTCACCACGCGCGGGCCAGCTGGGCCGGCGTGATCATACGCGTCCATTGAGACTCTCCACCGCTTCTCCTTGACGTCAAACACCCAGAACAGTTTGCTCTGCACATAGCGTGCCAGCGGGGCAATCAAGCCGCTAAAGAGTCCGGCCGAAGGTGTGTTGACCATATCACCATTGTATTCGCCCGGTCCCACTTCATGATAAAAGGGCTGGAAAGGCGCAAAGTCGCTCGACACGCTCATGCGGTGAACAGCAAACAACAGCATGGTCCGCTGCACTTGTTGGATTACACACAGCACGCACGGCCGGCCTCGAGCGCGGGTATAATCTTCACCGGGGAAGAAGTAGGCCGGTAGTTTGGAGCCCTGATAGAGTTGGCCATTGGGATCGAGATGTAAACTGTCAAAGCGACCAGTGAGGCCCACGCACTCATTCCCGTTGACGCAAGGATGATATCGGCGCACTAGCGGCGCACTGCTAAACACTCGGTCCTTGGGATCGTCTGTCACTTCGGCCTGAAACGCCCACAAGAGCTCTCTTCGCTCGTGATGTTTCGACATACAGGGCAGTTGGGAGCCATATGGTCCCTCGGGTTCCGGTAACTGTCGGTACTGTCGCGTAGTGCTAATGTCGGTGAGACACGACGCTGTGGTTTTTGTCCGCTTCACTTGCTTTACAATCATCTCAATTTCCGCGTCACTGAGATAAGTGCTGTCCCGGCTCTGCTCGGTCACCCAATCGATAGCATCGTCTAGCCGGAAATTGGCCATGTGCGACACCACCTCTTCTTCCGGAATCGAGGCTGCTACTTCTTCGGTGTCTGGTTCCATCGTAAAAACACCGACATCATCATCATCATCGGTTTTAGACTCTACAGCGAACACGTTATCGTCCAGCATCATGAGCTTTTCTTCTTCTTCAATCAGTGTCATGAGCTTTTCTTCTTCTTCAATCAACATTAACGGTATCTCCTCCTCCTCCTCCTGAGTGTTATACTCCATTAGGTATGTAATCAACGGAGTGACCGATTGAAAAATGAACATTATCCCCGTGTTCCCACTGGACATCACCGCCGTTACAGCCGCGGGGTACTTGACTAGACGCGAACAACGGTTCATCATCGACGAAAACACCGTTGAGTGGCTCTATGCCTGCCGAACCGGAGTTCCTGAAATCACCAATGTCATCCAACTGGTGTGCAAGTACATCTTCAATGGCACCATCATGGTTGAGGGTCAGCCGGGACACGTGTTACACAAGGTGTGCAACTTCAGATCCACCGGCGAAGCCATTCTAGAACAATTGCTCGTCTACAGCATTTGCTTTATTTCTTTCAATCCTGTCACCTCCGAGCCGGTCGTTTGGGATCTACACGACCTCTCCGTGCAGATGGAACGCAATATGCACGGCGAGATTACCATGTACGCGCGGCCGCGTTTCGCTAGCGAGCTCCAGAATCGCGAAGATTGGCCGCGTTTCATCTGCATCGCAACCCGATCGCCTGCCAACGGACAGCCCATATCGTGTCTCACACTGCTTAAACCCTACATTGCTCTGCTGCAGCCTTCCATCCTGGCCGGCTTTGTAGGTCAGTTGCGCGAGACCAATCCCACCTTGTTCTTCGGACAAGACAACGCCTCGAGTTCGGTAGCTGTGCGCGATGTACTGGGCTTTGGGGACGCGAGAGCCAATGAGGCACGCCGGAGACAGGATATGCATCAGAACGCCACCGACTTTGCACACGGGATGAACGCGACACAAGCCGATACCAATAAAACTATCCTGCGCGCCGTGAGCCTGGATGCGGCCATCCCCTTCAACAATCACGATCCGTCGTTCCATCAATTGTCGAACGCGGTGATGAACGGGGTCACTCAGTCGCCAGTGGTCACGGTCCCGTCGCCTTTCACCATGGTTCGAGGACCGGTGGCCAAGTCAGATATTGGAATGGCCGAGTTTATTCGCAACTGTGTGCGCCAGATGATCGCCGAGGCGTTTGGGATAGTCACCGATGTGTTCAGCACCGACGGCCAGGTCTATAAGAACCAGGCCACCTCCGGTCTCTCGTGGCACTTTATGGAGGCGTACATGGACTTGTATACTAGCTACGTCAACTTCTCCATTGAGCAGATGTTCAAATACTGCACCGTGGTTACCAAACACCAAGAGTTGAAAATTGACGAGTCCAAATCGGCAAACATCCGAATCGTCATCACGCGCAAACAACCGCTGGAGAAAGTGATGATGCTGCAACCATTTCTGAAGGAAGACGTATTTATTAATCTAATGGCAGCTTCAGTGGGATTGAATCCAGAGGATTTCGAAATCCAGCACGACGACGACGGCGACACTGCTAAGAAGAAACCCCGAAAGAGCAGCAAAGGGGCTGCCGACGGTAAAATGGCCTCCATGTCAAGTGCCGCGGTCAGTAGTCTGAATAAGAAATGACGCGTTGGTGTAAGGCGACAAATCCTTTTCGAGGAAAATAGTCAAAGCCGTTGAATCCATAAATTGAAGCACGTTGTCGGGGACCACTTGTTCGAATAAGACCGCATCGTTGCCTGCACGCGACACGAGCAAGCGTTTCAGAGTCATCATCGACTTGTGATGCGGATATAACTTGCCAAACTCCAAACGGAACTCGTTGAAGAACATAGTGTGCGACCTATCCTTGGTGGGAATCTGAAACACAAAGTACACGATGGGGGCAGGGTCCAAAATCGGAACCGCGTCGGTGATGATTGCCCACTCTGCGCCACCGCCACTGCCGCCGCTCTTCTTCTTGGTTGTCTGGAAGTAGACGCGCCAAGGAAACGACGCTTGCAATTTCTCCAACAACAAGTGACAAAAGTTCTTGTAATTGACACAGCGCGCGCTAACGATCGGATCGGTAGACGCGGTATCGGGCGCCTTTTCTTTCTTCTCGGGCGTCACTGTCGTCGTTAAATATGATCCAGCTTCTTCATCGTCATCCACTAGCTCGATCACAGCTTTCTTTTCCTCTACACGAATCGGTTTCGGCCGAATGGGATGTACCTCCTCCTGAATCGGACGAGACGTCACCGAGATGATTGATTTCTCGCCCAAGAAGCGTCGCAACGTGACCGGCAACGTGCGCAAGAACGAGGCTGACAATGCCTGATTAACCGCCACGGCAGCACTGGCATGGCGGTCACATTCTTCTTGGGACGGTATGGCGGGAATCAGTTTCTGCACAAAATCCCGAGCTTCAGGCAAGCCCTCTGTGTACTTTAGCAGAGCGGCTCGTGCGACTGTTTCGCGAACCGGAGTTGTCAATTCCCTCATTGCAGACTGATTGCGGTCAGAGGCGTCGCGAATGGAGCGAATGCACGTCTGAATCACGCCCGCCATAACCCCTCCCGCGCGGAATCCGTCCAGGGCTCTCGTTAACAAATGTACCAATTCGGAAACGGAACCACACTCTCCTTCCATCATTCGCAGTTGTTGATTGTATGCAATCATCGCGTCGTCCCACTCGTGCGAAAACAGATCCTCGTCAGCAATCTCAACTTTGGCGCGTTTTCGCACGCTGCCACTCTCGCTCATTTTGCTACTACTTTTTTTTATTTATTACAGCTGCGAATTCAACATACTTGCCAGCGTTTACAGTTTCGAATGGTTGAATCGTCGGGTCCTTGAACCAGAAGACGCTCTTGTCATCCTCGATCTCCGAGTCGCGCATCACGCCCAGACTGTCGGCCTTGAGTTCTTGCAACATCTCGCTCACTCGCACTTCCTTGCGAAAGCAGCACATTTCAGTCTTCACTTCTGTGAATCGGTCGCGCTTGCCAGTAGTGTAGAACACCACTGGGATCATAACCCACTCGACCGCCATTTGAGAAATGACCCAGTGTACACTGGTAGACAAGTTAGTGGTGCACAACGTCGTGATGCGTTTTTCGTCCAACAGACACTTTCCCACCGCGTACCTCGCCGCCATCTTTCGCGGCAACTACAGTCGCAGCGCGCATGGCGGACCCGCTTCCATCCGCGTCCTCGAACCTTTCCGCTCTTCTTGGCGCATTCTCAGTCGACAGCGCGGAAACGTGGCCGGAGTGCCCAGCTTTCCTGCTACTTGCGCCGCCGTGTGGCTGATGATGCTGAAGATTTCGGAAGCTACAGGCAAGTCGTTCATGCCTTCCAACATGATCTGCGTCAACATCCATTTGACCGTCTACCTCGGCCATGCCATTGACCTGCGCAAGCTGCAAAGTAAACTCCCCGAGCAAACAGGAGTTTATAACCCCGAGAACATCTCTTCACTCTGCATGCCGCTCTTCCCTCGTCGTCGACGAGTCATGTTGGTCCTTTACCCCAACGGCAACGGGGTCATCGTCGGCGCCCCCACGATAGATATCGCGATAGAAGGTCTGCAATCGTGGATGAGTCTGATCGAAAGTTGTCGAGTCGGACCGTCTATCCCCGACCCCTTGCGACTCCGCTCTCAACAGTCTCGCATTCAACGAGCCGACCGCGAGAAGAGCAATAAACTCAACGGTCGACGCCGACACGTCACCCCACTCCCTGGTCCTACTCGATATTTGTAACTAAAAAAAGTAGTAGTAGCTATGAACGAAGAAAAGCTAGTTGCGCAACTCGCCGCGCTCGACGCGGAGCTGGAGGTGCTCAATCGCAAGCGGTCGAGAGTGAACGACAAGCTACATCACGCCCGCAAGGTTATGCGCGAAGAGAGGAAGAGAGCAGAAGACGAGCGAAAGATGCGCGCCCGAGAGGAGCGAGAAGCCGTGAGTCAGGCTCGAGAGACCGACGAGTGGATCGAGTACATCGGCCGACCGAGTAAATCGCGCGCTCCTCTGCCGCCCATCGCCCCCGAGATCAAGCTTCGCATGGACAATAACATGCAACAGTGGCGTGAACACTTGGTCCCAGCCGAAGCGCCGATCCGTTTGGCACCCCCTGCGCCACCCGTGTACGAGGACGACCAAACTATCAACAACGAACAGCTGGCGGAGCTGTGCCGATACGACGATGTGGAGCGATTGATGAGAATCAACATCGCCGAGCGAGTTGAGCGCGATAGACTCCGAAACCGAACTTACCGACATAATGTCGCTCACCAGCTCTTGGCCGCCGCCGCGCGCAGTCCCCACTGCAGCTACCGTTGTTTCTCGTACCTGATGACACTCTTGTACGATCGCGAAGACGACTTTCTCCAAGTGAGTCCTGCGCACTACATTGAGCCGTGGGCCGCGGCGTTCGAAAATCTCGTGATTCCACAGGAGTCGTGGTTTCCGACGGGCGACCTTAACCGATTCTTTGTCCTTCGAGGCAGAGGTCTGGGCAGACAGTACGTTACCAAGCTCTCTGCCCGCTTTGTGGTTCCCGAGGAATATCGAGTGTTGCAATGTGTCTACGCGGAAGATCTACAAGCACCCGACGCCACGCAGCAGTTTCTCAACCAAGTCACCAAACTGTCGGTACTCATCAAATCTGCGGGAGAGAGTCTAATCGTTGAGCGTGTATTGGAAACCGGAGGTGTGCCCGCATTGGCCAGAACAGTGGTCCGACGACTTATCGGCCGAATCGGCCAACCGGTCATTGAGGTAATTGATCTCCTGGGCGACGATTGAAGAGCAACGCCGTCACCACTTCCTCCTGGATCATCTGGAGAAGTTCCATCAGCTCGTATGTAGCTTTGCGTCTGTCCGCGTACGTCTCGCTGAGTCTCAACTTCGTCATGGCCTTGTCGATCGACGCTAGTGTTTTTTCTTGATCCATTTTTTTGAATTTTAATTAAAAATCGAGCAGCAACTCTTCCTCCTCCTCAATGGGATTTACAGAAAAAGGACTGATGACAGGATCCAAGTCAGGCTCGGCAGCAGACAACTTGGTGAAACCCAGATCGACACCCAAGCCCGATCCACTGTCGAGTACGAAGGCAAACCCATTGACCGAGAACGTCGGGGGTTTCACGGCCTCCAGACAGTCGAGCTGAATACACCACGTTGTGGTCATTTTCAGCTCTTTCTCCAGCACGCTGCAAATATTGGCCACGCGGACGCTAGGATCGGAGCAGCAGTACTTGTACACGTACCGCGTGATCTCGGCAGCCCGTGGGTCTTTGCCGAACGCGTCATTGTAGGTGAAGCTGAACTCGGGACAGTACACGTCCAGCATGGCCATCCAATAGCCTACTCCTTCGCCGCCGTCGTCATCTTCGGCCGGAGCGTGTTTCCAGGCTCGACTGCCACACGACAAGGGACATTCCTTGACTACATTCAAGTGACGCGAGAAACACTCCACACACACCGGGTAGCCGCACGTGACACACTTGATCGGAGACCGAGCAACCTGGAAACACTTGACACACTTCTCCTCGCTCATTTGAAAAATAAAGAAATTTCTCGGCCACAAAAATGGAAAAGTTTAAAAAAGAAACAAGAGGAGTGTAGCAGCAAGGATTTTCGAGTGAATGTTGTCGGGGAACAAGTCAGTGAAAGCGATCAGTTTGTTGGTAACCCAGCGACCATTGGCGATGACGATGGCGTGACTGTCGTCGAGTTTCTGACTCAGTTCATGGATTTCCCGTATCGTCTGTCTGTAGAGATCAACTTGGTAGGCAGTCAGTTTCTTGAGCTCTGCTGTCTGATTTGCCAAATACTCGTCAATGGATACATGCAACTCGTCTATAAATGACTCGTTATTCAAATACGTCCCCAAGGCCAAATTGGCTAACGCCAAACTCGCTTGACGATTGATCACAATGTCGGGGTATTCAGGCAGTTGTGGATCGTCCACACACTCTTCTTTGGTGAACCCACGTCGCTTGCTGATCAATCTGGTGTAATTCCGCTCCTGTAAGTCGAAACGTGCAAGTTGCAGGTCGAGAAGGAACCGGAGAATAGGTAACAGGAGCAAGAACATTGAAGTCGCAAGAATGGGCTTTCTCATCTTGACCTTTGAGTTTTATAAACAAGGAAACACATATAACAAAACAAGTAGGTCACCACTCAATCTATATGCACATTGATGAATTGCACAATCAACAGAACGATAATTAAAGGTAGCCACCAAATTGTGTCCACCACACTCGCCAGTATGACACTGTCTTTGGTTTGACATCGAACAATCGTCATGTACAACATGACGATTGGCACAATATTCACGAGAAAGTCGAAGTGCATGCGTGCCGACCGAGAGGCCCACATCGTCATGTTTGAAAAATAAACTTGCTCCCAGCTTGGAAATTTGCTCCCTGAAATTTCAGCTTGGAAATTTGCTCCCGGAAATTTCAGCTTGGCCTTTATGCGCAAGCTAACCGTGGCTAGTCACAAATGCGTTTATACACAACTTTCGCCACTCCGAAATACACCACAGCAAATTGCGAAACAAACAACAAGCTAAGCGTGGCTTGCCACCAATTTGTATCCACCACACTCGCCAGTATTACACTGTCTTTGGTTTCAAACCGAACAGACGTCAGGTACAACACGAACGCTGATACAAAATGCAAGAGTAAGACGAAGCGCACGTGTGGCAATTGAGAGGCGAAGCGAGCTCCCGAGGCCCACAGGTGATAGAGGATCGTCATTTTTTGAGAATTGAACTTTTAATCTCTATGCATGACTTTTGAACCCGCGTACAAACATCCGCAGCACACACATATCACCAAACCCAATACCACAACATTCATAATTAGACTGAAGATGTCCTTCAGGTTACCCAGCAGACCGAATGGCAGTCCCAACAGATCACCGATGCTGTCGATCCAATTCTTGACAAAATTGAGATTCAGTCCCTTGAGGAAATCGAGATTCAGTTTCGACGGCACGTTGGCCTCGTCGAGTCTCTGCTTCAGACTGTTCAGCTCCATCATCGTCAGATTATACAGGTACCGCTGGAAGTCCGTCATGTTCTTCAGCTCCTCTTGGAAGGTATTCATTTGCGACTCCAGCCCTTGCTGCTTCTGGTCAATGTCGTTCACCTTCTTGGCGTTGTCTTCATACTGCGCAATGTTGTCGGCAAACTGTTGCTCGTCGGCCGCCAAGTCAGGCTCCTGCAAAATGTAACTGAGATTGGCGTCGAGACTGAGATTCAGTCCACCCTCAATTTGACTCAGCGACGAGTAGCCCGAGTCGGCTGCTTGCTGCACCTGCTGCAAGATGTTGATCATATTCACCAACTGAGTGACTGCGGGAGTGACGATCTGCAGCACCGCCTGATTGATGTTGTCGGCCAGACCGGTGTTAGCAAACGAGTAAGTGTAATTGACCAACAGACGGATCCCGCGGCCGCTCGATTGCCAGAAACACTGGTTGTCTTTGGTGGGGAACAGTGAAGTGATGGACCAAGCTTGGAAGAAGTACTCGCGATTCAGCACGTCAAACACCCGCTCAAACGGAGTGGTCATAGTGTCGCCTTGTACCAGACAGTCGACGTTCGAGCAGATGGAGTAGCGCAGTTGGGTCGGAGCGGCACTGCTGGTGGCTCGCAAAATAGCCACTCCACTGACTGTTTGAATCGTCACCGAATCAGGGCACCGAGTACCAGCGTCAATCTGCAGCGCGCCGGCCGGCACCGTGATCTCCATCTCAAAGGCAAACTCGCGAGCCGAAAAAGCCAGCGAGTCGGTAGTGCGCGGATTCAGGTTCACCAATTGGTCGCCCACAATAAAGTGGTGCAGAATCGAGCACATGTGGTTGTCAGTGAACGTGCCCGCGCGCGGCTGCATGGTGCGCGAGTCGATCCGGTCGCCACAGTACCCCGTGTCTGGATCCACTCTCACAAAGTAGTTGGACGGCGAGTTGATGTCGCGCGGCTCGAAAATGTCCTGCTCCACTTGCGCCCACATTGAGCGATTGAAGGGCATTCCTTCCCCAAAATATACTTCCGGGTAGGTACCCTTCCGCAACTCCAGATAGTTCAACGAGCCTTTGCGGCGTCGACTGTTGACGTTGTACTTGAGTGTGTCGGCCTGGAAATCCACAAACAAGGTCGGCTGCCCCGCCTCGTGAGTGTCGGGGTCGTCGACGTACTCTGTCTCGGTGCCCAGCCACATCATTGTCTCGGACAGGAGCTCCGATCCCGGAATCGAGTTCAGTGTCGAGTCGGTCACCAGTGTGATGTTGCCACTCTGACTGTCGTTCATCGTCATACTCGTCACACCTTGCGAAAGATTCACGGTCACCGGCGATTGCTCGTTCACTGTCAGAGTCATGGAGAACTCGGTGCGTGCGCTGGTCAGCAGGTACAACGGCATCAGGCGCGGAATCGTGGGGTCGGTCTCTCGCGACGTCAGAGCGGCAAACGTCAAGTCGAACGACTCGTAGGCTTCATTGAGACCCGGGTACTGACTGCCCAAGTACTCGTGAAACATCACCTGTCCCGGCACACCGTACAACTGTCGGTCCAGTCGTTGCTGCGTCTGCCCGAAAAACGCACTGGCCTCACGTTGCAGATAAGTGAAAATGGCAAAGGCCATGGTGTTGTTCGACGGGGCATTGGAGGAGGTGAGATTGTAGTAGTCTGACTCACAATTCCAACCGCTCCCAAAGGCATACGGGCTGACGGAGATCGATGAGTGATACGCGCCCAGACGTGTCGAGATCACACGCACCTGTTGGTACACCCAGCTGTGGGACTCGCACTCGGACTGCAAGCGAGTCTCAAAATCCGTCAAGGTCGAGTAGAAACTGGTGGTGCCCGTGACACACTCGCCACTAATCACCGTTTCCGGCACACAATTCGGAAAGACGTTGTGGAGTTGAGGATCGTTGGCAATTCTCACTCCAGGGTTGTCAAATTCGAAAGGGAAGATGGGATTGGGGAATGTTTCAGCGGCAGGGTACTGAATGTTGGTGTTGTTCACACGCAGCACACATTGGCAAAACCAAGGTTGCGAGATGTCGTCGAAACAACCAGTTGGTCCAAGCATGCGGAAGAACATGTCAGCAGTGACGCGACTCAGCGAGAAGTTGGCAATGACCGTCGGGTCGCAGAGCAGAGCAAACTCAATCTCGGACGCATAGTAAATCGCGTTGCTCAGATAAGTACCCTGAACTACCACCGAGGCCATCACCTCGGCCCGGTTCTTGTTGCGCAGGTTCTGAATGTCGCCATAGGCCATCGGTGGAGTGCCAATGTCGTCCATGAAGGGCAGCGCGGGACCAAGAGCGTGCAATACACTCGTCACATTGGCCAGGATGCGATGGAAGTAGGCCGCCGCCAATCTCTGCTGCACCTTTTTCACTCGCACCGACTCGATCGAATCCGCGTTCTGCTCCACCGCCCACACCATCTTCTGCAACGTGGCGTAAATGGCCTTGAAGCGATTCACGTCGCGCGCATCCATCTGCGTCATGTAGGTAACGATGTTTTGGTCGGTCTGAAACACTTGGCTGATGGTGTTCGCCAGTCCCGAGCGGAACCCGTCATTGTTTTCAACGATGCGTCGGATCTCGTCCTGCAACAACACCGTGTTGTTCACCAGCAGCGCGATCGAGTTCTCGTCAATCTCCTGTCGCCGGCGAGTGTAAGCCAGATCTTTGATTACATCATAGTTGAACGCCTGCTGTTTCTCGTTGATCAGAATCTGCTCGCCCTGGAACGCCAGCAGTCCACTGGCGATGTCCACCACTGCCGCTGCAATGATCTTAATGTTCTCAATGACTTTGGCCAGCGGCGAAATGCCTTCACCCGTAAGAACGGCCTCGATGCCGCCAGCTACGATTCCCAGTCCACCGGTCAGCAATCCCTGTACCGCCTCGGTGATGAGCTCCTGGTTGAGGATCCTGTCCCAGTTGTTCAGCTCGGGCACCGTGCCGCCATTGTAGGTGGGGAGATCCAGTTGATCGTTGCCGTCGTCCTCAGTGTTGGATTGCAGCAGGTTGCGACCGGTCGAGGGGACCGTCCGACTCGTGTCCGAATTCCGCAATTGCTGAGCCGACAGCGACTGGAAGTAAGCATCCGCGCGAGCCGTGGCATTGACTCCCGACGGGGCCAGCACGATCGGCACCACACCAAGCACCTGGCCCATGGGCACATATGAGTAGACCGTTACGTAATCGTAGACCTTGCGCGGCCGGTGACACTCGACTGTAATGTGATCGGTGATCGAGGGATCGTTCTCGCGCACCACATCAAAGGAGAACGGAGTCGTGTCAGTGCACTTGATTCCCAACACCTGTTTAGACAGCAAACTGCCCCCGTCGTGATACACTAACGGCACGCGCGAGGTGATTTCCGTGGCCCCAACTATAGCTACTAAGTAGTACAATAGAATCATCAAAAGGTGTATTGTTATTAAAACGATGATTGATATAAGAATTAGAGTGCAATCACGCCAAAGGCATCGCGCTGTCAAGCACGACCGCAGCCGATTATACCAGCGCGTCGTCATCCAGTACATCATCTCGCCGTCGCCGGTTTGACGGCACCGTTACTTCTTCTTCATCGTTCACAACTAGAGCCACTGAGCTCCTTTCTTCACGCGGCAACTCGTAGACCTTCAAATTTCCACTGCTCAATTCAACGTACGCAATCGACGTTCTCGAGAAGATGGCATAGAGTTTCTCGGCGGGCGCAATGAATTGAATGGGTCCCCTCGTGTCTCTCTTGTTATATATTTTCATGACTTTGTCTTCAGTAAACATTGCCAACAAAGCCGTACTTGAAATAGCATCGACTATCTTCCCGTCGACAAACGTGTGCGACCAAGGTTCAGAGCCGCTGCCAAGTGGTTCCACTACGACCATCTCGTAGTCCGAATACGTAATCACGTTGTTGGTACCATCGATGTGTGCAGTCGAAGCCCTGCACAAGTTCTTGGTTTGTTTGACCAGGCCGTTCTCCGCCGATTGCAGATCGTAAATTGAACGAGTCGCTGGCGTAACCACAGTCAACATGTGCTGTTGATCGAAGATCATGTCGCAGACGTTGTCGGAAACTTTCAGCGTCTTGAACAGCTGCCCATTGGCAGGGGTCCAGATCATGATTTGATGAGGGGTAATGGTTGCAATCGCCAGATATTCCGCGTTCGCGCACATGTGTGTGATCGAAGAGCCTGGGGGAACGTCAAACATGACTCCTCTACCATCTTCAATGCGCCACCAGCAGGCTTTGCGATTGGCTGTAACTCCAGCCATGTACGTTCCATCTACAGAAGGTGAAACTCGCCTCATTGCCAGGTCGTTACTTGCCACACGGAATGCATTCTTCATATTGAGTTTAGGGGTTTCGGTGTCAAGTGTAACCACAGTGCCGCCTGCGCACACAAACAGTCGTTTCCCTGGCTCGCACGCGACTAAACAAGTAATCCTTGCTTGTCTGCTGTCGAATTTAAAGTCGGCGGTAACATTTTTCATCAGCTGTGTGATCGCCGGTGCACTGGCCTTCTTCTTCTGTTTCACTGGAGGCTCAAACGCTGAGACATCATCGTTCTTCTTTTTCACTTCCTCCGGCTCGTCGCTGCTCTTCTTTTTCACTTCTTCTGGCTCGTCGCTGCTCTTCTTCTTCCGCTCTGGCGGAAGCAGTCTAAATCGAGGATATCCTCCAGAGTAAATGGGTTGTCCTCTTCGTCGCTCAAAGATTTCTCGTCCTGTTTCGTCAAAAATCTTCTGGTTTGCTGCTCTCTTTCCAACGATCGGATTCTTGTTCTCGTCGTAGACCACCTGATCCTTCTTGATCGTCTGCAGCACTTGACCGTCCTTGTTGTAGATCAGCTCGTCGCGCATTTTCACTCGAAGTTCAACGCCGTCTTCATCCACTTTGTCTGCCAGCGTCAGTGGCTTCTTCTTCTTCTTGGCGACTGGGTTTCTCGGTTGCGATTTTTTCTCGCCGCTACTGGGCATTTTCTCGTCGTCGACCTCCTCGGGTACAACCTCACCCGCATCCTTCTTTTTCCGCGGCGGTCTCTCCGGATCTAGCAGTTGATATCGAACAGTCGTACCAGGAGCAGAGAAAATAGGATCTCCTCGTTTTCTCGTGAAAATCTCTTTCCCGTTCACGTCAAAGATCCTCTGGTTCGCTTTCTTCTGTCCGACGATCGGATTCTTGTTCTCGTCGAAGATCGGTTGGTCCTTCTTGATCGTCTGCAGCATTTCACCCGCTAGATTATAGACCGGCTCTCTGCCTACTCTCCATCTACAGTCAAACCCAAAGGGGCCGGGTTTGCCTATCATATCCGTCTTGCGTTGGACTGGTTTTGCAGAGGATACGATTTCCATGGGGGTAATCTTGGCTTCGGATACAGGTGGCATGGGTGCGTCTTCTTCTACTATTTCCGATGGGGTACCGCCAATCGGTAAACAAAATCCCGTGTAACCCTTTTCGAGTTGCACCAGCTGAGTTTTGTCGAAGTAACAAATTTCGTCTGCGCGAGGGAAGAAGCCGAAAGTTTCAACCTTAGAGCGATTTCCAATCTCAATGGCAAGGTCGGTTTCAACTACACCATTGACGATGACCACCATATAACCTCGCTCGGTCAGCAGCAACGCCATGTTGCTGTTGGAAGACACTACGACTGCACGGATGGCCGTCTCGAGAATACTCGTGTCGATTTTGCCTGGACGAGCATGACGATCCAAGTAATACAGCCAGACCATTGAGGCTTGATCGACCAAAGCCACGGTTTTACAGTCGGTAGAGAAGCTGGCCGTTCTGATTTCTTGCATGTCACCACTGCCTGCAAATTCGAGCTTCGTCTGAAGCGCTTCGTCTTGACCCGGTCGCCAATATACGACCTTCGTGGCAGTCACGACCCACAACGTTCCCTCCGCGTCGAATCTCATGTCGAATACTCGCATGAGATCTTTGGGTCTGAACACCTTGATGATTCTGCCAGTCGACGGAACCGCAATCTGAACGACGCGGTTATCTCCTTCTGCATACGCAAACGCCAAGTGTTGTTTGCCGCTGGTACACACCGCGTCAAGACCGGGAACGTAGTAATAAAATGCCCGTCTGCTGTCTACCTTCCACCAGTGAAAAGACGATTTACTCCGCGCGACGACGTATTTCGCGTCAAACGAGGGATGGATGGATTTGATCGATAAAGTCCCGATCTTCTTACTCGTGAGTAAACGGAGTTGTTCATCCAACACGCACACCTTATCGTCGTATACGATCGCAAACAGCCTGGTTGTGTCACCCGAGACACCGATACACAAAGGATCTGCAGTTTCTTCGAAGGTATGTGTATCCGAATCGTACTGAATGCCCTTATAGTAGTCCTCTACATCGACCGGAGATGCGAAAAAACGATCTGGATGTGTCTTCTCCTCTGCGGTTTCTTTTTCCTTGTCTTCCTCTTCTTCTTCATCCTCGTCTCCTTCTTCTTCCTCGTCCTCGTCTCCTTCTTCTTCCTCGTCCTCGTCTCCTTCTTCTTCGATTGGGTTCACATTCGATGGCTTCTTCTTCTTCTCCATCGGTGACTCGTCATCATCAGAGTAATCGTCAGAATCATCCTGTTTTGGTTTCACGGGTTTCTTCGGTTTCGAGCTAGCAGAAGAGGACGAGTTTGGCGCATGAGACGACTTGTTCGAGAAGAGGTTCTTGATCGCGGTTTGACCAATATCCTCGTCGGGATCACCCCGTTTCGGTTTCGTAGGTTTCTTCTTCTTCGGTGACTCGTCATCATCGTCGTCGTCAGAGTCATCAGAATCATCCCGTTTCGGTTTTGCAGACCTCGAGGCTTGCAGCTTTGCCGGAGAGAGGTTCTTGGGCGCGGGTTGACCAATATCAGCATCGTCCTTCTCTTCGTCTTCCTCCTCTTCCTCTTCCTCCTCGTCCTCCTCTTCCTCTTCGTCTTCCTCCTCGTCCTTCTCGTCCTCCTCGTCCTTCTCGTCCTCCTCGTCCTTCTCGTCCTCCTCGTCCTCTTCCTCGATTTGTTTCACAGGTTTCACGTTCTTCTCCCTCAGCGAGTCGTCGTCGTCGGAATCATCCGTTGTCGGTTTTGCAGATTTCGAGACCGGCAGCTTTGCCGGAGAGAGGTTCTTGGGCGCGGGTGTACCAATACCACGCTGCTTTCTCTCGACCAGAGACAGTTGTTTAACTGGTTGCCAAAACTCCTCTCTTTTCCATTTTGGACGGGTGTCTTCGGCTTTAGGAAAGGCGAACGTCGTGGTGTCTTTGAGTTGGTCTTTAACAAAGGCGAACGACTGAGTGTCTACTACTTGTCTGGCGATGTCCCGAGTCGTCTGTTTCTTATTGTTCACTGGTGATTCCTTCTTTTCAGATTCTTGCTCTTCATCATCCTCAGATTCTTGCTCGTCTGGTTCAGACAATTGTAGAGACGAATTATCTGGCATCGTCATAGGAACAATGTCCCCCTGATCCGAATTGAAACCAACCATCCCGTGGTTTTGCGGTTCCAATGAGTAGTCGATATTTGCGCTTTGCCTAGCAGGTTGCAGAACCGCTTTGTGTTCGCCCTTCCCGGAAGAAGAGCTCTTGGACGCCCTGAAGTCGGCAATGACACGCGACTTGATTGGTTGTCCAGGCTCATTTGGATGTTCCTTGTCATAGTACGCCCAAGCTTCAGCATTTTCTGGGTTATTATCATCATCATCATCATCGGCATATTGAAACTCCTCCGCCGCCGCGTCGGTAAGCATGTCCTTAAACGCCAGTTGAAGAGAGTTGCCTTTTGGCTGATACATGATCAAACTCTCTCCAAACTGACAAATGTTGTCCGCGACCACGTTCTCGACTGTTTGTTTTTCAAAGTCGGAGATCATGATGAGCTTAGTATAATAAACCAACACCAGTTGATGCCCCCCCGGAGTTACAATGACTTGCTTAACACCGGGTCTGACTTTATCAGTCCACTTGGATTTTCCGCCGATAATGACAGTAACAGAATTGTCATTGACCACAGCCACTGTGCTGACATCCGACGCGATGAAGGCAGCGGTCGCGTTTTCGAACTTGGCAGTTTTGTCTTCCACTGCGTCAGGTTGTTCGTTATGTTCGTCGATCTTGAATGTTCGACAAGTATCGCTGCTGACCACCAACAGTCGGCAAGTTCCGTCTTTAGACATGGCGCTCAGTCGAAAGTCCAGAATGGTCTCGCCAGTGACTTTAATGGACGCCCACAGTTGGCCGTCCGCTGACTTCGCGACCTTGATGTATAAGTGGGATCCTTTGGGTTGCAGAAACGCAGTCAATTGATCATTGCATCGGATAAGAGTCCCTGACACATTTTGGATAAGTTTCGGTCCATCGTCGCTGTGAATATCCCAATGATACGCGCTTTGTTGGTCAATTGCAAGTCCAACCATACTCGAGTTCGATCCGGAAATGTCACCAATCGCTTTATCCGGCTTGGCGGCACTCACTTGCTCGAGTGCACTGTTCAGCACAAACATCTCGCCACCGGCACATACGAACAGATTGGTCATATCAGGCGAGGCGGAGATGCTAGCGATTTTGGCAGTGAAGCTCCTCATCGCTGCATTGTACCTGATCACTTGCCGAGGAGTCTCTGACTGAAATTGCTTCTGTTTCATTTCTCCTTTAGACTCCTCGTCGTCGGGGTCTTTTTTGCGCTTGTCGGGGCCGGTGACAGCATGATGCTCTCGGTCAATGGATTGGATTTGACCATTGGCCATGCCGAGTAAAATTCTCCTGTTTTGAACCGCCACGTCGTATACCGTAGACGTCGGACACTCGATCGGTCCGAATTTCCGGTCGCCGTCTGTGAGATCCCAGCCAAAGATACACTGGCCATCGGTGCACACCAACATGGACCCGTTTTCCGACATGGCCATTCGGGTGACATGACGCGTGTACACGGGCAACTCACGGTGACTCGTGCCGTCAGAGTTGGAAACCATAATCGTCAGATCAGACAGAGTGGCCGCACACGACAAGTCGCGTGAACACACCACCTGCTTGCCAATCGCTTCGCACCAGGGTTTACACGCCAACTGGCCGGTCTTCGTCTTCCACGCTTGTCGGAACCCATCACTGGTCCACAATTGGGCCAGTTTGTTGTTTCGGCTGATTCGAATACACACCACGGGCGGTTTGATCTTACCGTCAGTGTCAAATTCGCGAATCAGACAGTTGTTGCGCACGTCCCACCACAGCACTCCGCCGTCGTGACAGACCAGAGCCATGAATTTGCCATTGCCTGAAACGGCGGCGTCGATCGGATGTCGACCGTCCATGTGAATCTTGCGACACACACCGTCTTGACACCAGACCACCACGCCGGCAGAGGAAACAATGGCCATGGTAGCACCATCGTCGGATACGGAAAAGTGACGCAAATGGACAGAAGACGAAGTCTTGAAACGAGCCATCTGCACACAGGTGTTGTGGCTCCACCAACGAAACACATTGGCCGCGTCCAGTGTCACCAGTCGTTGTGAGATGAGCGGCACCATGCGGCAAACGGACTCTGAATCAGACGCGGCGTGAATCCGGACCATCTTGGGTTGTCGATGAGCTGAGTTGGTGGTGACGGCACACATCAGTCCGTCAATGGCGCGCCAACACTTCCACTCGCCATTGAGCATGACCTTGAAGGAGTCGCGCTCGAAGAACATTCCGCCGCAAAAGCCGGTTTCCTTGATGATGGCGATAGGATCAGGTGTCCCGAATTTCCAAATCACGAACCCGGCACTGGTTTGGAACATCGCAATGGATCCGTCGGTGGACAGGGCTGCATGCGGACCAATCGTGAAGCTCGGCTCAGTGGAGCTGAATTTCATGCCGTAGCCAATACTGGTGAGCCACCATCCCACGTAGTTGTCGCCTACGGCAAGGATGTGGGCTCCGTCTTCCGAGACCATTGCGTCGTGCAGTGGCGGGTAAACTGCGGTACAAGTGAAATTGGTGATTCCAGCACGACTCACGAGACGCACAGTATTGCTACCATCGACAATAGCAGTGAGCCCCCGTGCGACTACACCGTCGGGTTGAACGGTCGCCAATTGGGCACTGTAGTTGACAAACATGGGTAGACTCTTTTCTTCTTGTTGCTTGGGACCACCCGTACCGATACGATGACGCGTAATCCGAGGGATGGTGACTGTGCCATTGGTGAAACCCACGGCCACGTGATCTCGGGAGATGGCAACCACAGACACGTCTCCGGGAATCACCTGGATACACCTGTTGGTGGTCAAGTCGTACACACACGTTCGAGTTCCGAAGCCGGCGACCAAGTGGCGATCGGATACAGCGAGACACGTCGGAGTATCAGCAGTCAAACGTCCCTTTTCGAACAGAACGAGTCCGAGGTCTTTGGTACCAAGCGCCAATACTCGCCCCGAAGGTGACACCGCGGCGCAGACGACGGCGGACGACGGAACGTCGATAAATCGTTCATTCAGTCGCACTGAATGCTCCTTGTCGACAGTACACACAGTACCCTGGTCGGAAAAGACTGCGCTAGTCATGTGCACGACCCCGGGTGATCTGGCCCAATGTGCCTTGCGTTTGCCGGTTCGCGGATCGTAGACTCGCACGTAGTCCTTGTCGCTAATGGTCAGCAACATGCCGTTACTTTGGAAGGCAGTAAATAACTGCGGGATCATCGATTCCGTGACGAAGAACCCGCGCCCGGTGTTTGCATTCCATACTTTGAGGGGTTCACTGACCGGCGAGCAACTGGCCACGCACGAGCCATCATACGAGAGTGATGCAGATGTGACGAATCGTTCTCTCACTCGTCGTACAACCTCGCTCTCATTAGGCTTGAGTAACGAGATGGCAGTAGTTACACATTGATGCGTGGCCACGTCCCATATCTTGACAACACCATTCTTGGAGGTGCTGACAAGTCGGGTTCCGTCGCCAGAGAAGCTGATTGACTCGACGACTTCACCGTGCTCGCGATCATCGTCGACAATAGAAACCACATGTCCGCGATCTCGGTACATTTCAAATTCGGTTTTTTGGATCGTTGGTACTGGGATTGGAGTTTCTTCATCCGAAGATGTTGCTTCATCGTTGTTACTCTTTTCAGATTCGCTATCCTCCTCCTCCTTGTTATTAGATTCACTGTGCTCCTCTGTTTCATCATCATCGCCAGATTCACTGCGCTCCTCCTCCTCATCATCGCCAGATTCACTGCGCTCCTCCTCCTCATCATCGCCAGATTCACTGCGCTCCTCCTTCTCCTCCTCCTCGTCGTCGTCGTCTTTGGGATTTTCATCGGACACGGATCTTGGTGACTCGCTCATGGTTCTCAATTAGTTGTGTATTAGCCAATGAAATTATTATAAGTATTTCACTTTAACTGTTCAAGAGCTCTAATAATTTTCGGGTCTGTCTCTCTTTCGTCGTCCAAGTAACAAGTAATCGTCTCCCCATCGGGGCACAATACCGTGGCCAAGGAAACATCGTGAGTCAACTGTATCACGCGACAATCGTCGTCTTCGTCCTTCTCTTCTGCGCGGGGTAAAGACTTGCGTTCCCATACCGTCTGAGTGAACGCAGAGCGATCTTTGGGCTCGTCCATGTGACAAATAGGCGAAATGTCACCGGTTAACGAGTGGTGCACCCGTTCCCACCACATTTCCTCGGCACTGATCGGTAGCTCCACCAAGTCTTTCAAGACTCTCAACGAAGGCAGTGCGTCCATCTCCAATTCCGAGCGACCGTACTTGTCCAGCAGATACACCACCAGTCGAGCGCACCTTCCAATCACCGAAGTGCGGGGCAGCAACACTCGGTCTCGAATGACAGTCAGTTCGGCGTCAGCTTTCGTTGCAAAGCGGAACGGCAGCTCCTGATAGATGCGCGAGGGGAGAATGCCCATGTAATCCCCCGACCCGCCGCTCAGCACGATTCCGCCGCTGCGATCAATAGGCAGCAAGTCTACACGTTGCCAATAAAATCGCGCGTCAAACACTCGCGCCACAGGCACCCAGTTGCGCACGTCGATCCGTTTGCAGGGAATGAGTTGCATGAAGTTGAGATCACCCGGCTTGACACTGGTGCCCGACAAGAAACAGCGGTGCAAGTACTGCAACACCACTTCTTCGGCGCTCGCACGACAGTCTTCCCGCCAAGTCACACCCAGCTCTAGCGGCTCTCTGGACGCGTATGTCAGCAAGTCGCGAGTCAGTGTGGGGATGTCGATCGAGCACCGGTCGTTGTACATCCACGGCAGCCTGCGTTTCACCACCAGACTCAACCACTGAGTCTGGTACTCCATCGTCGGCACGGGCATGACATCTTTACCGACAGCCAGCAATTTCAGTTGCTCGACCAACAGCTGGATTCTGGCGTCTTCGGGACTGTCGCCGCTGCATTGTCTCTCAAGCTCCGCAATGACTTGTTTCGCGCGATCGTTGACTAAACGCGCGCCCGACGAGGGGATTTCCTCGGGACGTGGATCAACTCGTCGTTTGTCTACCCACTGAGGGAGTTTATTACCCATCTATTGAATTATGAGTGTACACGGGCCATCGCCATTGACCGAAACACGATCTTGTCGTCTGGCATTCGCTCGGCCCACGTGATCTCCAGATGCTTGCCGTTCCACGCCAGTGACCAGCCATCTTTCTTGTCCTTTTGGTTACTCTCCAGCGGACACGAGTCCCAACATCCCTCTCGATGTGAAAAGAATTCCAGTGGCGTCTCCAGTAGTAAACGAATTCCTTTGCCGGAAAAAACCAGTCCGCCCGGAAATGCGTGCAATCGCTCCCACACTTTTTTGGGCACAAACAACTCCGTGGGTTTCCCCGGCAAGTCAGACTTGATAATATCGAACCGGAGCTCCTCGTCTTCCATTTGAAATATGGGTGGTGTGGTGATGAAGATACCCCTTGACGCTTCGCCCGAAGAGGTCCTCTCTGAGTTACCCGAAACCAAGCAAGTCGTCAACGCTCACTTCACGCCGGCTCGACATAGTCCTACACAAAGAGCCCTCTTGGCTGTGCGTCGTCGCAAGGACATCACGTGGCGACTCGTGTTGCGCAATCTGGGTTGGCGACGACTGCCCGACGAGCTGCTGGGTCTCGGTGATTGTATCGACTCGCTGGATCTGGCTTTCAACCGACTGCAAGCGGTTCCGTGTTTTCCTTCGTCGCTGGTTCGTCTGGTCTTGGATGGTAATCCGCTGTGCCGGATCTCATTGAAACTTGCCCGACTGGAGCATCTGTCGCTGAACAACTGCTCGCTCGTCTCGGTCGAGCTGGCAACAAAGAGTCTTCATCACCTCAGTCTCAATGACAATCCGCTAGGCAAATTTCCCTCCACTCAAAACTTAACCAATCTCACCCATCTCTGTCTATCTTCGTGTCAGCTGACGAGCGTGCCTGTCGAAGTGGACAAACTGGTCAAGCTGGTGGTGCTGGTACTGGATTCCAATTTGCTGACCGAGTTCCCCGCGGTCTTGTGCGACATGCCGGGACTCGTGCAACTGGACCTGACTCGGAACCAGATCAACTCACTCCCCCCAACTATCGTCCAGATGACGGGGTTGCGACGGCTCTTTGTGTCTGACGTTGAGCAATTGGCGTGCCCAGATCCCATGCCTCTTTTACTTTCTCTGAATTAAATAACCCTCGGCGTCCACCGAAGACGAGCATTGAAAGTGGGAGGAATGCGATGCGCTTGAAAATTAGGAATCACGCCTTCGTATTGGGGATTGGCCACAATGGTGGACAGAAGAAGTGTGGCCGCCAGCAACATGACGGCGCAATCGTCACACTCTTTGTTGCGCTTGCCGGTGTAGGAGAGATTCTTGCTGTCCATCTCCTCTCGCTCGGTCGGTTTGCGATTCTCCAGATTCCGCAACTGGTTAATCAGGTACATTTTGCCGTTTTCTTTAAAAGTGACGAAGCCGTGCACAAACTCGACGCGACGAGGTTGTCGGTCCAGCAACTCACCAAAGGCTAGAGCCGCGTACCGTTTCTCCATCTGCATGTTCATGAATCCAGGAGCACGAAGGTCACTGGAGGCGTCACAGGGCAACTGCAAGGCCATGAGTCGGATGCGCGGATTCACCCGCTGGCGCACTCCGTCGTAAATGTGCTGGGAGTTTACCCAACCACCGTAATTGGCTTCGGGTGCCACTATAAATGTCAGGTTTGGGAACCGGGCATAAATCTGCTCAATCAATCGAGCGACCAAGTCGCACAACGAGTCATGGCGAGTACCTGATTCGCGGGTCAAAACTCATACATTTCACTTCTTCGACAACTTACATTTCTCAGCAATGTCATCGAAACCCATTATCTATTACCTCACCCGAGCGTCAGTGTCTGAACTCAAAGCAAAAGTTCACCAACTCTCCCTCTACATGCAAGACAAGGATCGATCGCGCTACAACGTGGCTGCTGACATCATGGCTAAGTACTCGTCGCAAATACACAGGCCCGTGGATCTGCTGGCCGTGCTGTTGAGCATGGTGCTGGCCAACGCAGAGTTCTATCATCAACTCAGAGACGCGGCTCCAGACAAGTGTGTGTTTGATAACATCGTCAACTTCATTCATCAGCAACTAATGCGACTGGCCCGTGGCGATTACCCGAGTGGTGGACTGACAATGGTCGTGTGGGAAATCACCGAGTTCGCCATGGCCGAAGTTGACGAGTTTGGCATGCAACATCGCCCCGAACGCCCTTTCTTCCCCGACAAACTTACCAGTAAACAGCCGTCTTGAGTGTAACTAATAACCGAGACAGCCGAACGCGAAGCCTCGCCACCGCCAGACGGGTCAATACAGACCATGGCCACTGTCAGGTGCTCTATAGGCTGACGATCCGGGGCACTCGCTAAACTATCCAGCAGTCTGCCCTCGAACAGTTTCATATGTGTCGCCGTGGTGATTCCGTGCATCTCCGCCAAGAAAGTTGCCCGGCTCGCCTGCATCAGTACACTAATGACCTTCGACGCCTCCGGGTCAATGTGTTTCACTTCGTACGTGTTCAAGTGTTCACACGACAGCTTGTTGGCGTTCTGACATGCCTCGCACATGGTCTGGATGTTGATCACATCAAACAGAGGCAGCTTGGTGTCGGCATCCACAGCTTTGACCCAAGTGTTGAAATGATTCTCCTCGTCCAGATTGGCCGACGAAATGCCAATCAAAATCGTTCCACGAACCTGTAACAGTGGTGCAATCGTCTCCATAACCACGGCCGGGTCAATGTACGCCGCCTCCTCCAGGATGATCACTTGGCCCCCGACTCCTCTAGAGTTGCTGCCCGGACACACAATCAACTGGGACGCAAACGGGTCGTCGCGAACACCCCGAGCTGAGTAGAACAAAGTCGGCCGATTGGCGCGCTCCGAACGGAACCACCCATTGACGTCGATCTGATGAGCAAAGAAACACACCTCGTCCATTAGCAATCGCGACGCCGCCTCTCCGTTACTGAAAGCAGCAATCCGAGTTCGAGGTGCCGCCCATCGCAGAAATGCCGCCAGAAACATGGCCACTCCCGTGGTCTTGCCTCTACGACGGGGACACGCGAACAACATGTATCGTTTCGGCAACTGCACCCCCGCGTCAGGGAACAATTGAGTCACAATGGCATGCGACGAGTAACGCCACTCTTCGCCGAAAATGTAGTGCAGCACTGACATGAGCATTTTTTCGTGCATTGCCCTCTGCAACTCGCTGCGCGACGCGCCATTGCCAAACACAAACGAGTCCAGGGTGCGGCGGATGTTGCGGACAGTGGCCAAACCTTCTGCCAACGGATCGCATCGGTACGACTGCCCCTGATTGTATCGCACAAACGTCTCTGTGTTCACACCAATCACCGAGTCACGCCAAGCTCGGTGTTTTTTTTCATACTGTTCAGCCAGCGCGTTATCACCAGCCGTCAGCGGAGTGTGCTCCAAACGCATCAACAGATTGTGCAAATGACTCTTCATGGATATGACAACACATTGCGCGCGGATTTTAGCAGATTCATAAGATGCTCAAACCATGCCGTCTGACGGTGTTTGTCACCGACAGCAAACTCTACGACTACCTGAATGAGAACCTGAGAGCCTACGGGGTGCAGTTGGTCAACCACTCTTCCTCCTCGCCGATTCCCCGTGACCACACCATTGTTTCAATCGGACCTGCCGACGAGAAAGATGGCGACATTATGACCTACGGCAGAGTGGCCGGTCCCTTTAAAAATTGCGCTCACTTTTTTCCTGCCAAGGGCACCATTGTACACCACGACTCGGACGTCGTCATCGGATACCCTCCCACTTCAGCCAGTATGGATAAGGTTATGATCCAATTGCTGGAGATTTTATTCTACCTCAAAAATGTTTCTGCACCCAGTGGCCAGTAAAGCCTCGTTGCACGTTCTCGGTCAATTCGATCCCCTACAGCGTCCCGTCGAACAGGGCAAGCTGGTGTTCGAGGACGAGGAGACAGGTCTGTCGTACGGACCGCAGCCCGCTTCATGGGCTGGTCGGAAGACCATGCAATTCCGAGGATGTGCGGGCGCCAACATCCAGGGCACCGTGGATGGACCCGTGCGCGTAGCCGGGCCGTTCACCACCAACGTGCACCCGAACGCGCGGGTGCGCGGTCAAATGGAGCCAGTGTATTTTATACTCGAGCCCGAATCAAAAACGTATGTACTCGAAACTCGCCCGCCAGTGTTTGTTGACCGGGACAAATGGATGGACAAATCGCACATCGTCTGGGAGAGTCGAGAGGACATCGAGCGCGTTCCATGGATGTCCGCCATCTCAGCGAAGCTTCATCACCGATCCGCTTTCACACGTCCCAATTATGGCCCACCGCGAGTTGATGATCTTCGCGTCTTCAGCGAGAAGGATGTTGTGTTTTCGTCTGTTCTCCTGCATTTACTCAGCAATATCAATCCTTTAGAACACGAAGGAACGTTTCAAGACATATGGAACGAACGGAATTTGGTGGATCGTATGCAACGAGAATTCGACATTCGGTGTAATCCTGCTGTGGAGGCGCCAATGAAGACCGGCCAGGTCACCGCCAAACTGAAGTGGATCATCACCCACTCCTCGTCAGCGGTGTGTTTCGGATTCGATTCCAGCGTTCCTCAGCTAAACTACTTGTTACAATTATAATATAAATCACAGTCAGCGTTGTCTCGATATAGTACCCAATAATGTCCAAATATCCAGCACCAGATGCACTTACCGTGGGTGAAGAAAATACTTGGAACAGTTTACGCACTGCGGAAGAACAAGCCGAGTGGTGGTTCAACAACATGCTAAAGTCCAAGTCCAGACCACCACTCGACTCAGAGGCAGGAAGAGCCTGGGAAAAATTAGATGCCATCGCAGTACAGTGGGATCACAACCGACAATTCGTGGCGGAATCAGCATCAGCACCAGTGGCATCGGATGAGGAGAGTACGGATAAAGGAGACGGGGCGGAAGAGACGAAAGGAGACAAGACGGTGGAACTGTTGTATAATCCTCAAGAAACGCCGAAGATTGAAGATGCCGTGAAAGCGTTGAGAGACAAGCTCGTCAGTGTCAACCGAAAGGTGACTCTCAAGGCCCTTCCAGGCGACATAACCAAATACGCTCAGACGCCAAACGTGGATACATTTGTCATTTACTTCTTTGCTTCGTCGACACGATTTGACTTTGGAGACGTGCGTGGCTTCCTTGAACAAGGAGTACCAGGTATGATTTCAAGAGTTTGCGGTCGTATCGAGGCTCATTTGGTGGATTGCAGGCATTCTGCGAGATCAGAAGAGGGTCATCGTTGTTGCCACCAAAGTCGTGGGTCCTAGATCAAGAGACCCCCCCCCCTCAGTGCAATACCAGGATCTTGGCGTGGAGCTGACCGTTGGAATGACGGCTGAGGTTGAAGGAAATATCACCGTCAACGATGACGCAGTGAACAAGATGGTGGCGTATATTGAGAAATATCATCCCGATGAAGCGACAGAGAACAAACACGAGGCGGCAGAGACGAAAGGAGACAAGACGGTGGAACTGTTGTATAATCCTCAAGAAACGCCGAAGGTTGAAGATGCCGTGATAGCGTTGACAGACAAGCTCGCCAGTGTCAACCGAAAGGTGACTGTCAAGGCCCTTCCAGACGACATAACCAAATACACTCAGACGCCAAACGTGGATACATTTGTCATTTACTTTCATGTTACGGCGACGAGACTTGGTCGGGGAGATCTGAATCATTGCCTTAAACACGATGTACCAGGTATGATTTCAAGAGTTTGCGGTCGTATTGAGGCTCATTTGGTGGATTGCAGAAAGTCTGGGACTGCATAGAATCCTCGTTGTTGCCACCAAAGTCGTGGGCCCTGGATCAAGAGACCCCCCCCCCTCAGTGCAATACCAGGATCTTGGCGTGGAGCTGACCGTTGGAATGACGGCTGAGGTTGAAGGAAATATCACCGTCAACGATGACGCAGTGAACAAGATGGTGGCGTATATTGAGAAATATCATCCCGATGAAGCGACAGAGAACAAACACGAGGCGGAAGAGACGAAAGACAGGACGGTGGAACTGTTGTTTAACCGACAAACGTCGCCGAATGTTGATGATGCCGTGATAGCGTTGAAAGACAAGCTCAGTGAAAACCATCAGGTGAATGTCAAAGCATGTAACCGCAAGAGCGAATACGTCCAGCAGTTAAACGCGGACACATTTTTCATCTACTTTTATGTTTCAGGGACGAGATTTGACTTTGGAGACGTGGAAGACGTCATTGCGAAAAAAGTGCCAGGTATGATTTCAAGAGTTTGCGGTCGTATCGAGGCTCATTTGGTGGATTGCAGGCATTCTGCGAGATCAGAAGAGGGTCATCGTTGTTGCCACCAGGGTCGTGGGTCCTGACTCAGATGATGTCCCCCCCTCAGCGAATTACATGAAAATTGGAGTGAATTTGACCGTTGGAATGATGGCTGAGATTGAAGGATCTATCATCGTCAACGATGACGCAGTGAACCGGATGGTGGCGTATATTGAGGGAGTTCTCAAGAGTACGAGGAGGTCACGATCACGGGCGACCTCTGCACCGGTAGTGTCGCCCCCTGCGCCGGTAGTGCCGCCCCCAGCACTGGCGGTATTGGGCAAAGTAAACACGCGCTCTAAGGGACCTGGACGCGTGATGCTGCAGCCGAGAGACACACAAGTACACTCGCAGATGATGACGTGTGATCCGCAGTTTGTGGGCGGTAGTAACTTTAACGCGGTGCGCGAGAGCATTTTACAAGGCGACTTGATGATGAAATTCGAACCGACTGGTATCGCAGCTGACGATGAAACAGCTATGATGAGCGGATACTCGAACGGTTCTGCACAATATAACCCTACGATTGCCGGACTTCGTCAGGAGTTCATCGGCATTGCCATGTCGACAGAGCAGTGTCTCAGTGCTGACCACGCGCTTGACGTTCCTGTGGCCGGTGCGGGTGTCATCAGCACCTTAAATCGCAGCAACGACCAGAAATCGTTTCCGGCCATGTACCCCATTGCTGTGGACGTGTCTACTGGTTTCGAAGAAGCCGACACGGGACGAATAACCGCTTCGCTCGATTCGACGCGATGGTCAAATCGCACACACGCCAAGCGGATTCGTAATGCGTGCGTGGATACCAATCTCATGTCCATTGCTCCTAGCAGGTTTTCGGAACAATTGGATGTGGTGGTACATTTATGAATACACTCTAACGAAAAGAGGAATTACTTACAAACATGGATCATCTACAACAATTAGAAATCCCCGCATGGGAGGCCAACGTGAACATTCCGTGCGTGCCAAGTTACGGCGAGATGCCGGTGGATGGCGATCTGGTCATGTGCCTACCTGACAACGTTGGTGATCTCAAGTCACTCGAGATAGACACCGCCTCGGCGTCCAACGTGCTGGAGACCACCATTCGATATGCCGGACCTACTCAACGATTTGTGGGTGTTTGCTACGTTGCCAACAGCAAGCTCTCACTGGACGGGTACACCGACACCTCCTCGCCGGCAGCCATGACGGTGGCCATTACTGGAGTCACGGCTCCTTGGAATCTGAGCCTCTTCCCCTGGAAACCGCTCGACAAGCTCATTGTCGGTCCTGTCGCCATCAACGAGACGACCGGAGCACAGATTCACTCCAGAAAATCTGGGATGGGCGACGCGACCTTGTGGTCCGCTCATCCATTCTTGTGGGACGGCGACTTTATCGACGGCGTCGGTTACAACAACATACCGGATGATGTATTTGCCAAGCTAGTCAAGTCGACTGCCCCATTCACCTTAATGCCACTATACGCTCGTGTAGCATATGATACACTCAAAGCCAACGGTGTTTTTGGGGACGAGATCAAGAAGGCAATGGTCGAGTATGACGCACAAGGGACGGGTGAAGAGATGATTGACAGACTCAGCATCGGGGATCAGTGGGCTCAGCGATATCTCTTGCCAGAATGGGAAAATTACGTGTCCAAGTGGAATGAAGTAGAGATTCTGGAAGCATATTTTATGATGGTGCGTTGCCTGAAAGATGTTCAATCTATCACCGGTGCACAGCCCGGCAAACGTGGCCGCGCCAGAGTGCGTTTGTAATTATCATCTAATCGTCTTTTCCAGCAGAAGTAAACGGAAGATGTGTGTTATCTCCACGAGTCTTGCGCCACTGGTCAACTGAGGCCCAAGCCTCTACTCCCGTCCTACGACACGCGAGTCCAAACACCGCCACAGCCAGTGCAGACAGCAACGGCACGAGACAAGTCTTGATAATGTCGCGCCATTCCCACACGTGCATGACAAACAGAGACTGGCAGATCCAGTTGTCGTAGCATCCCTGCATCGGACTGACGATGAAGCGTTTGAAGAAACCTTGGTGGTAGTGGTAGTCGACCTCCGAGTCGACAAACTTGCCCAGCGCGGTCATCCACACTGGGTACTGAGTGTGTTGGTACGCCTCGATGCACTTGTTGGAGCGTTGGCGCAGGAACCGCTCGTTGGGATCGATGAAGTTGCTGTCGCAATAGTCGACAATAAACTGCTTTTCGACAAAGTGACTGTTCTTGACTTGGTCGTAGATCGCGGGCCACTTGTAGTAACACGCAACGAGTTCGTAGAAAGCCCATATACTCAAAGTCGCCAGCACCAACATGACCACGCCATAACTCACAGCGGAGCACAGCAGTCGCTGAGTCTTGGTACGCACAGTCGCTCTATCCACAATGGCGTCCATGGAAAGTGAGCTTGAAGCCAAGTCGTACCTGATCCACCATATGAATTTTCTGCGGATCCATCACATCCCGCCGCCTCTCAGTCCTATCACCGTCGCCCGGTTCGTTGCCGACCTCTGCATTCCGCAGCGACTGCGATGGATCCGACGCCGACCACCTCCTGCAGACTCACCGCCTCAGTCCACCACCGACATTGTGGCACTGTCCACTTACTTCACCGCGCGTCTCAAGTACCAAGACGTAGTGGCACGCGTCAAAGCAGTGATTAAGGACTCGACAGTGCCGCGCATTCTGTCTGGCGAGACACCCTACATGGTCTTGACCGAAGACGACGTCCTCTTTGAAACCTATCTGACCCAGCAGTACGCTCGACTGCGACACGTGGTGTCGATTCGCGAGATCGACGAGTTGTTCCCCGAAGCCAGTCTGGAACTCTCGGTACTTCGGTGGGTCGAGCAAGAGCTGGCGCCCCAAATCGACGTGTCCGGAATCAATCGCGAGCGACACCACCTCAATCGATACTGGACCGCGGTGGCGTACGTGTGGACTCAAGCTGCCGCGCGTCTGACCTGGCTGGCCGAACACATGCCGGGAGCCAAAGATCCAGTGACGTGCGTCGTCTACCCGTACAACCGATGGACGGCTTGGCTGGCCCCCGACTCTCGTTTGGCACAATGGTTCTGTCATTACTTCTATTCGAGGGGGATTTAATAATTAATATACACGAGCCACGCGAAAGCTAAGACCCCAACTTCAAATGTCAGTTTTCCGGCGGCTACAAACCACACCGGGTAATATTGCTGCGCCTCGAGACACGCTACACTCTGTCGATCATCATCAGCGCCACAAAAGTCGGCCACCAACTGGACTTCCGTCGTCGTTTCCTCGTAAATGACTGGCCATCTCCACATTAGGAACATTAGAAACAATGCCACTTTTATCATTCCCAATATGAAAGAATGACTGGAAGATTATGGGGCAAATGAGCAAAGTTGAAAAATGGTACCGCAATTACGAAACCGGGTGTTTCATGTTCGGCAAGTACCTTTATGGCCGAGGGATCACCACCGAGATTCAGAAACGATTCTTCCCCGCCGGATGGAGTCTGTTCACTCAAGCTGGTTCCACTCGTGGCGGAGGATGTGACAAGGGAAAACAAGTCGACAACGAGTTGCGCGCTTGGACTCACTTGGTCAATCGTCCGCGGGTCAAACCAGAGACCATTGCGAAACACGTGGCCACCTACTGCGTCGAGACGTGTGCCATCATCAACGAGTTCCAGCGACGAGGATGGACGCCCGTCAACGCTCAGTTGGTAGTGGGGTGTCATCGGAGTCGATGGGCCACCGCAATTGACATGGTGGCACGCGAGGTGGCCACCGACCAGTTGGTGCTGTTGGAAATCAAGACCGGCTATGAAGGCACCTTTCAGAACGAGTTGAACAACAACAAGCATCGAATGAAACTGCAGGATGGCAAGTGGGCCGCCACTCCGCTCCGCTTCGCGTGGATCCAGATCCTCTGGGGCTGGGTACTCTACTGCAAGTCGCACCCCCGCTCCGCGCTGAAGCTGCCCTTTCGCAACGTCGCCGTCATCAACGTCGTCGACTCGCGAGTCAATGTGTTCCCACTACCGCTGGATTTCGCCAAATCAGTCTTGCCTTTATTAAACAATACGCATTCAGTTTATGTTGAGTCCCAGAGATTAAAACCATCATCCTCTGTATGCTCGCCATCCTCCTCTGTATCCCCGGATTCCTTCTCTGTATGCTCGTCATCGGCTTCGCCACCATAATCAACTTGCATAGGAGTCGGGCTGTTTTGTCTATTTCCACGTATCACGGAGCTTGTTGGTCCCTGTGCAGCAGCCTTTCCCTTGAGGCCGGGTTTCCCACCAGCCTTTCCCTTGGCGCCGGATTTCCCACCTCTCCTCTTCTTCCCTATAAGCCCGTTGAACGCCTCGCTGACCCTTCGGAAGGCATTGCTGGCACCTCTGATGGCAAGACCGGTACCTTCGGCGACAAAGCCGGCACCTTCGGCGACATAGCCAAGACCATTGCCAAGCGCTTTAACAAGCTTGCCACTCGCTGATCGTTGTACGCGCGGTGTTCTTGACTTGTTTTGTGCCGGTACTTTCTGTTTTCCATTCGCCCCCCCCATTGGTTCCAGCGGCATGCCGTGTTCCTGCATTCTCGGGTGCTCGTCAACCAGCGACTGTGATCTTTGCCTGCCTTGTGCCGGTACTTGCCGTTCTTCATTCTCCCGCCACATTGGTTCCGGCAGCATGCCGTGTTCCTGCATTCTCGGTTTTCCACTTGACCTCATCGGGTCGTCCTCGTCCGAGTGATCGTCACCCGGCGGCGGCGGTGATCTTCGCCCGCCTTGTGCCGGTACTTTCTGTTCTTCATTCACTCCCTTCATTGATCTCGGCGGCAGTGATCTTGACATGTCTCGTGTCGATGCTGTCGGGGTGTCATCATCCTCCACGTCAGTCATTGTTTGGTCGAGCGGCGATGATGGCCTCAATGTTCCCTGGTTGGATTGTTGGTTTCTTTCTACCGCCTGCATCTCTCGCGCATTTCCGTTTGGTATTTGAGGCAGTTGTTGGAGCTTGATTCCAGATGTTAACGGCATACAGTCCGCACCCGCCACTGTTCCATTTCCGACATAATACATAAGCGGGTGCGGAGCCTCGCCGAACCAAACCGATCTAGCGTCGTTGGCATTTAATACCAGTAGAAACGATTTTGTTCTCATGGCAAAGACGTGACACGTGCTCGGCTTATTGTCGCCAGGGAGCTGAACGTTATCTTTCCACCACCAGAGATCGCTGAAAGTTTCGGGGCTACCGAATAATAGGCTCACGTCAATGTTACCGAAGCGCGAGAACAGCCCGTCACCAATAGTCAATATTCCATTAATGTTGATTGACGCAAACTTTTTCGTCTTGGAGTCAGATGCACACCAGGCAACAGCTCGTTTCAAATCAGTAGGGACAAAATACGTGAACTTCTTCGTCTCGTCGAGATACACTCCATTCGAAGTGATCACCCCCATGTTATTCACAGCAAGCACAGTGGGATACCGGGATTGCGCGAATATAACTTTCGCCTGAGTCGCGCTGACGTAGTCATAAACGTCAATCCGGGAGAACTTGTCCATAAACGCCATTATTTGCATAGTTCCGGTGTCAAACGCAAAGGCAACGACGTCATCGAAAGACCTTAACACGCCGCGATTGCCATTCCACAGTACTTTCACGAGGTAGGTACCACGGGTGGTACGATAGCACACCACAAATTCGCCTTTCACGTATCCGCAATACACAACAACATCAACTTCCGCGAGGCCTGATAAGTACTGACCATTGACGCATAAGGTTGTGGTCCCATTCTTTAAATGATAGCACTCGAGGATAGGACGGTAGTTGGGATCTGTGCTAAAGATCGGCACTTTGTACACCCGACTCACTTCGTTCGGTTCGGGCTGCTGCGAAGGAGAAGGGGGGTTTTGTTCAGGTCTTACTTGCTTTCTTGCTGCACCATCTTGCTGTAACTGATTGTCTTGTATGCCGCGTTTTGGCTGTTCCGGGGTTCCTCCCGCCTTATCAACAGCGCGTTTCAGAAATTCCCAAGCATTAAGCGCTCTCCCGTCTTGGGCTGCTGTGGGTATTAGCGCGATCTGACCCACCGGAGAAAGCTTAAACTTCTTGAAAAATTCGCGGGTTGGAATTCCGTTGTTGTCTAGGTACGCGGCAAATACGTCAAAACCATGTGTAGTTTTTGTCTTCATATTCTTGAGAAAGAAGGATACAAACGTCCCCAAGTCTTCCTCGAGCTCGAATTCTTCATTTGACTTATTCATGTCAAAAGCCTTGCTGATTCGTTTGTGATCAAAGGTGATACCACGCCTATTGGCTATTTGTAGCATCCATGTGTATAAGCCGTACTCGTATTCGTTGTCGACCTTGACCATTCCACAACAATGTGTGCGAAGATCTCCTTTTTTTTGAAACTCCTTCGCTCCCTTAGTACGATAGTCTTTGATCTGCTTCTGAACCCCAGGAAACAGTGCATCGGTGACTATGTATCCCTTTTCGTTCCCGGGTAGATCAAGGTTGAAATAGTAAACACCGGGCTTGCTATACCCAAATTGAATGGGCATTTTGCAAGTGATAAATGTATGATGTAATTATATAATCAAACGGGGATCTGCGCAAGCTCGGTAGAAGCTGCCACGTCCCAAGCGATTGGTCTCAACTGGTCGTCTAAAAACTCCCCGGGCTTAATTCTGTGCGCAATCTTCGCGTTTCTCTGTGTCGGTACACGTTTCGCGGTCTGGTTGTTGCATTGAAGCATCGCTGTCCCGCCGTTCACCGCGAAACATTCGTCATCGCCCAACTGCCACCACCACAGCTCCGTGTTCTCGTCCACTTTGCCAAATACTTGCTCCGCGTTGCATGAAGACGATACGTGCGGAACGTGCAGCGCGCCATTGCTGGAAATGAAAGAGGGCGAGTTGCAATTGTCTCGCACGGTCACTTGCTGTATAAGATCGCGCGTCTCGACGGCGAGAATCTTCTCCTCGTTGTTGTTGTGATAGAATGCACCTGTGCAGACACAATCGGGGGAAATGGCAAGCAAGTTCGAATTCGACTCATTGAAATGAATCATTTCTCGCGCTCTGTCGTGGAGATCGTGAACATGAACCACGCCGCCATGTCTGGTCAAGAGCCCGACTAGGTGGAACCAAGCGGCAAATTTGGCGATTCCTGTATATTGCTCGGTTTGTTGCGACTGTGAATCGATGGTGGTGATTTCGTATGCACCGTTCAGGTCGGTCCAACACACGCAAATCACATCCGAGTAGTAGCAATGGATAACTCGTCCGAGCACATTGTGTTTCAACACGAAACTCGTCTTTGAGTTGCTCAATTGACACTTGATCGAGTTCTTGTCACTGACACACGACAGTGTTTGCGTCGTGATGTTGTCGGACCGGATGACTGGCAACGAGTAATTCTGTTTTCCGGAATGAGTAGTTGTCGCCACTGCCCCTGTCGAAATAGCAAACGGGTTGTCAATATTGATCTCCATCTTATAATCATCGTTGTTATTCGCAGGGTCTGCCAAGTGAGGCAATACCACGGCCTCTGTCGGGGTAGATACTATCACGGCCTCTATCGGGGTAGGTACTACCACGGCCTCTGTCGGGGTAGATACTACCACGGCCTCTATCGGGGTAGGCAATACCACGGCCTCTGTCGGGGT
>ERZ650304.22-NODE-22-length-108164-cov-7.052336_pt1 | contig 108164 bp, 128 predicted proteins | sample MGYA00376240_ERZ650304 | MGnify/ENA primary metagenome ERZ650304 (study PRJEB26733, sample SAMN07839271) | wastewater metagenome | biome: small river; feature: stream; material: water | place: USA: North Carolina | collected 2016-03-01 ...
TGTCAACCGTATATGAATCATAGACAAAAGGCACATCGTATTTTTCCATAACCTCTGTATCGTATGATAAGTTGCGTGATCCAACTGAGATAGGCACACAGTTATAAAACCTCCACACTTTACGAGGTATTTGAGATATGTTTTGGTAGGTACGTGAAAATTGTAGTATTGTTATGTTTGTTTTTATGCTCGTAGCCACTGTGGGAGTTGCAACGTACCCTTTATGACTTGCAAGTATTACCCAGGGACGCATAATCATATCAGTGAACGATATATTAGTCTCTCTAAATTGCAGTGTTAAATTATTCGATGAAAATGGGTCTCTATTTTCAAGTATGCTACCTTGAATAAATCCTCGGGCATTATCGATTGTAGCGTTTGATACAGTTAAAGATTCAGTTGGTATATCCACTCCATCAAGAAAAATACAACCCACTATACCTTGCGATGGGTATGATGTGAGTAGCTTCTTTGCAAGATCAATATCGAACCCGTGCTTGCTTCCCACCATAGGTTCAAGTTGTTGCAGGACGTTGGTGTTAAGAGAGGCTGGAAAGCTATCAAAGATTGCAATAAACTGTGTGCGTAGAGGTATAGTGGTTACCCAAGACTCCATTGTGGTTAAGAAGTAGTCTCTAAAGCTTATTAGCGGCACCCCTGGTATAGCCAGATTAGAAATGAGAAATCCAGGTTGAGCAAGGCCGCCAGGATTGGTATTATTACCTGTAGTTGCAAGACCGGCTATGGCATTACCCACTGAATTTAAAATGCTAGACATGCAAATATTTAAGCATTAAAAAAGCCTGCATAAGCAGGCTTCTTCAAATGAACGCTATTCTCTAGTTACCCTGTTTTGCGAAAGTAATGATATGCAACTGATACATCAAAGTTTTGAATTTCACCATTTGTTGTGATATCGTATGCAAGTGCTCCAACATTTCTAATGCTGACACCGACAAGTTGATACTGTGCAATCTTATTCAATTGCTTGTCTAGTTGAACAAGGTCAATAACTGCTGACTGTTTTGGTGTAAAGTAGTTACCAGTGCTTGAAGCGTCATTAAACGTGTCATCAACCACTTTGAGAAACTTTTCTCTGAGCTTCTGTGCAGCATCGGCATAGAAGTTAATAACGTAGTTTTCGCTATCCGGATAAATAACGGTACCTGGAATATTAAACTTTAAGCCCATATAAGGCGCTTGCACATTTGTAATGGCTTTTGCAGGTAGTGATGCTGTTCGAGCATACACTAAATCCGGCTCACCTATAATAGTTGAGCTACCATCACCGAAATTGATATTCAGCACACGAAACAAATTAGTACGTGAGAAATCACGTGCTTGTGCTTGTGTATAAAAGTCCGCAATGCCTTGTTTAACGTCCATAAATCTATTTAATCAGCCTAGTATTAGTTGGCGACTATCAGAGGTGTTTTTACTATCTAAAAGTATATTATTGATTTTGATATCCTTCTTACTGTACCAAACGTTATTAATGAGGTAACCAACTTGAGTTACTTCTTGTATTAAGCCACTTCGTTCGTTTTTATCGTACGAAGTGGTAAAATATACGCGTTGACCGGGTGTCATGTTAGCCTACTAATTCGTTGAAGTTTGTTGACGTTCTTGTTGCGTAGAAGTTCACAAGAATGAATTCAGCAGTTCTTACTGGCTTGAGATAGATATCTACTATCAACTCATTCTGATCAATCGTCTCTGGCTTGTTATTACGTTCATCACATACAATCAAATAGTCGTACAACCCTTCCGTGTTCTTTGCATTCTCAAAGATAGGTGTGAGTGTATTTACTACTCGCGTACGGGTTAGCAACGTGTTTGGCTCAAACACGAAGTACTTCATTGTATTCGATGTTGCTTTTTCAAGAGCAAGGAATAGACGACGCACATTAATACGATCAAATGCACTTGGCTGCTTTAAAAGAGTCTTTTGACCGTAGATTACAAACCCTTCATTCGGGAAGAACGCAACTGGGTTAACTGAAATCTTGTATAGTGAGTCGCGCTGTTTCTGTTTTGGATATAGCGCAAGGTCTACAATACTTGAAACTTTACCTCTTGTAAATCCGGCTGGTGCATACCATGGTTGGAATGCTGTATCAGTATTGACCATTGCGGCTGCTGCAAACCCTGAGAACGGCACCCAAGTATAGTCGTCAAGAGTTGCATCAAACACTTTAGCCCAATTACTGTAAATTGTTGAGTAACTGGTATTGAACGATGCAATCAAGTTTTTAATCGGATTGTAAACGTTGAGTGAGAAACTGGTGTTCGGGTCACGTGCTGCAATGAAGTTGGTGCCTTGAACGAATACATGGCGTGGAAGATCCGCAATATACAAATGATCTTTACGACGTAAGCCAGCAAAGTCCATAAAGCGATTTGAGATCGTCGCATAATTGTTCTTAAACACTGCGGCTTCGTACGTGATATTTTCGATATTTGTAGTTGCGAGACCGCTTATTGCAGTAACGAAAATTGAATCATCAAAGTACTTTTGTGAGCTTGAAAGAAGTGGTGAATTGTTTAGGTACTCACTTACACTGTAGATAGTTGATATACCACCATCAACAGAAATGTCTAGATTGTAAAGCTCTGCGTTTTCAGCAATATCAAACATTCTATCCAACTTCAACGGAATCGATCCGAGATCTTTATTGCGTAGGTTACCGTCAGCAAATGCGCCTACTGTGAATAAGCTATCAGCACGTCCTATTGAATTATACAACCCTGATAATGCTGGTGATATCAATCCAACTTGTGTCGGTGCAGTAAACTGTGACGTAATACCGAATTCAGCACTTAGTGTTTTGAGTAGATTTGCTGGATTTGCAAAACCGCTCGTCACTAAACGAACTTTATTGCTTGGTACACCATCATTTGAAATCCAAGTTTGGCCATTTCTGTGTGAGATGAACTCGTTAACAAGAACGGTAACGTTTGGTGAGGCATCTTCTTTTGTTTCAAGGAAGAAACTTAATGGCTGACCACCATTTTGAGAATTGATCTGTCTCCAATAGTCGAGAGATCCAACAAACTTTTCACTCAATGTATAATCGAGCTTGATTGTCTCCGGAGAGAAAATCGACTGCTTGAGTTTGAATAGCCCAAACGTCAAAGTGTCGTCAAATTGATTTGTATCAATGTTAAACGTGCTTGCATTTTCAAGTACCTCAGATACGCTTGATCCTTGATTACTTGATCCAAAGGATGTATCCGATGCAGATGAAAGGTTAAAGTTTAGACGTGTTGTTGGTACCGTTACATATGTTAATGTGTTTGCGGCACTTTGAGTAACTGTCTGCACTGAAAGGATACCATCAAAGTTGGTAGCAGGATTGAGATTTGAGTTGTCAATCATGCCAACGTAGTAACCTTCAAATACATTGTTAACTGATGTTTGTCCTTTGTTAAGAACAATCATACCAGCATTACCTAAATCGGAGAATGATGAGAATGTTGCTTTTGCGGTGTTCTTCCAAGAAAACCCATTCGAGCTTTGAAGAATGTCATCGTATTGATCACGTGTCAGCTCAAAGTGAGTAGGCTTACCAAACACATACATCACTCCCGATGCTTGTGAGTTTAGTGTTGAAAGACCCCGTCCGTAATTTGCTGGTTGATTTGCGTAATCAATGTTAACAGCAGAGCATGGATATACTAGAGCGCCGTAATTTGTACCGAATCCCACCCCTGTGTTTGCACCGTATGGTAGTTTGTATACATTTACATTTGCCTGAGTGTTAAAAAGAGGTGCTACTGTGTGATAGAGGTATCTTTCAGCTGGTGTCTCAGGTGCACCGAAAATGCCTGTAAACTCTGACAAGCTAGTTACTTGCACAATCTCATCAGTCGGTCCTTGTGCTGCAAAACCAGCAACGAACACGCTTGTTCCTGCAGGCACTGCCGGTCTGGTGCTTAGATCTATTTCTTGGATAGAAACTCCGGGTGATTCTATTGTACGAGCCATATGTAATTATTATTTATGGTTTACTCTCCACTTTTTCGGCGAAGAAAAAAGTAAAGCACTATACTGGATTAATGTGAAACTGCGAAAAAGCAAAGCTAAACGTTGTTTCAATTTCATCCGGGTCTCTGTAATTGTACTCAATACCTCCGAGCGCTGTAGGAAACGCTTTTGTGTATACAAATTTTGCAACGTTTACATCAAACTCATCTTTTGCGTACAGAGTAAAATTGGTTTGATATGAAGCTGGTTGCAGTTTCGTGGGTAGTTTCGTGGTGTCGCTTACTTCTGGATCACTATTATCCGCATCATATATGTTATACTTGTCGTCGCTTAGTAAGTTCAACCATTTGTAAATAGTAAAGTAATTAGAAAATCTGTTATCAATAGTGAACCTAACAGTTACGTCTTCATATATAGATCTGCCGTGGGAGGACACTTTAAACACCCCATTTGCGTAACCAGCATCAGATGCAGGTACTGTAATCTCCGGAGCAACTGATCCGAAGACTGAAAACTGTACAGAGTTCTTGTTAATAAAGCCGGTTGTTGTCGATACTGTTAAATCCCCGGTATTAAACTCTCGTAATATCGGAGGTAAATCAAAAACAAGCAAAAACTTGTCTTTGCGACTCTTATTAAGCTGGGATTGAACAATCGTGCTCATAGGACTTCAAAGCCTTGTGCTAGAAGCTGATCATACTCAGTTTCGTTAGTCTTTTCATTACCTAGTATTAATGAGGGCATCGCTGAGTTAGGGTTTTCTTCATCGTTGTATATAGATTTCGGCAATGTATTGTATTTAATGCCGAAGTCAAGAGGTTTGATGATAAGTGGCTTGTGGTTGTCATCATATTTGATAACTTCAAACAGCTTTTCAACAAGAGCTTTGTCTAAGACTACAAGCGCCCATATGACCGCCATGACTCTATCATCATTAAACCCAACACCTTTCTTCGCAGCCCAGGTACCATTGTCTTGTCTGACAAAATCCTTAAATTCTTTAAGTGTTTGAGCATCTCTTAGTTGCAGTGCCTCTACCTGATTCATAAAGTACCGCATATTTTGAATAGCTGTAAACTTTGTATTGGTGTGGGATATAATACCTAACTGGTCTTTTGATCGTGATGCAGCCGCAGCACCCCACGACACTAAATTTTCATAATTGAAATTGTTTCTGAGGTTATCCACCACTTGTGCACCGCAATTATTTCGTTCAATGCATGCAAATGGTTTACCCCACTGAGTAAGAATCTCATGCACTTTAAGTGTAAAGCGCGCCGGTGGAATGGTTCTAGAATGATATAAAGCAACTTGTTTGATGCAGGTTAGATCGGTAATATCTAAAATAACCACAACTGAGGCGTCTTTTCCTACACCTTCACTAGTATCTACACCTGCAACGTATAAACTCTCATCATTTGGTTGATCCCAAATTTGATACTTACCCTCGTCCATGGTAATAGGAGCTTCTCTTAGATATATCTTGAGTTTATCGTATAATATCTCACTAACCGTGCTCTCACCAGCATCTAAGAACAAACAATTAAATTCTTGGCTAAATGCTTCAATGCTGCCAATAGTGCTGATTGTTTCTCGTTTCCACTTTTCATCACGCCCGGGTATCTCGTTCCACAAAATTTTATCGTGAGCCCAACCGTTTGTACCTTCCTCAGCACCAGTGTATAAGGTATGAAACAAGTTACCGGTGCCATTTGCTGTGGATGCAATGAAGATTTTTGATTTCTTTGATGATGAAACGATGGGGTATACGGATTTCCAAAATTCATCCACCAAATGCATTTCGATAAATGCTAATTCATCAAGTAGTAATACATTGATACTTTGTCCACGAGCTGCAGTACCGGTTGTGGTTGATATGCCAATTCTACAACCATTTGATAGAGACATCGACGTCTTACCATATTCCTTAACGCCGGGCTTTAACCAGTTTGGCAGCTCTTCGTATGCTAACCTAATTCTTCTAAAAATTTCAATAGCTGTGCCTTCTTTATTGGCTACAATTAAGATGCTTTGATCTTTTTGAAAGCACGCGACGTGAAGAGCAAAGATCGTCATCAGGGTTGTGTTGTGCGTGGGTATATAACTCTCACCAACCAAAAATAAACTATCGGGTGTATCTACTGTAATGCATCTAACTGGTACTGATTCAACTTTTTCAACATTTTTGATGTAGTGCCACTGTGCTCTGTATTTTGATTGAACAGTAAAAGGCTTTACTTTAATACGTGAACGCTTAAAACTCAGTCGACATACATACTCAACCGGTTTAAACGTTATAACAGCTGCTTTAGAGCATTCAATGTTGTATAATTTAGGAGTGTATTCTTTATATGTTACTTTGTAGCCTAAACTCTCAACCAATCTTTTAGTTTGTTTAACGAGCTCTATATTAGTGTTGTAAAATTGGCAGGTACCATTCTTGTTTATATAGCCATCGCTATCTACCAACCCTTGTAGTAAATCGAGTCTTTGCTGTCTATCTGCATACAAATACTCCTCAGGGATGTGCTTGTTGTTTTTTAAATTGTGTTCTCCGAGTAAAGTTGAAAGGCTTTTTGTTTTTACATGTTCATTTGTCGAAATCCGCACAGTGTACACTTCCGTACTGTATTCATGCAAGGTCAGTTTATCGAATTGTGATTGCTGTTTCTGTAAAATATCCAACATATCAACTATATCACGCTTACCTACTGTTATAGTTGCACCGTCGCTATTACCATCACCTAACCACACACCAAGCACATACGGATCAATAGGTAAGTTATTCCGAACCCCGGATATACCGGTTATGCATGATGGTATTCTGTGGTTTGGTTCTTTACCAGCATAGAGAGTGTCAAATATTTGTTGAGTTGTTTTAACTGACCCTGTATGTCTACGCTCTGATTTTGTTTCAGTATACCATTCATGCTCAGAATCGGCTACGATTTGCTCACCGTTATCAAACGTTATTCTATAACAATCTCTATTATAAAGAACATCGTGAGCAGTTACCACGTTACAAGGTTTGCCATTGAGACCGTAAACCTTATCCCCGGTTTTAAGTTCACCTATTGTAGTCCATCCACCGGGTATTGGTATCTTTGTATCAAGAGCTAATGCTTTACCGATCTGACGGGAGGCTAACAATATAAAGAACCTATTATCTCGCATTTTACGCAACACCCGCTTTTGACAGTTATGCAGCGTAATGGTTTGTTTACCCTCATCAAGAGATACAATATAGAAGTACTTCTCTGCGAAATGTAATATATTACCAGAACACCTTTTGATCTCTTTCGCCATCTCCGGTGTATACTCGAATTCAGCTTCGGCCGCGGGTAAATTAGGGTTATTTAGGTATGTTTGCTTAACTTTGGCCATGTATCTTATAAATATTTACATGCCAAGAACAAAAAGTCTATCAGACATCTGGAACTGCTACGTAAACAATGCGCAAACAATTACAGAAAAAACAGCTAAGAAAGCTGTAAAGACTGCATCGAACATCAATGACCCTAAAGCTGGTCATCTTGCTCAATCTGATAAAACGGGTCCAAACGCTGTTGATAATTTTAAAGGCCCGGCCTTTAATAGAAAGATAGATGACGTTAAAACAATGACTGAAAAAGAAAAGAAAGATAAGGCGTCAGTAGTTAAACTGAATACCGTAAAAGAAAAAGTACGAGGGGAAATCGAAAAAAATACATCCCAGGTGATAAATAATAATATGAAATCTAGATTCGATAAACTTTTTGAAGATGTTATGGGAGATGAAAATGCTCAAGATCTTGAAGCTCTTGACGTGGAAGTACCAGGTGAGGGTGAAGGCCTCGGTGGTGATGATGACGTTGCAGAAGATGTAACAATTACACTATCATCTGATCAAGTTGAATGTTTACGTGCTATTATAGCACAGCTTGATGGTGGAGATGAAGATCTCGATCTAGAAGGTGATGTTGGTGATGACGATTTGAATCTTGATGGTGCTGCCGAAGGTGGTATGCCACAAGAGGACGCAGAAGAAGAAGACGATAAAGACGAGAAAAAAGTTAAAGAAGCTACTGAAATGAAAGAGCTTCCTAATTCAGCCGGGTTAGGATTGACAAAGCAATCAAATAAAGTTGGTGATAAGACATCAAAGCTTGCAAAGTCGGGAAAAGCAGATAGCAAAGTAACAGCCACTGTTGATGGTGACGGAAAAGACGTGCCGGATTCAGCCGGTGAAGGACTAACTAAAGTAGGTAACAACAAGCCAAACAGCAAAATCAAAGGTAAGAACCAAGAATTCTTCGGAGTTTAATAGATAGCTAGAATCATTTAAAAAGCCCGCTTAAGCGGGCTTTTTTTATGTCTGCATAAATAGATAAGTGGATTCATTCAAAGACTTTTTTACTAAAAAGAGACATCAGAAACCTATACTCGGAGGTACAGATTTACAAAAAAAGCACGTAAACGTTATGGCTGCGAAATATAAGGCGGATAACACTCTAAACCATAAAATTGAGACGCTTAAAAAGCAACCAGGTAAATTTATATGCGATGCAAATGATTTAGAGTATATCCAGCGAGTGTTTTTGCATGGTAGACCACCAAATCCAGGAGAGAATAAACTACTCGGTGGTAAATTGGGTATTAACTTTTTTCAGGACAAAGCAACGGGTCAGTGGATAATTCAAAAGCAATAACATGTATCAAAAAGACGATTGTTTTCCGGGTATGGTCGAGGGTGATAATTTCTGTTTCCGGTATCTTGATAAAGATGTTACCGCAAATGAGCAATATCTATACAGTAACTACTACCGTGAACAGATTAGCACCTATGGTACAAAGGTACTCTACTTTGTTAATGCATACAACGTGCTAAGTGCTGATAACTTATACGGTGAGGATCCAGTGCGTAAGTTTGCACCGGGACGATTTGTCACTGCTATAGTTGAACTATCAGAAAATGCTAACACGCTAACTAAGTTCGGATTTCAAGCAGATGATTCCGTTACGCTGTATATCCATATATCAACTTTTCATGATAGATTTTACGATATTGGTACTGAGTATCTTTCAACGGAAAGATCAAACGTTGAGCCTGAAGAATACGACCTAACAGGGGGCGAGCAAATAACAGCTGAAAATGAAGACAGAATGCGTACTGAAACGCCTAATGTGTATGAAACTCAATTCAATCAGGTTCAACCAAAATCAGGAGATGTGTTCATATTATATGAATACGGTAAAGGTCGCCCAGGTGAACGAAGTGGTAAGCAATTTGAAGTATCAGAAATCTTAGATCAAGACATATCAGAAACGAATCCTTTAGGAGGTCACTATGTTTGGACTATCAAGGCTAAGCGCTTTGAATATAGCTTTCAGCCTGGTCTCTCAAGTGAGAAAGGCAATAGTCAAATGTATGATAGCTCAGCTAATGGTATTCTCTCTGGTGGTGTACAAGATCCAACCAAAGGCCGAAAGTACGATGAGCTGTACCCACAGAAAGCTATCAATGATGTCAGCATTTCACGCGTGTTTAATATGCCAGCTAATACCAACACTGATGTGTACGGTAGATACTAAGCTTGTTTGAACCATTTTTGTATATTAGGTCGCATATCCTTTTCACGTTCCTTGATATACTTCTGAAAAGCCAAGGGCTTTATCCATTGAGCACTTTTTAGTGGATCAATACCTAGTTGCTCTGCTTTAAAACATGCTAAATTAACCCCTTCATATAAGCATGCAAACCTTGTTAAGAAGTCTACATTATTTTTATAGTCAATTTCCGGTTCTCCGGAATCTTCAATATCCATACATTGATTGAATCAGTTTTCCTAATAGTCGTGCTTTTAATTCATTATCTTTATGGGAGTAATTTTCTAGCACGCTAAATAAATTGAATGTCAAGTCTTTAACCATTTTTTTGTTCTGAATGTATATGGTTTCCTCTTTCTTGTCTTCGATATTGGGTTTTTTTGCATTATCGATAATGTATAGACACATTTCTAACATCATTTTCAATAGTGCAGTGCGTTTTAGCTTTTCTGAGTTACCACCTTCTTTGAACCCTACCATTTCATCGAAATTAAATGGATTGCATCTAGTCAGCACGTCAATTAACTCTTCGTAGGTTGGGGCTTTTTCGGGAGCAGCATTAGCTAATGACGTTGCGGCAACAGTGGTGGTAATTTTATCAATTTCTGAGCTCATTTACGGGTGTGGTGGTTAAAATTGCTTTAACGTCTGCTACAACTTTGACAACTCCTTTACATTTCGGGCATGTAAATAGTATAGGTCGGTCAAACCGGTATAAAACCTCTTCAACGTGTTTTTTACACGGGCATTCAACGTTAATAACACACTTTGTTAGCTCTTTAACCTGTTCGTTTTTAATTAAAGCTGCTTTTTCCGCTAACTTATTTTCATATACGGTATTAAAAAAGTAGAAAAACAATACTTGCACTACAAACGCTAATGCAAATATTATCCAGAACTTAGAAACAAATATTAACCCTACAAGGCAACTAACCAGTGATGTTAATACGAGGGATGTTATTAGTTTTTTAACCATCTACTTGATTTTATCAAACCTTTTACTTATATCCACCGTTAGTTTATCTATTTGTTTGAGTCTCTGCTCAATGCCTTGAAGCAATGGAGTGAACTTCTTTTTTAATGCTGGGTTCTCTTTAGCGTTGCCTACTATTTTACGTAAATTAGCGCTTGCAACGTACATATTTGATAGAACATCATCTGCAAAGTTTAAAGGATATGGTTTTAAGTCGGGAGCACGTGAATTATCGTCAGGCTTTGTGGGATTTACAATATCTAAGTTCTTTACTTGATTAGGCTGTGGTGGTGTCTCACCTTTACTGGTGTTAGAAGCGGTAGTCCCGAAGTTCTCAAAATAGTACTTGTATTTGTGTGTTGCAACCTTGGAAGACGCTTTTTTCATGCAAATATTTAAGAAGACCCCATAAATAATACGTATATGAGCGATTATAGCAAAAGATTTCAAAGACTATTAAACGAACAACCTGATGAAATCTCAGATCAGGAGGCCATGGCTCAGACATTAGAGCCTGATACTAATCCTACAGACTTTGATGTTGATGCTCCTATGAATCCACGTGGGGAATCAGTGCTAAGTGGAATGCAACGTAAGATGGTTGGTGAATTAAAGACTTGGATCCAGAGATTGGACGATATGTCGAAGTTTCTTAATGGTACCGATCCAAGTAGCATGCAATCCCGTCTAAAATCAGCAGAACCTGATACTATTTTTGACAAGATCTCAACTGCTGAAAACAAGAAGATTGCTCGTGTTGCTGTTGAAATTTCATCGCTTAGTGAAATGTTAAAGGGGTACGCTGCATCTGCATCTGATGCTAAATTCCGCGGTGTTTAATGCTGTATTTGCTTAAGCATTATTAATGCTTTAAGTCCTTGGTGTGTATTTTTTTGTATAAATGAGTGTTTGATCTGATCTCGCTTAAGATCCACGCACATCTCATTGATATCCTTATACATACTAAATTGTTTAGGCCAGATAAACACGTTTTGACCTTGCTCAGCTAGGGTAATACTCTTTTTCCATGCTGGTTTATCAATCCATTGATTATCCAAGCACCATACTTTGTTATACATTGATAAATGTGCTAGCTGACTTGTTTGTAACTCACTAAAAGAACGTTCACTATCTTCTTGAATACCTCCAACAGCTAAACCATTAACAACAAAATATGAATCTATCTGACCTTCAAACAAATAAACGTTATCATGAAAGATATCCATGTTGTTTAACCCTGATAAACTCTTCTCACCACCTACTTTACTTAAGTATTTGGGTTTAGTTGCATTATCTCTCGGTAAAATGGTTCGGGTTTGATAGAAAATGATATCACCATCCGTATTATACACTGGTAAAACCAGTCTATTCTTATGGATATGATCAGTAAGTGATAGATAATACGTGCTTGGACGGTTTACAGCTGTGTTTAATCGACGGGATTCAATGAATCTATTACATATTGCGACTATTGCATTGTTTTGATGGAACAGTAACTGCTGCGCATCTGATAAATTGATTGAATCCTCAGGTAGAGTGTGTTTAGCTGGGGTATCTACAGGGACATCAGAATTAAGGGGAACACCCACATCGAAATCGTGCTCATTTATGTCAGCAACGATGTCAGCCATGGATTTACCGGTGACATCCATTATAAACTTTAGAACCTTGTGGCTATACCCACAATTGTGACAATATGTCAGTTCTTTCTTGGGGATATAGAAAAACCGAGTCTTTTTACCGTAGCTTTTCCCTTCTTTACAAAAAGGACAACATCCATTATAGGTATTGTTATGCTTTTGATGGTAAGCATATGGTACAAACTGATAAAACGTTTGTACTACATACTGCTCCGGTACAGGAATCATGTTTTATTCTAACACAATTCCCTACAAAATCAATTACCTTCTGTAACTCACACTCTGCACGCTATTAACAGTCCCGCTTTTGTAGTCCTGTATTACAGCACCTGTTTTTGCATCAGTAATGCTGATCATTCCGCGTTTAATGAGGTTACCCGTGATTGGATCGTTATAACTCACTTGTTTGTACGTTTTTCCCTCATGATTGTATTGGTTAATATGAGGCATCACTGTTTCGCCAGTGTATGGTGAGCGGATCTTTACTGGTTCGAGGAATAGCATACAACTATTTAGTTGAATCCTCTGAATTTCCTTGATTTGCTTTGCTTTTGTTCCATTGATACTGCTTATATAGCAGTTTATACACGTTTTTAGGCAGTACTTGAACGAACTCAACAATTTTAGAGCTAACACCTAATTCAAACTTGTCTATAGGAACCGCTCTGTTAGCTAACTTTGGGACTGATATGAAGAAATAGGTGTTATCACTCTGTTCACAGTATGTAAGCATTTCTCCTACATACTTTCCTGTAAGTACAGCATATACCTCGCGAGCTTTTGGTTTCCCGGGTGAATCACGGGTTATTAACCTCTTTAGTTGTTCGAATTTTACCATTGGGATATCAAAAGCATCGTTGGGATACCAATAATCAAAGATTGAATGCAGCTAAGGTATGCTCAAAAGGATTTCCTTCAATATCCTTAACGAGTTGCAACATATCTTTAGCAATCCAGTGAATTTCATCTTGCGCAGTTGGCTTTTTACGTAGACCTAGGAAATGAGCAAAGCTTCTGAAGTTAAACATAACATCCGCTTGGGTCTGCGTGTTGTATCCTTTGAAAAATCTGGTAGATTCTTTGGCACGTTTACGTCCTATCAGTGGTGTAAGCTCTTCAAGTGCCTTATGATAGTACTCATTACCTTTTAGTGTGTGTCCATCCAGTAAATTGTACCATTTATTGCCGATTTCACCGAAATCCTTCCAATCTTCCGGTAGATAGTATCTATCCTCTTTCAATTCCTTATAGCGAGCACTCTCACCGTTAACACTCACACCGATTCGGTGCTTAATAATGTGTATATGCGATGCAGTGTCGGTTGTAACTAAGAAATGCAATGCACTCTTCTCAAAAGGTGTGTGGTGGCCATTGGTCGCAAGGTCTTTAAGCATTTTAGGAATGCGAGCAATCTTATCCGCATCTAAATCCCTCCGTGTTGATGTCCATGCACTCTGTGCATGTGCGAAATCCCCACCATAATAACCTATCAATTCAACTGTATTTGAGCTCATTACCTAATAATATCACACTTTACAATTATTCAAGTGATGGTTCTATAAATCTCATGTTAGAGTTTATGAATCTGCTCAAATATGATCCAATTGCATCTGCTTCTTGCTGAGTGCTAACGTGAATAAGAGGTTGAATAGGTTGACCATCAAGATCATAGCCTAGAATGACAAAACTCTTCATAAATTCTTGACATGTTACTAGGAGCGCATTCAACTCATCGACATTTTCTTTGCGATTCTTCTCTTGAGCGATACGAACAACTAAGGCTTGTTGAATCAACTTTGTGAGTTGGTCTCGATCGTCCTTCTTTTTTGGCTTCCGACGAATCTTCTTCGGTTCTTTTGGTTCACCTTCCTGTTTGTCCGTCATTATGTTATTTATGGGCATCTTTATTGTTTAACCTCCATAACATTTGAGAATTGACCTTTTGGACCGAAAGGATTGGATTCCGAATTGCCGCAAATACCTTTCTCAACGAGAGTTGTGACTATGGTTTCAATACTATCAGTCTTAAAGTACGTGCCTTTGCTAAATCGCTGACCACCGTCATCAAACTCGAAAAGAACTTCATTTACTTCGTTTTTGTTTGTGTAGCAAGTGATATACACTGATGATACACCGGGATCTACGAGAACAGTCCAGCGACGAGGGTCATTTTGACCATAAGCATTGAAAATCTTAAACACTACATAGCCTGAATCCTTCATTCGTTTAATGAAGTAACCAGCTGTTTTTATTTTATTCGCAACTTTCTTTTCTCTTATTCTAAAACTGATCATATTAACTAATTAAAGCAGATACTATATAAATCAATTTAGTACCTCCTCGATTAAGTGTTATTTTTAGTATACCTAATTGTGAATTAATTGCAAATTCGATATCCGGGCATTTTCCTATTGCAATCAATCTAAACGTCTCAAAATTTATCGGTATAGGCTTTGAAATTTGATCACCGGTAAAGGCGTCAATAATTGCACACTGAAAATTATCAACATTGGCACGTGCCTTATCTCCTAGCTCTCCATACACTATTGATCCCTCCGTATATATGTAGAGTTTGTTTGTTTCCGTTGCAAAACTTGCACCATTGAATAGAGATGTCAACCGAGCTTCATTTACTTTAAATGTTGTGTTGAATACAAGACTATCCACCTTCTTCATATTGATTGCAGGTGACTTAATTACGTTATCATCCAATAAATGAAACTTAAATTTGTAACCTGGGCTAGAGTACTTGATATGGTTGGTTTCAATTGAAAGCTCTAGCTCTTCACTATCTATACACTCAAGACCTCTCATCAATCTACGCACATCAGGTATGTTCAGCTTCATCGGCACTGTTAATTCTGATGCTATCTGGGTCTCAGAGTATAAAACAAGGGTAGCGTCTGAGGCTGATACAAGACAGCTTAACTTTGAAGGCTCGACATTGATTACACACTTATCAGATAAACTTGCAACGGGCCCGAGAACATTAGCTAGAAAATCTTTCTTATTGGCTATTTTGAATTTCATTTGAATAAAAACCCCATTGTATATTACAACAATGGGGTTTCAAGTTAACCTAGGTTAGAAACTTATCTAACCATCTTTTTTTTTAGGCTTAACACTGCTAACATTTAGCGTGTTTTCAATCGAGTCCAGTCTCTTTTCCAACCTCTTCAAATACGACACAACATCATTTAAGGCATCCACAACGTCTGAATATTTAGCAGCTCTATCAAAATCGAACAGAATCTGCTCGTTGGTGGTTGAAGAACTAGTGCTTGGCTGATAGTTGGACGGTATCAACACCGGCTCTTGCAGCTGAGGTATTGATATGCGCTGCGCCGCAAGCGGTGGCCCATTTACAATAACAGGTTCAGTAGCGGGTGAAGGTTTTGGTTGACTAAACTCTTTTACTGTTTGCTCGAAGGTGTTTTTCATTTCAGCACCGCGGTGATTTAAACTTTGAGAGGTTGATATAATCGCCCCATCCAATCGTTTCATTTCACCGTATGTTGAGCCAAGCAGCCCAATTATTTGCTGCTTGGCTTCCTCCGGCATATCTGCTGGAATGTTAAAACTCATTACTTGGTTTCGTCTTCGAGCTCATCAAGCAAGCGCTTAACGTCTTCGTCACTTGTAACAGTCTTAGATGCTTTAGGTGTTACATCAGGTTTAACTTCTGGTTGAGCCTTTGTATTAGTTTCTTGAGAGCCTGTATCTTTTTCTTTCTTAGCTGGGGGTGTCGCTCCAGCGCCTTCAACATAGAAGTGCTCTGCAAGCATCTTCTTGATCTCATCGTAGCTCTTTACGGTCATGATCTTATCAAGCTCGTAAGTGCTATTTAGAATCTGCTCAATCTTTGCATCCGTCATATCAGGCAATGCACTAGGCATTGTGAATTTTGACGACACAAAACTCGGAAAGTCACCTTGCTGCTCAACTTTGATCTTTAAATTGACACCATTCGGTGAAAGATCAAACACGCGAGCTCCGAGACCTTCAGAGTCTTCACCTTCAATCGCATCGTTAATGACGGTATGGAGCTGCTTACCATAGCTAATAACCTTTACTTTGCCATTGTTTTCAGGCTTCTTCGGGTCAGAAACAACGTAAACGTTAACGAGCCAACGTTCAGAACGTCTAATCAGCTTGATACGAGCCTTTTCAGCTTCGGTGCCAACACGCAAAACTCTGAATCTTTCTTCAGACAGCGGGTTACGTTCACCGAACGTTTCAGGTCCGAGTGCTCGGACATACTCACCGGTTGCGAAACTTGTCCAACCATGCATATAGTGGTGGAAAAACGTCTTCGCTGGGTCTTTTACATACGGTAAAAGACGTACTGTGTAGGTATTACCTACTTCAAATCTCAATATATTTGAGTCTTTATCATTTTCTTGTTTGAGGGCATCTTTAATGCTTTGGAATATAGTTTTAGTTGACATAAATCTGTTAAATTATACATTAGTATTCTTCGAAATCAATAGACTGTTTAATGTATTGTAGAAATCTTTGGCTCTTGTTTTTGCTGTGTTGCTTGTATGGAACTTTGTGCGATAAACGTCGAGATGCAAAAAGCAATCACCAAATATAAACGTCTTAAGGTCTGTATCATATTGTTGTATTGTTGTTTCGAAGTTTGGAAATGTAAAAAGGCTGTATAGATAAATATTGCGTTCTTTAAAATGATTTAAAAAAGTGTGCCACTCTCCGGTTTTCTGAGTGATATACTGATCAAAATCGATATTATTTAATCTGCAATAGTTAAAAATAAACTCAAAAGATTCACGAAGTTTTGTTAGTGCTTCTTTACTATCTGGATCTTGTAACAAATACTTATTTTGATATATGGTGTACGTCTTAACAGCACTCAACCTTGTAAAGCTTTCTATTGGTATAAACTGCTCACCGTTTAGAGTAAATGACGCTCTAAAAAAATCTTTTATGTTTATATTAGGGTGCTGGTTAAAGAAACTCTCAAGCTTAACACAAGCAAGGTGTTCTATTTTACCTTCAAAGTCATCAAAATTTTTACGCAGTTTATACGGCTTATCTACAGCCGTTCTTGACACTTCAAGATAACAATTGTAGATGTATTGCTGCTTTGGGGTCATAAGATTCGATGCTTGTTTATTATTTTAGTGACGTATTTACTCTTTGCAATGGTTGGTTGGAAGCCAATAAATTTTCTAATAGCTTCAAAGTCACTTGGCTCAGATATTGTTATCTTGTATAGGTTTCTGATTTTCTTGTCTTGTAGTATTCTGGTGAATATTGTAGCGAAGTTAATTTTCTTTCCATAGTACAAGTAGCAAAAGGTGCAGAAACAATAAAAAGCATGCTGTAATTCTTCATCTTGAATTATTAGGTATGGGGATCTACTAGCAGCTTTTTCAACACTCATTGAGTGTATTTACACTAACGATGTGCTGGTATCCACTAATCACTTAATGATGCAAGTGTTCCAGTTACGCTTAGATCTGATGCGGTACCATTGAGACCTTCACTTTCAGTTATGGTTAGCGTATTATAGTCTAGTGAGAATGATGCAACTCCATTGTTTGCACCGAATCTATTTTTCATCATGCCGAACTTGATTATACTCAATTCCCTATCTTCGTCGTCTTGAAATATGCTTACCATGACGTCAGCTGTAGCTGGCAGCCCAATGCTCTCACTAGTGCTCTCAACTCCGGGGTTTATTTGATTGTAACCGGTTCTATTTAACTGAGTTGCTGATATAACAGGTCCTTTAAAAATATATGACATGGCTCGCACCTGCTCAGCAATCTCTTTTACCTTTTCATAGCTATTTACCCCTGCTGAGCCTTTTAATAGGTTTAGATAATCGAGAACGATTGCATGTATTTGTATACCGGATGCCGTAAGTGTTTTGATAAACGATTGTAAATTTGCTGGAGTGACTGTACTCGGAGGAAACTCTTTAATGATAATGCAACCGTTTGGATTACCTTGATGTATTTCTTCAATTTGACGCTTTAGAGTATTAGGATCAAATTTAAGCTCTTTCATAGGTACTTGCGTTGCATTAGATGTAAGCCTTTTTGCATACATCATCTCACTCATTTCAAGAGTTATTAGCAACACACACTTACCTTGCTTTGCAATATTGGTTGCAATATTGCCTAGCACTATACTCTTACCAACATTTGTTTCACCAGCAAACACGTACAATGCTCTACCATTAGCAAGAAAACCTCCGTCAAGCTTTTCATCAAGCCATTTCCAACCTGAAGGTATTGTAGGCTTATCAGCCATAATATCTTCAAGCACTCTATTAAAGTCTTTGTATAGGTTGAGCCCCATATCTTGACTCAAGTTGAAGTTACAGCTTTTCTCGAATTTATCGAGAATGAATCCTGTATCGACTTTATTATTCGATATATCCTCAGCTACTTCTAATAGAGTCGTGTATATGGCACGTTCTTTAATGTACCTTTCAGTGCACTCCATTACGAAGTCACCATTGAGATTTTTATCAATGTTAGCAAACGACCGGATTACCGTTTTGAAGCTTTCTTTTATCTCATCATTGGTAATGTAAGATTTGAGCTCCGTTATAGATGGTACTGATAGGTGCTTAGTATAAAAAGCACTTATCGTCTCGAAAATACCTTTTATGTTCTTATCTCGAAAGTATGCCGGTTTGATATATGGCACAATTGCAGATAGATATCTCTCATCAGTGAGTGATTTGTATATGAGAATATTTTCGAATTCATCTAGGTTTAGCTTGAGATCCATACAGTTATACTGTCAATTGCTTGCCAGCGTATTTTGAGTACTTGTTTATAAAGTAGTTTGCTCCTGCGATCCACTCCGGGGTAATGTTTTTTAGTCCCGGTGATTCGTGAATGATGGGTAAGTCTCCTACTCCAACTTTTTTCTTAGCAAGAGAGCAGTCTAGTGAAAAGCACAGGTCATAAAAGTGAAACTTCGATGGTATATTTTCATCAAATCTAACATTGCCTAATTTTGCGAGATTAATTGAAATAAACACCCCGTCTATCATAACAACTTGTTCGGGTACTGGACCATAAGAAGTGTATCCGAATTTGTCAAATTGACCATGTGCTACACACCCATGTAAATTGTCCCTACCCATTAGATGCCAGAGAGGCATTGTTGTCTGGGACAAAGTAGAAGGTATTGTTAATTTCTTTGCACCTGCCAAGCCAAACACATCATACATTGTATTGTACTTGATTATGTTTTGCTTTAGGTTATCCATGGTGCAATTTAACCACACATCACCATGCACGAATGCAATGTATGTGTAACGTGCATGTATCGCTGTTTTTATTTTTTCATTATATACAGTACAGAGATGTTTTTTGTTACCCGTTACAAACTCTACATCATGATAAGGCTTATTCTCACTCTCATCCATTTCAAAATCACAATGCATATATTGTGACAAATAGAAAGCTGTTGACTTGTGACTAGATTCCGGCGTTGTAACTACAATTAATACAGTAGGTTTCATTCTTCTCTATCATCCATTTCAGGTTTGTTCTGCTCTGTCCACATAGCTCCGAGGATATTCCATACGGCAGCTGCAAGATGATCTTCAGATTTATCACCAAAGTACCATTTCATCATATGTCTTTGTGCGCTGTCATAGTATACTGACAAAGGCATACCTTTTTTCCAGTTATTAGCACCGTACTTAGCTGCTCCCGTTGTATAGTGACGAGCAACTCTGTCTAACTCTTCAATGGGTATTAAACTCATGCGGGGTTTACCTTCACCTGTGTCTCTCTGAGCACCTGTTTCAAATTGTCTGTTCATGGCGTTTTAAAATTTCAGCAATCGTGGTTTTAAACACACAATCCGTTGTACCAAAATCATTATTGACGATTTCCGGCTCAATACCTATGAATTTCTTGAAGAACTTGACCCCGGGGCTGTTTATCTCGCTGTTAACATAGTATTTACTATAATTTGCAATTGTTGCATCGAGTAACAAATGTAAAATAAGTTTTTTTGCAATACCTTCACCCTGTCTGTTTTTATCCGTTACAATGTAATACGTTTTAACATGAGGTTCATTGTTTATATCTTTAATATGTGCTGCATGTAGACCGATTATATTACCTTTATCGTCTTTAGCAACATCAACACCATAACTCCACAGGTCTCGACTCTCCCACAAAAATCCAAACGTGTTCATTATAAATGAATCGGTGTTCTTATACACAAATTCCATCAACTCACACTTTTCTTGGTAATTTGTTGGGTATACTGTAACAATGTTCATAGTTCTAAAAATGGTGACTTAGCCTTAAATTCTCCTACCTTTTGCGCTCCGTTCTTTGCAAAAGAATAAATAACACCCTCCTGCAACTCAACATAGTCAATACCTTTGGTCGATGAAAAGCTGTTGTAGTCTGCAAAGAGGGTGCTACCTTGACGTGCGATATATACGTTCAGTGAACGTAAATTCACTATCCATAATCCGAATGTTCCTTGTAATAGGTTTAAAACGTACTGTATAATTGGTATCTCCTGCTCAGGGGTCTTGCATTTAATCTTTAAATCTTGTTCATATTGCAATAATAGAGCGGGTATTATACTGCTATCGACACTATTTTCATGATTAGGTAAATACGATGCTCTAAGCTCATTAAAATTGGTTAAAACACCATTATGTGCAACGGCCCAGTGCTCACAAACGAATGGATGGCTGTTATGCTCTTGCCATTTGCGTTCAGATGAAGTAGGTGCTTGATTATGTCCGAGATACATAAAACCATCAAACAATTTTATGTCATCCCAATCAAATATACCTTCTTTTCTCTGGATATCATAGATCTCCCCATTATGAAATAGTAACCCTGATGCAAAATTACCACGTTTCTGATTGACTCGATCGAGTATCTCAAATTTACTCGGATTAAATGATCCGTAGATGCCGCAAATTTTCTTAACTTCTCCCCTCTTGAGACTCTTCAACAGAAGAAGAGCCGTATATACCATAAATAGTCATAATGCACTATTGTATATACAAGATAACAAATATCCATAACGGTAAATTTTATATAGGGTCACATAAAACAGATAATTTAGATGATGGGTATTTTGGATCCGGTACTTTGTTAAAAAGAGCAATTAAAAAACATGGAGTGGAAAATTTTACAAAGCAAATATTAAAAGAGTGCGCATCTCTTGAAGATATGAAATTGTCAGAAACAGAAATTCTACAAAGCATTAAGAATGACGACGTTTACAATTTAAAGTTTTGCTCAAGCGGTGGCAATACAAGAGAAAAATACACTAAAGATGAAAAAAAGATATACATACAGAAGCTAGTAGCAAATCCAAATAGCCCCATAGGTAAAAAAGGTAAATCTAATCATATGTTTGGAAAGATACACTCTGACGACTACAAAAAAATGCGCAGCATACAACAAACACAGCACTACAAGGATTTAAAAATAAATGATCCGGAAGCCTATGATAGATGGTATAATGGTGTAATGAAAAGTGCTGTTAAGAACTGTATTGCAAATGCTGCAAAAAAATGCAAAAGGGTCGTAGGTTATAATAAAGCAACCGGTGAAAAATACGATTTTAAAGGCGTTTCATATTGTATGAAGGAATTGCACATAGGTAGATATAGATTACAATTAATAGTGGATGGTAAAGATGAACACTCTGAGTATGTATTAGAGATTCAATAAATAATATCGTATGAACAGCTTTTACACCTGCAGTTGGGTCCAAAACACGCAAGTAATCAACGAACAATACGTGAACAAAGAAAGTCTTCTCAATGAAAGCATTGCATCTATTCTTTCATCAGTAATGAAGAAAATGAAAGCTGCTAATATCGGCATCCCTTATCGTGATGCACGTCTATACTTCTATCAATTCCTACAAGATAAGCATCCTGATATGATTCCCGGTGAGTTTCGTGATCAGTTTGCAACCCAGAAGCCGCAAGGCAAAGATATCAATGCAATGATGGGTAAGATGATCATGGATGAGAAGACCCCGAAAGGCTTTTTCGATAAACTCGGTGCTGAGTTTGATGAATACTCAAGCGAAAAGACAAAAATAGGTGATAAAGAGATCGACTCCGTTACCGCATTCTTAAATAGAGCTGCAGGGTCGCGTGAAGTGCGAGGTACATCAGGTGGTGCTGAGAGTCCAAAGAGAACCTACGGAAATCTTGACAATATCCATCAAGCTGTTCAAACAGGTGGTGTTGATGCGACAGAACGTGTTAAGAAAGGGGCTAATGGATATGAAACCCTTAAGTTGAATCTACCCCCTGAAGCTGTTCTTGATTTTACTGAAGAAACACCGAGCCAATTGGGTGTTTACACAACCCAAGCTAATGGTCTAAACTACAGAGTTACCTTGAGAAACTCAAGTGAGCGTTCAATCCCTTTAAGTTCTCTGCAACCCACTGACATTGCAAGCGTTGTTATAACAGAGCCCAATGTTAAACAGTCAATTGAAGCACCTACACTGCCTGGAGTTGAGGCCCCTCTGGTGACTCGTGAGAAACCTGTTGTTGACTTCCCACCTGATAAGGGTGGAGACTTCAGAGGTCCAGATCCTGAAGATGTCGCCGTCGGTAAAGACGTGGGTGATGACGAAGATGAGAAGGATGACGAGGAAGACGAAGAAAAACCTGAGGAAAAGAAGTTATCTCCTCAGGCAATTAATAAGAAACTTAAAGAAAACCTTGCGAACCGTTTCAGGAACTATCATCGCCAGGAGCGCCGCTATCACCTTGGTTATTAATCGGGTCAAACATCGTATACTTGCAGTTGTTGCTCCGGTATATGATGTTTAGCTTGTCTTGCTGTATATATTGTATGGGATCTCTGTATCCCGCTTCAATAAACCCTTTTAATCTTAACGAGCTTGATGGACTGGTTGCATCAGCAATTGCTTTTCCGCTGTAGCATGTGTATGTCTTGTAGAAGTTTATGTTACGCTCTATACCATACAGTATAATCTCCTTCTTCGACATATTTATAAGTGGTGCGCTTACAACAATCTTTGATTTTCTGTTTAGTGATATCAGATCGTTGATACTTTGAAGGAATTCCACACTACCATCCCAGTATCCTGCAAGAGAATCCGCTTGTGCGCACCCTAACCACACTGCTTCAGCATCTACAGACTCGGCATACGAGCATGCAATCGATGCAAACATTAGATTTCTATAGGGTACATACGATGCTGGTTGTGCATCACCAGCCATTTCACGGATATCTGGTGTGTTTATACTATCATTCGTAAGAGAACTCACTGGAGCAATGTCTCGAATGTACGAGACGTCGATAAGTTTCTTAGTTACCTTGGTTCTGATACTGTTTTGAACTGCTTTAATTTGATAATCTATACAATCAAGCTCTAGCTTGTGCCTCTGCCCGTAATCAAATGTTAGACAATATACTTCATCAAATTGAAAGCATGCTTTGTATAAGAGAACGGTGCTATCCATTCCTCCCGAGAAACATAAAACAACTTTACTCATGTCTTAATTGTCTTCAGTTTCCTCTTCAGTGGGGTCGTCAGTGTCAGGACCTTCATCTGGACCGCCTTTATTCCCATATGACCAAGCAACCTTAATTGCTTCTTCGATTCCTGGTAGAATCGTCTTTTGCCACAGTTCTTCGTTACCTTTCCACTTAGAATAATAGCCGAGCTTTTCCCCATTTGGAAGATTATATGTTGAGCCGGTTTGAACTAGTACATTAAACCCAACCGCTAAATCAGCCAGACCATAATACTTGTTGAGACCCTTTTCAAAACTTAGATACATTTCCCCTTCAAGATATTGCTTGACGAATCTATTCTTAACCGTCAATGCTCTCAATATAACACCGGGGAAACTCTTCTGTCCTACTGCAAGAGTTCCTAATGTTTCTTTATCTTCCTTCATTGGTTTCCGAGCAAGCTGCACAGTTACTGATGGTAGATAAACTGCTGCTTTACCACCAGGCATCATTTTTTCAAGCGATGGAAACATTGCACTGGGATCATCGTAAATGTGATTTGAAACGATAATAGTTGTCTTGGTTAAGGCGGCCAAGCTAGTGCATGTTCGTAATAGAGACTTAACCGCTTTAGCTCTCGAACCCATGTCAGCGCTCATTGAATTCTTTTCCATACGGCCGATCTGCAATTCGCTTTCTAGGTTTCCTAAGCTATCGATAGCGATGATAAATTTATCAGACACACCCGCTTCTTTAGCCTTTGTAAGGAACTTATAGATTTCATTCCGGCATTGCTCTAGACTAAACACTGGAACATACTTAACTTTCGATGGATCTAATCCTAGAGCTGCAGCACCTTTTGCATCAATAGCATTTTCGCTGTCAAAAATAACAGGTATTAATCCTTGCTTTTGAGCGTTAGCTAGAATTTTTTGAATTATGTAGGACTTACCGCACATGCTCGGCCCTGCTAACATTGTCAATCTATTACGGGGAATCCCTCCGTAGAGGGATCCAGAAATAATACCATTTAGTAAAAGTGAACCGGTGTCGATCCAGCCACTTACCACGCTTATTGCGTTGTTGTTTAGGTATGTTGCATATGGGTTATCAGCATCAAGACAGTCTAGAATTTCTGTTATTTTCTTATCCATACACCATTGTATGGTATAACCAGTAAAAATCCATCAATTTCTTGGAATTACGATATCCATTATCTTCTTCGTCTCCAACAAGACATCCATTGCTTTTTTGTTTGAAACACGCTGTTCAATGATAAAGTTACGCCATACGAGGAACACTCGACGAACCTTTTCAAGTTCTTTGTTTGCTACAGGTTGGACACCTTTATCAGTACCGTCGATAACTCGAGATAGCATCCCGATGACACCGTTAATGCCATCATTTTGACCACTCTTAAAACTAGCATCGTTGTTTAGATATGACATGTTATTTTGAATCGTCAAACAATTTAATTACTTCCGGTGATGCTTGCTGCGGGGCTGGTGTCAGTACTGCCTCTTGCATTCTATCATACTGACCGATAATACGAGTATCAACACTAAAGTCTTTACCTACTGCAATTGAACTCTTGCTATATGTATAAGAGAATGAGCGGTCATTGTTTCCCTTCGGTGTAATAAACTCTGTCAAGAACAGAGGAATTAACTGAACTCTAAAAGTGTCTGGCTGATTTTCAGCCGTCTTTGGTGCTGGTTGAACCGAAATCATTACCGGGTTCTTAATGGTGACCGATGTTGCATTTGATTCTTCTTCAACTCCCAATACACTGCGCCCGAGATTATCAATAATAGTAATATATTTGTTACCCATACGTTATGTTATATTACCCCTATTTGAAATCAAGCAAGTAACTCAAATAAATTGGTTTGAACTCTACTGCCTGGCTTTTGAGCGAACCAATTTACATTAGCAAAAAATCGTTCAATCGCTGAGAATATATGACGTTGAAACATTTGCTCATAATCAGGTTTAAAGAATTCATTAAACTCTTCTGGGTAGTTATATTTGTAGCCTATTGCTTCAATACCGTATTTGTTAGGCTTCTCAATGTAAAAGTATCTAACTTTATCACCGGATTGAATGTTTTCATACTTGTTACTAAGACCAAGTAATTGAAGTAAGTGGTTATGAAAGTATGCAGCTTTTGCATGGCAGGGCATGCCTTTGACAGTTGCAAACCCATTGCATTGAGCTGTCTTTTCTTCGAGCTTAGATAGCCCAGATACTAGAGTAATATCTTGCACAGGTAACTTCTTGAAAATCTCATATATCTCATTTAACACCGCAGTGGTTGCTTCCATATTACGAGTTGTTAACATGGTCTCGATAATACGCTTCATATGAGGTTTAATAGTTGCAGGCATTGTACTCCGTACAACCTCAACACCGGTGTATTTGTACTTATTGCACGGTATACCTTCATCATCCAATACATTGAGCACGTATCTCTTTTTTTCTAAGAAAATACCAACCTCAGCAATTACCTCCCGCTTAAAAAGAAATCTACAATCAGTAGACCCAAGTTCTTTAGCACCCCATATTTTGATCTCTTTGTTTAGGAATGCTTCAATATCAGCAACGGTCTTGTAGGTTTCCTTTGATAGCTTTCCGTCGGGGCCTTTAAAAGGAAATAACCCTGCATCCACTAAAGGTTTAATAGATACGTATCCTGAGTCGGTGTCATTATATACAATACACTTCGTTAATGTATCTTCACTAATATCAGGTACTAGTTTCTTAATAAACGCTTTTGCTATATCATTTGCTTGCTTAACAACTGCTTGACCGGTCAATGTAATAGAAGATGCAACATCGTCATCCCCGAATGCAGCATGTTTATTTCCGAAAAAGCCGTAAATCGAGTTGATGTACACTTTGATACACAACTGTTTAGCATTTAATTGATCAATCTGATCCTTTAAAACCTTATCTTTGTTTTCAGCATATTTTTTCTTCAATTCGCTGATCTGCTTTCTAACTTCCTGTCTTTTATCATAGTAAAAGTCAAGAATCTCCGGCATTATACCTTTTTTCTTTTGAGTGAAAAGTACGTTTGCTTTACTTACAGCTATCTTCTCAATCTCTTTAAACTTTTCAAACTTTTCAGGTGTAAGCATATATGCTTTACCGCTTACATGCCGTAGTTTGATTTTACCATCTATCGTCTCAATTGTACCGACTTTAGTCTCCGGGCTCATATTGAGACTAATCATCACACTGGGATATAGAGAGCTAGCATCAAATGATACTACATGTGTTTGAAATCCTTTTAATGGCTCGGCAACAAACGCCCCAGGGTTAATAGAGCCGTCATCTTCCTCTCTAATAAATGATGGAATTTTTTGATTGCGATATCGAGCTCTAATTGCTGTTGATCCATTAATAACCGACAACGTTCCCATCGCACCCTCAAACGTGGTAAGACCTACATACGCTAACATTCTCAGCAACTCCAAGTATTTGAGTTTTGCTTCAAGTTTTGATAGCAATCTAACGTCTTGAATATTGTATTTAACGAACGTGTCCCAGTCGGTATCTGCAAGAGTTGCTAGATTCATCGTACCGAAATTCACCTTACCTTCGCCCAATTCCGCTTCGGTAATTGAAGTCAGTTTAAAGCTTTCTCGCTGAGATAGACAAAAGCGTTTGTATATATCCAAGTAATCCACCACGGATATACCTTCAATGAACCATCTAACTTGCATCTGACCAAATTTACCACGCATCTCTCTATTATACACTCGACCAGCTGGTGATAGTCGATTTACAAACTCCTCACCAAGCAGTTTAGCTGTACGATTGATGATGTAGGGAATGTCGAACGTTTCTGAGTTCCAACCTGATAATATGTCTGGATAGTCACTCTCCATGAACTCAACGAACTTTGTAAGCAATTGCTCTTCACTCTTACAATACACATACACCACATCACTTTCAGTGTTTTTATAGGGTTTGGTACCCCAGGTGTAGAATTTGTTTGTCAGAGATTCATATACCGTTATGACATTGATGGGTTCTAGAGCTTTATCAGCATGAGGAAATTCATCAGGCGCGTACACCTCGATATCCACAAAACATATCTTAATTGGGTATTGAGCAAACTCAGGCTTTTCATTATCTTTCCAAAACGTATCTAGTAGAAATTGCTGAGTTACGGGAAAGTTATCGAAAATTCTTTTTGTGTGTGTATCTTTTAAATATCTGTACCTATCATATTGGTTACGAAACGTTTTCTTAATTAGCTTAGTTCCAAAAATTGACTCGTATTCCCCATTACCTTCAATGTAAGCATATGGCTCCACACTAACGTCGTAAGACACTCTCTTACCTTTCTCATCCCAGGTTAGCAGAGTTACACACTCCTCTTTTGGTTTGTAAAAAATATTTCTATAACCCATTACAGCTATACTATATTGTTTCCTTAAAAAGTCAATCACGATTAAATATAATCAATGAATAACGGTCATATGAAAGCAGTGTCAGAGTTTGTGCATAAGCTCTTCGTAGATAAGCAATTTGATTGCTTGACCGTATCTTTTGGATGTAAGCAAGTTAATGGATCATACACTGATGAGAAAAGCATTAGAATCGGTGTAAGGGAAAAGCTTAACAAAGGTGATATACCTCCCGGAAAGCTCGTACCTAAAACTATAACCGTTGATGGAATTACTTATCAGACTGATGTTTTTGTTGCTCCTCCAATGACAGCATCAATGGCTATGCCTATTGCGTGTAATAGCCCTGAACCGAGTATTAATTCTCTTCCTACTAATGATAGTGCATTCCGTCCTTTAATCGGCGGCACATCATTAACAACAGATGCAACACCCGGTGTCGGTACATTAGGTGGGATGGTAATTGATAATTATGATGGTACTATAGCAGGGTTGACAAATAATCACGTTGCAGTTCCTAATGCGCCAGGTACCCCTTATCATAGATTGCCGATGTTCCAGGTTAGTGATCCACTTTACGGTGCAAAATTTGCTCAGTACGGCACCATTCCATGTTATCAAGGAGGTGGGTTTATTGGCAATGTAAAAAGACGTATACCGTTTAGATCATATAATACTTGCGACGTTGCGTTAATAAATCTCAATACAGCTATTTGTAGTACTGGTAGTTGGCAACAAAGAGGCTCACCTTTTACTGCACCACCTCCTTTTGCCTCAACCTCTGAAATTAACAGTCTTAATGCTAATGTACCTATATTTGTCTGCGGACGAACCACGGGGCCAAAAGGTGGTTTTGATTCTGCATGTCAAATTAGGGTGACTGACATATACCAATCTGTTGCTGTTGATTACGGCACTATTGCAAATCCTAACTTAGTTAGCTTTTACAACACTTTAAGCTTTTCAAGCCCAGTAACTAACTCAATTGTATCATGGGGTGGTGACTCAGGAGCATTCCTCTATGCATTTTTAAGCGGTGCATGGAAATTAGTGGGTATAAATTTTGCAGCATCCAATAGTATTACGTTTGGATCATTTGGTACGGCAGCTCGTATTGATGAAGTTGCAGCAGCACTAAACGTTGTTGCATATCAAGGTTCCGCTATTCCTGTTAATGCCGCTGCACCGTCATATGTAGATGTTGATTATTATGCAAATCTAGCTAATGATGCAATCACCCATCTCGGAAAAACGTACTGGGTTGCAGGACGACTTTAATTGTAACGAGCTAAATTAACTCTAGATGGGTCACCGTATGGTGTCTGATACAATTCCATGTAGCAATTGATATTAGATTCAGTTTCTAACCAACGAGTATCTGCGTATTGACGGGCCCGTTTACATATTGCTTTATACTTCGACGGATCTTTTAGAGTCTCATCTATTCTATCAACCATTTCAGCACCGGTTTTAAATTTGATTGGTGCATTCTCATATGTGCACATGTCTTGACATGCAATAGGTAAACCAAACGCACATGCCTCAATATACTTTAAGTCGCTCTTTGATCTGTTAAATACATTATCTTGTAAAGGTGCAACTAACATGTTAATGTTCAAATTGCTTATACCCTCAGCATAATCTAAAAGTGATAGCCATTGATGGAACTCTATCTTACCTGATCTCACTAAATCTATCAAAGGTAGAGGAAACGCCCCGAGGAACACCCATTGATATTTGTTCACTGTACGGCGGATAATATCATTAACGTGCTCAAAATCATCTTTCTGTTTAACTCTATTATCCACATCAAAATGAGCTCCGGAACCTGCATACAAAATACGAGGCTTCTTTTTATGTAATTCTAAATTACGAGTATTGCGATTTAAATCATAATGATTACCAATCCAAAACTTCGGCATGAAGTTAGGTAAAATTGTTACCTTCTCGTTACCGGTCTTTTTGCGGTAATATTCTTGCATGTATTTACATGTGACCGTGATCTCATCACACAATCCCATAATTTCTTGAGCCGTTGTTCTTATTTCTTCGGATTCAAATGCTGGCTTGTACTTGTTATAGTCAGGTATATCCTCTTTAAAGCATATATCGTCAATTTCGTATATAAGTCTCATGCCGTTATGCTGCTGAACGTCCTTAAGGAACTTAACAAATTGTAATTGCTGTTTAGTTGCTTGTCTTTGCAGGCGAACCGATTTTACATTGACATAGTATCTCGGGTCTAGATTCATCACTGTGGTACCATGAACAACCGCTTTCATTTTTGCATTCATTACTTGTTCAGCCCATATCATTCTCCAGTGACCACATCCGGAGTAATCTGCATAGTAGTTAAGAAAGCGTGGTAGATCTAACTCTTTTGGCCGTGGCGGCTGCTGTATAGGAGCGTTTTGTACTGTGACGGGTGCTCCCATCATCATTGGAAGCGCTGATTGAAACGGTGCTGTTGCTACTTGAAAAGGTAGAGGGACATTGCCTGTCATCTAACTAGTTATATCATAAAACTAGTTAGTCCACATAACTCGCCGAGTAATATCATTGTGTTTTTCAAGATATATTACATCTCCCGTGGCAAATTTAATGCTTTCTCTTCGATGGCTTATAATAAAGATACACTCGTCGAGTTTATCACACCGATCTTTTAGAATATCTAGGGCTATTTCAACTCCACGTTCATCAAAACTACTATCAAACAATTCATCATATATGCTGATATTATAATGCACATCACCTTGAGACTTTCTAACATCCATGAACGCAAAAAGACATGCAAGGTCAATAGCTTTCTTTTCAGCGCCTGAAAAGTTGTTATAACTACATATTTTACCCTTTTCATTAACTATCTCTTCATCGAAGTATTCGTTAAAGACGCAGATACAATTGCTGTCCAACTTTTTAAGATAGTAAGCTAATTTGCTATTAAAATTCTGTAGTATCTTTTTTACAATATAGCTTTTAACACCTTCTTCACTCACTACAAACTTAACCACATCTAACAAGCCAATTTGAGCTTTTAGCTTTTCAATATTTTGCTGCACAGACTGTTTCCGGCTTAAAGTCTCAGTGATTGCATCTTCCATTCCATCATTTTCTGACAATATTTGATCAATGGTTTTCTGAATTTGCTCAATTAATCCTTTTTGTCCAGCTAACTTTTGCAATTGCAACTTTCTCTTATTTTGTGAGTTGTTAGCTGACATAATTTCACCGTACATATCATTGATTAGATTTTTAATCTTTGATATTTTTGCTTTGATCTTTGATATATCATCGTTGAACGTTGTGATCTGATTATTGAGAGTTTCTATTTCAGAACGAATCGCTTGTTTTTCTCTCTCTATCATTTCTCTATCGTGGTCTTCGATCAGTCTCAAACACACCGGACATTTTGATTGGGATGTTCCAATTGAATTAACGTTAGCATGTTTTTGACTGATAATTGACTTGGTTACTGCTTCTTGTTTAACCAACTCAGACATAGAGTCTTCTAAGACTGTACATGCTTTTTTGAGAGTGTCTAGCTTTTTCTGCTTTTCATCGATATCAACTACGACTATTTTGTTTATATCATCTACCAATCCATTTATAGCAATCTGAGCGTTATCTATGGCAGTTTGATTGGTTTGTATCTTGTGCTTTTTATCTCTTTCCTTTGCTTCTTTCTGCTTAGTGTAAGTATCCACCGTTTTTTGAATCTCATCAAACTTAGTACTCTCCACATCGAATGTCTTTGATACATTATTAGCGTCTTCGCGTAATAACGTCATCATTTGTGAAAACACTTGCAAGTTAAAAATTTGCTCGATAAATTTACGCTTTTCAGCCTTGCTCTTAGCCATAAACGGTAGAGTATTGTTAACCGTCATGATCACACAGTTTTGAAATATCTCAGGTGAAGATGATAACACTGCACTGATGTATTCAGTAGTGTTCGCTATGCTATCCCTTGTTTTATCAAGGTTATTTTTAGTGATAGTAAGTTTAGATGGGTTAAGAGATCGAACAATGTTAAAGTTATCATTACCCTTTGGTGAGTTGACATTAAACGATAACTCAACTACACACGTGCCACCTGTTATGTTATTGATAATAAGCTCTTTTTTAAGCTCTCTTACCGTTGAGCCGAATATAGCAAAGTATATCGCATCAGCCACTGTTGATTTACCAACACCATTGCGTCTATCCTCTTTATCTCTGTTGATGCCGGTAATAATGTGTATACCTTTGCGAAAATCTATGATAATGGGATCGTCTCCCACTGATAAGAAATTACGAATTTTAAGCTGTTTGAAAGTTACCGTTTTCATATCTTCGATTTCGCGTATAATTCAAGAGTGTATCTAATAATGTCTGGCTTGTTGTTAACATCAAGCAAGTTTATAAAATCTTCTATAGCTTTCGTTATGTCTATGCCTGATAAATCAACACCGGTGTCATTATTAACCGTCATTTTGTTGTAGTTGATATCGTAATCTACACGTAAATCAGCTGGCTTAAACGCAAGAATCTTAGTTGTTAGTAGATCTAAATGGTTTGAACTTATGTTCTTATCAATAACCAGTTTTATGATATTATCCTTTACTGATTCGTTAAACCATCTATCAACATCAGGAAATGTTATTAGTTCTGACAGCATCACACGCAGATGTTTTGGAGTAAACGTTGACTCAACAAATTTGAATAGGTTGTCTGAATTGGTGTGAAGTATATAATAACCCTTACGTTGGTACGCATCTCCGAAATCCATCTGGAATGGATTTCCAACGTAAATAATATGCTTGCCGCTGTATTCCTTTTCATCTCTAGTGTGGAAGTGACCTGAAAACACTAATGGAGCTTTGCTGAGCATCTCAGTAGGTTCATCACCTTGCTCACACACTTTAAACGCGTTCATTTTAAAGTTTATTAGCTCAAAGTGACCCACTAGTATTTCAGATTGAGGTATATCGCTAACTTTAGTACCCCAGGGGCAAAATGTTATATTAATGCCTTGCAAATTAATAGTCTGTAACGAGTCAATTACATGCACGTTTTTACGGCCACTGCAAATAGATAAACTATGTACTTCAGAAGTGTCTTTATAATAACAGTCATGGTTACCTGTTATCATATACAGTTTTAGTCCATCAAATTTATTGAGAATATTACTGGCAGCGTGAAGCGTTTTAACACTCACTTCATCTCTGTAGTGCAAATAGTCCCCGGCAAATATTACCATGTCAATACCTCTTGATTTGATATCAGCTACAAACCAATCAACCCATTTTTCTGATAAATCAAGCCAAAAATCACTGTTTTGATGAACTCCGAGATGTATGTCTGAGAAAATTGCTATATCACTCATCGTTTTCTCCATCTTCGTGGTCAGGTTTCACGTATATGTGCGCATCTGAACTATCCATCATCGCTTCTTCATAGAATCTGCTCCTGTATTCGTTCAGAGCTTCTGTATGTTTCTTTTCTTTCTTGATTCTGTTTATAAACGCATGAAATGCAATTGTAGTAAAGTATGAGAACGGGTTATGTTCTGATTTAATATCAAATTTGCGATTCTTCACAGCAGTTATCATTTTTACTATTGCGTCGCCTATCATTTCATCCTTATAGGTGTACCCTATAAAATTAGATGAGTGGCTAAGCCCGTTAGCGATTTTACTAACAGACTCCGCTATTTCATGTTCATTACTATCATCTCGATAGTAATTTACAAGTTGCTGTTTAAACAACACTGGATCAATATAGAACTCAGTCTTTTTTGGTTTGGGTCCCCGTCTTGCCATAAAGTAAATTGTAGTTTAACATATTTACTTTTCCACTATCTCGCCAATTTTATATGGAATCTTTTCAATGGTATATATTTCTTGACGTCTGAATGCATGTTTTTGACTTGCGCCTACTTCATCAGCAATATCATATATAGTTAGTTTGGACTTCGATGCATGTAACCGCAATCCACGGCCAATCGATTGAATTACACGTACTAAACTTTTGCCGCCTGATGCAAACATTACATTGTGTAGATTTTTGATGTTAATACCTGTTGAAAATATAGCGCTAATAGCAACGCACACCACATTTGAACAATTTTCCATCTCGTCTATAACAATGCGCCTATCTTCAACCTCTACTTCACCTCTAATGTATCTTACTTTTTTATCGGGTAGTGCATCTGTAAGCAATTGATGTAGAACTATTCCATGATCAATTCTATTAACAAGTACTAATGTATTGCCTTGTGCTTTGTTGCAGAGCACTTTAATGATAGAATTACGAAAAGTATTATTGTTAAGCCATACTAGCTCATCCTGATATGATACATCAGGTGGTGTTAGATACTTTATACGTATTACAGTTGCATCAACACTAGATAGATACTTTTCATCACGCAGTTCCGCGCTGCTTTTATTGTATATAATAGCGCCTATTTTACCTATCACATTCCATGCATCTATTTGATCTTCAGGCATTGTGCCTGTAAGTCCAAACTTATAGGGAGTTTTTAATGACTCAATAACCTTACTGATTTCATTACCTTTGCGCAGTTTATGCACTTCATCAACGACTAAGTATCCTATATTTTTTAGCCATTGTTCATCATCGATTCTGGATCGAATTATACCCGCATTTGCAATGATGACGTTAGCGTCAAATTTAGGAGCTTCAGCACCTACTTCTCCTGTCCATTTTGTTGTAGTGAACGGTACACCATATTCATTAAAGTCTGAAAACGTCTGATATACAAGAGCTAAATCAGGAACAATCAACAAACACGTCATGTTCTGATTGCTCTTATAGATACAAGATAGTAGAGATGCGATAGTTAAGGTTTTACCACCACCGGTACCTAGTTTGATTATACCTCTACCAAATACAAGTGCCCGTTTTACAATGTCAATCTGATAGTCTCTTAGTTTAATTTTTAAGTCGTCTGTAAACGTGGCATTTATTTTCGGTGTTATCTGATCGAACACAGCAGGTTCGATATAGCTACTATCCGACGGCCACTTATCTTTAAGATACTGCAAGATAGACAAAGTCAGACCCGCACTAAATAATCCCGTGGGTGTTATACAGTATAACCTGCTCGGTACAAACTTTTGATTAGTTGCCCGTCTAATAAATCCAGCGTTTTTATTAGGTACACTAAAATGATGTCGTATGTCGTCTAGATGATCACTTACGAGTCTACATAAATTACGGGTAGGTAGGTACTCTATTTTTGTCACAATTGTTCAAGTTTCATTACTTCAACAATGTTTTTAACATCATACGTTAAAGAACTGAATACCTTCTCCATTTTTTCTAAAAATTCCACAATTAACTTTTCTTGCTGAATTTTTAAGTTCAACTCTCTAATTACATCAGTATCATTTGCTTTTCTCTCTAAAACTGAGTTGGAAAGAACTACGGGTGCTTGGTTCTGAACCTCAGCCATAACTCTTTCTATGATTTTGTTTTTATCGGATTCGAGATTAATGAGATTTAGCTTATGATTAATCAATTTACCGATCCAGAAATGCTTTCGACTAGGCACCCGCATAGATACCTCACGTATATTGATATCATCTATTTTGAGATCCGTCTCAATGTCTTTTTGGTATCTGTTCAAAAGCTCCATACTTAAGTATAAATAGTAGTCCGATGAATTCAACACCTCAATTTGAGAAAATGCTTGAGCGTATATTAAAAGAAAGCGGGTATATTCCGACCAATCCTAATACATCTGGATCGGGAGGGGCTTTTGGACAAGCAGCATCATTAGGTGCACAGGGATCAGCTAGTGGTACACCAGGTACTGATACATACGCACCGGGTGATGCAAGAGTACCGAAGTCAATATTCGGAAAAACAATTCAGCGCCGTAAACAACCACAGCGCCGCAAAAAGAAAAAATAATATGGACACCGGACACTGGACCACAGCTTTACCTTTAGATGAGTCAACAAATGCTTATGGCTTCATATACATTATCACAAATACAATCAGTGGTAAAAAATATATCGGCAAAAAACAAATGAAGACCATTAAAAAGAGACAGCCATTAAAGGGAAAAAAGAATAAACGCCATTTTGAAGCTGAGACTGATTGGAAACAATATACTTCATCATCTAATGATTTAAATGCTGATATAGCAAAACACGGTAAACATAATTTCAAGTTTGAAATTGTTCGACTATGCAACAGTAAATTCGAGTTAGCTTACTTTGAAGCAAAACTACAATTTGAAAATGATGTGCTTTTTTACCCCAATAAATTCTACAACGGTATTATTAACTGTAGAATAGGTAAAGTGCCTCATGCTCTATTGGAAAAAACATAACATACACTTATGTGCGTCGTTGATGTACCGCGTAAAAATTTGCAAATTGTTATTCTTAACAAGATGCTTGTAGATGTAATTGAGCCCCATATCTATAAAGACCTCAAAAAATATCACTTGCTGGACGCTAAAATAACAGACAAGTCAGTCAAACGTCTCATATATCACCATTTTATACATGATGTAAGTGAGATGTATTTAACAAAAAACGCGAAAATGGTGTACATTTTTAATCCTAGTAGTGTTCATAAAGGAGTGGTGTCTGATCACTTTTCATCTGAAGTGTTTTTAGCTAAAGTACATGCCTTGGTAAAAAAGTTGATGTTCTTGTTACCAATCAAGTTTTGCGTGGTTGCAGTTGATGTTGATAAAATACCCACAAATGAATCAAGCTTACTAGAGGCAACAATAGATGGATGCTATCAAAAAACAAAAACAATGTATGAAAAGTCGTTTACATTTGAAAGGCTTAAGCTTTTTGCAAAACGTCACGATCTATCGTTTTTAGATAATGATTACTTGCATAGATTTAAAACAAGACAATTACTAATTTAGCTTGCATAAATAATACTATGGACAAATTCACTAAGCTAGCAAATAGCATTATGTCATCCCTTTATGAAAACGATCAAAATGGTGAAACCGTAGTATACTCATCAGGCCCTATTGATGGTGAAGAAGATACAGAATCTCTTCAAAAACAACCGGTTAATGATAACGATGCTGTTAAAATTGCACAAAATCTATCAGTAGACCCCAATAACAAGCAACCAACTCCTCAGTCGGGTGCACAAGCAAAGGTTACCAATGCATATAGCGGTCTGATGAACAATCTTGCTAATAAATTGAACAAGATTTCACAAAACATCAAATGATATCATCCGCTTTAAAATCAATTTACATTAGAGAAGTGGTGCAAGATGCACCTACAGCGGATTCAGCTCCTAATGATGTTCAAGCACAACCCGCTCCTACTAACAACCAAGGGGATACACCTGCTAGTGTAGCTACTCTTGGTAATCTATTAAAGAAAGCACTAACGCTTGATTTGAGTGATGAAGATAGATTTAAGATTTCTAGGATGCCTGAGATTACTGAGAAAAACGCCACGGTTGAAATTCCAAAAATATTATCTATAATGCGTTCGTATTCAGTATCTATAGATATAGGCAATGTATAACACTCCAATTATATATGAAGAAATAAAAGGTGATCATTTACCTGCCTCATGGGTATATGCTGAGGTATCAGCCGCTCCAACCCCGACCCCTCCTAGAAAATCACTAAAGAAGTTTGTACCTTTTGATGATATAATTTTCAAAAATTACTCAGGTGATACGGGAGACTTATACAAAGTAGCAGGTATTGAATTACCTAAGCAATCTACAACAACGCAAATACCTCAAGATAAACTCACTCAGCAGGTATGGAGTGAGTTATTTTTTCTTACACCACCGAAAAAAGGTGCAATAGTAGGAGCAACTAAAGGATCAGGCAACGGGGAGGTTGCTATGTATTGGTTTCTTAAACAATTTCAAACCAACAACGTTTGTGACAACAGATATCATGCTACCGGGTGCGCTGATATTATAGTAAATGGTCGCGGGGTTGAGGTAAAGGCTTACGATGTTAATTCAGCTGAGATTAAAATAGGTAAATTTAGAAGTGCGGGTAAATTTGAAGGTAAGCATAATAATATAACGCTCAACACTTTATTAGGTTTGCATAGTCTATTAAATGGTATATACTATGACCATGATGTTAAAAAAGCGCCATCTGATCCTGCTAATTTTAGCTGCGCAGATCTTTTAATTGCTTTTACCACTTTACGTAAAGTTAAAAAGGTAATAACATCACTCCATAGTGTGTTTACTCTAGATGAGCTTAATTCTGATTACGATGTAATTAAGCACATTTATGATAACGTGAACCACGTATATGCGTATCTAGGTGATACAAAAACTGATAATGAATTATCACTACAATTGATGTGGAACTTTTTAAGAGCAAAATTGTCAGAGAAGCCCGGGCCTGGCGGGGTTATAGTCAACACTCGATCAAATGGTCAACTTGAATGGTTTTGTGTTCCGGACGATATTCACACATCAATTATACCACCTGCATGGTTTAATGAGAAGACAGCAACTGTTAGATCTGGGGAAATATTTATAAATAGATCACATGTTAAGGTTTAGAGACTATTTTATTGTAGAAGGTGGGGCTGCCGGACATATGGCACACCCTTTTGATCTACATGATGTTAATACAGGTAAAGATCTAATTACATTTTTCGATAAAGCATTTAAGTACGTACAAAACCACGGAGCGTCTTTAAAAATCGACGGGTTGAATGTTAGTATAAAGCTTGTCAATTCCGGTGCGCTCAATAATGCTCATTGGGAGTTTGCCCTAGACAGAGGGTCTATGAAACCCCTTGATGTTAAAGGTATAACAATAAAGGATCTAGAATCGCGATTTGGTGCAGGTCATGGTATGATAGCTGCAGGCGAAAAGACGCTGTCTATAATGAACGCAGCATTGCCTCATATAGTGACTGAACTCCAATCATTGAATTTCTTTCAAAACGGTAACCTCTTTTTTAATACAGAGTTTGTACAAGGTCGGACCAATGTGCTTAGCTACGATCAAGACTTTCTTGCAATTCACGGTGTTAATCAATTTGAGCAAGTAACCCCTAATCGAAGAGCGTCAGTGGAGGTTGACTACAATAAAAAAGCACTGCAGAGTCTAATAGAAAAGACTAACAAAATTGCACAACAACACAACTTTAAAATTCTAGGATCTGTTGACGTATCTAGCTCAGGTGTGCCAAAATATAATGAAGTTCTAAATCAACCTTTTACGATTGTTATAAAAGGTGAAAAAACGAGCGATAGTTTAAATGATCGACTACTTCAGGCGACTAACCCTAGAGACACTAAAATTAGATTAAAGAATGGTAAATCCGTGGGTGCTTTGAGTAAAGAAGTTTATATTGCACTGCTCAATGGTACTCCAGTTGACGAATTAGTTGTCAACCCTCAAGACTATCAAAAAGCTATTGACGGTGCGGTAATTTACCACGCGACCAGAGCACTCGGTGCTCAATTACTAGGAACACTTAAAAGTGAGATGGGAAATGCTGATCAACATGAGGGAATTGTCATTCGTGATCCTTCGATATCTTCTAATCCTGTAAAGGTGACCGGTAATTTTATTGTAAAGGGGCTTGAAAGCAAATTTGGTAAAGATGAAGGCGAGGAAGAAGCAAGTGAAGATGAAATAAACTCACCATACCAGGCCATGCAAAAAAGATCAATATTCAACACACCTCCAAATTATGGAATGGGTGAGGGTCAGTTTCTTACCCCTAAACCTGCAACATTTTCAGAAATGGTTGACATGGCAATTGGTACTGAAAGAGGTGCTCATAAGAAGTTTGTTGTTATATATCCTGGTCGGTTTCAACCGTTTCACCTCGGTCATGCTAAAGTGTATAATGAGCTTCAACAGCAATTTCCTACAGCAGAAGTCTTCATTGCAACATCTGACAAAACTGATGAGTCGTCACCGTTTACTTTTGATGAAAAGCAAAATCTAATTCTAGCGACCGGTATCGGTCCACAGATGGTAATCAAATCAGCTGAACCATATAAAGCAATTGAGTTAGTTAACAAATACGATAAGACCAATACTGTTTTGATTATTGCTGTAGGTGAAAAGGATATGCAAGGTCCAAAACCTCGTTTTCAATTTAAAAGAAAGCTAAATGGGGATCTACCATATTTTCAACCATTTAAATCTCTAGATGAGTGTGAACCACTGTCAAAGCATGCTTATATCACCACTCAACCTAATCACACTTTCACTGTTGGTAACTCCGAAGTTAAGAGTGCTTCGCAAATCCGAGACAGCTATAAAAACGCATCTGATAGCCAGCGTCGCCAAATTATAGCTGATTTATACGGCCATTACAAACCTCAAATACATACTCTATTCAATCAAAAATTGGGATAAAGTATAAATAGTTGTATGTCAAAGTTAGATAACCCAAAAGATCTCCAATCCGTTTACAGTCAGGTTATTAAACGTCAGTTCATTAAAGAAGACTTAGGTCTTGGGCCTGCTGTACCGGGAACATTGACAGTACCAGCACCCGGTGACCTGGCTAGCGGTGGAAGTGGTAGATTTAAAGGGCCGCCTGCATCAGCAAGACCCACAGTAACGGGACCTGGATCAGAGAACGAAGAAAACTGCGACGATAATAGCTTTGACATGATTAAACGTCAATTGATTGCAATTGCTGATAAATCGGTCGATTTGTTTGAAGCGTTAGATAATTGTGAATCTTTAGAGGCTTGGCAGATTAATAAGCTTAACCTCGCCGCAGATTACGTGGGTAACGTACTAGACTCTGTAAAATACAAAGGTTCCGATCAAGAACAAGTGAATACACTGATTACGTCGGAACCTATGGGAATTCAAAGCGCTCTTAAGCTAGCGAATGACGTCGCTTCAGTCTAATAGTTGATTGCACGCTATTATCGTATAATATACGGTATGAGCGATCAAAACGATATTAAGACAAATGCGGATAGTTTAGTTAGTCAAGCTGCTACGTTCCAAGAAGAATTCGAAAAGTTCTTCGAAGATGAAAATGCCTCCTCAGCGGCACGTGCACGTAAAGCCCTTCTTGAGGTTGGTAAGCTATCAAGAACATTGCGTAAGCAAATTCAGGAACTAAAGAAAACACGAAAAGAAGCTTCTAAAGCTCCTGCAGAATAAATAGTTAGGTGTTATCATTTAAACTTTATTTTGAACGTGTTGTAGGACTAATCGAAACCATTCAGTTTAAAGAACTCGGCCCCGTGGACGCTAAAGTAGATAGCGGAAACGGGGCTTATAATGTATTACATGGTGAGAATTTACAGATCAATGGTAACACTGTAACATTTCAAACCGTTAATAACAAAACGCTTACAAAGCCTATAGTTGAATATATTGATATCAATATAGGCTCGGGAAATGTCGAACAACGCCCTGTTGTACTATTCGACATTCAAATGGCAGGAGAAAATTACCCCAAAACACCTTTTAGTCTTGCTAATAGAGCAACGAACGATGAAAAGGTTCTCATCGGTAAAGACTTTATAATTAAACTGGGTGGTCTTATCGATGTAAGGCAAACCCATGCTGTGAGTTAATTATTCTTTTCCGCGAGATTTATAAAATCGTAGAACTCTTTACGAGTCTCTGGCTCAGTCATGAAATCTTTGGATAGCTTAGAAGTCACCATAGCGCACCCATGATGCTTTACACCTCTGTTACATGCGCATGTATGTTGACACTTAATCAAAACGGCTACGCCGCGATTATTTTCACATGCTGAATCAATCGCATTGTGAATTTGCATTGTTAGCGCTTCTTGGTTTTGAGGACGTCTTGCGTAATGCTCAACAATTCTATTAAGCTTTGACAGACCTATAACTCTTCCAGTAACACTGGGGATGTACGCCACGTGAGCTACCCCAGTAAACCCGAGGTGATGATGCGCGCACATCGACGTTACGGGTATATTACATTGGCTGACAATACCATCGTAACCATCAGCTGGAAACGATGTAATCTTTGGAGGCTGTTCATAACACCCTCTAATCAGGTCATTTACGAAAGATTTTGCGACACGTCGGGGTGTACCTTCACTATTAGGATCGTTACGCCAATCAATCTTAAGAGCGTCAAGAAATTTTTCGTAAGCCTCAGAAGCTTCATTGATGATAATTAACTTATCTTCTTCCGATGTAGGTAAATTACTATTTGCTGTAGGTAACAGCACTTCTTTAACTCTTTGTGATGGATTATCCATTTTTCGATTGTAATATATTTTTATTCGATTTCAACTTTGATTCTCAATTTCTCTGTATTTTCCCTTAAGGGACGCAGTGTTGTTGGACCGTAGGTACGACAACACGCGTACGCAGATTGGTTAATTGCTAATTCTGAAAATTTCCTTTGGAAATTTTGAAAAATTGTAATAATTTACTAATTGCTATAGAACTCTAACGCCTATAATATCTAAGATCTATAGTAACTAAACTCCTAAGAGGACTAGCGTCCTCTCCAAAGGAGAATCAGAATCTGCGGGTGGACTGGCTCTCTCGGCCTCCACAAAAAATATTTAATCCTCCAAGAGAAAAAAATCAACCACCCAACTTAAAAATACTTGAAACTTTCTTGATTTTCATGAATCACATTGCATAATATGGCATGTTTAATTTCGAGTCGACAAAAACTATTACGCTTGGGAGTTGCGCATTTAGACAACCCAAAGCACGGAGCCACTGTTCAAAACTGCATGGCTATAGACTTACAGCAAAATTTTGGTTCGAAGGCACATCTTTAGATGCAAATAATTGGATCGTAGATTTCGGTGCATTGAAAGGGCTTAAAGAAGCGCTTGAAAAGAACTTTGATCACACCACATGCATCGATGCACATGACCCAGAGCTAAACACTTTCATTACATTGCATGAAAAAGGTATCATTGACCTTAGAGCATTCAGTCTTGGTGTAGGAATTGAGAGGTTTGCTGAGTACTGCTGGTACATTGCTGATGAATATGTGCAAAATATTACAACTAAACGTTGTAGAGTCAAGGTGGTTGAAGTTTTTGAGCATGAATTGAATTCAGCAATATTTGTAATGCCTGTGACAGTTCAATACGCAGTAAGCACCGCAGAAGGTCTTACTTCAGTATCCACACCTGTTGTTAAACCTGATGTTATTCATGGTGATGATTTGGTGTTAACTAAAAAACAAGTCAGTGAAGTTAAACAACTAGTACAAGAATCTGCGCCTTTTGACTACCTACAAAAACCAACAAAAAAGTCAAAAAAACAATTCACTCAAACACCTCCACCAGTTGCAATTGAGGTGAAGGTACCAGATAATATTGTTAAACCAGTTGTACCTCAAGCAGCTCCACTAAATTGCCCTCCACTAAATTTAGTTAAGACAACCAACACCTTTTCGGATCCATTCGCGGGTACTTCTTGGGGTAACTCATCAAGGCGTGTAAAGTAAATGCCTAAATATTCCCTATATGAGATTGAGAAATATGTACGGGGAGTACATTGCTAATTTTGGGCCAGTTTTAAACGTATCAGTACCATCTGATATTATTTCAATGTCAGAAAGAGATCCAAGAAGTGTAGCTCTTGAAAGCAGAGTCACTTCTAAAATGAATGAAGCTATCAATCAAAGTATGCCAAAAAAACTACCCGAACCTGTGAATAAGATTCGGGTAGTGAGCTACGAAGATGCAATGAAAGAGCTAGCCCTTTTTAAGTCTAGCAACGATAAATCTTAAGATTTCACTGCGGACGATTTCATCGTCTCCAAATTTAAACGTTCTAATACCTCTTTCAACACACTCAGCACCAGTAAATACTGAGTGTATGCGATTAAAGCCACCTGCGTGATCAAGTTTAAATCCATATCCACCAACATTTCCGAGATCTGATTGCATTGAATCTCCGGCAATTACGTATTTGCTATTGTGACCGAAGCGAGTCATAATAGTAACTAGTTCACTCATTGTCAAATTCTGAGCTTCATCCACAATAACAAAGCTATTGCGAAACGTCAGACCTCTGATAAAGTTAACTGGTATACACTTAATTGCATTTGATGCAACTAGATTTTTGATGACATCAGCGGATATAAGCTCCTCGAGTTTATCATTTAGAGGTACCGACCATGGTGCAAACTTATCATCCACCTCACCGGGTAAGTATCCAATGCTTTTACTCGCGCTTTCAACTACGCTGCGTATGTAGATGATGTTTTCGAGTTTTCGTTTTGCTAGCAATTTTAATGCTGCTAATACCGCTAGATACGTTTTGGCGGTACCTGCTGGACCATCAACAATTGCCATATGGGTCTTATCATCTTGGAGATATGATAAGAAATCGTTTTGATTTTCGTTGAACGTGTATTTATTGGTTACATCGAAATCATACTCCCATTTCTTTGAGTTGAGAGATTTTTCTAGATCCTCAACATCTCTATCCACTTTTCTGCCTTTGCGTGATTTTTTATGCGACATTAACATTATTTAACAAATGTTTCATGCAATCAAATAACTTGATGATATATTGTTTTTGTCAATGCATCAGCATAAGTATACTTATGCTGTCTCAATCTATTATTAATGGTATCAATAAAGGTCTACCTCTAAAAGATATTAGTACATCCTTAGGTTTTTGTCCAGGGTATATTTCAAATCTACTCAAAAAAGAAAAAAACCTTATAGACAGTGATTTAATCAAAAAAATTGCAACAAACAAGCGTGAAAGGTTAGCTAAGGTAAATCAAAAACATGTACCTGATGATTACATTACGGATATAAAAAATGGATTAAGTTCTGCACAAATTTCAAGAAAGTATAATTGCTCATCGGTGCACATTAAAAACTATACAAAAAAATATCACGCGGAGTGTTATAATGAGTTGATATCAAACGGTCTAAGGCGCCGTGATACTATTGCATTGGGTAAGCCTAATTTACATTGGAAAAATAACGCTGGTAAAACATATGAAGATATCTACGGGGTGGATAAAGCAAAAGAAATGAGACAAAAAAGAAGTAAATGGTTAAAGGAGAACAATATTAGAAAATTTAACACTAAAATAAGCAAACCTCAAAAAATGCTTTTTGATATTGTTAAGGAGCAATACCCTACAGCTGTTATAGAGCATAAAATATGCACACCATCTAAAAATTTTTACCTTGATATTGCGATAGTTGATCGTAAAATCAATATTGAGTATGATGGCAATTATTGGCACCGAAAAAATTCAGAAGCAGGATTATTCTCAGACGCATTGAGGGATCAAAAGCTAATATCCATGGGGTGGAACATTTATAGAATTAAATTTGATGCAAACCCAACTGAAAAAATGCTAAGGGACGCATTATTAGAACAAAATATATTATGACAAACGAAACATTACTAGTTGCTGGGGTTGACGGCCCCGAAATATTCCACACTCTCGAGGGAGAAGGTAGGTACGTAGGTTACCCCGCTATCTTTTTGAGACTATCATCCTGTAATCTCACGTGCAAGGGATTCATTTCAAAAGATTCACCTAATGGGTGCGACAGTTACGTTAGCTGGTCAAAGAAGAATAAGATGACTTTTGAAGAGATTGCACTTTTCTTTGAAGATCGTGGATTCCACACCCAATTACAAAATGGCGCTATTCTTAAACTCACTGGTGGAGAACCTCTAATTTGGCAAGATAAGCTACTTAAATTTACGCAGTTTATTCTCGATAGATGGTTTGCAAAAGGGGTTGAAGATAAGCCCTTCGGTGTTATTACCGAAAGATACCTCCATATTGACTTTGAGACAAATGGCACCATCATGCCAAAGTACAAAGATTGGTACGCACTTGATGCCGTAGTAACGTTTACCACATCACCAAAGCTATCAAATAATGGAGATGCTGAAACTTTGAGATATAAACCAGAAGTTCTTAGATCACTCGTTGAAAACACTGCTTGTTTCAAATTTGTTGTAAAGCAAGAAAGCGATCTTGAAGAGATTCTAGAGAGATATATTAACGATCCTAGAGTTGCGGTACCTTCTGCATATGTTTGGTTAATGCCTATGTGCGGGTCTAGAGCAGAGTTACTGCAAGTAGGTCCGATCGTAGCGGGTCTATGCAAAAAGTATGGATTTAAGTTCTCAAATAGACTGCATTTGCAGCTATGGGATCTAGCTCTTAAAGTTTAATCGTCTGAGATGGATGTGTTAGTTTGAGTTTTACCAAACTTAAAAAACGCTAATTTACCAGATTTCGGGTCTACAAATATCATAGCGAGTATTATAGCTCCTATGATGCACGTAACAATCCAAAATGGTATAATTGGAGCAACGTAGGCTACACCCATGCTAACTAAACCAGTTACTATAAATGTGGCGCTGCGTAGAAGTAAACCACCCACGAATATTAGAACACCAATAATACCCAATGGCTTCACGATCGTCATGATCATAGACAATCTTTGATCTTCTTTGGCTGATATAATTTTACCGTTTATATCGTTTTTAAGTGTTTCATATTCAGCGTCTTTCTTAGACTCAAGCGCTTCAAGACTCTTTTTGTATCGATCTATAATACCCTGCTTTTCACTTTCTTTAGCATCTACCAGCTTTGAAGCAGCTTCAATTGCAGCCATAGCGTTCTTTGATTGCTGCACTAGCGTGTCGTATTTGCTGACAAGAGTATCTAGAGCGGTTTGTCTTTCTATTTCAACCTCGTTCTGGATTCTATCCTTTGCTTCATTACTCAGTATATACAACCTAGACATATTCTGCTTAGCACGTAGATTTGCAATCATCGTGTTAACATCGGTGTTTTTATTCTTTTCAGTGACGTAAGCAATACCATAGTTTACCTCACTTACCGCATTGATGTTATCGTTTGTAGCTTTTTCTTTTGCTTTATATGCTTGCTCGAGCTCATTCTTGAAAGTTTGGTAGTCTTTTTCAACTTTCGTACGTAAATCTCTAATTTGCGCCTCTACTGCGGTTAACTTATCAACGGATGTAGTCGAATGGTTTGAAGAAGGTATAACAGCAGGCGCGGTAATGCTAGGTAAATTTGAAGGTAGTCCAAAGAACGTAGGCATTTTAAACTTCGGCAATGTGCATCCCGAAAACAAAAATAACATTGATAGAAGTAAAATATGTAGCTTCTTCATTGATATATTTATTTTTACCCGGTGGATTATTACCAAAACAGGCTTTATCGTAATAAATAGTAATGATGAATAAAGATTCTCATAAAATTTTCGAAACATATTGCAGTTCTAATCAATTGAATGAGAACACCGCTCTCAATGAAGGATTATTTGATAGACTCAAGGCTCGTGGATCACAAGCAGTTGGGGGAGTAAAAGGATTAGGCCAACAAATTGCAGGAAAAGCACAGCAAGCCGTGGGTAAGGCTGTTGGTAAGGCATCTAACTTTGTTGGTGGTGGGCCAGAAGGAGATACAATTGCAAAGAATATTCAGAGCAAAGGTGAAAAACGTGAATTCGGTGGGAAAATGGCAGGAGATGTTGCAAAATATTCATCCTATATTAAAAACACAGTTGCAACAACAATCAAAGACTTAAAAGCGTTAAACATGCCAGTTGATGACGAAGTTAGTCTTGCAGCAGATCTTAAGAGCGCCATTGTAAAGCATTTAAAAGGTGTTTCTAAAGGTCAGCTTACAGCGAAAGCTGGTACAAAGGTAGCAGGAAAAGGTGTTGGTGGAAAATTTGCTGGCAAAGTTACTTGATTTAACGGTAGTATAGGTTATATTACTGTAAATGAGAATTGCAATTTCAGGGACTGCCAATATGGGTAAGTCCACGCTAATTAGCGATATGATAGCTACTTGGCCATCATACACGACCGAAACCTTTACCTATAGGTCAAATCTTAAAGATAAGAACCACTCATCGAAGACCAACAAAGACACTCAATGGGATATTCTCAATCAAATAGTTGATGGGATGGGCAAATACAAAAAAGGTGATAAGGTTGTATTCGATAGATGCTCATTAGATAATTTGGTGTATACAATGTGGGCTTATCAAAAACAAACATCTGACATTGATAAGGATTTTGTTGATAAGTGCATACCAATAGTAAAAAATAGTCTTAAGAATCTGGATATGATTATCTTCTTGCCTATAACAAAAGCAGCTCCCGTTGCAATTGTTGACAACGGTACAAGAGAAGTTGACCCGGTCTACATTAAGGAAATCGATAACCTGTTTAAGGCTTTAACCATTCAATACAAACACAATTTCGGTCGCAATCCGTTCTTTCCAAGCGATGACTGCCCTGGAGTAGTTGAAATTTTTGGTAATCCTCAAGAACGTATCGCAATGCTCAAGTATTACCTTGACGTTGATGGTGATTTAATCGGAGGGCATTCTGCTAATTTTATTGATCCGAGCAATAAAAATGAAATGGTGGATCTCCTTAAGACTCAAGAAGCGCAGCACAAATCTGAATCAGCTTATAAGGCTGAGCTTGAAAAGATTAAAGAGTTTAAAAGGGTGAATAAGATGACCGGTAGTAAATTCTTTTAATGTAACCGGACCCAAACATACACACCATAAAATGGGGGAATGTTGTTGTGAGTTGCTCCCTCACCGGTCGCATTTGAGGTGTAAGGTATCAGGTCCTGTAAGCTATTTCGTGTTGCTTCACTCTCACAACTATATCCAGCAATACTTGAGTCTACTTCTCCATTGAGCCATCCTTGATGGGTATGACCAGGTAATTCGATAGTGGATAATGTATGGGTGTACTCACCATAATCGAAGTTCTCACCAGTGAGAATACTAAGAGAAGTTACATTTTTATCAGTTGATGAGCCTACACCCGCTAAAAATCTACCCGTTGCAGTCAAGGCCCAAACCGTGTTGATCATCTGTGTTTGAGGATTGACATTATCAGTAGTAATCTTCACTGAGTTAACTGGATAAACATGAAACTGCAAGTTTAGCATGCTAAATTCAATGTATTCTTTTGCACGAGCTGAAGCTTGACTTAGCACTCTCGCTGAGTAAGCAGATAGAGCGTTAATTGCTGCGCTCAGATAGTCAATTTTTGTATCTTGCGCAGTAACTGCATTGGAGAATGAAAAAGATGGGTAGTCCAGAACCACGTTACCAAATTCGGTTTGACGGGTATATGCATCTTGAAGAAGAAGTTTATCGCTATCACTTATAGCAACAGCGTTTGGAAGTTTTAGTATACCAAGGGTCATGTTATGCGTTTCCACATGTATATACCAAATAATGGAGGTATGTTATTGTGTGATTGACTACCACCGGTTTGAGATGATGTCATTTCTGAAATCTTGCCATTTTCACCTGCAGCACTTTCAACGTATTGACCAGATGCTAAAGCGTTGTACCCTTGGATCGGGGTGAAAGTATGGGTATGCGCAGGCATCTCTGCAATGCTAAGTGTGTGATTGTATTCACCAACATTAAAGTTAGAAGCAGCATTGCCTTCAGCGACAATGAAATCTGTACCGTTTTTATCGGTACCACCACCTACACCAGCTATAAACAACCCTTGTGCTATTTGCTCCCAAGACGTTGAAAGTAAGTAGACTTCAGGGCTTTCAGTTGACGTCGTCAGCAAGATACTACCCACGGGATACACCTTGTTAATAAAAGCAGCTGTGGTCGATTGTACAACCGTCCCAATTAAGGCGTTAATGTCTGCAACACTCTCATCGGTTTGAGCAGATAGAGAGTTTACGCTGGCTGATAGGGTATTAATATCAGTAGATTGCTGAGATATAGTATCTTTAAATGTAACATTATCAAGACCAAACACAATAGAAGTTACTTTGATTTTCTTTGCGCCTGACTTGGATTCAATGACAGTATAGTCTGCGTCAGTTACTCCTGCAGCGGGAGGTAACTTAGAAAAATCAAGATTAACCGTGGACATATGTCAATTATTTAATATACTATCACTATGGCAACCATCGGCGTTGGTATTATAACATGTAACAGGGAAGATTACTTTAGAAATTGCTACAATTCTTTACCCCATGATTTGATCGACCATATTGTAGTGGTCAATGATGGAAAACCTATAAATTGTGATATCCACAAAGGGGAATGGTTACAAAATGAAGTCAATCTAGGTGTTGCAAAATCGAAAAATAAAGCACTTAAGCATCTATATAAAAAAGGCTGTGATTACCTATTTCTTATTGAGGACGATATGTTAATACTCAAGCGTGAGGTGTTTGATGAATACGTTAAAGCATCGCAGATTTCAGGTATTCAACATTTTAACTACGGGCCCGGTTCACCGTTTAATCGAGTTCAGACCATTAAGGACTTTGATCTTCATAATAGACATTTACTTGATCAACACTCTCCCCCAAATCCAAAAGCTATAGTATGTTTTTCACCCACTTGCACGATATCACTATTTGAGCACACAGTGGCGATGTTTTCGATGTTTACTCGTAAAGTTATCGAAGAAGTGGGATACATTGATGAGAACTTTTTTAACGCATGGGAACACGTTGCGCACACGTATGATATTATTAGAGCAGGCATGCATCCACCGTTTTGGTGGTTTGCTGATATTGATAAATCACATCATTATATGACTGAAGCGCCAGGCGCTATAGATAACTCTAGTATTGCAAATAAAAAGGAGCAGTGGACTAAAAACGTGATGGAAGGTCGAGAGTACTATAAGAAAAAGTATGGACATTATCCTAATCAGCCTCCCTACTCTAGTAAAACCGAAGTTGTAGCATCGATGCTAGCAATCCGCGATAAATATGCCATTAAAAATAGCGTTTAATTTAGTCGGTATTAGCCATCTAATACACAACAATAGATGGCCCATAAGTCGATCATATCTTGATTGCTGTGAAAATACCTTGCAATTGCGAGATATGCTTACCCGTTATCGTGATATAGAAGGAAATCCCGCAGATATTGATATACATCTCACAACGTATATGTCTAGCGAATCAGCTCAAATTGTAGCAACATATAACCCTAAATCACATCAGTTTTTGCAATTTGAGGGATCTCATCAAGTTGATACATTTATAGCATCCTTAGAAAGTCTTAAGAAATACACTTACGATTTAGTAGTGGTGAGTAGATTTGATTCTTTGTTTGACATTGGTGAACTGAGTGAACTATGTATCTTTAAGTATGCATTTAACTTTTTGTGCAAAGAGAAAGATCATTGGGATAACTATAGATTTGTCAATGATTGCTTTTATATCTTTCCGTTTTCTATGTTGGACGATGTTATAGCTGCGGCTCGTGAACTACGAGCTAATCCCCCACGACCCGGGCTAATGGATATGCACGGTTTGTATACTCCACTCGTTAAAAGAATAGGTGAAGATAATGTAAGGTTTATGACAGCTGATGATTATTTGAGCTCTGGAAATGTGTTCTACAAACTTATTAGACGATGACCATTCTCATTCTAGCAAATACAGCAAATGCTGAATACTACACAATGCTTGAGGAATGCGTTAAAAATATTCCAGCTCGTTACCGAGTAGTGGTAGTTGAGACAAACTACAAGCTTGAGAAAAAGACTATACCACTTGCACTTAGATGTAAGTTTCTGTTTCCAAAACTTGAGTTCAACTATAACAAATACATCAACATCGGGCTACACTACATTGAGCACACTAGCAGGGACAATAAAGTGGTCATTTCAAACAATGATATAATTTACTCTCCAACAGCCATTGCTGAACTGGATAATGCACTAAACCATTACGACTCTGTATGCCCTTGGGATACAAATGATCCAGTACAGACAGCTCACATTAACAATAAAGGCAGCGTTGTTGGTAATCAAGTTGGTATACATATTATTGGATGCTGTATTGGTACATGGATAACAACCATTAAGAAAATTGGCGGTTTTGATGAGCGATTTAAATTCTGGTACCAAGATAATGATTATGCTGATCTAATTAGAAAGCATAATATTTCACATGCAATTATACCACAGGCAAAGATTATACATCTCGGACGTCAAAGCCATAAGCTTGTAACAAATCTAAAAGAGTATACTAACGATCAAGAAGCTGTATACTACCAAAAATTAAATGAAAATAGCAATACTAGTACCGAGCCGCGAGAGAATGAACAACCGGCTGACGTTATTGACATCAATACTAACAACAGTAAGCAACCCTAGTAACGTTCAAATATACTTCGGGGTCGATGTTGATGATCCAACGTTTGATTTAATAACGAAAATTGAACGTGCAATACCCTGTGTAACAGTTGTACCGATTCCCAAATTTGATAAGTTTCCCGGTCTTGGAAAGCTTTGGAATATATGTGCTAAAGAATCGAGTGAAGAGATCATATCAATGATAGGGGACGATATGATATTCCAAACACAGAATTGGGATGAGAAGTTGTTAAATGAATTCGAAAAAATGCCAGATGATAATATTCAGGGTATTTATTGTAATGATGGTCATCATGGTCATAGACTTGCTGTTAACTTTTTTTGCCATCGTGATTTCTTACTAGCAAATGGTGGTAAATTCATGCGTGAAGAGTTTAAGATCAATTGGATAGATACTTGGCTTGAACAAGTGTTTAGAGCATGCGGCAGACTAACGTACCGTGGTGATATAATGATACGTCATAACCATTTCATATTCACTGGTAGTGGTCCAGATAGAGTAGCCGCTAAAATGGCTGTTGCTGATGTAGATAAAATCAGTGATAAATTGTGGAAATCACTAGTTAATGAAAGAGTAAACGATGTAAAAAAATTAGCAGCCTATATTGAGGTCACTCCCGACTGGTCAAAAGTTGATATTGAAGGTGCAACAAATATGTAAAGTTATGGGTGAAATCAATAACTACGATAAGTTCGGCGCTGCTATTATAGATACCGTTATACAGAAAAAGCTATATCACATTTTAGAAATCGGATCATGGGACGGTACGGGGTCAACTCAATGCTTTATTGAAGGGTTAAGAAGACTCAACAGTGATAGCATTGCCCTAACTTGTTTAGAAGTTGAGCCAGATAGGTTTGCTTCCTTAGTTGAAAACACTAAACATCTAGATTGGGTTAAGTGTCATAATCGATCATCAATATCGTATAAAAATCTAGTATACAAAGACTTCAATCTGATGTGGAATTCACCACATAATGGTATTCCTAAACATGACCACACCGATAAAAAGAACTTAGTTGAGCAGTGGTTTAAGACGGATACCGACAATATTAAACGCTTCGAAACAGGGTTTCTTGAAGATTATCCCAACACTGTATATGATGGTGTTTTAATCGACGGAAGCGAGTTTACTGGGTTTAGTGAGTTTAAACTTCTAAAACATCGCACAAATGTGTTTTTTCTTGATGATTACTACGCAGCGTTTAAAACAAGAGAGGTGGCGCGCAATCTTGAAGCTGACCCTGATTGGGTAACACTAGTAGCTCAGCCTCATTTACGTAATGGGTTTGCTATTATAGCCCGTCGTGTATTTCTATGAGTAAAGTCGGCTTAATTCAACCCGGCAGACTTGGAGATATTATCATATGTCTTCCTATTGCTAAATATCTTGCAACGAAAGGGTACCATGTAATATGGCCTATATTCTCTAACTACAAGCAAATGATAGCAGATGCTGTGGATTACGTTGAATTTATACCAGTTACCGACAACGTATATCAAACGGTACCAAGTGCCTATCAAGCTCTTCGTCAATTCGGCTCTATACCCATGATTGATATAGCTGCAACTTTCCCTGGAAGTGTTTGTACTGAGGAATACTCACGATTGGGGGATGGTTTTGGTCCGGAGAAGTTTGACCAATTTAAATATAGATTATCCGACGTGCCATTTGCTGAAAAATGGAATCTTCAGTATAAAAGAGACCTAGAGAAAGAGGAAGAGGTGTACAATTTATACGTAAAGAGTGATATTTACGATGTTGTAGGGTTAGATCATTCACAAGGTAGAGCGCCTTTTAAAGTTGAGTCAAAAAACCAAATCATTGAACTTAACACCAAACACAGTATATTCCACTGGAGAAAGATCCTATCAGGAGCACAAAACATTGTACTAGTGGATAGTGCAATGGCTAATTTTGTGGATCAGATAATGATTCCTAACGATAAAATTCTAATAGAAAAGCCTGGTCAGCCTCGACCAGTATTCAAAAATCAATGGAGATTAATCAAATGAGAGTTGCATTTACCATAGTTCTCAATGGTGAGCACCATCTTCGAAACAATTTCAAAAACAATCTAGACATTTTTGATAAATGGATTATCGTTGAAGGAGTTGCTGCACCTGGTGGATCTACCAATTGGTGTAAATCGTTGCCAGGTACTGAATCAGATGACAATACGATGGAATTCTGCAAAGCGTTGCAGCTATCCCACCCAGATAAAGTCGTATATCTCCCTCCCCCATACGATTATCAATATAGCAGTAAAGATGAACAAGTAAACGAAGCAATTAAAAGAGTTAAGCGATTGACGGGTGAATGTTTTCTTTGGCAAGTTGATGTTGATGAAGTATGGAAGAAAGAAGATGTTGAAAACGCTGAACGTGTTTTAAGAGAGAACGGAGCTAAGACCATGGGGTTTTATTGCAATTATTACGTTGGCAAAAATCAAATCGTTAAAGGTGAGTGGGGTGAAGGTAAGCACACTCCATACATACGATTATGGGATTGGAAAGGTGAGATGTTTAAAACCCACGAACCACCTAGACTAGATCCCAATAACGGAAAAACCATAATATCAAGTATAAGATTTGATCACTTTGCATATGTCTATGAACAAGATGTTAAATTTAAGGAAATATATTACCAAGGATACGAGGGACTGTTTGATCGTTGGACTAAAGTTCAACTTAATAAAGGTAAACTACATATTAGCGCATTACTTGGTACCAATACTTGGTGGGGTACAACAGATACTTATATACACTGCATAAAATGATTAGATATGATCAATTAGTGGATGGAAACAATTTCATCTCACACTTTCTTAAAAAGGGTTATCCGTTTATTGCTGGCAAAATAGGTGTAACGGAGTTAAATCTACTTCAATTAAAACTCTCACCCGCATACAGCCACGGATTTAACAGATTAAAGCATGAAGCAGAAAATATAGCTGGTCTGTACCCTTTTAATGAAGAAAGCTTAAGAGTTTTTACCGATTTGTTTATAAGTTCTATTAAAAACACTGACTTGTTGTGTAAATGGAGCACCCAATTGCCAGCATTCGAGAAGCATGTATTTAATGAAATTGCTCCTCAAGCTTACCCAACACCGTTGCAGCACCTAGAGCCTTATTTCTTTGACAACCCATGGACAAACTACCTTGAAGGTAAAAGAGTGCTAGTGATTAGTCCTTTCTCGCTTTCGATCGAAAATAACTATCACAACATCGAAAAAATATGGAATGGTAAAATCAAGAAAAATTTCGAGCTGATAACTATGCGTCACCCATTTGCATTGCCTTTGCAGCCATCCCCATTCTGGAAATCATCGCAAGATGTGTATGAACATCACATCAAATCGATTAGACTGCAGAAGTTCGATGTTGCACTTATCGGCACTGGGCACACTTCAATGCTATATGCTTATGAATGTAAAAAGTTAGGTAAAGCAGCAATCCATCTCGGTGGTGCTACTCAGATTTTGTTTGGTATTAAAGGTCAGAGATGGAAAGACATTCCCGAATTTCAAAAAATGTTCAATGAGCACTGGACGGAGCCATATTCTGTTGAAACTCCTACAAATAAACAACTATGCGAGGGAGGCTGCTACTGGGCATGAGTGTATATGTAGAATATGATCCATGGTCACGCACCGGCAATCGCATGTTTCAATATGCGTTTGCGCATAAGATTGCAAATTTGCGAAGAGAGACGTTATATGCTGATGAGCTTCCTGAATTTCTCAGTGATAGCCTCCCTGAGTACGACATGTCGCTAATCAGTGCTCGAAAGCATTATTGTAAGTATACCCGTGATTATGGATCCCACAATGTGGATATAAATGAATTGCTAACTACGGATAGAGATATTATAGTTAATTCATTTGTGCAAAAAGCATCTTACTATACGGACTATCGCGATTTATTGAGACTTATTTTTAAGCCAAGAGTTAATGTTGGGACAAAATCTCTCACTAATACATTGGTGGTCCACATTAGAGAAACTGACTACGTTGGTATTAACTGCTTTCTCGGATATCAATTTTATAAAGATCTTATTAGAGACTCGGGATTTAATAATGTAACCATAGTCACAGATAACTCTGAATGCGACACAGTTAAAAGATTGCATGCTGATGGATGTGACGTTAATACATACGGAACTACCAGAGATTTTAAAGTATCTCTTGATGAAAGAAGCATGTTAGATTTTTGCACAATGATGAATTGTGAAAATCTAGCACTATCTCAATCATCATTCTCATGGTGGGCAGCATTTTTGGGTAATCACAAGCGTGTTATTTTTCCTTTTAGAAAGAGTATTGGCATCTGGCCTATTATGCCCGGGAAAGATGATATTGATTTATTTTTCGATAGCCCAGTAAACCAAAAGTATATACATGATTAAACTCATAATCTTTGACCTCGATGGAGTTTTAACTTCAGCTAAAGAAACTCACTACAACACTCTTAATGCAGCTCTTAGAGAAGTAGCTGGAGAAAAATACGTAATATCTCAAGTTGAGCACGAGAGTATTTACGACGGGATGAATACATGGAGTAAACTAGATAAGCTTCGTGATATTAAAGGATTATCCAAAGATCTTTTTTTTAATATATGGAAACTCAAGCAGCAGTATACTAGAGAGGCATTTAATCTATTATCCACTGATGATAGGGTAGTGCAGATGTTATCAGCTTTAAAGAAAAAAGAGTACAAACTTGCTTGCTGCACAAACTCTATTCGAGAGACTGCTACTATACAATTAACAAAAATAGGTGCTAAGCCTTACTTTGACACCCTATCAACATCTGATGATGTACCTGAGCCTAAACCACATAGCTATATGTACCTTGAGAACATGGTACATCATATTGTTAACCCGGATGAAACTCTAATTATTGAAGACTCGGTAAATGGAAGAAGAGGTGCTACACGATCTGGAGCGCATGTTATGGCAGTGAATTCACCTCAAGATGTAACACTAGAAACTGTTACACAAAAAATTAACGAAATTGATATGAAAGACAAACCATACATAAAATGGGAAGACAAAAATCTAAACATTGTTATCCCAATGGCTGGCGCAGGTTCTAGATTTGCAGCTGCCGGATACACATTCCCAAAACCACTAATTGAAGTGTGTAGTAAACCCATGATTCAAGTGGTGGTTGAAAATTTGTGGATAGATGCAAATTACATTTTCATTGCACAGGAAGAACATGCTAAGAAATATAATCTAAAGCAAACACTTAATTTGATTGCACCAGGAAGCAAACTTCGTACAATTAACGGTATTACTGAAGGTGCGGCATGTACGGTGCTCACAGTAATTGATGACATAGATAATGACAAGCCTCTGCTATTAGCTAATTCAGACCAGTATGTTGAGTGGTGCAGCGATGAGTTTCTCTATAGCATGGTGTCGAGCAATTGCGATGGTGGTATACTCACCTTTAAAAACACTCACCCGAAATGGAGCTATGCAAAATGTGAAGGTAACATCGTTAAGGAAGTAGCCGAAAAGAATCCAATCAGTGATGATGCCACCGTGGGTATTTACTATTGGAAGCACGGTTCTGATTTTGTAAAATACGCTAAACAAATGATTGAAAAGAACATACGGACAAATAATGAGTTTTACATTTGTCCTGTATTTAACGAAGCAATTGCAGATGGGAAACTCATTAGAAAATATGAAATAGACAAAATGTGGGGTCTTGGAACTCCAGAAGATTTAAACCACTTTCATGAAGTTTGGGGCACACAAAAATTAATATGAGAATTATATCACACCGCGGCAATACTAACGGCCCATCTAAGAACGAAAACGATCCTCTTTTGATCGCAGAGGTTACTCAAAAATATGACTGTGAAGTTGATGTGTGGCAAGATTTTAAAGGTGTTATGTATCTCGGTCATGATAGAGGTGAGTATGAAGTACACCCTGATTTCTTTTACAACCGTCAAGCAAGATTGTGGTGCCATGCAAAAAATTTAGCTGCTTTAAACACTCTCATTCACATGGGGGTGAATTGTTTTTATCACACTGTTGATGATTTTGTCCTAACAAGTCATAAATTCGTGTGGACAACCAATTACCGTGTTGTAAGTCCGAGACTAGTAGTTGTAGATACTGATAAAGATTGGTCAAAGAAGGGGTACTACGATATTTTCGGGGTGTGTGTTGATTATGTCACGTAATATTACCATTTACCAGCCTTGGGGTGGCCTAGGAGATAACCTTGCACACTCACTAATTCCTAGACTTTGCTTTGAAAGAGGGGATATTTGTCAGCTTTCAAAACATAACGTGTGTAGAAACCAAGACATATACAACGTTGTTTGGAAACAAAACCCATATATCAGGTTAACAGGTTCTGAATCAGTGGACATGAAATGGTTAGACAGGTGTAAATTGTTTGAAAATCAAGGATTAAGCCATGTTCAGGTCATTCAGCGAGTGTACGGTTTCGATACATGCTACGAATATCCAGAAATATATTACACTCCACGCTATCTCCCAGAATATGACGGTAAACATCTAACCGATTTTAATAGTATATCAGTATCTTACGACGGGTGTGATGTTTGGAATGTAATTGGTGGAGGTTCTGATACACTTGAAGTTACTCATTCTTTATTGGATAATAAAAGATACGCAAGACCCACAACTGGTAATACCATTGACATCAACAGTCTCGAATTTTATTGTGATGTTTTGAGAAGTTGCAGCAGTATTGTAACACTTAATTCAGGCATTGCTAATTTAGCACCAGTTATTAAAAACAAATACAATCCAAAATTGCAAATATACGTGCTAACCTACAAAAAATATCTTAAAGAATATGGAAGCAATGGGTACTTCTATAGTAATGTAAAGTATATCACAGTTGATTGATTTTTTACACTAACCATTTACAATACAACATATGAAATATCTCATCACGGGAATTACCGGATTTGCTGGCCCGCACCTTGCTAACGTGTTAATTAACCATGGTCATGAAGTGCATGGTCTTGTACGGCACAGCAATGGTCGTGAAACTGATATAGTTGACGTGGTCAGCCCGGGCGACTTTAAAGCAATCAAATTTGTCCGGGCTGATCTAACTAATCCAAAAGCTCTAAACGATGTCATACGTAAAGGTCAATATGATGGGGTGTTTCATTTAGCAGCTCAATCACATCCACCCACCTCATTTAACGACCCTGTTGGAACTTTTAGTGATAACGTAATGGGGTCTGTAAATCTTATTCAAGCAATTGAGGATCATTCAAAAGACACCAAGTTAATGTTTTGTAGTACATCTGAAGTGTACGGTAATGTAGGCATTGATGGTCATAAGCTTACAGTTAAGGATCCTCTTCTCCCAGCAAATCCATATGGCGCAAGCAAAGCAGCGATTGATTTATACCTCCAAGAACGTTTCTTGAATGGTAAAATTAAAGGATTTATTACGCGCGCATTTTCACATACTGGTCCACGTCGCGGTAGAACATTTTCTATATCATCTGACGCCTATCAAATAGCGGAGTTTATGATTGCTCAAAAGCTTTCTAAAGCTAGCGAACCAAAACGTTTACGCGTAGGCAATCTACAAACAGTAAGAGTAGTTCTTGATGTGAGAGATATAGTTAATGCGTATTACCAGTTAATGATTACTGATAAATCAAATGGTAAAATCTATAATATTTCAGGACACACACCACGTCAGATGAAGTATTACACCGATACTTTAGTATTTTTGAGCGATGTTAAAGATATTGAGTATTGGGTTGACCCTGCTTTATACAGACCGATCGATATTCAATACCAATGGGGTGATACATCTGAGGTAATTTCTGACACTAACTGGGTGCCGGTATACAAGATTGATGAAACTCTCGACGACTTACTTTATTACTGGGTTAAAAAGCTACAATGAACGTTGTTCTGTACCATGCTGGATCACCAATACCAGACTATCTCAAAATCTGTGTAAAGCAGATTAGACACTATAGCCCTGACATCCCCATATATCTAATAACCGATCAAAAAGTTACCACATCTGATGTGCAACTTGACGTTCATGTATACCAATTACATGAGTTAGATGTGCAGATCGGTGAAGTTGATTACTTTAGAGGTGAGGACCCGTTATGGAAACAATCACTATTTAGATTCTTTTACATCAAAGCATTGATGAACGGTATATTTATCGACAATGTCATTCATTTTGATAATGATGTTTTAGTGTACTCTCCTATTGAACTCATTATAAACGACATTAATCACCTGATTGATGAGAAGGGGTTAGATTTAGCTATAACTATGCACAAGCCTGAAGAGTGTGTTTGTGGCATGATGTACATTAATAATGCAAGCTCTTTAGATATTGTATGTGATTACTTACTAAAGTTGGTAAAATTAGGAAAACACGAACTTGAAGTAAGATTAGGTCATATGCCTCATGAAATGAGGTTGCTTGGTTTAATTCAAAACAAGCTAAAGCCTTTTATTGTTCTTCCGAGCTTACCTAAAGATGTAGATAAAATCTGGGACGAGGTTGAAATGACATATCACTCTACAGGATTGTATGATCCTAGTTCATACGGTCAATTTATAGGTGGCACCCATGCAAATGGCGGCAAAGATGCAGGAACAGTTCACCCAGATAGTAAAACACGCACAGTTGATGCATTTATTGTTGCGGATTTAATACGGGTTATGTTTGATCCCCGAGTAGATTTATTCCCACGAGTGTATGAGCGCAATGGTAATTGGCACAAAATACACAATTTACACATTCACAGTAAACAGTTAGAAAAATATAAAACGTACAAATGATAATCTCCGGAGAACAACTTCAGAATTTAGCCGAAATTAGTTTTTGCAGAGAACGCAATTGTATAATTGATTCTCAAAAGATTAAAAACAACGTTCAGATTATTGACTCGTTTAATGGGCCCGATTTAAAGAAATATAAAAGAGTCTTCATATACTCCCACGACGTTAAACACTTTTTTGAAAAACTAGGATCATATCTTGGAGACGACGTTACTATCATAACCCACAATTCTGACATTGGATTTGATGCATCTAATATAGCTTTACTCGATCAGTACCCTATAAAAAAGTGGTTCTGTCAGAACAGATACGTATCACATCCAAAACTCTTTTCACTACCCATTGGAGTTGCAAATAGTCAATGGAAGCACGGTGATCAAAAAGCTCTAAAGGATGTAATAGCTGAAAAGCTTCCTAAAAGGTTTATTGTATATAAGAACTTTGACATTTCATCAAATTATCATTTACGCTCCAACGTTAATTTGATTACCAATTTTAATGGTATACCAATGGGTGTATCAATGTCGTTTTTTGAGTATCTAAAAATGGTCAAGCAGTCGGTGTTTGTTATATCACCAGCTGGTAACGGTATTGATTGCCATAGAATATGGGAATGTCTTGCACTAAACACAATACCAGTTGTTGAGTATCATGAATGTTTTAGCCAATTTAAGCATTTACCCATTCTTTTTATAAACAACTGGAATGATGTCACCCCTGAGTTTCTGAAAAAACAAGGTGATTTTGTATTGTCGAAGTATGCAGATACAGATTATACTACCTTTAAAGATCCTATAAAAGAGCTCGATATTGAGTACTGGAAGACACTTATATGTACGGAATAATATGCAAAGATGATTTACCCGGGCATAGCCTTTTTAACAACTATAGGCTAGCTCTAGAGAACTATTTTAACACCAAATTCGTTGAAATAGATGAGCACCACAGCCTCTATAACATAGACACGGTGTTTATTGTGGATGAACACTTTGGACCCCACGTAAGCATCTGGAAAACGGATCACTTTATCAATACGGTAAATGATCGTAGTATCAAAGTAGTTGTATTTAACTTTGAAAAGATATTTGATGCGTTATTCCCCTGGAACATTGATCACCAGCGTACATTAGAGCGTATTAAAAATCTAGTCCAATTTGTGTCTGATGTTGAAGATGCTAATAAGCTTGGACATAAACTTGTAAATCGTCAACTTCTCTCAATTGAGACCATTTTGCCTGCAGGATACGAAGGTGAAAAATTAAATCGAATACTCTTTATAGGTCAAACTTCACCTAATGTATACAACAGGCGCCGTGCGTTGCTCGCTAGTATAGCTCAATCCTCATTAGCTCCATTTGTTGATGTCGTGGATACGCAAAGAAAAATGACGTATCCGGAGTATTTGATGACCTTATCCAAGTACAAATATGTGCTTAACCCTCTAGGAACCGGTGACTTTATTAACATACGCCACTACGAAGCAAATTATTATGGTTGCACGGTATTGCAGCAATACACTCCAGAAATGTTAAAACATTATCCGGAATTACACAACGGTACTTGTTTCCCCTTTCAAAATGCTGTGGATATACCCTACCCGGATGTAATACCAGTGGCTACAATAAGCGATACATTCCTTGAAGATAGATTTGATAGAATTAAGTTAGATGAATTGATCTTCGGAAAACAAGTACTATAATTCAAATATGATTCTCAAAGAACGACAGCTCTATGACGGTACATTGATTCATAATAGATTTGCTTATAAGCATGCACGTAAAACCGTTTTTCCTCTTGGTGATATTCTCATTTTTAGAGGCCCGATGAACGTTGAAGCAGCAGGGATGATTGACTCTGAAGATCTGCTGACCAACGACTACATTTACAGTGATGATGCCATTAATATTTGTTGGGAGATTCCAAATCTAGACCCACTCGGTGCTGTATTTTTTCAACGTCATTTTAACGGGATGATAGCATCTGTTTTACGCTCTCAATATAACATACCAACATCAATTGACGGGGATGATATAATGGTGTGGTCAGAAAAAGAGGAGAACAGACGCAAAGCAAGTGTGAGTATTACACTTGTGAAAAATAACGTTGCGTTAGGTCACACCGGAATTAATATCGTCGCAGGTTCTAAAGCACCATCATTTGCCTACAGTACCAATCTCACAGATAAACAAGCGGATGCGTTAATGAAAGGAATTGAGGCGATGTTCTACGAATTTCTCTACGACGCATTTATTGCAACAACAAAGGTAATCACATGATAGTACGTAAATTATTCAAGTATGAGATGTCTCATAGAGTAGATAAAGCATATACGAGACGTTGCGCGTACAATACACACGGACATAGCTACAAACTCGAGTTAGGATTTAGAAGTAATGACCCTGATCAAGCCATGATGGTGGTCGATTTCAGTCTTATCAAGAAGTACATCGGACCGTTTGTGGACAGTTTTGATCACTCTCACATGTTATGGACCAATGCAGGTGATGTAGAGATTGACTTTTTCATGGAAAATAACGAACGGTGGATTACTGCGCCTTTCTCCAGCACGGCTGAGATGCAAGCTGCAATGTTCTATATTTATTCTCAATACGCAATTGATATGATGCGGAGCGAAAAGCTGGGAAAGAACTTTAACACAGAAACAACGGTTAGTTTTGCACGTGTACATGAAACAGACACCGGGTATGCGGAAGTTAACATTTCAGATCTTAAAGATGCTGGATGGTATAGATGGTTTGAACAATGCAACCTCAGTAAAATTGTATTCAGTCCGGTGATTATGGGTGAATGGCCACCATACTTTAGAAAGTTCTATAACAAGTTGATCAAGACTCACTATGACACTGTTTGAGCAACTAAACACAATTTTATACAGCAAAACCCACACTGAACTGAACTGCGATGATGAGTCGCAGTTTATTTTGTTTATGATCAACAGGTGGTCATCGATGTATTCACCCCAAATTGCCTTAGCAATAAACGAAACAACCAATAAGAACTATTCCATTTTTACCACCAAACAAGACGCATTCAATTACCTGTTCTACATACTACCCAAGCTCAAGTTCAAGAGATTGAACTATATAAAGAAGACAAAAACCACTAAAGAAAAAGAGGAACCTCTTTATATCCCTGAGTTTAGCTGTGAACGAGAACATAAAGCAAGTATTGAATTTGCTGAAACCCTAAGTAAATAACTCTATGTCATCACAAAAAGCATCAATCGATATGTTAGCACCAACAAGAAGTCTAATTGATTTAGACGATCACAGTCGAGGGACTTTTTCACTCGGAGAGGATTTTGAATTGTCATTTGTTTTTGATGATATTGTATTGGTGGAGTTTATTGATGAAGCAGTTACCGATGGTGGTACGACTATTTTACGCGGTGGTATTCATGTGCCAGTGAACTCCTTAAATAAGGCTTGGAGAAAAGCAAAGGTGATTCTTGCGGGACCCGGTGTAAGACATTGCAAAGTTGATGACATTGTTATCTTTCCGAACGATAAAGGTGCAACAGTATCCAATATAATGGTTACCGGACACGGTAAAATCAAGCACGGTGTCTTCTTAAACGAGCAGCGCCTATTCGGTAAGTGTACTCAAGTATGAAAGCGAGTGTAAATTCATTACGTAGTCTTCTTCAAGAAAATGTCTGCGAAATTCAATTCGTTCGCAGACGTCAACGTGCAAATAGACCACCATTTAGACGCATGTTGTGCACTCTTGATGAAAAGATATTGAACTCTCCTAATGGTAGACTCTCTCTGAATTTTATGCCATCAACAGGCATCCTACCATACAACGCATCACAGCGAAATTTGCTTCCGGTGTGGGATATATTCATGCAAGGGTGGCGTATGGTCAGCCTAGACGACTGTAATGTAATCAACACGATTAAAGAGGATGAATTCTGGAAATACTTTAACGACACACTTTTGCCCATGAGCCCAGAGCAAAAGATGGTGTTTATGGACTCATGATTGACAAAATTGAACAATCCGTAAATGAGTTTTTGCAAAAAGATATCATCATACTCATTGATGGTAAACCAGTAAAAAGCGGTAAACTGCTGCTGTTCAAATTTAAAGACTTTTACTTAAAGTTCACTATCAAGAGTGAATCAACTAAAACGTTTGAGATACCTTACCCTTTTAGCGTCGATGTACATGCTTCACATTTAGTATTTTCGTACACAATCGACGCATTTTCTCAAAAAAATCTAGAACTGCTCGTTAAAGCAAAGTTAATGCCACCGATAAAAAAGAATAAATTGTATAATTCCATGGTGGTTTTATCTGCAATTACCTGATATAATCAACAGGTGGAAAATCAACTAATTTCTTCGTTTCCGACTGGATTTACTCCAACCGAACGACAAGTATACCTGTTAGCTGAAATAGATGCTGCTTTTAAAAGTGGCAAAAAATTTGTTATATGTTGCGCTCCGACCGGTTCGGGCAAAAGCTTCATATCAAAAACGCTGGGTAATTCTTCTAGAGCCCCTTCACAAAAAATAGTGGATCTTGTCACGTCATACAAAGCGTATAAACAAGAACAGGGAGGAGATTACTTGTATAGTGAAGAGTATCTATCTGAGCCTACATTTGGGTCATATGCTCTTACAATAACTAGAGCTTTACAAGACCAATATGTTGATCTATTTGAAGATACATCATCTCTTAAAGGTAAATCCAACTATCAATGCGAAGTTGATCCTAATGTAGATGTGGAGACAGCACCGTGTGTCCTGACACCATCATTGCGAGATGAATGCTGGAGTAAAAACCTTTGTCCTTATTACAACGCTCGCAACAGTGCAGTGCTTAATAAGTTTAGCACTCTGAACTATAAGATGTTTTTATCTTTGCCTGAGCACATCAAACAGCGTCAATATATTATCTGCGATGAGGCATCGGAGCTTGAAGATGAGTTCGTAAAGCACTTTTCAGTTTTTATTGATCCAGATAAACTTGCTAAATTGGGACTGACCGTCCCGTTGCTATATTCAACAGATTCAGCAAAAATGTTTGAATGGCTAAATGCAACAACAGCAACGGTAGCTGATTATGTTGCAGATTTACTTGAAGAGTGGAGATCAAATAAATCAGGCAAGATAAAGATGCACGATAAGCGTAAGCTCAATTACTTCACTAGCTTAAAAGCATCTCTAACGCTTATTCAAAAAACATGGGCAACGTGTGAGTATATCTGTCAGAGAGAGGGTAAAACAGTAAAACTAACACCTCTACGGGTCAATACACTCACTTCTTACGTTTTCGGTCATGCTGATAGAGTGCTGTTAATGTCAGCAACTATCGTCGATCATAAGAATTTTGCTAAGACTCTAGGTATTACTGACTATAAATATATCGAGGTTGATAGCGTATTTGATAGTGCAAAAGCACCTATTCACATTTCACGTTCTTATAAATTGAATAGAGCTAATCTAGACAAGTGTCTCCCTCTTATTGCAAAACAGATCAAAGAGATTTGTGATTCCCACGGTAAAGATAAAGGTATTATACATACCCATACTTTACAAATCACCAAGTTCTTGCAAGGGAGATTACAGGGAGAGCGTTATCTCTTTAGAGATAGTGAATACAACAATCAAGATATTTTAGATGAACATATGTGTTCACCGAAATCCACAGTGCTAGTTAGCCCATCGATGACGTTCGGAGTAGATTTAAAGGACGATTTAGCTCGATTTCAAATCATTGTAAAGGCAGGGTACTTACCTTTAAATGATAATCGCATCAAGAGACTGTTCGAGGAAGACCCCGATTGGTACACAGATCGAATGCTTATCAATTTAGTACAAGCATGTGGACGTGGTATTAGATCAAAAGACGATCATTGCGTGACTTATATCCTTGATGGGGGTATATATGATGCTATATTACGTAATAAGAATAAGCTACCGAAGTATTTTCTTGACAGGTTCGTGTAATAAATAATGAGTGGTATCATTTAAACAATATATTCAAAATGAAGGAATTTTGAAAGCATTAAGCACAGTCGGTTTACTTGCGTCCTTAGCAATGTCTACCCCGTTGCTATCTAAAAGCACCTACGGTTCACTTTATCAACAAATAGCTTCGCATGAAGGTGTTAGAAGTAAACCTTATGTTGATTCAGCAGGAATTCCAACCGTGGGTATCGGGTTTAATTTAGCAGATCCTTCAAATCAAGCAATATTAAAAAGATATGGAATAACTCAAGGTCAACTTAAAAAAGGGTTGACTGATATGCAAATTAGGCAACTATTTGATGAAACTCTAAAAAGAGCTAAATCAGATGCAATGAAGTATTTACCTAATTTAAGTCAACACCCAGCACAGGTACAAAATGCTATAATTGACATGTCATTCAATTTGGGTTACAATAGACTGAGTCAATTTAAAAATCTCAGACAGTCTCTTATGACAAAAGACTACGCTACAGCATCCAAGCATATGCTCGATAGTAAATGGGCAAAACAAGTAGGAAGACGTGCTACTTATTTGGCCGGGCTCGTAAATGCTTCCGCGCCTTCCGGGGTAAAGTAAACACTGGGTGCGACATTTTAGTATCTTTACTTCCTAAAAAACCGCTTGTGCTACCCGGGTCAACTCCCTGATTGAATAATGGATTCATTGCAGCGTGTCGGGTATTACGGCGAACTTTAGATGGCCGTTTTGCATCGACTGGAGCGTTAAACCCATCGTTTAGAATTTGATAGATTTTACTAATAATGTCATTGAATTCCACATATGTATTTATACAATCAGATATGGTAGATGTACAAACAAGTAAAAAATTGACGTGTGTAGTGACAGGTAAAAGCACTGTATATGCTGGGGCTTTTCTACAAAAAAAGATTCAAGAGTGTGGATCAAATGAGGATATTGAGAAGTACTACATATGTAGAGAAGTAAAAGCGTACCTTAAAAAAGGCTACAAGATTGTTGAGATTGTTAAAATCCTAAACGTACCTGGAGATTTCGATTTACCACCACTTGATGTAATTAACAAAATTGAAAGTAAGTTTAAGGGAGAGTATTTAACCCAGACGGACAGCACCGCTTTAAGCAGTATAACATCACTAACTTATGATAAATCTGATCCCGACGTTGAAATGTTTATAAACACCCATATAATCAAAACATGAATGATGTATTAACAATGGTAGCACGCACCACTCGTTCGGTCGCTGTCATTAACACTAGAACGGGACAAACGCAAAGAATCTTTAGCGTTGATGGTGAAATTACAAGTGGACCTAATGTCGCTGGAAATATTGGATCAGTTATAGTAAAAAATAATGGTAAACTCAAAGCCTATAACTATGATCTCCAGAAATTGACAGTAAAGTCCATTTATTCAGTATGATCGATATTGAATTAACCAATCAAGAAATTGACGTAAAGACGTTTACCGATAAGAGTTCTGGAGAGATAGTACCTGAAAGCTATCCTATGTTATTCTTTGGTACCGTTATATGTAATGAGTATGATAACCAAAGAGTAAAGCTTTCAAAGCAATACGATCCAAAAAGTTTTTTACATGCGTTTAAAGCCATTTTTAATGATGAAAATGCGGATGACTTAAAATGTGTATCAATCTTACCATTGAGAGGAATCATTCTTAAGCCAAATGATGTGGTAAAAAGCTTAGTAAAACTGATTACTGATCAAGAAAAAAACGGAATAAATCTCAAAACGTATCAAAACATATTGAGTCAATTCAATATGACCTGCAATGACACGTACCACGGATTCGGTCTAGGAGCATACCCTATTGACTTTATCAATCTGAAAAGCGTGAGCGATGATGAGTTTAAAAATGACAAAAAAATATTCCAGCACTTGCTGGGATTAAATGAAAAAGGATTTGATTTCCAGCGTTATACATCACTAAAACTTTTTATTTTAACTTTAGGTAGTAAGGTGTTTGCTAATGTAGATACCCCAGATAAATAAACACACAATATGAGTCTTCAAGCCTTATCGGATTATACCATAGTAAGCCGCTACTCGCGGTACCTTCCTAAATTAAAAAGAAGAGAGACATGGGAGGAGATGATAACAAGAGTATTCGATATGCATGCAATCAAGTATAAGCATGCTCTTGATACTGATAAACACTTCCGCACGGAATTTGAATTTGCGAAAGAAATGGTATTAAAGAAGAGAGTTCTAGGAGCTCAACGCATTCTTCAATTCGGCGGTGATGCTATTTTCAAACATCAGGCAAAAGTTTTCAACTGCGCCTATGGGTATCTAGATAGAATCAAAGCATTTAGCGAGACAATGTACTTGCTTTTATGCGGGTGTGGTGTTGGTTTTTCTGTTCAAACTAAACACATCGATAAGCTTCCAGGTATTTCATGGAGGATCAAACGAGAAAAAACTTTTATACCGGATGATAGCATCGAAGGTTGGAGTGATTGTGTGAAGGTGTTGATAGAGTCATTTACTGACCCTACATCTGAGTGGTACGGTCATATTGTTGAATGGGATATGTCAAATATTAGACCAGAAGGTGCGCTCATTGCAGGTCAATTTAAGGCCCCGGGTCCCGATGGTCTATTCAAAGCACTAAACAATGCACGAGATGTAATTGAAAGACGGCTTGCTAACGGTAGTACTAGATTACATCCTATTGATGCGTATGATATTATCATGCATTTATCAGATGCAGTCCTATCCGGTGGTGTGAGAAGATCAGCCACGATTTGTCTTTTTAGTAAGTCAGATAAAGAGATGATGACTGCTAAAACAGGAGATTGGTTTATTAAAAACCCTCAACGTGGTCGCTCGAATAACTCAGTTCTTCTTGTTCGAAACGAAGTAACGAAAAAAGAATTTGCAGAAATTTTAGAGTCAACTAAAAAATTCGGTGAACCGGGATTTGTGTTTAGTGATAGTGAAGATATCGGATTTAACCCGTGTGTGGAAATAGGATTGTATCCTCAAACAGAAGATGGTAGATCAGGATGGCAGTTTTGTAATTTATGTGAAATAAATGGTAAGTACTGCGACACAAAAGAAAAATTTCTCGAATGCTGTAGAGCGGCATCATTTATCGGAACATTGCAAGCTGGTTACACTGATTTTAAATATCTATCTAAGGAAACAGAAGAGATTACTAAGCGTGAAGCTTTACTCGGTTGTTCAATTACCGGTATAATGGATAACCCTGAAGTGTTGCTTGATCCCGACGTGCAGAAACGTGGGGCTAATGTTATTAAGAAGGTAAATGATGCAACTGCAAGAGCAATAGGTATAAATATGGCAGCTCGTACTACATGCATTAAACCAGCTGGATCAACAAGCTGTGTTCTCAGTACCTCAAGTGGAATACATCCTCACCATGCTCGCAGGTATATACGCCGAGTACAGGCTAACCGTAATGAATTCCCTGTACAGCACTTTAAAAAGATAAACCCCCTTGCTGTGGAAAAATCAGTGTGGAGTGCAAATGGCACTGATGAAGTTATATCATTCCTATGTGATATACCACGCAATGCCATAACCAAAAACACTATGTCTGCGGTGGAATTACTTGAGGTAGTTAAAAAGACTCAGCAAAATTGGGTGGAACACGGTACTAATGAAAACGCATGCATGGTAAAGGGACTGCGCCATAATGTATCAAACACAATTACGGTTAAACCTGAAGAATGGGATGATATTGAGAAGTTCATATATGATAATCGCAAGTGGTTTGCTGGTATATCGCTTTTACCTGCGTCAGGTGACTTAGATTACCCACAAGCTCCGTTCACCTCAGTTCTCACCGATAAAGAAATAGTGGATGAGTATGGAAACGGAGCACTTCTAGCAAGTGGCCTTGTCGTTGATGGATTAGCTGCTTATGATAATAACTTATGGGCTGCGTGTGACAGTTTAAATGGTATAGGTCAAGTCGTTACTGCGTTCGATAAACCGATTGAGCCCGTAAAACCGGCCCGGAAAGATTATACTAGTGAAAAGCTATTTAGCCAAGCACTAATTGATCACTCCACTCAATTGGTTGAATTTTACAAAGTTAAAGGTGAATGGATTATGACCAATCTCAAATTAGACTGGCTGCGAAGAGCTCGTCAATTTGCAAAGAGATATTTTGATGGTGATGAAAAGAAGATGTGTCATTGTCTAAAACATGTATATAATTTCAAGCAATGGCTCGATTTAAAGCGAGAATACAAAGAAGTGGATTGGAATGAAGCGCAAGAAGATAGTGAGACTTTTACCTCGGCAGACACACTCGCAGCGCAAGCATGTGCTGGAGGGCAATGCGAGTTAAGATAAATAGTCGTATGAGTATTCAAACACCAGATGATCCTGCACTAAGTCGCGACAAACTTTCAGTATCGGTTAAACAGGATAGTAACATAGTTATTGAACCACTTTGGACAAATGTTATTCCTCCTGATGAGCCTTTCGGTGGAGATCCTAATTGGGTGGCTGCTAGATTTGATAACCCTGTAAGTGTTCGTGCTCCGTTAGGAGTAAATGCTTTAAAGGTAGTCAGTAACTGGCCCGGTGATTGGAAATGGACTCGTATTGATGTGCTCTTAAAATTGACAGCTAATATGATCAACGGAACGGGTCCCGTTGAAGATGTCATTGCTTTGAAAGAAAAGATAAAAGCGGCTAAAAATCTACACACTGAGCTAATTGAAAAGATAACCGCTTTTGATAACGTAGCTTAACTATTTCGGACCGTGAGCGCGTCTAGACGCGCTCACTTTTTCTGTTGAGTTGTTTAGTTCTTGTGCATCAGCACGTACCTCACTATTACGTGGATGCAAAGTAAGAGGTATATTTTTAAATATGTGACTGTGAGGGTAAAGAACTATACCATTCTCAGGTGCATTAGTAAACACAATAGTTGCTTTACAATTGATGCTACCCATGATAGGTGCAAGACCTGTCTTAGTTTGAGCAAATAATCCGGGGCCTATAGCTGGCACGGTCAACATGCATTCAAATTTTACACCGGGTACCACAGTACCGTATGATGTAGTTTCGAGAGTTACTTGATATTCTGTTGGTGCTGTAATATGCTGTAAAAACACTTCACCATCAATTGATGTTGAACCAGCAACTATTAAATTTTTATCAACTCCTAAATTAGAGTCAACAAAAACCTGGCCATTGTTTCTGTTAACCAATCTTAAAATATCTGCAAATATGGATACAGTTGAGGCATTTACATTAATCTCGTTTTCACTAGTTAGATTAACTTGCTGACCTGCAATATTAGTAACAGCGCCTGAAAAATTAGCAGTGCCTAGTGTTTTAATGTTCACTCCCCCAGCGCCTACATTGAGATTGTATCTGTTACATACGTTTAGAATATAACTACCACCAGGTAAATCCTGAACATGTACTAACTCAATAAGAGCACTTGGTGTGTAATTTGCGTAGGTGCCTTTTTTATCAATAAGCAATCCGCTTTTTAGCATTTTACCCATCTTATCATATCGCATACTACCGAATGTGTTATAGGTAGTACCCACTGTTTCAATCTTATGTTTGGTTATGTATGAAATTTCATTACCACCTGGTCCGAGTTGACGCTCAATGTCAGTCAATTCCGGTAAAATTGAAGATATAACATCCTTAACTTTATCTTTTGCGGGATCTACATTCCAAGTACCATTTTCTGATGAAGGGCTTTCACCAGGAATATTATTCCACACGATACCACTTTCTGCTGTATAATCATCAAGTGATGGAAAAGCTACAGGCTTTGGTGGGTTTGCAGGTTGGTTTAGTGTGCTGGGACCGTCAATTGCTTTAGATGATATGTTTTGCTTTTTTGCTTTAATTTGCGATACAATTACATCTGAATTATCTTCAAGAGAGTAAGCCAATTGACCTATTGCTGGATGAGTTGCAGGAGTACCTACTTTAGTTTGAGAAATGCTATTACGCTGTAATACAATATTACCTGATCCATCAACAATGTTATCAGGTGTTGCACGCTGAATTTCAAAAAGCTGTTTATTATCTTGCACCACTGCATATAAATCACGCCAGCGCATCATTAAATCAGCGTCTAGATTACCGATCTTTGTATATGCATTACGCTTAATAATAGTGTCGCTGTCTTTACCCGTGTATGTATTACGAAACCCTCTCACCGTTTCATATTGATCGTTTAGAGTTAATTCTTGCTTATTTGCGGTAGATAAATCAATACGAGCCTCATTATTCATCTCAGTAAAAGAGCCTGAATAGTGAGTTAGTTTGATGCTTTCTTTTAAGTCCGTATTTGAAATTGATAAGGTACCACCTTTTTGATTAACTACGTATTTGTTTCTATACGTTTCATCATTGGATGTATTAGTTGTTCTATTTTCAAATGCTTCTGGGTAATCAATACCGGGATTATTGTAAGCATTGTATATACCTTTCCAGTCGATTGAACCGAACGCTGCTGCAAAATAAACAGGTAATGTAGGATTACCATCAATGAAAAATACCCAGACGTGGCTACCTACAGCTGGTACACCAAACGATCCCTTTGCTTTATTTGATAATGTCTCAGGGATATATTCGTATGCGAGTGGATTTGGTCTGTTTACATTCTCATCTGCATTACTAAATGCATCCACTAATCTGTTTTCAGGAGATTCAAAAAATGCACCCGGTTTACTAGTTGCAATCCCCGTTGTGGTCTGTGAAAAGGTTGAATAGAAACTCGAATCAGATACACTTGCAAAGTCGTTAGCGTTATTATACCGCCCGCTAGAATTCTCACTTGTTAATGGAGCCGCACATTGCGCCCATGGTAGTACTTTTCTCAACTCATCAACAATGTTTGTAAGGTTTTCAGTTACGCCAAAAGCGCATAGACTCTGAGTAATGGAACTATCAATGTTTGATCCGATAAACTTAAACTGCTTATTGGTTGCATTTTCGATCCAATTTTTATATACAGTTGCAGTTAAATGAGGTATAAAAACTTTAACTTTGCCAGATCTATCAGGGTCATCATTCTGAATGACTATTCCCACATGATTACCATAAACTTTGTTCATATTTTTTGTAACTGATTGAGTGTGCTAACCTGTTCAGTATAAGACGGGTAAGATAGTTTGTTTAACACAGACGTTGTTAAGTTATCGACTGTCTGAGTTGTTAATTTATTGGCAAACTGTTCACGAGCAAGGGGTGAAATTATAGAAGATAATGTAGCTGTATCTATCGATTTGATCTCTGATTGTATACTGCGCTGCATCTCTCCTTGCAAATTGCTTACTGATACATATGGATCTTTTTGCGCTGTCAGCTCATTTACGATATTGGTTTGTATTGATGTGTTCTGTTTTGCTATAGTTTTTAATACAGATGAGTATTCTGCGGCAATTAGCGGTAATGACCCCGTTAATGATTGAATTGACTTATTGAGAGTGGATGAAACCGTTTTAGCAATATCCTTATCGACTGATTTAAAAGTGTTTGCAATAGCCGCTGGTTGAGTGGAGCTAGCAATTGTAACCAATCCAGCTTGTAAACTCGTTAAGGCCCCCGTATACTGGGATGTTATCTGTTGTAGTTTTTTTGAGACCGAAAATGCCAAAGTGGTGAACTTTGGGAGAGGTACCACAACCTTTGGTAAGGCTGGTAATTTTATTCTCGGTAAGGAAAGCATATCATATATTTAAACAACCATTGATTTATTCAAAATCCATTATATCATATCTTATGTCTTCACATCGAATAATGGTTGCGCATGAAGCACCACTCAGTATTTTAGAGCACGTGTCCAGATTAACTGATTATGACTACGCATTGGTTCATCTTTTTGAAAAGTATGACAGCTATTATAAGTTTTTTGAGAAGCAATTAGTTAGAGGTCGTGAAGTTATTCTCGATAACAGCATTTTTGAGTTAGGAAAGGCTTTTGACTCTGATAAATTCGCTGGCTGGGTTTTGAAGCTTAAACCCACATATTACATTGTGCCAGATGTTCTTGAAAATGGTTACGAAACCATGAAAAGCTTTGATGCATTTTGTAAGTTATATCCAGATTTACCTGGCCTAAAAATAGGCGTTGTTCAAGGTAAAACATATCAAGAATTGGTTGACTGTTATGAGTATATGTCGGAGTTTGCTGATTACATTGCTATTAGCTTTGATTACAGATACTATCTTGATACGGGACTAGGCCGGACGGATCTTGAACGGTTCACAAACGGTCGTCAATCATTCATCGCTGATTTAATCGCTGATGGTATATGGAATTGGAAAAAGCCGCATCATTTGCTCGGAAATAGCCTACCGCAAGAAATTGGGTGGTATCACAAGGTGGAGGTGTTTAATATTCGTACTGTAGACACGAGCAATCCAGTAACTGCCGGTTTAATTGGGTTGCGTTATGCGGGTGATCTCGGGCTAAAGGTCAAACCGAAGAAAAAGCTCATTGAGCACTTTGAAGAAATCCCGACCGACTCTCAAATGGAAGACATTAATTATAATATCGAATCATATAGAAACATTGTATGTCCCTACTAATAACATTCACAGGTGCTCAAAGCACAGGTAAGTCCACCTTGTTAGAAAAAATGCGTAACGATGAACGGTTTAAGTACTGGTCATTTGAAGCAGAGATAACACGAGATCTACTCAAGAAGTATGACCTCAAAATTAATGAAGATGGTGACGTTTTTACTCAATACGTAACGTGCTTTAGCCACGTTGACAACTATCTTAGAAATAGAGATAAGCATGCAGTGTTTGATCGATGCGCTATTGATTCATTCATCTATACAACGTACGCCTATCACACTAGTAAAAATTCTGCAAAAGATAGAGATAATATGGCAACAATTGCAACTGCAGTTTTGGATTTACTTTATGATAAGTACGATATTATCTTTTATACATCACCAGATATTCCATTAGTTGCTGATGGGGTAAGATCACCAAATGAAGATTATAGAAATAAAATCATTGAATTGTTTGAGGATTATATCCAGGAATTCGCACCAAAGAACTTGGTTAGGTTGACCGGGACAGTTGATGAGCGGTATAGTCAAATAATTAAAGCAGTAGACGCAAAACTATGAGTATCGATAACACTAACGTTTCAGTTCACCTTGGTAAGGTATCTCAGTATAAGAGCACATATGACCCAACACTCCTTGTAAAAGAGCCCCGCATTAACAATAGAAAACATATTGGTCTAACCAATGACTCTTTACCATTTGTAGGGGTGGATGTCTGGAACGCGTACGAGTGCTCGTTTTTACTTGAAAATGGCCGGCCCGTGTCGTGTCAACTCAAAATTGTGTACCCAGCTGATAGTGATTATATTGTTGAAAGCAAGTCATTAAAATTGTATCTCAACAGTTTTAATATGCAAAAAATGCCAGGTTATGTAACAAGAGCCTTGGAGAAATTCAGACAGGTGGTAAGTGCTGATTTGACTGAACTATTAGGCGCCGGTGTAACCGTTACAGCTTTTAACGATACCAACCCGGAGTGTAGAACACCATATCGATATGCTTATACCACACTTGAAACATGGCCTTTAGTAGATGATATCAAATTCTCGATATATAAAGAAACCGAAAGTTTGTTGCAAACTGAAGAAACGTTTATATCATGCTTTTCATATCATTCAGCTCTATTGAAGAGTAATTGTCGAGTAACGAGTCAGCCAGATTGGGGTGATATTTTTATTGATTATCGTGTAAACCCTGAAACAAAGCGAACGGTCACTCCTGAATCCCTGTTACAGTATATTGTGTCATTTAGAGATGAATGTCATTTTCATGAAGAAATTGCTGAAACAATTTATAGTCGGCTATATAAACTACTCGACCCGGTATCATTAAGTGTAGTGTGTTTGTATGCACGGCGAGGTGGAATTGATATCAATCCAATTCGTATGTCACACTGGAATGTAAGTAATTCATTAATCGACACGGTTAGATCAATTAAACCACATGTTAAAACAGCAAAGCAATAAATACTAACATGTTCAAATGTAACATTAGAGGTGTTGATTTAGATTGGTGTAATTCCCGTGATAACTTTATCGTTGCTGAGAGTTGGAATGAAGTCTATTTCGGAGTTGTGCAAATTGAAACCTCTAATGGTACCATATTAGCTGAAAAAATAGAGACGTCTAATGGTACTGACGATTGGGTGTACATAGATATCACACTCAATGGATTTAGACATGAACATATACCTTTTAGAGTCATACTAAAAAGTGATGGAGATGGTGATTTACCACCGGTTGGTATTAATGAAAACTCGTTAATTTCACCAAAACCTCTACCTCCTATTAAAGAGCAACCGGTCGATGAGTTCATACTTGAGACAGTTAAACAAATTGAAGACGTGCCACCTACAGTGGATACTTCGAGTGTGCTTTATCTGAAGCAACTTAAAGAGGATGCAATAAACGAAGTTAAAAAACATGCTGAATCTATTAAACATGATGTTGATCAGCTATCAAGAGTTGAAGAGATAATCGAAAATAAGTTTGATTTGTATAAGCAAGACATCCTCAAAGAATTCTATGAGAGTGTTGATAGAGCTATATCAACGTTTAAAGCTACATCAAGTAAGCACATACTTGAGTTAAGCGAAACTTTAGTAAACGATGTTGTGAGCACATGCGAAGTTCAGATAAACGAGCAACTTCAAAAAGCTAAAGATCAAGTCAATGAAGCATCAAAGGATGTAACAAAGCAGAGATTCTCGGAGTATAAGCAAAATGTAGATTCACTGATTCAAGAAAGCGCTGATGTGGTGGAGGGAAAATTAGAGCTCTCCATAGCTGATAAAATAAATGAAGCTCATTCTAAGTTAGAAGTCACCGCACAGCAAACTCGCGAGCAGGTATTAAGCCTTATTGAGCAAGCCAAAAAGACTATATTCAACGTCGAAAAGGAGAAGTTAGAAAAAGCTAGCGATGATATAGTGGAACGTTTTCATCAGATTGAACAGCTAATTAAAGAGGTTGAAGAGCAAAATACAATCATTGATGAAAAGATTAATAAGATCGAGAACCCATCCGAAGAGGATCTAATCAAGGATGCCGATAGATATCTAAACGCTCTTGCTTTAGAGAATAAAACCACCATCGATGCTCAATTAGCTCAATTTGAAGAGACTGCGAAATCTAAATTAGAAGCTATATCACTTGATGGGTTGTATGCAAAATTCAATGAGCAGCACGGTCCGAAAGTTGAAAAGGCTGTTGCTGAGATTTTAGAAGCAAAGACAGTGCCGCAGAAGTTTAAATTCTTCAAAGATAAAGCAGTTAAACAAGAATTTGAGCAATTAGTTTACTCTGCTCTTCTCAAGAAAGAAGCTGATTGGATTAGACAAGTTAAGAAAATCGTAATGGATTTTTACTATAGCTGGGGATCAGGCGGTGGAAGTGGGAACGTCACCATTAATCAAGGCACATCAGGTGGTGGGGGACCAACTACAGATCCCTATAAAGTGTTTAGCACATCAGGACTTACAGGGGTGTCAAGCGTTATAGACACCTTCCCCATTGCAACGTTTAAAACGGCAAAATACACTATTGAAGTGCTAAGTGGCGCGGAGATGTATTCATCTGAAATTTCAGTACTGGGTAATGCGAGCGTTGCTAGATTGACTGAGTATGCAGTACTCTGCACTACTGACCCAGTGTTCTTAACCTACCAGGCCGTGACCGATGGAACAAATGTGCTGCTTATAGCAATTGCGCAGACTAATCTACTCAATATGTCATTTCAAGGTATAAGAATAGATCCTATTCTATCTTAAGTGAGCATACATTAAATATTGGCACATGGCTGCCGATAATTTTGTAGTAAAGACGGGTATCAACGTACTTGGCCCGATTCTGTCTGGTGGTGTAAACCTATTAAATCTACTTAGTAGCACATCAACCGGAGGTGGATCACTAACTGCGTTTCCAACTGATCTGACAGCTAATAGCGCTCGGTGGATGAACACTTTTACCACGGTAAGTGCTAACAGTGCTAACTGGAATCAAGCCTTTACTTATGCCTTTGGCAATAGTGCATATATTGCAAGTGATATTACCATCATTTCTAATCAGTCGGCGCGTTACGATAACGTATATACGACAGTAAGTGCTAATAGCGGTGCTTGGATAAATGTAGCTCTTACAACTGATTTGACTGTAAATAGTGGTCGGTGGATGAATACCTTTACGACTGTTAGTGCAAATAGCGCTAATTGGACGCAGGCATTTACGTTCACAAACACAAACAGTACATTCATAGTAAGTGCTATTTCCACCTTGGGATCTCAAAGCGCTCGTTGGGATACCTCATTTACTTTCTTAACCTCGACTAGTGCGTATATTGCAAGTGATCTAACCATATTATCTCAGCAAAGCGCTCGATATGATAACGTCTATACCACGGTAAGCGCTAACAGCGCTTCATGGATTAACGTTGCTCTTACAACTGACATAGTAGCTAATACCGCCCGTTGGATGAATACGTTTACGACAGTATCAGCCAACAGCGCTAACTGGAATCAAGCCTTTACTTACGCTTTCTCTAACAGTGCTTATATTGCAAGTGATATAACCATATTATCTCAGCAAAGTGCTCGATACGACAATGTATATACAACGGTTAGTGCCAACAGCTCTTCTTGGGTTAACATTGCGTTACCTACGGACGTTGTAGCAAATACAGCGCGCTGGATGAATACATTCACAACCGTTAGTGCTAATAGCGCAAACTGGAATCAAGCCTTTACCTATAGTTTTAGCAATAGCGCATATATTGCTAGTGATTTAACGATACTATCTCAGCAAAGCGCTCGATATGATAACGTCTATACGACAGTTAGCGCAAATAGTGCTTCATGGGTCGGTGGTGGTGGAGGACCGTTGCCAACAGATGTAACAGCTAATACAGCCCGTTGGATGAGTACCTTTACTACTGTTAGCGCTAATAGCGGTACGTGGGGAAGCGGCGGTGCTTTACCAACTGATGTTGTTGCTAATACAGCACGGTGGATGAGCACTTTTACGACAGTGAGCGCTAATAGCGCAAGCTGGGGTGGTGGAGGAGCTGGCTCAACTATTGTATCTTGGGCTTTAGCTGTTAACGGTAATGCTATAGTAGGAACAAACAAGGCTAACGAAATAATAATTACACAGACTTGTACTATTGTTACAGTATACGCAAGATGTAAAACAGCTCCTACTGGATCTAGTTTAATATTTGATATTAACAAGAACGGTACAAGTATTTGGAATGGATCACCGGGTAATAGAATTACAATACCTGCTGGATCATTAAGCGGGCTACAAACATCGTTTGTCATTACAGGTCTTGTGGAGTATGATATTTTAACTATTGATATTGACCAGATTGGATCAACAAATCCTGGAGGAGATATAACAATACAGTTAAAAGCCACGTAAACTGCCCTAAATAATACATATGGCACGTTTAGCAGTTGAAGCACTCGCATCTCTTAGCACAACAAGCACCGTTGATCTATCTGGATACAACCCAGAGAATTGGAGTGGGGGAGATCTAATCAGACAACGAACCGATTTTAGTCCTCCTTTTATTGGTCCAATAGTAACTACTGTTGGGCGACCCGTTGAAACGTCAGCTGGTATTCCTGGTATACACCCACATGTTATTTCATGGAGTGGTGATATTGATTGGGTTTTCTTAGCAGATAACGCCGGTGCTGCTGCAACTCGTCGTGTTCAAGCATACACCTTTACCAAATCAACTGGTTCTCTGGCATGGTTAGGTTTTGTTACCTGCACATTACCAACAGCAACCAATCATACAGTACGTGCCCAAAGAATGACCTATGATCTGTTTACAGGTACAGCTGGTGTATCCGGAGGTATTACTGTAGTAGGAAGCGGAACAACGTGGTCAGATGATAGAATACCGTCAGGGTGTCGTATTGGCTTTGGATCGACCACACCATCCTTGGTGAATCCCGCTAATTGGTTCGAAATTGCATCTTTACCCACAAACAATACCTTATTACTTTCAACATCATCTCTCAATATATCAGCTGGTACACCTTTTGTTATTGAAGATCTTAGATGCGTAATGATAAATCAAAACGCAACTGCAGCAAACGGTGGTGTGTTTGTTATTAAAGGTCTCAATATTAACATCTTTACAAGCGCTGGTACAACAATTCCAGCGGCTGGTACTATTGATAATAGACGTGCAAGTTACTGGTTAGCAGATGCAGCAGTTGTTACTAACACCAATGCATGTGGCGCTGGTCTTAGTGCTAAAACAGATCCATTAAGTCAAAACCTTTGGGTAATCGATTCACCAGTTGCTGCCAACTATAGAGTGTTTCAATACAATATTCGCAAAGCACTGACTCTTGCAGCAGGTAAGGACACTACAACCCTTGTAAAACAAACAGGTAATAACGCTGTAACAGGTACCGTATCAACAACAAATAACGGTAGATACGGTACGCTGAATCATGGACCGACTTCAGGTGTTCCGTGTTTATACTTTGTAACAACAACGAGAATTTATGCTGCGCCGGTCGCGGGTATAACAGCGGGCTCAACTACATGGGCACAATATGCAATGACTGAAGTACCACCTGGTGGCGTTTCAACATTTGCTGCAACTGGTGCTCTTGCATGTGTTGAAATATCAAGTTCTTTAGACCGTCTTGTTATAATGAGCTCAGGCACTGCGGGTGTTAGAAGTTACGTTACTAAATTTAACACTGCAGGTGATCAAATGGATCACATCTTTTTAGTTGATGATAAGCAGATTGACCAGAGCGCTGCAGATGCAGGTACAGTTGTTCACCCAACAATTCTAGCAGTATTGCAAACGACTTGGGTAGAAGGTGGTGTATTATATGTAGCTGGTGTAGGTACTACAGCCGCTACCAATTTACTACACGTTACAGCTCTTGGTGCTGATTGGCAATACGCATCCTCAACAAAACAACGTTTAATCAGCCCTGAGATTCATACACCAAATTGCAACAACTTTGGTAGAATGTTTACTATTCGCGATGGTAATATCGGTTCTATTAATCTAGGTAAATCAGCAGACCCATTTAGAACATACTATAGAACATCGGGCATTACTGACAATAGCGGCGCTTGGAGCTTGGTACCTGATGGTAATGACATGAGTGGTGTCGCTGGTACTCCCTCAATTCAATTCATGTATGAGTTTAAATGCATTTCAGATACATGCGTACCAGGTCGTATATACTCAGTAGGTGTTACATATGATGACTTAACAACTCTTAGCAATTACCAACCATCAGTTGGTCAGTCTAGCACGACAAATAAACAATTTGCGTGGAGATTTGCCGTTGCTTTTGGTACTGTTGTCCCAACACTAAAGGTGAGGCTATATGACGCAGATTTAGGGACCCTTTTATTAACTGACGACACGGCAACACCAACTGGTACATGGGAAAAATCTACTAACAATGGCGGCGCTTGGGCATCATATGATACAGCTGATAAGACTAATGAAGATACCTACATTAGATACACACCAGCATCATTTGCAGATAACATTAAAGTGCGTGCTTTACTCACGCTTGACGTCTAATGCCCTTAACCGATATAGTATTTGATGTTAGCCCTGGTAATGAATCTGTTGAAGAAGTACCAACAGGAACTTTAAATGCTCCTGTGGATATATTAACAGAGTCACAATCAAAGAATGATATACCAGTAAATGAGTTAATACTGGATATCAATTACGCATATATAGGATAATAGACACAAAAAAAGAGCGGCCTTTTGAGCCGCTCTTGAAGTTCTGCGTATCGAGCTTAGAAGTATACTGCCTGCGTAGCAGGAGTAAACGCCTGGCCCAAGCCAGCCACAAGAATGACGTGGTAGTAAAGATTTGCGCCAAAGATGTTGTCCACAACGCCGTAGCGTGTGAGCAAGCCAACTCTCGGAGCGAAATCGTTCTGACCAATCGTTCGTTGTACCATAACAGGAATGTATGGACAGTAGATGATACCGGTATCGTAGAATTCAGGTCCCTTATAGCCCAATAGAGCATATTCTGGACGCTGCAATCCACTGTATTGACCGTTCTCATAATTACCATCCGTACGGGTATCGCGATAAACGTTGAAACGACCACCGAGGTTACCAACCTTAGCAACGCCCGTAGGCTGCGTATTAACATTACCCTGAACTGGTACCCATTGGAATTCGGGTAGCATTTCAAAGATTGCGCAAACGCGAGGTGTTGCAACGATGAAGTTGGCAGCTCCTCTACGATTACGAACTGCAATACGATTTGCTTCAATAATAACTCTCTGATAGAAGTCACGATTACGCTCAACCAACCAACGGCCGTCGGCCGAAGCTGGTGACCATACTGAATAACCCGTCCCGAAACCTGCGTTAAGGGAGATTTGGATCATTCTGATTAACATTTCACGGTCGATTTCGGCCTGAATTTCGTAGCTCATCGCATTCGTCAATTCAGTATCGATATCGATACCATTCATGTTCTTCAAGTCCTGTTCGAGTTCAACTGACCATCTTGCACCAAGGCGTCTGGTACCTGCTTCAACAGCTGTCTTTTCAAACGACACTTCAAAAGTCGGAATTGAGTTTGTCAATTCGAACTGTTGTAAGAGCGCTGCGACACCGTTATCGGTAGCGCCAGTGGTGAGCCACTGTGTTAAAGAGCTGTATGCGCCTTCATACCCGGAAAGGTATGCGGCAGAGGTACCTGTGTAACCTGTTTGCAAGTATTGGTAACCGGCTTCTCTACCAGCTGCAGCGGCAATTACGCCACCTTGACCGGAAGGTTGAGTTGTGCCTGAACCTGCACCGTCATTCGTACCGAGGGTTTGACCTGTGTAGCGATAACGGAGAGCAAATGCGAGACCAACTGGACCAGCCATTGGTTGAACACCAACAATTTCATTCGTGGTTAACTCGGGAAACGTACGTCTAATCATCGGAATCAAGATCTTCGGGAGACGATAGTCACCAGCTGCATATGTATCGGTACCTGGGGTACCAGAAGCATATCCACCTGTATACATCGATGCGGCGTTACCAAGTGCACCGGGGTTACCGGCTTTGTTGATTGCGCCCGCAATCGGATTGTAGTTAGGACCAGATTCACGCAAACACCATGCTTCTTGATTTTCAAGTAGCATTGCTGTGTTTAAACGAATGTGATCGTCTTCGATCGGTGCAACATTCTTTGAGCTGTAGTCGAGGACCGGGGCCCACTTCTCAAGCAAAGCTGTCGCTCTTGTTTCGTCAATATAGGCCTGTGTAGGTCTAATTGTATTTGTACTCATAGTTTTAAAATTTCCTTTGTCTAATCGACCCCAAGACAGTAAAGACTCCGTGAGTCTAACGTCAGGATACTCAGGTTAAACCTATTAAAGTGGTTTTTAGTACTTGCTTAATTCCTGCAAGTATGGTGAGAGAGGAGCGTTGCTGGCTGGTTTTTCTTCCGTTTGTTCAAGAACAACACGGTCAGCTTTTGTGCTCTCACTCAATGCCTCTTCTTTTAAGGTCTCGAGTCTATCGTCTGATTTCTTGTCGAACAACTTAAGAGTATAGTCGAAATTTTCTTTAATAAAGTCTGGTGACTTATTAGCGAATACTTTCTTTATGTACTTCTTTTGCTGATCGTTAAGATTCGAACTACGCTGTTCAATGATTGCTACGGCCTGTGCCTTCTGCAACTCATTCTTTAGCGCTGTGTTCTCAACAACGATGGACTCAAGCTTCTTAGAAGCTTCATTTATTTGCGTTTTGCCGTCGATGACAGCCTCTTTGATACTTTGCTTTTGTAGCGCAGCATCAACCGCAAGTGATTTTCTTAGATTATCAAGAAATTCTGTTGCCTTCTTATTGCGTACAGCTTCTTTAATTTCTGTAGCAGGCACGAGCTCTTCAAGGTAGGTGTTTAGATAATTGTCTAATGACTCTACCAACTGGCTCTTAAATAGTTTTGCATCAGTATCAAGAGACTTTTCATACTTCTTGATTACTGTTTTTAGTTTCTTGAAACGATCAGCATCGACCGCTTCAAACACTTTCTTTAGCTTTGTTGCGTGGTCTTTATCGATCACAGCCATCAACTGCTCAAGCTTCTTTGCATACTTCTCATCTTGCTCAGCAAGTGCTTGGGTTACATGAATAGTTACCTTCTCTTGAACCTTGGTTTCGATTGCAGCTTTGATTTCATTAGCTGCTTCTTCGGATAAATTTTGGAGTACGTTCATATTAGAAGATGTTACTATTATTATTTATTATCTTTTGCTTAATTTTTTCATCGATCACTTTTTTTAGCTGACCATGAGCTGATTTATTTTGCCCGTTAAGCACTGCCGTAATAAACTTGGCGATGTCTTTCCTCATGTAAATTATTTATGCCTCAGATGGTTGGATTCTATATTGATTTAATAAAATCGATAATTTGCTTGCGTATATATGCTTCACGATCTCCAACCGGTAAATGTGATAAGTTTTTGCTAAGCTTATCGTACTTTTCTTCAAAGAAGCCGTAGTTTGTTAGCACATATTGTTTACTCTCTAATATACCATTAACGAACGCTTTAGAAAAGCTTGGATCTGCGACACAATCAACTGCAACCAATCTAAAATTCTTTACTCTGTTACGTTCAGAGCCCTCTGAAATGAGCATACCTAAACCGCGCGTGCTCATCCCAACTTTCACCCCATCATTAATCAAACTACGAAGAATAAGACCTGATGGTGTACTAAGTACTTTACTCTTACCATAAAAAACATTACCATCACGAGTCAATTCAGTTACTACATGGCAAGCACGTTCAAGATCCACATCAACACTTTCAGGGTGGTTTAACTCACCAACTGCCCGGCGCGGTACAATCATTTCTTCAGTGTATCTTTGCACTTCCTGCACCATTTCATCTATTGAGTAAATGCGTTTATTTTTGTTAACGCTTTCAGCCATCATGTAAGGCCCCTTAATGAAGTAGTTCTTAGGCTCATTCACGTTCTTTTCTTCAACAATGTATTCAAAATCATTGTTGTTAGTGGGTGTTTCAACGATAAGTCTATGACTCATATGATATATTTATAGCCTTTGATATAGCTATTCAATTGATACCTAGTTCTTTTTCTGTGAGAATGACAAATTCGCAATTATGCAACTTTGCCCACTTGCGCGCAGCATCCCATTTTGCTTGATTTGTTACCCAAGTCGTCTGTTCGAACAGAACCGTCGACTTCTTTTTACGTTTACTCGATGTAGGTTTTATAGTTTGCTTACTTGGCTTGATCTCTACGAGAAATTTAAGCTTCTCACCATCTTTGCCGCGGAATATAACGTAACTGTCTACAAAGTAACGATGTACTTTATTATCAAGTGGGTTGATATAAGGAATAATTATGTTTTCGCTTCCCCAGTGAATGACGCTCGAGTGTTGATCAGCCCAGCGAAAGAATTTTAATTCCCAACCACTGCGATACATTGGGTACCCCGACCCCATATATTTTGCGGAGTTGACTGGTTTGTAAACTCCTTGAGTGTATTGGGTCACAAATTGTAGAGCGGTCTAATTACTTCAGCTTCAGTTGTTTTACCTGCAGCTAATTTATCGATTAGATTGCTTATTGCGCCTTTTGTAGGCTCATCGAGCTTAGTCTGATTGAGACTGCTCTTTGCATGATCAAATTTCTTTGCCTTGATGAGGGAAATAATTCTCACCACAGCAGGATCTTTTTGCTTTAGATTAGTGCGACCCGCAGTAGGCTCAGCAATTGCATTAGTTGTAGCTCTACCGAGAATGTAGTTAAGAGTCTTTTCAGGGTTACCAATTAGAGACTTGGATAACATAGTATCAAGCACTGTTTTATAGGTCGTAACAAATCTAAAAAGTGGGTCCTTTTCTTCACCCTTTTCCACCGCAACAAACTCTTCCAAGGGCTTATATTGTGCAGGGTTTTGATAGATGGACTTAAGAAGTTTTAATGCTTGCTCAGATGTTTCACTCTTAGTCATTAACTTATCCAAATCATCGATACTCTTTATTCTTGTCTTTGCATTGCTCTGGACAATTTTTACAAAGTTTTGTGCGCCTGTCTTAACAAGCTTATCAATTGTTTGTAAAAATTGAGGCTCATGAGTGTTCATCTTCGTTTTTGCAGCAATTGCAATGTCTTTATACTCTTGCAAGCGAGCTTTTAATGTTGCAACTAAGTCAGAATCAGTTTCTTTAAGTCTTTCGAGCCTCTTAATTGTTGCATGGACTTCTTTTAAAGCATTGGTGTACTCAAATCGAAGTGATCCATATTGCTCGATCAGTTTCTTTAACCCAGCACCTGCTGTGGGATCAGTGAGAGTAATTGCGATACCCATTGCAAGGTTGCGACGAGCTGTTTGCGTTATATCAATCCCTTCATCTGCAGGGCCTCTATCGATTGCCGTTGGCTTTTGAGGATTTTCAATACCGGTGCTTTTTTTGAACCCCATTGGACCACCACGATATCCAAATTTCATCGGATCAACACCACGTGCCTCTTTAAGATACTTTTGAACTATTTGATCGAACTGCATCATATTATTTATAATGTATCAGCCAATATAAACAAGTTATCAATATCTTCATCTGTTTTGTTTAATACAGCTTTGACAATTTGTAAAAACGGATTCGACCTTTTAAATGTGCTAGCTCTACGCCAAGCTAATTTTGCAAAAGCATTCTGCTGAGCATCAACAACTGCGGCATCAATAGCACCGTATATAAGCGTGTCAAGAGCCGGTTCATCAGCAGCATACCCACTCAGTATCATTGCACCACGTATTTGAAATGGCCCAACTTCTTGAGGAACATACACTGGTGGATCAACAGGATCTGGAGGAGTGTAAGGTTCCCAATTGTTTAGCTTTGGGTTATTAGCTGCTGTCCAGCTTGCAATTTGAGCATCACTTAGATCTCTAACCTCTTGCGTTGCTTTATTTTTATAGAGACTCATATTAGTAAGGGCTTGATGTTCCAGCGGCAATAAAACATGCATCACCGAGCATAGTGTCATACGTTGCATCGGTTGCATTGCGGTAAATTCTAAGAATGTAAGGCATATCAGCTGAAAGAGAGCCTACAGCAGTAATAGTGACTGTTGATGTACTCACCACCCCGCTTACTGTGGATGTTGACGTGCTTACTAATCGCGCATTACCGTAGTTATCTAGATCAACTCCAGACAACCGTTGTATTTGACATCCCCAATTTACTGCACCGGTGACCGCGGTCGCTGCATTCCAGTATATATTAACATTCACCCCTGAGAGCGTAAACGCTCCCTTAGGGACATAACCGATAAACAATGCATTCTCAATTGCAGTATCATCAAAATCTAATAAAGGCACTGAATTGCGAGTATCGAATGTTGCAAAATTAGCAGCTGAGAGATAGCTATCAAACACAGTAAAGAAGTCCCATGTTTTTAGTGCTCCCGCCACAGCAGTAACTGATACGAGCTGCGTGCTCAATCTGCTATCAAATTGAGGCTGCGTTGCAATAATTGTATTAATATTCGGCATACGTTATTACTTATTTAATTAAAAGTATATTCTAGGGTTTGGTACTATTGTCGGAGTGGATCCTGATACAGTGGGTTGCTCACCTGTTGTTATCATTGAAGGGTAGTCACTTCTTTCTAAATCTGGGTATAATTTAAGATTAGAAGATCTTACACGTTTTGGATGCCTACCTTTTGCAAGAGAAAGAATTTCACCGTCTGTTAATGCTACATTCCATATACCAAACATACATGTTAAACTTGGCCAATAAAATCCTACACTACCACCACCGGTTCGCATAGCCCCCATAATTACACTATCCATGGGTGATGGAGTAACATCTACACCATTAAACCCACCACCAACACCATTGACATATAATCGCCTACTACTTGAAGAGTATGAAACACCGCATAGATGATTCCATGTGCCTGAATTAACCGATACCCCTGCATTAACAACAGGCTGGGTACCACCATTTACAACTTGATATTCAGGGGCTAAATTTGTGCTTGTTAATCCATAAAACTGCTGACCAGCAGTGTACCCGAGACCACCAGCAAAAGCGCTAGTACTGGTATAGTTTACCCAGCACGCAAGCGTTATAGGAGCAACCGTTATCCCGTTAAGATTTGAAAACAACCAACAACCAGCACTGTTATAACTCCACGCCATGATGTTATTTATGCTAACCTATAAAAAATTGTGCAGGTTCTGCATCGCCGAACCCTGGGGATTCACCCTCATACATCTTACGTTCAAGCTCTTTCTTTTCTTCCAATCCTTCAGCTAACATATCAGCATTGACAGTGCCACCACCGAATAGAGTAGTGCCTGTGAATTTACCACGTATACGAGCTAAGATAATTTTACAAAGAGCTGTGGCGTACTGGAATACCCATTGCTCTTTAATAACATCTCTTAGAGGCTTTTCAACGTAACACTGAATTACAGCATAGTATTGTACCGTCTCACCTCTTGATGATCTTGGCTGTGGATATAATCTCATTATCTGGGTGCGGTCATCAAAATCCCAGCTTGGTTTAGTTGCGAGAAGTTTTTCTCTCATCTTTAGCCAATCCTTTAAGATATACCAGCTTACTAGATCAAAGCCGTAATTACCCATGGCGTAACTAAAGTATGTTTGTTGCGCAAGTGTTTGCTCAATAGTGAATAGCGTATTAATACCTGATGTTGACCCTTCTTCTAAGTCTACAATGGCAACAACTTTACGGTAGTCCATTATGTCGTAGTCAAAGCTATTCAAGAACGTAGGATTAGGCGACGATACTTCTGACCCTGCAATGGTGATATTGCGAGAGATGCTCGGAGTGAAGTATGTTGATAATTGCTGATTACCGGTGATAATATACCCATACGCACTTAAAGAGAACACGGTATTAGGCATAACTCCAGCGCTTAAAGTTGCACTCAATGCAACACTTGACGAAAAGTATGATGCGGGTATTGCACTTGTTGCAACCATTACCGATGCTTCGTTGTTTATGTACTTCGAGAATGCGGGATTTGCATTAGCTGTATCCCTATTACGCTTTTCAATTTGCTGTAAATAGCTATCACTCGCTTTAGCGGTAAAGAGAGTATCAAGTCTTATTCCGTAATTTGGAATGTATAGATTGCTATTGAAGATGAGATACTCGCGAGTGTAGCCAGCAAACTTAGTAAAAAATTCACAAGCAATGCTAATGCTATCATAGAGCTGGTCTCTATGAAGTTCAACGTTCACGGAAGGGTAGCCGAATTGACGAATAATTCTTTCAGACAACCTATCAAATGATGTTATTTTGCTTGATAGATTAGAGCTTTGAAAAGCTGATATCGGGGTTACTGCGCAATGATCAGGTGAGGCCATATGTTATTATATTTGAGGTTTTGCTGGAGCTGCTGGTTTAGGCTGAGCTGCTGATGTTGGTTGAGCAGGTGTACCTGGTGCTGCTGGTTCTGCTTCATCACCTGTATTAGGTACAGCGGCTGCCGCACCGAATGATGGTGGTAATGCAGGGGCTCCTCCTCCGCCCCCACCAGCTGCTGCTCCTTCACCTTCAGCTGGATTACCTGCGATGATTTGATCACGCCAATTTGGACCACCATTGACAATCTGTGTAAGCTCCCACTCGAATTCTTTATCCTTACGCAAGAATTCACGATTGGCTTTGATATCAATATCAGACCAACCAAGCAATCTCTTCTGTGCGTATGTTGGTGATATGGACGGATTGTTAGCGAGATTGTTGAAGTTACCCACTTTCAATTCTAGTTTTTGATTTTCTCTGAGCTCATAGAAATTCGTCGGAACGTTAAATTCGAGATGTAAGTTTTGTTCTCTAACTCCTAATTTTTCAGCAATTCCTTTAAGATTTAAATGCGCATAAAAACCGTTCTTCATGCCACTTGCAACATTTTGTTGTAGTCTGATTATAAAGCGAGCAAACTTCAACTCTTCGCGTAAGATCTCATTACCATCCTTAAATGTGCTCTCCGGGTTAACTCTATTAGTAGGAACCTTTAGCGCTTTATAAAGCTTGTTAACGAAGTACAGAAGATCGGTAAGCTCACCTAAATTCGCACCACCGGGTAACTGGGTAACTGATGTGCCTTCACTGCCCTGTCTCTTTGCAAACCAGTAGCTATCAAGCATTGACTGCGGGTTAAACTTCTGAACTGGATTTGAAGTCTGGTTAACATCAAAAGTTTTCTTGCTCCAATACTCTTGAATGAGTTTTTTGAGGTATGCTTCAGCCTTAGGTGGGGGCATATTACCTACATCAACGTTAAAGACGAGACGTTCTGGAGCTCTCACTAACCGATAAATTACAATGCTATCTTCAATGAGAGAAAGCTGACGATAAGCTCTGCGTGCATTCTCGATAAACGGTAAGCGGAATGTTTTGTCTTGATTCCATATACCAGAATTGATATAGGTGACTTGATTTTTGTCGAGGGGAATAAATTCCCATCTTTCAATCTTATTAGGCTTTTGAGGATCGAATATAGGCTTTCTTAAAATGTAGCCCTTGATAATCATATTCTGAATGTTATCAAAAATGGGGTCAATTAGCTCTGTGGGAAGTTGTACAACACCAAGTATACCCAAATCCGGATATGCTTTATGCACAATATGCTCAAAGTAAATTTCACCTTCAACTAATAGCTGACGAAAATACTCCCAGCCTTTTTTCTCAATCTCAAAGTTTTGAACATACTTTTTGAACTCTTTATCGATTATATGCTTATCATCATCTGAGAGGTCGATGTTTTTAAAACCAAGTTTTATTATATTACCATCAGCGTCTTTGTTTATACACTCATCGCATATCTCATCAAGACAGTCACTTACTTCACTGAATGCTGCCATTATACGGTAGTCTAATATTCTCGGACCCTTATCTGCTTGGATGTTAGCATATACTAACTCATTGTATATACCACCTTTAGCAATCGCACCTGATGGAATGTTGTTATATTCGTTGTTATAGAATATCGATTGCTTTGCAAGAGCTTCTGATCGATTTGATCCAGTATCTTGGAAAGTCTCGTATTTAGGGTTAAGCTGACCTAACACCGCGTTAAAATCTAACGATTGATACGGTAGTTTATTCGTTATGTTCTTGAAAAAGCCGGTGCTCTGAGCCATTTGTATTATTTAATACCAACACGCCAGATATCTAACTAACCTATTGCGAACAATGTTTAGAAGAGACCAGTTTTAAAGATGTGCGACGTAAAGAAGTTACTAAATGATGATCCCGAAGGTGATGCTGCCCCATTAAATTTAAAAGCTCCTAAGTCCCATGGTGCTGTTCGAGTTACCCCATTAAAATCGGTGTTGAAATAAGCAGATAAATCAAACCCAATACCTATTACTGGTGAACCTGCCTCGATTTGCAAATCAGCATCTAATTGAGGATCTACATCATATAAGCTATTAGCATCTTGACCATATGTTGATTGCCATGTTGCCCATGGTATTGAATTAGCTTCAGTTGTTGTGCTCCAAGAAAACGCCCCAGGGAAGCCTGTCGGAAAGTTGAAAAAGATATTGCGATCACTATGCAACACTACCGGGGTGACTAAGTTACCACTAAATGGTATGCCGCGATTGAATATGTTATTTTGAACGTATACAGTCATTACTGTTGCAGCAGATGTACCCCCGACCTGTATAAGAGGTGCGTTGGTAGACTGCGAATCGAATGTATTGTTAAAGATGTAGGTATATGACCCCTCACCGGTACCGATATTACACAATCCATTAGATGCAGACCCTAGGAACTTATTATTGTATACTAAGTATGAGCCCCTCATACCGTAACTTGAAATATATAAACAGCTTGTTGCTCTTGTTCCTAAATTTGGTCCAAACGTATTGCTGTAAATTGTAGCATCTTGAAAATTCTCAGTACCGGTATTACCAAACAAGAATATTGCGTTATGGTGGAAGTCTTCAATTTCTAAAGGATTGCCCGATGTAGGTTGATCCCAGGTTTCAAAATCGTGAATGTTATTACCTGATGCAACAAACCCGGTCATGTTTGATGTGTCTACAACACCACCACACCCAATGCCCCAATTTACATTATAGATTTCATTATCTCTAAATGTGTATCGTGCAGAACTTAATGAGCAAGGTGTGTTTATGGCAATATTCGTATCATGAATAGTGCAGTTCTCAATAGTTAAATCCGTGTAAGCTCCCCCGCTACCTGTTGGTGTAAAGTAGAATCCATTTGAGTAAATTGCACCGGTTGATCGGTCGAGTATGCTATTGCGCACATACATATTTTGCGCAAGAAGATTTCGTATAGTAACGTAGCTCGATGAGATTGCGTATATAGCATTGCTTGATACTTGATTAGCAAAATCAGTACCGTTATCGGTGCACTCGATAATACCATTCACTCCCCCATCAATCGTAATGTGAGATTTTACATACGCAGCTGACTCCCAAGTCATTGCACCGTATGGATAAGTTGCCGCAGAGAATTTTGCATTCTCTTCAAAGTAAAACAATATACCAGCAGCTCCGGTACCAGTTGCGTACGGCCAGGTAAATGCTGTATTGATGGTGCCGACGAAATGAATCTCATCTCTTAGAACCGCTTTGGTTGATTCAGAAAGGATCCCAGATGTGCCATTCCAATTACCCACTGTATTGAGCCAAGTTATAGGTTTTGCATTTGCTGCTGTGGAGCCTGATCCATCACCTAATGATGTCTCCGCAACGTAATACACTGCATATGCTCTTTTAGCACCCATGTCCCAGGGATTGATGCGAGTGAGATTATTGTAATCCTTTGTGAATATACCCGATAGGGTCACCCCTGCGCCACGAGCTGGTGATCCAGCAGTGAGCTGATATGATGAATCTAGTAGCGGGTCAACATCGTATTGTGAGTTAAGATCGTATCCAAGCCCCTGCCACTGAGAGAATGTCTTAAAGCTTGCACTATTATTATTGGAGAATGAGAAACCGGTTGGTGATGTACTCATTCCACTAAACGAATTACGGTCAGAGTCTAAAGTTACTACACTCCCGTATGACACATATACTGCAACTTTGCCACTACCACCGTCTCCTTTAACAATGTTATTACGTAAATAGCAAGTTTGGTCACCACCATGATCACCACCGTAACCTATTGCAATGCCTTGAGTTCCGTAAAAAGTATTGTTGCATGCGCTAAGTACAGCGTGGTAACCAGGTACCACGAAAATATCTCCATTGGTAGGATTGCTTCCGAAGCTGTTAAAAATGTTATTGTAAATTAATATCGGGGCCCTGTGTCCAGGAGCGCTAATGTATATCCCGCTGGTTGCATATGAACCGTAACCGGGTCCAATTAAGTTGTTGTAGATTTTTAATCCACGGCATGTACCAGAAACATCACTATTATTGGTCCATACAAATATTGCATTGTGGTGGTGGAAGTTTGTACCGGGTTCATCCCAGTTAGCAAACTGACTGATTCTATTACCGTAAAATACTGGATCAACTACAAACGCACCAGGTGCTTCACTACCGCATTGTATCCCCCAATTAACGTAATTGATAGTATTGTTGTATGCGCTGAGACCTGATAGACCTTGAAGATTATAGCCTGTGTTAATACCACAAAAAGCATTCTGAATTACACAGTCGTGTATTGACACAGTATTGAACGGAGCATTAACAGCTGGTACACAAGAAACGCCTATGCCTGGAGTGGTGACATCATTACCCACGGTACGTACAAATAGATCTAAAACGCTTAAGTTTTTAACTTCGGACCGACTTACCCCCACCATTCTCACTCCGTATCCGCAACTTGGATATGTTCTATTCGTGCCTGAGTCAGTTGCTTCGATTAATCCATTCACTCCACCATCAACAATAATATCACTTTTTAATCCTGTGAATAAATCACCTTCAGCTAAGATCGCTGCAGTGGTCCAAGTCGGTGCTGACATTTTACCACTCAATTCAAAGACAAGTGATATTGGATTACCAGCACTCCCGCTACCTTGGAAAACTAGCGGTGTTGAAACCGTGCCACACAATCTAACTGTATCCCCAGGGCAAATTTTACCGCTAGTTGCGGGAGTCGCGCTCCAATTTGCTCCAGTGTTAAACCATGCAGCTGATTGCGCATTTGCTGCGGATGATCCATCACCTAAGCCCTGCTGAGTTTGTGCAAAGTAATATGTTGACATATTTTACTTGTAAGCAACCAATATACAGCCCCAACCAACATTGCCGCTGTAAGTACCTGCTGGGCTCTTTGCACCTGCTGATGATGCATCGAGTCGTAACAAGTGAAGAGTGAGACCGTCTCCGGTTGTAATTGCTGCACCTTGAACTGTAAACGTTGATCCTGAGTAGGTCGGTGTTGAACTCGACCCTGCAAAGCCCACAATACATGTATTTGTTGCAATTGTAGTATCGGTAGTTGTAATTGTTGCTCCGAATGCTTCTGAACCAGCGGTACTATCAACTGCGCCAGAACTTGCAACACCAGACAACTGCCATAGAGCGAAGTCTTTATATGAGTATGCGGCTGAGCCCCAAGTGATTGTGATTGTTGCAGACCCCCCTGTGAGAACACTTGTAATATGCGCTGATGCAACAACGTATTCAGATTGACCTGTTCTGTTATACGTTCTATCAATTGCCCAAGTGTTGCCTGCTGAGTCGGTAATACTTGAAACACCCACACTTTCTTGCGTACGAATTAACAATACAGCTCTCTTACCAACTGCAATTGTAGTTACAACTGTATGATTATCTGAACCAGCACTTGATAGAATAGAGCCTCGTGAGTCTTCTCTGTCGAATGTTGGTACGCTTGTTCCAATGACAATTGCCTTTGAGTAACTAATTGATCCTGCTGATCCTGGCACTGCAAGAGTTAGTAAAGCGTTGACTCCAGCAATGCTTCTAATAGTACCACCATTTGCGCTGAGTGATGTTATCGCAACGTAATCCAAATCCGGGCTAGTGTCGCCTGACTGAACAGTGTAGTTGAACATTAAAGTGGTTGAACTATCACCACTTGTATAATTTACAGCACGATAAGGAACGTTTACGGCAATTTGAGGAGTGCCAGTAACGTATACCGGCTTATCAAAGGTTACAGCTATTTCAATAACACTGCTTGTGCCATACGTGCCGTTAGCAGTTGGGGATGTGACACCAGTCACGACCGGAGCGACAATGTCCGCGTAATTTTTTGATGCGTTGAAAGTAAGCCGAGGTAAATTAGCCATGATTAAAAGGTTGCAGCGAGACGAAATAGATCATCTGTTTGCTGTTGAGTTTTGCCCGTCAAAGCTGACACGAGCGCTATAAATTGATTATTGCGTTTAAAGCTACTTGCATTGTGCCAGAGTAGATAAGCAATTGTTTTTTGACCAGTGTCTGGAACCGCTGCTTCAAGCATTGCTGATACCCATGTGTCGATTTCAGGATCGGGGTTGCTAGGATTTGTAATCGTAACCCAACCGGCAGCAACGAGGGCTGCTCTGATTTGACCGGAACCAACTTCAAATGGTACCGGTGATGGAGGTGTTTCAATTAAAACTGGTTCAACGACACCATTAACTATTTGCCAACCTGTTCGACTGTAACCTTCTGGTATTACATTGTTTACTGGCAATACACCATATGCCGCATAGTCAGTTGACCCACCAGGTAGGTTGTCATTAACAACGCGATAAAAAGTGCCGTCAGGTTTTAAAAGTGCGTACATATTGTAATTATTTAGTTAATGATACTATCAAAGTATATACATTAGACTTGGTGATCCGAATGCCTCTGATACGTTTTGTGTACTTATCCCACCTGGTATATTATTGGCATAAGCAGATATAACTGAACCTACGACCGCGGTCGTAGTTATTGGCATTGAGTCGTACCATTCGTCTGAACCACCTGCGTCGCGTTCCTGTGATAATAAAGCATATTGTGTTAATGCACTAAGGGTAACAAACGATGGAAGCGTGCTAAAAAGATACGCACCACTACTAGCGCCGAGTGTATCAACAGTAGCGGTTGCAAGTACAGACGAACCTGTTGAGTCGGTAATAACTATATCGTGAGTCTCATCGTTCCCGGCTACAACCCATCTGCCGAGTTTTGTAACAGTTATCGGTAAAGCGCCAACGGTAAACTTGAACCCGATGTAACCGTTAAAATTTTGCCTCAAAAAACTTAATGTCTGGCCCGTGACAAGTGCTACGCTTGGGCGATCCTGTATCACCCCTAAAAACGCAGGATCACTTAATGATAAATTGTTCATGTCTGCACTGCCCATCCACAGCGTACACCTGAAGCTGTTGCTGTTATACATTCCAACGAGAACACAGCTGCTTTATTCGCTGCGATTTCTGTTGGTTTTGTACCAACGAACTTCCAATTATCATCAAAGCTTAGTGAGCGTGTTATAGTATCACCAGAAATAAACATTTTAATTTCGCGACCATCAGCAAAATTAGCTCCTGAGAATACCGCATTGCTTGTTGCAATTGCTGATAGTCTCTGTGGTAGAGTAGTGAATCTGAGATTCATGGTTGATGCCCATGGTATAGTTGACAGTGGTGGTACTATACTTGCAAACTCTAGATTCACCGTCGAGCCAGTAATTGATGATACTCTAAATATCTGCCCAATTTGGGTAGCGCTATTCGCTGGTAGAGCAATTGTATAGTTAGCAGAAATGCTGGATACTGAAGTTACCGTGACGCTATATGGGTTCGTCGTGGACGTTATGTTAGGCTCAACGGTATTGGACCCGGTTGCGTCTGCGGTGTATACGATACCATCAGTTATGCGATTATTTTGCACAACGTTGCCTGAGCAACTTCCGGTGAAGTACACAGCGTACTTAAAGCTTGCGGTCGAGTTTAGTACGTTGTTGAATATAAGGTTTTTGTTACCGTTATAGATCGTGAGTGTTGTGTCTTGGTTCCCTCGGTTCGTTATAGATACTGTGTTCGCGCATACGGTGTTATCTGATGAATTGAGGTAAATACCACGCGCCGTTGAGAAGGTAGATTCGATGGCATTGCCGGTGATTGTATTTCGGGCACTGCCCGACTTAACATATATAGCAATCGAGTTCTGAAAATTTCGAATCGTGTTTCCGCTAATCGTATGAGCATTTCCGCTGTTGATTTCGATTGGGTTGTTCCCAGAAGAAAGAATCACATTATCGGTTATGGCAATACCATCTCCATTTGCGTTAAGTAAAATAGCGGGTCCAAAACAGCCCTCGAATTGATTATTTGAAATTGAGAACGCTCCGTCTGTCGCACCCACACTAACAAACACACCATGTCCATTACAATTGTAAATCGTATTACCAATTGCATTAACCTCTGCGAGATCACCGTTGAGTTGAATACCTCTACCGTTTGTAACGTTTTCTCCATTAATAGTGTTACCGATAATAGTTACACGTCTCGTCGGACGAGCTGCGTCTGAGGTTACATCAAACGCCCCATATCCACCTGTGTTTAGCACACTGCTTACGAGTGTGCATATATTATTAGAATAGATTCCGTTAGAAGTACCGTCCGCGATTTCAAAACACTTTGACGTGGTGCCCGCAACATAGTTTCCATGAAAAAGATTGTTTCCATGCGTTGAGACAGTAGCTCCGTAATCTTCAAAAGCAGACCGAGTCGTTGTACCACCCGCTCCCGTCTTTCCAAAGTTGTTCACTGCACGATTGGAAATCACTCGGCAACTAGTTGCTCCGTACCAGAGTCCGACGGCTTGACTGAATCCGGTGATGTAATTCCCGGTGTAAACGTGATTAACTCCTCCGAAATTAAGAATACCGTATCTTACGTCTGTTGCAACAAGAACACTGGACGATGTAGCAACACTAGCGAGATAGCAATCCGACACCGTTACATCATTACTTGCAGTTGCGTGGTCACTGAAAATGCCAAACCCTCCAGGGTTTGTGATTTTGACCCGATTGATTTTTGTTCTATGATTTCCTGCTGCAAGTAGTATCGCACATCCTTCAGTGAGGTTATAACCTGAAACCTCAGTTGTTGTTGTGCGTCGTCCATTAACCTCAAGGTTTTCAATTATTGTGTCTGTGACACCTGACAAAATAGTGACCCCACACTGTGTACCAGAGTAGGATATACTAGTTGAATACATCCCAGGCCCACTTAGTGTCAGACTTGATTTAGATACATTGACTTGCTCAGTGTATGTACCGGCTCCGATATGTATCGTGTCTCCCGATAATGCTGCCGTCATCGCCGCACCAATTGTGAGGAACGGTAGAGATGGATTATTACGTACACCAGTCGCGTCGTTTCCGTATTTTGAAACCCACAACTCTGAAGCAATAGAAATATTTGAACTACTGAATCCTAATGTAAGTGTTGACCCAGCAATTGAAGAAATGCTTAATAGTTGACCAACGTTAGTACCACTAATCGCTGGCAATATAATCGTATAGTTGCCTGATATACTCTGTGCAGCGGTCACCGCAACCCAATTTGGATTGGTTGAACGTCCATCAGAAAATACAAGCGCTCCAGGAATGCCATCTGCATTAACATCAATACCAGCTGACGTTACCGTAACGTTTGTTGACTTAACTCCTCTAACAGTGCCATCACTTACGATTATTCTGTCAGTGACATTAAAGGTGGTTAGTGCGGAAACATTACCGGTACCCCCACCAGCACTAAGAAGAGCAGAAAGAACATATGATGTTGTTGCTAATTGATTGGAATTATTACCAAATGCTGGTGTTGGTGCTGTTGGTGATCCAGAAAGATAAGCGTTAATCAGCGGTGCCGCACCTGAAATATCAGCAACGGTTAATTCTAATTTTGCTTTAAGCTGATCAGGAGTTGCTGGTGCACCAAAGACGTTATAATTTGATCCCGTGTAGCACCATCTTACTTCTGCAAAACCGTTTGCGGGAATAGTGCAGTTTGTGATGTTTTGATTGAGCGTGTCTGAGTAGCTCGATGGGAAGGTCGCAACATAGTTTGCAGAGCCACCTACAAATCTTGTACCGAACCAAGTATCAGATGTCAGAGGTGTTGACCAAGTATATGTGGTATTTGCAGACAATACTGCAACATTGTCCATTCTGTTTGTATCAATTGGCTCACCACCGCTTAACACTTTCGATGTGATTACCACTGATCCAATAATGATTGGCGCGTTTTTAAGCACATAGCTGCTCATTGACGCATTGTTGGTCCAGCTTGCGCTATTTGCAGACACCGTTGTGAATGTGCTCATCCAACGAGCCGTATTAGCAGTAACGTTTGTAGGAAGCGCACCACCTGTTGACCATGCCGCACTATTTGCACTTACTGTTGTATATACGTTATCGTAGCGAGAACTTTGAGTAGCGAGAATCGTTAGATCGCTTGCAATATAGGCGCTATTGTTAAATGTGTATGTAAATGCTTGTGACCAGTTAGCACTATTTGCGCTTACGGTCGTGAACGTATTCATCCAACGAGCGGTATTTGCTGCGACATCTGTTGGTATAAACCAGAGAGCGCTATTTGCAGACACTGTTGTGAATACGCTATTGTACCGTGCTGACTGTACGGAAAGAACTGTTAGATCACTTGCAATATACGCACTATTTGCATTAGAGTAGGTGAATGCCTGTGACCAATTTGCACTATTGGCTGACACCGTTGTAAAGGTATTCATCCAACGAGCGCTATTTGCAACAAGATCTGTTGGCAACACTCCACCGGTACCCCAGGCCGCACTATTTGCAGAAACTGTGGTGAAGGTATTCATCCACTTTGCGCTATTAGACGTTAAATCAGTTGCGGTTACCCCGCCTGTGCCCCAGCTAGCGCTGTTTGCGCTGACAGTGGTAAATGTGCTCATCCATCGAGCCGTATTAGCTGTGACATCAGTTGAAAGTGGCCCACCACCGCCACCGATCCAGCTAGCGCTATTTGCGGAAACTGTGGTGAAAACATTATCGTACCGAGCACTCTGTGAGGCTATAACTGCTAAATCACTTGCAATGTAAGCACTGGTGCTATTGCTGTAAGTAAATGACTGGTTCCAATTTGCACTGTTAGCGTTTGTGGTGGTGTATCCACTTACCCACCGTGCACTATTTGCGGAAACCGTCGTGAAAGTACTGGTCCAACGAGCACTTGACCCTGACATAACTGAACTTGATTGATTCCATCTTGCGCTTTGAGCATTAACAACAGTGGAAGACTGTGTCCAAATTGCGCTATTTGCAATAACCCCTGTTGATCCTTCTGCAAACCATAATGCACTACTTGTCACCACTAAACTTGATGCATCAGTCCAGAGTGCACTACTATTTTGTACAAAACTGTTTTGAGTGTCTTGTGCGCCCCATTGAGCGCTATTTGAGATGACGGTGGTGGTGGTGTTGTCCCATATCGCACTATTGCTGGAGACGGTGCTCATCCCTGGCACAGGCTTTGCAGCTAGTGTCTGTGAGGTAACGAATCGACTACCGGTACCGGTATCAACCTCGCTTTGAGATGCAATAAATTCGGTGATATCTGGCATTGTTACTATTTAATCCTAATCATAGATAAAAAAGGTTGGAATGGCGGAGTATGACACATAAACTGTTTCACCAGCGCTCAAGATAATGGCCCCGGTATAGTCTGTCACTGGATCAAAGTAACTGCGTAAATAAGTGCTACTTGTATTAACGTATCCAGCTTCACTATAGAGGAGAATAGTCATACGACCATGCGGCTCTCTAAAATTAGGCGACATTGCAGGCCAATCAAACGTTATAATGTTTTCGTTAACTACTGTTATAGGAACTGCTTGACCGATAATAGTTTGTGGATCGCGACCTAAGGTATTAAATGAGGTCAGAGCCGTAAAGAATGTAGTATTAGTGGATGATAGCATTACCCCTGTAATTGTATCGAATCTATTACCGTATAGAATGACGGACCCGGTTTCATTAGCTGCTAAATGAACGTTACCATCCATGAGCACTCCACGCCAGAACATATTGGTAACTGCTGGTATACCTGAAAGCTCAAATGTTTCTGTTTCGCCTGATATACCATACGTTAAGGTTGTATTAAGATCAACAGCCGTAAAGTTCTCTGTGATATAGTAAATGATAGCTGAAGCAGAGGTTTGCTCTTTAAACAGCCACCCTTTAATGGTAAAACTTGTATCGGCTATAATTCTCTCTTTATCAGCGCCGGTCAAATTAATAGGATACTCCATGCTTATATCCCCTGACCAAATAACCGGTGATCTTATTTCTTGAGTATTAGGAAGGCCAAATACCTCAGGCATTGGCCAGCTTATAACAATATAGGGATTTGAGTAAGGTACAAAATTACTCAGTATTTGATCCATATCCGTCTGGAACTTTGTTATAATTGAAACATCAACGGTAATGTCAATAGGCACGGGCATCTTAAGGTTTGCTCCCGTTGTTCTATCTGTGTATGTACCTCCTTCAAGCTTGTTAAAAACGCGAGTATTATCACGAGATATACGCGATATATTCACCGCCACCGCTGGTATCGTAATGTTTTGTGCTTGGTTAGTTATATCCGCAAGCACTCTTTGCTTTGGTGCATAGACATACCTTACCCCAATTCTATCTTGAGCCACACGGTTGATGTTGTAGCGGCGAATCACTATATCATCAAACGCTGTAACAAACTGCGTGATAATGTCCTTTATCTCAAAATAGTAAGGGGTTGATTTCATAGGTGTTTACGAAGTACAGCTAAAAGATCTGTCTTTGCATTTAATTCAACTACCTTTAAAGGCTTACCAATGAGAGAACGAACCTGAGCATTGACCTTTTTATATAGCTCTCTGAGTGCATTCTTGGACATTTTACCATATCCATTTACATAAACCTCTTCTTCATCAATGCTTACACCAGTTGACACACCTGCGAGATTTACCGAAACGGTGCCTCCGGGAAGTGATGAGGTGGTTAAGGCCGTGCTATTTTTTAGATTTGTTTGCGGGGTGTACTTCTGCGGTGCTCGTTGTGAGCTTGCAGGATAGCTTTCAACCAGCATATATGCCTTCTGTAGATCATCCATATATCTATTTACAAAAGGAAAGCTGAGCATCTGGAAAAGATACTCAGCTTTCTCACCTCTTTTGCGAAAATTAACCTAAGTATTGCTGACGGCGTGTAAAGGTATCAAGACTGAAAAAGCCTTGGAATGGAGTGTTTACGGTAAACACTTGCATCGGCACGGTAATTTCTAATGGAGTCACTGCAACAGGTACATCTCCAGCAGAACCACCAGATAGTGCAGTACTTGAAAGCGTCAAGCGTAAACTTGCAACTTGAATGCCAGACGAGCTGGGATTGCCTGTGGCTGAGATATTATATTGCAGCGTGTTAAAAATAGCTGATGTTGCACCACGATAGAATCTAACAGGGTAAACATTAGTATCATTTTCTTCACTGAATACACCGTTTTGATTTGCAACGAATGTTTCAGAACCGTTATAGACATCCTGCGTAATATAACCATTGGTTACATACGCCGTGAGATTAATCATCTGTGTATTTGCAGACAAACCAACGAGTAATGGACCACTATCAATTGCAGACAGTGCTGCTAAAGTGCCGCGGCCATTGAGCGTGTTCTTATTTGTTGAAAGTGCGAGTATAGTCGAAAAGCCCATATCTTTTATTTATGTTACACCGCCCATTTTTTCTTAGGACATGATGAGCTAACTAGATGAACCTTTAAAGGCATCCAACATCCGCACTCCATACATCGACCATTTTTAAATGAATCACAAGTACTGCATACTGTGGAACGGTCACCGGCTGTTGCTGATTCAACCAATACTCTACCACCAAGTGCCATTGATTTTAGCGTTTTTGATAAATCAGTGGTAAGATTGAAAGCTTGATCAATAAGAGAGGGTGGTTGCACAAAAGCTATTTATCTTAAATAAGTCTAAAATCACGATCATGATCGCACACCGTAAAATTTGATATCGTGATTGTAAAAGTTAGCTAAATCCATTGCGGTCTTTTTTGCAATAGGCTTAGGATTTGCTATCTCCCCTACATAATACAACTCTGTTTCACCATCAATAGGACGTGCAACGCGAACGCCACCCTGTTTAATTATGCGATCGACCATTCCTGGACCACCGGCGGCACGCTCGTGATCACCCCACCGCGGTGCGATGCGAAAGGTACCATTAGGCCACACCATAAATCCATAAGGAGGATCATCGGGGAGGTTATTAAAGGAGGTGCTCTCGAGAAAATATTGTTTAAAATTCATGTGTACCATTTTGCAATCTCTTTAGTAAAGGGTGTGTCGTAAAACGTAGCAAGATCCTTGGCAGTATTTAATGCACGAGGTGTTGGATTAATAACCTCTCCTACAAATCCGTCAGTGGTCCAAGAAAATGCCATGCGAATGCCTCCTTGTTTAACCACTCTAACAGGATCCTGCGGATAAATAGCATCGGCATGCCCGCCCCAATCTTTAACGACTTTATATGAACCATCCGCAAATATCATGAATCCGTAGGGACGAACAGGAGGCAATTCATTAAATGATTCAAAGAAGATACGAAACGAAATCACGGTACTATTTATTCTTTTTTTCTCTTCACGTGACGGCCGCGCTTTGCTTTAATGCATATATCACGCCAATCAATGTTGGACATTCTTTCTTCTAACCACGGCGGCACCTTTAAATCCTTTGGATACTTTTTAAAGTACTTTATAGCCTGGTCAAATGTATCACAAACAGGTGCTAACTTTGCATCAGGTACGTTAAAATAACCAGGTTCTGAGTCATCATCAAATTCAGCTACAAACCCCGGCAACTCATCTAAAGGTGTACCGTTATGATTAGCTAAAGCAAGCCACATAAGCTGTTCAGGCTTTAAGGTATCTACAGCATTTGCAGCTAATAGCATATCAACATTACTGTCATACCCATCAATAATCATGCACTTAATTTTTGGTATACCTTGCATCCACGGTGTAACACCACTTGGTATTATTTTAGGTTTGCTTTCTTTAGTTTCATCAGGGAATTCCGGGTCATCTTCATTCGATGAATCAAAACCATCACGGTGAATAAAAACCTGATCATCCGGGTCAAAACTAGAGTAGCCAAAAGCAGGAGGCTCAGGTCTATTGGGATCATCAGGGTTGTATATTTTGTTAGGTGCCTCGTAATCTGTAACCCGTGTAGGTTTTGTAGTTGCATCACGTGATGGGTCCAAGAAGTCCTGAATTGTAGGTCTTGGCAATACATCCATAGGATCAAGCTCCCCGAGCCACATAAGAACTTTATCTAAATCAGATTCTTTAAGATAGCTAACTCCTGATCTTATATACCGTTCGAATATTAGTGCATCATCTTTAGCCACGTAAATATTTATGGGAACGTGTATATAATGAATAAAAGAAAGACTGTATGATTACTAAAAACCAATTTTTGTGGGGAGCATTAGCACGGTAATGTGTGGAATTATAGCATATAGCGGCCCTAATAATGCCGCCAACATAATTACTAAAGGGTTAGGCAAACTAGAATACCGGGGCTATGACTCCGTGGGTGTCGCCGTGCATGAACGCACCGGTAAACGTGCCGGTATTGAGATTGTAAAAGGATTAAAAGGCGTGCACCAGTTAAAGCACGACTTGAAAGGAAATGTAGGCATTGGACACACCCGGTGGGCAACCAACGGAAAAGTATCAATTGATAATGCCCATCCTCATATTAGCTCTGATGGCGCTATCGTTCTGGTACATAATGGCATTGTGGAGAATAGCGAAGAGCTAAAAACAGTGCTTATTGAGAGAGGGTACAAGTTTTATACGGAGACTGACACGGAAGTGCTTGCAAATTTAATTGCATGGTATTTTACCACATTTGATTTTAAACAGAGCGTGCACCTTGCCTTATCTCAAATAAAAGGTAATTACAGTGTTGCCGTATTAAATGCAGATAGTAAAGAGCTTATTGGTGCATGTAAAGGATTGCCTCTTATTCTTGTTGCGGCAAAAAATAATGGAGTGTGTCTGGCAAGTGATATAAGCGCCTTTCACGATGTGCAAAGTGCTATTTTTCTCAAAGACAGTGACTTAGTGCATGTCAAAGCAGACACATCATGGGTAATTTGGAATAAAGGAAAGCAAATGGATAGAGTGTTTGAGCCTGTTAAAATTACTTCAACTGACTTAGGTGACTATAAACACTTCATGGAAAAAGAGATCTTTGAACAGCCTTATGTACTTCAGCAAACTCTTTTAGCACCCATTCCTAAAGAAATAATTGAAGCTAAGCACATTACACTGGTAGGGTGCGGGTCAGCATATAATGCAGCACTTGCATGCAAGTATATTATTGAAGGTGCGGATTACGGGGTAACAGTCCGTGCTGAATATGCATCGGAGTTTAGATGGGTTGAGCCGGTGCCGGGTAATGCAGTGTTTATTGCCTTCACTCAATCCGGGGAGACTATCGATACAATTAATGCCGTAAACAAAGCAAAAGAAAAAGGATATAAAGTATTTGCGGTATGTAATAATGTACACTCAACCATAAGCAGACTGTGCCCGGTTATATATCAAAACGTCGGTATAGAGGTAAGCGTGGCATCAACAAAGGCGTTTACTTCAATGGTATTGATAGGAATACTAATATCAAGAGCAATTGAGTCATACAGCGACATCAGAGATGTTGATTTAGTAGTACAAAGAGTGCTTAATATCTGGTATCGCATTAAAGATGTGGCAGAGAAGTATAAAAATAGCAAGGCCATGATGTTTTTAGGTGCTGGTGAGTTCTATCCTATTGCATTAGAAGGGGCTTTAAAAGTAAAAGAAGTGTCATATATTCATGCACAGGCACATCCTCGCGGTGAATTAAAGCATGGGCACATTGCATTGATCGATAAAGAAGTGCCTACAGTGATTGTCACCGGTGAGTGTCTCCAAGATAAAACACAGCATACTATAAACGAAATTAATGCACGAGGAGGCAATGTTGTAGTAATTGCACCAGAAGCATGTGCATTTAAAGGTGTTGAATTCATACCGGTACCAAACTGCGGGATACTTACACCTATTGCTTGCACAGTTGCTCTGCAGCTATTAAGCTATTACCTTGCATGTTACAAAGGAGTTAATGTTGATAGGCCTCGTAATTTAGCAAAGTCAGTAACCGTTGAATAGACGGAACAATCATATAATAAATGAAACAAAGAGTATGAAAGTAGAACGAATGTATTGGTACGGAAACGGTGACATAAAGCGTAAATTAATGGGGCAGCACGTGCACCTAAAAAGAGGAAGTCTGATACGGGTAGTGTTCCGATCTAAAGATGTTGAGGTGTACATTCAGGCGTTCCGGAAAGTGTTTGGAAACAATGTAATTAAAGTAGTTCCGTTCCCACAAAGGAAAATGAGCAATTTCGAAAAACGGGTTCGATGTAATGTGCACAGGGAACGAGGGTTGTAAGGGGGTGCAAGGAAGTAAGATGTGCAGGAAACCAGCTTCCTGGTATGTGCGTGGGTGGTATAGGAACGGGGAAATAGCTAGAGTTCCGTTTCCTGCGCGCGAAATTTGGGCATGGGGCCTGGGGAACCGGGAACACAGCCCGCCGATCAGCAAATATCGATGGCCGTGTGTTCCCGATAGCGGTGCGCTCGAGCATCGTTCCCTGCACTCGAGCGCACCCAGCGTTCCCAGCTTAGCTAACGAGCAAGTTCAGCAGCTGTTCCAAGCGGTCAAACTCACACTTGACCGTCAGAACTTCTTCCAGGTCAACATCATCTTTCAGTTCCAGCACCTTAAGCTGGTTGTCAAGCTTATTGAGGCGGAGCACCAAACCCATTACCAACATGTCTGCATTTGATTGTGTTTTCATCGCAACGTAATTATATGATTGTTCCGTGTTGCTGATATCGATGTAGTTCCCTCAGCCACACAACGCGGCGCTCTGATCGATCTGGTCTTGCGCTTATCGTTATAGCGCGTTGCAGTGGTACCAGCTTCCAGGCACAATGA